>Ga0187862_10005551_pt1 | contig 11646 bp, 9 predicted proteins | sample June2016WEW_10_1_FD_133003 | JGI IMG/M metagenome (GOLD analysis project Ga0187862, IMG submission 133003) | Peatland microbial communities from SPRUCE experiment site at the Marcell Experimental Forest, Minnesota, USA - June2016WEW_10_150 | ecosystem: Environmental > Terrestrial > Soil >...
GCCCACAAAACTTTGCTCCAGTCCTCGTCGAGGTGAACCACTAACCGGAGAGCCGGATGCGGGAGATCCGCCAGTCCGGTTCGGAGGGAGGGGCGGCGATGAGCCGTTCCTACCCCTATCGGGCTTCTTCCTTGTAGCTGCTCGTCTTTATTTGAGCGCTTATGGGGCAAAGCTCTCCACGCCCTTGACTTGATGCTTTCTTGCACGCAACTCGGTATTACCCGGAAGCCGCAAGGACCGCCCAGTGGAGAGCCCTCGGGAATGGGTCCCCACAAGACTTGCCGGTTGCGGCTCCAGGGTTGAGAGAGTTAGGCGTGCCGTGGCCGGATGATCAATCGGCCTGTAAAGGTTGGGGCCGGATTGGTCTACCATGTCACAGGATGGGACGTAAGTATTGCGTCAGCTTTTCGACCGCCCGAACAGCTCTTTCATGCGCAGAAGCAACGAAATGTCGCCGGAAGCCCTGTACTTTTGCTGCATAAACAACTGCTGCCCATCGGCTTTTCCGGTTATAACGTCCATCCATATCTCGAAGGGCGACTCAATGATTAGATCTGGTTTTGCCGAGGTTCCCTCTTTGGCCCTGATCTCCCCATTCTCGATCTCGAAATGACAACTCCCTTCGACTTCGCCTGAAAAAGTGAACTGCATGACGGCCTTCATCTGTTTAGCATTTTCGGCGTTAAAGCCCATAGACATGATCGTCAGGAAGCTCTCGATTGAATCAGGCCTCGGGACCATATTGCGTTCCTCGAACTCCTTTGGCGTTATTCCTTCCCGGATGCAGGTCTTCCAAAACAGATTCGCCATCTTGGCAGTGAATTCGAAATCTCCTCCAATGGGCTGAGTCAACCGTTCGATCGTCGCCGCAGGGACGCTCCCGTGTTGGACTAACTCGCGACCTGCCTCGACAGCGGCTTCGCGAATCTCTTTCGCTGTTTCGGCGAGTTCGGGCCTGGTAAGAGCTTCGGCCCCGGGCCTGTAGATCTCGGCCCGGAGACCCTTGCCGAATAGGAATCTAATGTATTGGGAGAGTTGATCGAAGACCTTCAGCTCAGGAAACCCCGCCACGGACAGGATAACACTCGCTGGAGTTTTGTGCCGCATAGGGTGAAAGGTTTTCCCGTCACGCCTGATGAGAAAAGGCTCCAAAACCGGTAGCGTGCGTTCAATGAAAGCCTTCATCGAAGCGTTCACCGTGTAGTGGTACAAGGGCGTCGCATATACTGCAATGTCGGCTTCCAACCACTTTGGGAATAACTCTGAAGTCATGTCGTCCTTGTGAACGCAGACTCCCGGGGTCTTCGTCCAGCATGTGTAGCAGCCGATGCAGTTGTTGACCTTCTTCTTACGCAGGTGGATTGTCTCGACTTCAGCTCCGGCTTGGCGCATGCCTTCCACCAATGCGTCCAGCAATATGCCGGTTTTGCTGATACCCTCACCTCGTGGGCTGGAGTTAAGAGCTAGTACTTTCATGGCAGTCTCCTTCCGTGCGAACATGGGATTCAAGCTAATTTGAACATTGGACAATGAAACAATCGGGTCTTAATCCCTGAATTCCTCAATCCCTTCCAAAAAGCTGGTTCATGCGCATCAGCAATGAAAAGTCGCCGGAAGCCCTATACTTTTGCTGCATAAACATCTGTTGCCCATCTGCCTTTCCGGTTATAACGTCCATCCATACCTCAAAGGGCGACTCAATGACTAGATCGGGTTTTGCCAAGGTCCCCTCTTTGGCCCTGATCTCCCCATTCTCGATCTCGAAATGACAACTCCCCTCGACTTCGCCTGAAAAATTGAACTGCATGACGGCCTTCATCTGTCCGGCACTCTCGGGCTTGAAGCCCCTTGACATGGTCGTCATAAAGCTCTCGATTGAATCAGGCCGGGGGACCGGATTGCGTTGTTCCATGGCTGTCTCCTTTGGATTGTTGTTAAGGACCGGCTGGTCATGACGGTCCGGTGCAGGGTTCTGGCTGCTCGGCGACAGGGTTGCCTTTGCCTCCACAGCCGTGTTTTCGAGTCCCGCCCGCATCGCGGCGAGCGGAGGCAGGCCGAGACGCTGGAGGTAATGGTCTGGAAACCTGATGTTAAACGGAACACCCACTCCGATAATGATGATTATGGGTACAACGGCGCGGGTAATAACCGACGGATAGAGGCTCAAAATGATGCAGATTGCAAAGATGCCTGCCCAGGCGAAGGTCATGATTCGATTGATCGTCAGAAAGATCGGGTTTTCCCATAAACTTTGAGGTGTATATTTCCTGGCGTAGTGGAGCGTGAAAGGGGCAAAACCCAGGATCGCCGGCAGAAATGCGGTGGAGAACAGGCAGAGGTAAATCCCCGTTACGGCATAACGGTGAAGCACTTTCCCCGCCGGCTCCGGCCAAAGACAAAGCAGGATTACAACTGTCAGAAAATAGGCGCTGATCGTCCAGTCGAAGTAGGTCGGTTTGTCCCACCTCCACGCAAGCGCAAGAAGCAGGAGGCAGCAAACGAGCATAGCGCAGGCTACAGTAAACAGGCTGCCGGTATCTACAGTGATGGAAGCCCAGATCTGGAAAATTTGCAGGGGCACAAACGGCGCGACGTACAGGAAAACCTGCTGATACTTTGTCGGGGTCTGCAAAGTTGCCTCCCTGTTGCACAATCGGTAAAGGTGCGTTTACACATCCAGCGCTATTACTTGATTTTTCCTCGGGCCTTTCCCAATTTAAAGGCAGCATCGATAAAATTGTTGGGCACATCAGGTTGTTCGGATTCGGGTTTTCTAACCAGGCTGAGCGAATCGGTAGGGCAGGTGGAAACGCAAAGCCCGCAGCCGATGCAGCGGTCGGAATCCAACCGCACCGCATCGCCATCGAGCCTCAGTGCATCCATCTGGCAGCGGTCAACACAGATGCCGCAAGTTTGGCAGTTTTCTGGATCATAGGACGCAAAAAAAGGACTGGACGTCATCGAGGCCGGCTTGGCGTGACTCTTGAGCGATTTCAGGACCCCGCAACAACAGCCGCAGCACAGACACATCCACATAGCATCTTTGGCGTTTGCGGGCTGCACGACGAGACCGGCCTCATCGGCATACTTGAGAATATCAAGCGTCTCCTGGAGGTCAATCTCCCGGCCCAAGCCATTGCGTACGCGATAATCCACCGCCGCGCCGAACCCCAGACAACTCTCCTCCCGCCTGTCACACGCATTTCCCATTATGTTTTGCGCACGGCGGCAGATGCAGGGCCCAACCGAGAATCTCTTCTGCGCCCGGACAAGTTCTTCGGCCTTCTCGTAGGGCATCACTTCAAGTTGTGGAGTCACACTGTGGCCAACCGGAATGGTGCGCAATTGAGGGAGCTTCCATGCCTCTTTGTGAAGGGCCGGATGATATTCATCCATGTCCTGAATCAGCTCCTTGTCCAGGTTGTTGACCTGGAACTCCCAGATCCCGACGAGATACTGTGCCGCCATATATCTCACTAGACCCGTTTCCCGCGTTTGCCTCAAAATAAGCCCTTTCTTTGCCATCTCCTCCAGGCGCTGAGCGGTTTCATCCGGAGATAACCCGGCCCTGCGTGCAACCCCCTGCGATTCCTCGGGAAGCATGGTCAGATAAAGGGCAAGTTCTGCTTCCTCCGGGGTAAAGAGTCTCTTCAAAATACGCAGTTCCACGCCACTCTCGGTGGATGGATAGCCGCCCGGGAGGTTGTCCAAATGTTTGGCCAGTCTCTTGTAGATTTCCTGTTCCATGGCGTCGCTCTTTTCTTAAATGTGTGGAAAGGTCAATGGTTGCCATCAATTGGGATTTTTGTTCTCATCACTCGTTCTCATGCTTCAGGGCCTCAATCACCATGGTCAGATCGTTGGCCAGGTTCTCATAAAAGCCCAGGCCGATCTGAAAGCACAGGTACTGGAACCGGTCCGCATGGGTTCCAATCTCCGGACCGGCCGACTCAAGCTCTTGGCGCAACCGCTTAACTGTGTCGAGCTGCGTGAGCGCAATCGCCTCCCGCTCTCCTGGGGTAAGATATGCGAAGAAGAAAAGCTTCATACAGAAGGCGCTTTTGGGTTGCTCCGGGACAAACTTGGATCGCAGGGCGTCGAGGAAAGCTACCTTTCCAGCTTCAGTTATAGTGTAAACTTTACGGTTTGGCGCCCCGTCCTGGATCACAACTTGCTTGGAAATCAGCCCTCTGACCTCCATCTTCTTAAGAGTCGGGTAAATGGACCCGTAGCTAAGCTCAGAGAAGAATGAGAAGGACATGGAGAAGGCCTTCCTGAGATCGTAGCCTGTCATGCTGGATTTCATGAGAAAACCCAGCAGCACCGATTGAACGTCCATAGCGTCTCCTTAGTATCGCTAGAGTATATAGCGGTGCGATATATGTCAAGAAAAAAATATATCGTGGCGGATTTTTCGGCCTCAGGCCCTGAAGCTCGAATTGTGCAAGACTCCCAAAGCAATCCACTACAACTTATTATCGCCGAGCGCTCTTTGGGTAATGAGGGTTTTGGGGGGTCTAACACCGTTACTTTTTCAAAGCTCACCACAATCCCGAACAGCCCGGATTGATCACCAGATTGAGGCATTCAAGGGGTCATTTCGGGGTCAGGCGGCAGCCGGTTATAATGAAATCGATAACTTGCGTGAGGGGCGACCGGTTCGAATCCAGTCGGCCCGATCAGGGAAATTTATATTTTGAAAATAAGATATTTTCGCTTTCATCTGTTCTTATCCACCCCGCTGCGCTCCTCCATCCGTGTTTAAGCTTTCCCTTCTTTGTTCCGGCTTTTCCGGGTAGTGAAAAAACATTCACCCGCTCTTTTGGGGTGTATTAAGAATTATCTTGAGAGCAACTTGGTATTAGCCCACGACTCAAAACAACGCATTCGTAAACTCCTCTGCGTCAAACGGGCGCAGGTCGTCAAGGCGCTCTCCGATCCCGATATAGCGGACCGGCACCTGAAGCTCGTCGCAAATGGCGGCGATAATCCCGCCCCTGGCAGTGCCGTCGAGCTTGGTCAAAATCAGTCCTGTCAGGCCTATGCCCTCCTTGAAGAGCTTCGCCTGCGAAAGCGCGTTCTGGCCCGTTGAGGCGTCAAGGACAAGGAACACTTCGTGCGGGGCCTCCGGCATCTTTTTGTTGATGACCCGGTGGATTTTTTTCAGTTCCTCCATGAGATTGACTTTGGTGTGCATCCTGCCTGCAGTGTCCATCAGTATAACGTCGATGTCGCGCGAAACCGCCGCATCGAGCGCGTCAAAGGCCACGGCGGAAGGGTCCGATCCGCTTTTCTGCCTCACCACAGGGACCCCGGTGCGATCGCCCCAGATTGACAACTGCTCGGCTGCAGCGGCCCGGAAGGTATCGCAGGCCGCGAGCATCGGCTTAAGGCCCTGCAGTTTCAACTGGTTGGCCAGCTTTCCGGTGGTCGTAGTCTTGCCTGTGCCGTTTACTCCCACGATCATGACCACGAATGGTTTGTGCGTGCGGTAGTCGAGCACAGGGGCTTCAACGCTCAAAACGGACCTGATTTCCTCGCGTATCTGCTCCCGGAGCCGGGCGGGATCGCTCAACTCCTTTCGCTTTACCTTGTCGGCGACTTTGCGAAGCAACATCCCGGTGGTTCTCACCCCCAGGTCGGAGGTGATGAGAATTTCTTCCAGTTGATCGAGCAGTTCATCATCTATGACCCTTTTGCCGAGAACCAGCCGATCTATCCGGTGGACGAATTTCTCCCGCGTTCCTTTGAGCCGCTGGCGAAGACGCCTGAAAAAACCCCTTCTCGGCACACCCTCCTCCGGGGCCCCCTCTTCTTCATCCAGGACGTCCTCTTCTTCCTCCAGGACATCCTCTTCGCCGGGCAACTGTTCGCCCGATAATGAGTCATCCTGACCGAGTCCTTCAGCAGGGGCAAACGTTACCGGTTCCGGTTCCTCTAAAGTTTGCGCCCCGGACGCTTCCTCCGGTCCGTCTCTTTTCTCCTCTTCCGTCCCTCCTTCCTCCGCCCCACCGTCCTCGGTCCCACCGTCCTCGGTCCCCGTTTCAAACAAATCCTCGCTCTCTTGCCCGCGATCTTTCTTTTTCTTTCGTTTGAACCACCTGATCATATTTTCTTCCCCTTTGGAGATTCTATTCGGTCTGGCGCCCGCAGGCTGTAAAGTATAATATAACAGCGACGAACCGGGGCTAAGTCGAGCTGACTGTGCGCCGGTCAAGGCGCGAAAACAGGATTTCACCGCAGAAGAAAAAAGCTATTCACCACAGAGACACAGAGGGCGCAGAGATAGAACACCGCTTTGAAAAATGTTCATTCCTTTAGAGTCAGGACTTGTCTGGCATTTCTTCCTCTGTGCGCTCTGCGTCTCTGTGGTAGATATTGAACCATTTCGACCGAGCGCCGGTCAAGGCGCGATTTTGGGGGGAGCAGCATGGATAGTCAAGAGCGGAGTTTACGTCTTCAGATAATCAAGGTTGGCCGCAAGCTGGAGAGCAACGGGCTGATTGCGGGAAGCGACGGCAATATTAGCTGCAGGGCCGGCGAGGACTGCATGCTGATAACCCCGAGCGGTGTTTCCAAGGGAGACATCGAGCCCGAACAGATCGCAAAAACCTGTATGCGGGGAAATCTTCTGGAAGGCCCGATGAGGCCGTCAAGCGAAATACGAATGCACCTCCAAGTCTACCGCATGAGGCCCGACGTTTCGGCGATAGTGCATGCGCACCCGGTTGTGGCAACGGCATTCACACTGGCCGGGTTTCCGTTAAACTCGAAAGTCCTGCCCGAGGTCTGGCTCATGCTGGGCAATGTTCCCGTTGCACCCTACGCAACGCCATCGACCGACGAAGTCCCCCGGTCAATCGAGCCTTATATCATGGGCAGCCGGGCGATACTTCTTAAGAGGCACGGGGCGCTGACTTTCGGTGCGAGCCTGATGGAAGCCTGCATGCGCATGGAAAAACTCGAGCACTGTGCAAAAATCCTTTTCTACGCCTCCATGATCGAGGATCGAAAGGTCCCGGTCGCCCTGGCCGAAAACGAAATTGCAAAGCTTGGATCGAGCGATTGACACGCAGGATCAGTCCAGCTCATAGTGCAGTTTAAGGGCACGGTCCACTTCTTTAATGATGCTCTGATCTCGACCATGTCCATCCGTGTCGATCCGTGTCTGTGTCTTTAGATATTTTCAGCCGGAAAAAGCACGAATTTCGGAAATAAGATATCATAGACGTCACCCCGGCGAAACCTGCCGCAGTCCCGATCAGGCTTCCGCCTGGATGACGAAATCATTAACCACTTTACGGAGTTACTCCAACCAGAGAACCCTTTTTCATCACCCCGTTAAATCCTGTCAATCCTGTCCAAGCTTTTATTTCCGTGCTCTGTCGATGACCAGTCCTCTTCTTGTCCGGCGTCCCGCAGGGGCATGCAGGGCCGCCTCTGCATATTTTATTTGAAACGCCCTGCACAATCCTTTAAATTCATTGGGCAAACAACTTATTTTTTCGCCAATCCTCCCGTTTAGGCGGAAAGGGAGGATTTTTATTTCTATTTTCGGGTGGTTGCCATGATCGAAAAAGCTAATATACTGGTTGAGGCCCTCCCTTATATTCGCCGGTTTTACCAGAAGACGATCGTCATAAAATATGGCGGTCACGCAATGGTGGCCGAAGAGCTTAAGGAGAGCTTCGCAAAGGACGTAGTCCTGATGAAGTACATCGGGATAAATCCGGTGGTGGTCCATGGCGGCGGGCCGCAGATAGGCGAGATGCTGCGGCGCATAGGAAAGAAATCGGACTTTTGCGACGGAATGCGCATAACCGATGCCGATACTATGGAGATCGTGGAAATGGTGCTATCGGGAAAGGTCAACAAAGAGATAGCGGCCCTGATAAACAGGCATGGAGGACGCTCGGTAGGGTTGAGCGGCAAGGACGCCCGGCTCATCGAGGCCCGAAAGCTCACGATCGTTCGAGATGCCGCAGAAGACAGGCCTGCAGAGATAATTGACATAGGACTGGTCGGCGAGGTGGCGCGGGTTAACCTGGAGATCCTGCAAACCCTTTCGCAAAGCGATATAATCCCGGTGATCGCCCCGATCGGGGTGGGTGAGAACGGGGAAACGTACAATATAAACGCAGATCTTGTGGCGGGGGCGATTGCGGGGGCTCTCAAGGCTGATAAGTTTTTGCTCATGACCGATGTGCCCGGAGTGCTTGATGGGGAGGGAAAGCTTATATCGAGCATGACGGTGGACGAAGCCGAAGAGGCCATGCGCAACCGGACGCTGCAGGGCGGGATGATTCCGAAGATCAAATGCGCAATCGACGCCCTGGAGGCCGGGACAGCAAAGGTCCACATAGTTGACGGCCGCCTTCCCCACGCCATTTTGCTCGAGATATTCACCGACGCGGGGATCGGAACCGAGATCCTGAGAAACAGCGAGCGAACCAAATGAACGCACCTATTGATGGAATAGAGCAGCAGTGCAGCAAGCACATCTTCGGCACATACGCCAGGTTTCCGGTGGCTTTTGTCAGGGGGGCGGGGTGCAGGCTCTGGGATGACGCCGGAAAAGAATACCTTGATTTTCTTGCCGGCATTGCCGTTTGCGCCCTCGGGCACTGCCACCCGGAAGTGGCCCTGGCAATCAGCGAGGCAGCGCGAAAACTGATTCATGTTTCCAACCTCTTTCATACATATCCGCAGGTTGAGCTGGCGGCGGAATTGACACGACTTTCATTTGCGGATAAGCTGTTTTTTTCCAACTCCGGCGCTGAGGCCAACGAAGCGGCGATAAAGCTCGCCAGAAAGTACAGCCATGACACCTTCGGCCCCGGCAGGTTCCACATCATCTCGATGAAGGGTTCCTTCCACGGCCGGACCATGGCGACCCTTTCGGCTACTGGTCAAAGCAAGATCCATCAAGGTTTCGAGCCGCTGGTGGAAGGTTTTGTCCATGTCGATTTTAACTCCGTTTCGGCTGTCGAAACGGCCATTACGGACAAGACCTGTGCGGTAATGGTCGAACCGGTCCAGGGGGAAAGCGGGGTCAATTTCCCGCCTCCCGGCTACTTGAGGGACCTTAAGGCGCTTTGCAAAGAAAGAAAACTCCTGCTCATTTTTGATGAGGTCCAGTCGGGACTGGGGAGAACAGGTTCACTTTTTGCCTACGAACAGGAGGATGTGACCCCTGACATAATGACCCTGGCAAAGGCGCTGGCAAACGGATTGCCAATGGGGGCAATGCTTGCAACAGATGAGATCGCAGGGGCTTTTACCCCCGGCAGCCATGCTTCCACCTTCGGCGGAGGCCCCCTTGTGGCCTCGGCGGCCCTGGCAACCTTGAGGGTGATTTCCGAACCTGCTTTCCTGGGCAAGGTGCGTGAGACCGGCGCCTATTTCATCTCGAGGCTCCAGGAACTCAAAGAACGCTATTCGTTCATCAAAGACGTTCGCGGGCGAGGTCTCATTGTGGGTTTGGAGCTGGCCGTCCCGGGCGCGAAATTCGTTCTAAAATGCCTGGAGAGGGGCGCCATAATAAATTGCACGCACGATACGGTTTTGAGGTTCGTTCCGCCGCTTATCGCCGGCAGATCCGAAATAGACGAGATGATCGGCATCCTGGCGGGCGTCTTTAAAGAGGAAGCCCTATGAAGCGCGACCTGCTCTCGATCCGGGACCTTTCCGCCCCGGAAATTCTCGGACTGATCGCCAAAGCCGAAAAGATGAAGGCGGAGCTTGCAGCGGGCGTGCTGCCCAAGTCGCTCACCGGAAAAATTGTGGGCCTCATTTTCCTGAAACCCTCGACCAGAACGCGGGTTTCCTTCGAGGCCGCCATCTGCCGGCTGGGGGGGCAGCCCATGTTCATGACCGCTCAGGATACCCAGATTTCCCGGCAGGAACCTCTTGCCGACATGGCGCGCGTTCTGGAGCGATATATCGACGCCATAGTAATGAGGACTTTTGCTCAAAGCGACGTTGAGGAACTGGCCGGCTTCGCCTCCATTCCCGTTATAAACGCTTTGACTGACTACTATCATCCCTGCCAGGTCCTGGCCGATCTTATGACGATCCACGAAAAGCGGGGCTCGCTTGAAAATCTCACTGTCGCCTGGGTGGGGGATGGAAACAACGTTGCAAATTCATGGATAAATGCGGCCGGACGCCTTGGCTTTTCGCTCAATCTCGCTTGCCCTCCCGGCTACGAACCTCATGAGGAGGTGTTAGGCTGGGCCGAGAGCCAGGCAAAAGCAAAGATCCGGCTGATGACCGATCCCACAGAAGCCGTATCAGGCGCCGACGTGATCTATACCGACGTTTGGGCGAGCATGGGGCGGGAGAGCGAGGCCTCGGAGCGAATGGAAGCCTTTCAGCGTTACCAGATAAATTCACAGCTTCTGGCATGTGCGCCGCCGCACGCGATAGTGCTCCACTGCCTGCCCGCTCACCGGGGAGAGGAGATCACCGAAGAGGTGCTCGAAAGCTGGCGGGCCCCCGTTTTTGACCAGGCTGAAAACCGGCTTCACTTGCAAATGGCGCTCCTCGACTGGATGATCGGAAGCGGAACGCTCTGATCGCGGCTGCGGCCAAGGTGCGAACACAGGACTCCACCGCACAGACGCAAAGGACAAAAAGATATTCACCACGGAGACGCAGAGAACGCAGAGATAGAACATCGCTCTGCAAAATCTTCATTCTTTTAAGAGTCAGTCTTGTCTGGCATTTCTTCCTCTGCACCCTTTTCTTGTCCGGACCATGTCCCGTCTCTGTAGTGGGATTTCCCTAGCTTTTTAAGTGGCTTTTAGAACGGAGTATTTTGGTGATGGGTGTCAAAAAGGTTATCCTCGCCTATTCAGGCGGACTTGATACTTCGATTATCCTCAAGTGGCTCATTGAGACCTATAGATGCGAAGTTGTAACCTTCTCTGCCGACCTGGGCCAGGATGAGGAACTGGACGGGATCGAAAAAAAAGCCCTCGCGACCGGCGCGATCAAAGCGCGCATTGAAGACCTGAGGGAGGAGTTCGCAAGCGAGTTCGTTTTTCCGGCATTTCGAGCCAACGCCATCTACGAAGGTCAGTACCTGCTCGGCACATCGATTGCCCGCCCGCTGATCGCCAGGCACCAGATCAGGATAGCCGAGGAAGAAGGGGCTGACGCGGTGAGCCACGGAGCCACAGGGAAGGGAAACGACCAGGTGCGCTTCGAGCTGGCTTACATGGCGCTCAGACCTGACATAAAGGTGATCGCGCCCTGGCGGGAATGGGATATGAAGTCGCGAAGCGACCTTGTTGCGTTTGCAAAAAAGCACGGGATACCGGTTCCGGTTACCAAGGCCAAGCCTTATAGCTGCGACCGCAACATGCTGCATATAAGTTACGAGGGCGGCATTCTCGAAGATCCGTGGACGGAGCCCGACCCGGAGATGTTCATCATGACCGCAGATCCGCAAAATGCTCCCGACGAGCCGGAAATCATCGAAATCGATTATGAAAAAGGAGACCCGGTTGCCGCTGACGGCAGGCGCATGAGCCCGGCCGGCATACTACGGCATCTCAACAAGATCGGTGGAAAGCATGGGATTGGCCGCGTGGACCTGGTGGAAAACCGGTTCATCGGCATGAAATCCCGGGGCGTCTACGA
>Ga0187862_10005560_pt1 | contig 11633 bp, 10 predicted proteins | sample June2016WEW_10_1_FD_133003 | JGI IMG/M metagenome (GOLD analysis project Ga0187862, IMG submission 133003) | Peatland microbial communities from SPRUCE experiment site at the Marcell Experimental Forest, Minnesota, USA - June2016WEW_10_150 | ecosystem: Environmental > Terrestrial > Soil >...
TGGCCATAGCCGTTTTCGATATCCCGATATTGCGGCCGTACTCCTGAGATATCTTTCCAACGAAGTGGCGCAGAAGGTCGGGGACGTCTTCCTTTCTTTCCCTCAAGGGAGGAACATGAATAGGGAAAACGTCCAGCCTGTAGTAGAGATCTTCTCGAAATGCGCCTTCTGCCACCGCAGCGGTGAGGTCCCGGTTGGTGGCCGCCAGGACCCTTACATCGACTTTCCTGGTGTTGGCGCTGCCCAGTCTTTCGAACTCTTTTTCCTGCAGGAAACGAAGCAGCTTCGCCTGGAGCGGCAAAGTGAGTTCGCCGATTTCATCGAGGAAGATAGTCCCGCCATCGGCCTCCTCGACCCTGCCTGCCTTCGATTTCACCGCTCCTGTAAAGGCCCCTTTTTCATACCCGAAAAGTTCCGACTCGAGCAGGTTCTCGGGAAGCGAAGCGCAGTTGATTTTCACAAACGGCGATCCGGACCTTGTGCTCAGCTCATGCAGGATTTTGGCAACCAGGGTTTTGCCCGTTCCGGACTCTCCGAGGAGAAGAACCGAGGCCTTGCTCGGCGCAACCTTATCGATCTGATGCTGCACGACCACCATGGACGGGCTCTTGCCGACCATGAAAAAGCGGTTCTGAGCCTCAGAGGAGGTCTTGGCCGGATAAGAACAGTCGTGGAGAAGCTTCATTTCGCGCAGCCTGACCTGGACGTTCAGGCTTACAAATTGTGCTATCAGGGTCGCAATGATTGACAGAAGCCGGATGTCCACATCGAAAGGGATTTCGTCGCCGAACAGCCTGTCCACGTTGAGCACGCCTATGGGTTTGCCATGCAGAAGAATGGGCACACCGAGGAAGCTTATGGACTCCTTCTGAATGTGCCTGGATCGTGTCTTGTTCAAAAACAGGGGCTCTTTGCTTATGTCCGGTACTATGTAGGCCTGGGCGGTCTGGAAAATCAGGCCGGTTATTCCCTCGTCCTGGCGATAGACCCCACGCTTTCTTTCGGCTTGTGTCAGGCCGTGGGACGCCCGGATGACCAGATAACCGGTTTCTTCATCTTTGAGAGTGACCGTTGCGCGCTTCATCGCAAGAGACGATGAAAGGATCGCAAGAATAGTTTCCAGGGCCTGATCGAGTTTCAGCGCCTGCCCGATGACCCGGCATATTTCGAATATAACGTTGAGTTCGGCTTCCCTTATTCTTTTTTTCATAGGAATTATAACAGAGACAACAATCGTGCCAAGTCAGTGAACAGTGTGAGGGAGCAGCGAGTCGAAAAGACTTTGAGCGGCGCACAGTAAGCAGCGGGCATCGGGCAGAAAAAAATAATTGATCCGGCATGAGGCGGCCAATTTTCAAAGGGCATTAAAAATTCGAACAATTTTGTGTATCTAGTCAGGGTAATGGTCAAAATCCCATCTGAAATGAGACATTTATGTTCCAAAATAACGTCAATTGCAAAAAATATCCTTACCGCAGAAAGCAATTTTCAACCGTGTTCAATGGTATAACTTAGCTTTCTTTTTTCGAAGTTGTTACGCAGGAGCCCGTTGGTTGGCGGCACTATGCGCCTTCCGGAGGGATGTTCACCTCCATACATTTCCGCAAATCCCTTTATTTTAAGATGGTAATGAGTTGGAGACTAATCATGCTTCAGTTGAGATTGCGACGACCGACCCGGCAACGAGCATGTTGGGAACCACCACGCTCAAATCGGAGCCTATAAAACTTTTCGGTTATTTGTGCTTTCAGCCCCAACATATTACATGAGTATCAATTTTGGAAAATGGGCTAGAATAATCCAGCTTTTCAGGAATTTTTTCAGGGCATCTTTCTCAGGGGTTATGAGACCATGTCCGCACTCGAGGACCCTCTGGATCAAGTACTGTCTTTCGAATGGCTCTTTTCAACCGAGGATCCCGACAGCAGGATCGCGTATCCCATACTCTTCGATTTTATGTCCATTGCCGTGCGTGATAAGGAGTACCGTAAGATCTTCAGCGACTGGGTCAACAGCTGGGTCAACCTGGTCAGGAAAGCGATTCTGTTGGGCCAGTCACAGGGCCGTTTCCGGAAAGTGGACGTTGAATGTGCCTCCCGCGCCATATCCGCCATCTACCACGGTGTTGCCACGATGGTATCTGGCTCCCGGAGATCACACGACACAATGGGCCATAGAGAGCACAGGGAGGTCCGTTAGAGGCATTCTGGACTCATATGAAAAACCGATCATTGCTAAAAGGCGGAGCACCGGGGTTTCAAGGAAGAATCGCAAATAGAAGGAGGAAATTATGGCCGGATTCAAAGAGTACGACCAGTACGACGGCATCGGTCTGGCGGGGCTTGTCCGTGACGGACAGGTCAGCGCCTCCGAGCTTTGTGAGGAGGCGATCAGCCGGATCGAACATCTCAATCCACAGCTGAACGCGGTGATCACGCCCATGTTTGCACAAGCACGCGCAACGGCAAAGGGACCCCTTTCAGACGGGGCCTTTAAAGGTGTACCTTTCCTTCTCAAGGATCTTCTCCACGCCTGGGCCGGCGTTCCTTTGAGCCACGGCAGCAAGTCACTCAAGGATTTTGTGCCGGACAGAGATGCGGAGATCGTATCCAGGTTCAAGCGGGCCGGGCTCATTGTCCTGGGCAAGACAAATCTCCCTGAGTTCGGCCTGATGGCAGTTACCGAGCCCGAGGCTTTCGGGCCGACGAGGAATCCCTGGAATCTCGACCACACGCCGGGTGGCTCGAGCGGAGGCTCGGCAGCCGCAGTGGCGAGTCGCATCGTACCGATCGCTTCGGGCAATGACGGTGGTGGTTCGATCCGGATCCCCGCCTCCTGCTGCGGTATCTTCGGGCTCAAGCCTACGCGCGGCCGGACACCAGTGGGACCGTATTACGGCGAGGTGTGGGATGGCGCTGTATCAGACCTCGCGCTGTCCCTCTCGGTCCGTGACAGCGCTGCATTGCTTGACGCGGTCCAGGGGCCTGAGGCCGGGGCCCCGTATGCGATCGCTCCGCCGGAGAGGTCATACCTCGAGGAGATCGGTCTGGATCCCGGAACTCTGCGGATCGCCTTTACAACCCGTTCGCCCATTGGTACGGAGGTCCATCCCGAATGTGTCGAAGCGGTTAGGAGGGCGGCGGCGCTTCTGGAGAGTCTGGGCCACCGCGTGGAAGAGGCGGAGCCTGTTTACGACGGCAAGGCCCTTGCGAAGTGTTACATGACACTCTATTTCGGTCAGGTGGCCGCAGACCTGGAACTGATCGCCGTGGAACAGGGAGCAGATAAAGCGCGGCTTGTCGAGGATACAACCCGAACCCTGGCTCTCCTGGGACGGACGCTTAAGGCCTGCGACTACGTGGCTGCGAAGCGGCAGTGGCATTTCTTCGGCCGGGCCATGGCGGAATTTTTCACAGAGCACGACCTTTTCCTCACCCCCACGACGGCCTACCCTCCCCCGAGGATCGGTAGTCTGGCGCCAAAGGCTGCGGACGTGGCAGCCATGAAAGTAGTCAACGCCCTCGGTCTAGGTTCGCTCCTCAAGGCCACCGGCATTGTCGATAAACTTTCCACGGAAAACCTGAGCAAGACCCCTTTCACACAGCTTGCCAATCTTACGGGGCTGCCTGCCATGTCGGTGCCGCTCCATTGGACCCAGGACGGGCTCCCCTGCGGTGTTCAGTTTATAGCTCGCTTCGGCGACGAAGGCATGCTGTTCCGCCTCGCTTCGCAGCTTGAAAAAGCATCCCCCTGGTTCGATAAACGCCCGCCTTTAGCACTTGAATCACGGGGTGCAGGAAAATCACGAGAGGGGTTCTAAAATGAATTTCCGCCACTTCAATGAGGAAAATCGTAAGGGATACACAAATTAGGAACAAAGGGTAAAGAAGACATGCTCAAAACTACGGCCGGCAATCCGGCCCGGTACGGTACATTTTCCAAGGCATTGATAACCTATGCGGTTCTCTCGGAATATGTCCGCAATCCTCTGCGATTCCTGATGGGGACCGCTCTAACCCCGGGCCGCTTCAAGAAGAGCCTGCCGAAAGATCTTCCGAAAGATTTCGTCGAGCTGTTCGCTTATCCCACATGGATCTATCTGCGGCTGAAGCAAAAACTGGGACAGGAAAAGGCCTTTGCGCTCTCGAGGGCGATTATCCTTCCTCTGGGATTGGCTGTATATGGAGCGAGTTCGGACTGGTGGAAGCTCCCCGCACATGGGATAACTTCATGGGCTTTTTCGATCTCAGCCTCAGGCAGGGCGCCATTCAGTGGAGCAAAGTGGAAGCGCAGGAGCGAAGCGGCACAGTCCGTTCATATCGATGCACCTACTGCATCATCCATGATTTCCTGTCCAGGCTGGGGATTCCCGAGCTGACCGAACCCTTTTGCTCTTTGGACAACGCTCTTTACAATGCCTACCTGCCCAATGAGATGACGTTCGACAGAGGAGGAAAGGGGCATACCATCAGAGAAGGAAATCCGTTCTGCCAGTTCAACCACGAGATGAAGGCCTGACTGTTGCACCTTTGGGTAATGAAGTCATCAAGGAGGAGTCAACATCTTGGAATTTCAGATAAATTTCCCGGCCGTGTTCGTAGCTGCTTTGGCATGAGTGATAGTGGTCTTTTTGTGGTGGTCACCCCTGCTGTTCTTGAATCCCTGGATGAAGCTCACTGGAAACACCCGTGAAACGATGAAGTCGGGAATGGTCAAGGGAACGGTCTTTGCCATTGCGGGGAGTTTTGTCATGGCCGTTGTTCTGGATTACGCCGTACAGAAGGTGCCTGCGCAATCGACTGCGGCGGGGGCCGCTGCGGGCTTCCTAATCTGGCTCGGGTTTGTTGCCGTGACAATGCTGTCTCCGGTTGTATATGAGAGAAAGCCGTTCAGGCTTTTTCTCATCAACAGCGGATTCCAGCTTGCAGCGCTCGTGTGCATGGGGATGATCCTTGCCGCCCGGCGCTGATCGAGATGTGAAGGACCTTTCATTACAATTCGCCCATCCCTTTGATTTGCTCGTAGCTGAAAACCGGCCCATCCAGGCACACATACCTGGAGCCCGTGTTGCAACGTCCGCAAATGCCAATGCCGCACTTCATGCGCTTTTCCAGAGTGGTGAGAATCTGGTGATCTTCGAATCCCAGTTCCTTGAGTCCGAACAAAACGAACTTGATCATGATCGGAGGGCCGCAGACGACTGCGATGCGGTTGTGCGGAGATGGGGATTCTTCGCTCAGAACCGTGGGAACGAACCCTACACGCTCTTTCCAACCTGGAAATTCGCTATCGACCGTCAGTACCAGGTTGACGCCGCCGGCTTTCCACTCTTGAAATTCATAAGTGTAGCAAAGGTCCTTAGGCGAGCGAGCGCCGTAGAGGACCATGATGTCCCCGTAGTCCCGGCGGTTGTCGATCATGTAGAGCAGCAGGGTGCGAAGAGGCGCCATGCCGATCCCGCCTCCAATGAAGAGTATGTCATGGCCTTTCATGTCTTCGTACCGGAAGCCATTGCCGAGCGGAGCGCGCAGGCCGATTTGATCTCCGGCGTTCAACTGGTGTATGCGCTGGGTGACTTCGCCGGTCCTCATGACGCTGAACTGCAGATAATCCTTTCGCGTGGGCGGAGAATTGATGACAAAGGTGGACTCGCCGGCGCCGAATACAGAAAGTTGGCCGACCTGGCCGGGGCGGAAAACGAACTCGCGCATCTTTTCCTTATCGTCAAGACTGACCCTCAGGGTACGAATGTTGGCGGTTTCCTGGATGATCTCCTGAACGGTCGCCAATTGGGGCAGATAGGGGTTATTTAGAAATTTATTCACTCTCAAAGGCGTTCTCCTTAAGGCGGCCCACGATTTGGCGAATGTCCATGGACACCGGGCAGCTCCGAATACATCGACCGCAACCGCAGCATCCGATAAGCCCATCGTATTTCTCGGGCATGTAGCTGAACTTGTGTCCGACGCGATTGCGGTAACGGTTCAGTTTGGAAGGACGCGGATTGTGGCCGCTGGCTTCCAACGTATATTGATAGAACATGCACGAATCCCAGGAACGCAAGCGCTCCCCCCGCAGGTTCTCAATTTCGTCGGTTATGGTAAAGCAATAGCACGTGGGGCATACATGGGTACAGATAGCGCAACTGAGACACGGGGCAGCCATTTCCTGCCAGTAATCATTATCTTCGAAACGTTTCCTGAAAGCCGCCGCGCTTCCCTCGAGGTCAAGATCTCCGACTCGATTGTTTGACGCTTCCTCAACAACCTGGCTTGCCTGCACTTCCTGATCTTGCGTTGGAGTATCTGCCGGGGAGTCAAAGAGGGACTGAGCTTTTTCAGTTAATGCATCCACTAAGTAGCCGCCATCAACTGGAATGACCCTGAAATCGCTTCCCTCTGTGTCCGCAGGTCCGCAGCCCACCGAAGAACAAAAGCACGCCTCGTCTGCCTGGCGGCATATCAATGTGGCAAAAAGAGTGTTCTGGCGGCGCTCAAGATAGTAAGGGTCCACATAGGGGCCGGATGTGAAGACTCGGTCGATGGCCAGGAAAGCTTTGACGTCGCAGGGGCGAGCGCCGAAGACAAGGGCAGGGCGAACCTCCATCTTATCATCTAGGCTGACAGAACCTTTCAATGGATTCTGCGGGTCTTTCCGGCACTCGAAACGTAACAGTGTTTCCACTTGCGGAAGGAGAATCTTCTTCGGCGGCAGGGTGCTCTGCCGGTCCAGGATGGGGACCATACCCGCATGGTAGGGCACAAATCCCGTCGGCTCGCTTTTGTCAGTTTGTAACGGCGCAGGTACCCACAGATCGATCTTCGCAGAGAGCTTGTCGAGGGTCGACGTCAAACGGTCAATTGCAATGAATATTTTCCCAGCCATCAGGTTACCTCTTTTGCATTCAAAGCTATAGTTCCGAAGCCTCTCAGAGAGGCCGGGGACCGCTAGATGCCTGTCTCTTCCGGGTTGAAAGTGAGCAGTGGAGGGATGGGGGCCGGATCCAGACCTGCCACATAGCCCAGCATCTCCTCGACGACTTTGTTGAGCTTTTCTTTCATCAAGGTCACGGGGATTTCCATAGGGCAGACGCGTTCGCATTCACCGCACTCAGTGCATCTGCCGGCCAAATGCATGGCATGAATGAAATGGAACAGGAATTTTTCCGGTATTCCCATGCGTTGTGTCAGCCACTTAGGATCTCGAGTCTCCGCGATGCACCGATCCTGGCAAACACAGAGAGGACAGGCGTTCCGGCAGGCATAGCAGCGCATACACCGATCGAGCTCCGACTGCCAGAAAGCCAACCTTTCTTCCAGGGGCCTTTTCTCCAGTGCGTCCACGTTCCGGTATATATCCTCCGGCGTTACGCCGGATACAGCCGCCTCACCGACCAGCACGTCGCAGACGACCGGATTTGGATAGCGGCATTGAAGGCACTTGCGGGCAAGAACGTTTTCCAGGTTGAGTTTATGAGTCCCTCCTGCATCGTCAACGATCAGATGGTTACCTTCCACCCTGGCCGATCTGACAAGCCGGAGCGGCACTTGCCGCATGACTCGGCGCCAGTCCACCGTTCCACGGCAGGGAATGCCGAAGATGCGAAGACTGTCGCGGGTCAGGAACTTTTCCTGGATGAGCGCCACCAGCGATCGGCTGTCACAGCCTTTTACGCAAATGCCGATTTTCTTATGTTTGTCTGCAGGCTTCAGAGCGGGAGGTTTCACGAGGTAACCTGTCAGGTTCTGAGCGCAAAATGGGCTCAAGATAAGCCTTGGTATGGATTTGGCGCCGCGAATGAAGACGGGTGTCGTGCGGAGCGGGTCCTCGCCTGCAGCCCAGCCGATCATTGTGTCCAGTTCAGGCAGAGCTTCTTCCACCAACTTGTGTAATTGCATTGTATCGGTTTCAATCACTGCTTTTTCCAGTCTATCGAGCTATCGGCTTAACTGTCGTCCAGCGCTTTTCTGCGCCTTTGTGGCGTAGTTAGCTGCTTTTGCCTGTTCGATGGTTTGAGCTTTCGCCGGGTTGCTTCCGGACTCCGGGATTGGGACCCAACCGATGAATCTGCTCGGAAAATTCAGTCACAACCTGCTGCCAGCGCTGACCTTCGGATGCCGATACCCAGGTATAGTGGAACCTGCGCGCATCGATACCCATGAAAGACAGGAAACTCTTCAGCACCTCGAGACGCCGGCGCGCGTGCAGATTGCCGACGGCATAGTGACAGTCCTTGGGGTGGCACCCGGAGACGAGCACGCCGTCCAAGCCATAGATTAGTGATTTGGCAACAAAAAGAGGGTCCATGCGCCCGGTGCAGGGGATGCGCACGATTCGCAGGTCCGTAGGCTGCCTGAAGCGGCACACACCCGCCGTGTCGGCCCCTCCGTAAGAGCACCAGTTGCACAGGAAGCCTGCTATTTTCATCCCCTGTTCCGCAGCTTCATCGGGAGCTGTGCCGGAGTCGGGATTGGAGTCTGTCATCGCTTTTTTCCTTTTCCAAGTTTTAGCCTCACGCAGCTTTGCTTTGGGACAAATCCCACCCGGGTCAGGCACAGATCTCATTCACTGCAGCAAGGATCTGGTTGTCCGTCGAGTGCTGCAACTGGATCGCTTTGGGGGGGCAGGTGGCGTTGCACAGGCCGCAGCCTTGACAGACTGTGGGCAGCACTTCGGCTTTAAGGATATCTCCCCTTAGTTCCTTTAATTTGATGGCCCCGAACGGACAAACTTGAATGCACTTTGCGCAGGCAATACAGGCTCGTTCGTTGACCAAAGCTACTTGTGGGTTGGTTTCGATGGTGTCACGCGCGAAAAGGGCCTGCACTTTAGAGGCCGCAGCGCTCCCCTGTGCTACTGAAGAGGGAATATCTTTGGGCCCCTGGCACGCGCCTGCAAGGTAAACCCCTGCGGTGTTGGTCTCGACTGGGCGCAGCTTGGGATGGCCTTCCATATAGAAGCCGTATTGGTCGTAGGAGATGCGAAGTTTTTCGGCCAGCTCACTTGCACCTGCAGAAGCCTCGATACCCGTGGCCAGCACCACCAGGTCGGCCTCCACCTCCACCTGAACCCCGAGCAGCGTATCGGCTCCCTGCACCACCATGCGATTGCCGCGCGGATAGACCTTGCCCACCCGGCCACGAATGTATTGCACCCCGTATTCTTCCTGGGCCCGGCGCACGAACTCGTCGTAGTTCTTGCCCGGGGCCCTGATATCCATATAGAAAACGTAGGAGTTTGATTCCGGCATGTGATCGCGCGTCAGAATAGCCTGCTTGGCGATGTACATGCAGCAGACCCCAGAACAGTAAGGGCGTCCCACCGAAGTGTCGCGTGAGCCCACGCAGGCGATGAAGACGATGTCTTTGGGCTCTGTGCCGTCCGATGGGCGACGGATGTGTCCCCCGAACGGCCCCGAAGCACTCAGGATGCGCTCGTACTGGAGGCCGGAAATAACGTCCGGATAGCGGCCTGCGCCGTACTCTCCATAAGCCGAATGGTCGAAAAGATCGTAGCCCGTGGCCACGATGATAGCTCCCACCTCCTCCGTAACGATTGCGTCCTGCATATCGAAATTGATGGCCTTCACCGGGCATATCTTCGAACAGACTCCGCACTTGCCTCGAGTGAAATGGCGACAATGCAAAGGATCGATGCTGGCTCTCCTCGGGATGGCCTGAGGAAAAGGGATATTGATGGCTTTGGTCGTGCCCAGACCCTCATTAAAAGCGTCTGGCGCCTTTGCAGACGGGCATTTCTCCATGCAAAGGCCACAACCGGTGCAAGCTTCCCAATCTACGTAGGTCGCTTTCTTCCTGATCTGGACAGTAAAATTGCCTATGTATCCATTGATGGATTCGATCTCACTGGCGGCGTACAGGGTGATATTTTCCTTTTGTGAAATGTCCACCATTTTAGGACCGAGGATGCAGGACGAGCAGTCGATAGTGGGAAAGGTCTTATCAAGCTTAGCCATCTTGCCGCCTATGGACGGCCGCCGTTCGACGATCACAACGTCCAGGCCGCCTTCGGCGCTGTCCAGAGCGGCCTGGATCCCGGCCACCCCGGCTCCGATAACCAGTACCCGCTTGTTGACAGGCATGTTCAATGGAATGAGCGGCTGATTGAAACGCAGCTTGGCTACGGCCATGCGAACCAGGTCCACGGCTTTGCGGGTGTTGGCGGCGCGGTCATTTCCGATCCACGACACATGCTCGCGGATATTGGCCATTTCAAACATATACCGGTTCAGACCCGCCTTTTCTACAGCGCGTCGGAACGTGGGTTCGTGCATTCTGGGCGAGCATGCGGCAACGACCACCCCCTGCAGATTGTGTTCGCGAACGGCCCGCTGGATCTCCTGCTGGCCCGGCTCGGAGCACGTGTACATGTAACTTGTGGCATAGGCGACATCCGCAAAGGTCAGCGCCTCGCCGGCTACTGCTTCGGTGTCTACCGTTCCAGCAATATTTGTTCCACACTGACAGACGAACACGCCAATACGCATATGTCTCCTATCCTGAATCCTTCATCTCCGCACCGACCTTGCAAAATCCGCCGCCAAGACGCAGAGAAGCCTTATTCGGCTGACCTTGTTTTCCTGAGCGTACTCTGCATGATTGCATTGTGAGATTTGCCCGATTTGTTTCGGTGGATTATAAGGCGAAAGACAAATGTGAGACTCCTGGTTCTCCGCTCCTCCAAGATCCTGAAGCAGGCAGTCGGGACTTACGGATAGTTTATCCATACCCAGCACTTTCGGATCGATTCCCAGCGCAAGCCCGATCACCTGCGAAATGTAGAGGACCGGAATATGGAATGTGCTCTTACAGTATCTATTTATCTGGTTCTGGCGCAGATCGAGGTTCTGCTGGCACAGGGGACAGGCTACGGCAATGGCCTCGGCGCCCAGGCGAGCGGCCATATCCAGAATTCGCCCGCTCAGTTTTCCCACTATATCGTTGCGGGTGACTCCATAGGTGGCCCCGCAGCACTCAGTTTTGTAAGGAAAGTCCGGAACTGTGGCGTCTGTGGTCTGAATGAGCCGGTCCATAGAGATGGGATTTTCGGGATCATCGAACCGGGCAATCTGTGCGGGCCTTGTGAGCAAGCAGCCGTAATAGGGGACAATGACATGTCCGGTCAATGGGCGTCGAATGAGCTTCTGTAACACTTCAAGGCCGACTTCTTCATAGAGGAGCTGCAGCAGGGAGACCGTCTTTGTGCGCTCGTCCATCTCCATACCGACCAATTCAAGAAAAGCCTTGCGCTGTTCCGGATGCTCACAGATTTCCTGTGCTCCCTTTAGCGATTTGAGGCATCCGGGACAGGGGGTCATGACCATCTCGCATCCCTGCCGGGCTGCGATGGCCAAGTTGCGGCCTGCAAGAGCGGCTGAAAGCATTGGGTCATAAGAATGAGCAGGCGTGGAACCGCAACAGTTCCAGTCGGGTATTTCGACGAGATCTATTCCCAACACCTCGCACAAGGCACGGGTCGAAAGGTCATATTCGGCGGCCAGCCCTTCGAGGGAACATCCTTTGTAGTAGGCTATGCGTTTCACCTGGGTTTCTCTTCTTAAATGTCGGTTTGAGTAGTCACCGAGAAGTTGCTGCGAGGACGGACTTTATCAA
>Ga0187862_10005561_pt1 | contig 11631 bp, 15 predicted proteins | sample June2016WEW_10_1_FD_133003 | JGI IMG/M metagenome (GOLD analysis project Ga0187862, IMG submission 133003) | Peatland microbial communities from SPRUCE experiment site at the Marcell Experimental Forest, Minnesota, USA - June2016WEW_10_150 | ecosystem: Environmental > Terrestrial > Soil >...
TGTTTATATAGCAACGAAAGAGGCCAATTTGTCATTTGAAAAGACTAACATTAAAGAGATTCTCGGGATGCTCAAGAGCGAGTTTTCCGTTCAGCTCAATATCCGTCAGATCGATTGGATCGTACCTGATTCCGAGGTGGAGATCACGGCGGACAGGTTGTCCCTTCTCAGGGTATTCAGTAACCTTGTCGATAACGCGCTAAAATACGGTGGCACGCAGTTGAGCAGTATCCGGATCGGGCACGAAGACAGGGGGGATTGTCACATCTTCTCGGTTATCGACGACGGCAAGGGGCTCAAAGGGGCGGATTCGGAAAAGATTTTCGAGGTGTTTCAGCGGCATGAGACATCCAAGGGGGTCGAAGGCGCCGGCTTGGGCCTGGCCATAGTAAAAGAGATAGCTCAACAACATGGGGGGCAGGTGTGGGTGGAACCGGCAGCTAAAAAAGGAACCACGTTTTGCATATCTATTTCAAAGAATTTATGAGCTTCGTTTTCTCTGAACTTACATCACAACGCACACTGAATTGGCCGATGGATGTTTCACCCTCTGATAATTGCTCGTTAATGAACCCACAGCTTCGAGCAGAAGGGGGGCCATAGCCTTCAAAACTTGCCGGGCAATGTGCGGGAGCTCGAGCACACCATGGAGCTGCCTTCGTCCTGTGCAGCCAAAACATCATCACCCTCGATCATCTGCACTGAAGATTACCCCCGATGTTGAAGTGTTGCACGTGACATGGAAGAAACGCAACGCTTCTGTTGCATGCAACGCTTTTTCTATTCATGTCCACCTCCTTGAGCGGTCCTCGCTCCTTCCATAGATATCTATATATATTATCTAAAAGGAGAATATGGCAGTGCTCGATCCCCTGGGCATAGAACTTGCCTAAGCAACAGGCAGGCTTGAAATTTCACCGGACACCGGCCTTCCCGGTGCACACACACTGATCGTTAAGTCGACCCTTCCGAAGGAGTTACCGATGAGCGAATGCAGTTCAGGAAACATCGCGGTAAAATTGGACCACGAAACGAGAGAAAAAGCAATTTTTGCAAACAAGGTTTTCTGCAGGCTCTGTGATGAGCACAAAATCAAGACCTGTTCGTGGGAGAAATCGCCAACGTGGAATGAATACGTAGAAGGGAAAATAGACGAGGCCGAACTTAGCCTTACGGCCGAAGCAAACGTCAGGGATTTTGTCAAAATGTTTTCGGATTATAAGGACCTGGAAACACCCGTCGTCAATGTCCAACAAGAGGATCAGAAAAAGCGCCGAACTCGAATCGCTAATAAAATCTATCGGAATGCTTGCACGAAATCAGGACTTAATCACTGTTTTTTTAAGAACTTTGCAACCTGGAGCGAGTATGTGAATGGGGCGATAGATGAGGATGCTTTTATTGAGAGCGCAGTTTTCGAAGTTCTGAAAATGAAGAAAAATGCTGATGCGGAGAAATTATGATGGAAGAGGGTCAGGATGATTTCTCAGATCACCTCCGGTACATTATCGAGCGCGGGTTGATGGCAAACCTGAGCGGCGGAGCTTTTAAAAATCATATCGTTTCACTGGTTCAGGAATACTCAAGAAGAATCGCGATTGAGGGCGAGGGGCTATGTCCGCTTTTCCTCACATTTTGCGATCTGATGATCGACGGGCGCTTTGCCCGGATTCCTGAAAGTGCGCTCAAAGTGCTTGTCCTGTCGAAGGTCTATCACAACCATTCAGAGCAGTCCCCGGGACTAATTGAAAGATTATCTGGAATTACGGCCCCTGCTATAGAAGAAGCCGTGGATTACCTTCGGGAAAATGGCTGCCTTGCTTTGACAGCACCAGAGCATCGCGCACGAAGAGGAAAAGGAACGCAAGGCATGGGAAGATTCTTTGAAGCTGGGACACCCAGTGCCATGAAAAGAAACGTAGGGTGAGCTAATTGGAGCGCAGCCCACCAAGTCTTTTCGGAACAGTTGAGGCGTGCTCATCAAATGATCTATGAGGCAGTGCCCTGGCATAAAAAACGCTCCAGGGATCAAATCGCTCGCCGGGGGAGGCAATGTTTCAGCGGTAAGCCTCTGACCGGTATACAGAGTGCGCAGGGGCCGTCCAGCCATGTGGGACGTGCAGCCGAGGAGGGGGCGTCAATGGAGTCGGACGCCCACAGAAGCGCAAAATGGAGATGATGTTGCCAAGAAGATCGCTTTCGGGTCTTTCGATTTGTTTTGTCACGCTATTAGGATATCTCTGCATGGGCATTGGTGCGCCATCGGTTGACGCTTCCGATCCAAGAGAGATGCTCAGCCTGGTCGATGAAATGGATTCAAGCTACTCCAGGGTGAACGATTATGTGGCAGTCTTTCATAACCAGGAACGAATAGGCGGAAAGCTCGATGAGGGGCAAACCGTACTTTTCAAGTTCCAAAAGCCCTTCAAAGTCTATATGAAGTTTATCGGCGGTCCCTCCAAGGGAACAGAGGCCCTCTATGTGGAAGGCGGTTACGACAATAAGCTGCTTGTGCGGCAGGGAGGGATTTTGGGGTTTATGACATTTTCGCTGGCCCCCAAGGGTTCGCAGGCAATGTCTCGGAGGCGGCACCCCGTCACGGAGGTCGGCTTTGGTTTTTTGCTCGCTGAATTCAGGCGTAATATCGAACCGGCTATCCGGTTGGGGGAACTGGAAACTATGCGTATGACTGATGAGACCTTCAAAGGGAGACCTGCGACCGTAGTGGAGGGAAGATTCTTGTCGCGAGGAGGCAGAAAATACTATTGCTCCCGATTTATTATCCACATCGATAAAGAATTGCTCCTTCCAGTAGGGGATGCTTTCTATGACGAAAAGGACGAAATGTTCGAAGATTATGTTTTCACAGATGTGAAGCTCAACATGGGGCTTACGGCGATGGAGTTTTCGAGGCACAATAAATCCTATCGCTTCTGATAAATCAGTCAGGCCAATATAGCTTTAGAGGTGGGAGCGAGAATATTGACAAAAGGTTATATCTGGTTATATTCCGTCGAAATTAATTTAACGGAAAGGAGCATACAATGGCGTTCAATTTTCATGACCTCCCGGCTATTTCAGGGCCACTGATATCTTTAATTGCCGGCCTGTTAGTTTTAATCATGCCAAGGCTCTTGAATTATGTTGTGGCGTTCTACTTGATCATTACTGGTATCTTGGGTTTGCTCCATCGATAACTGGAAATAGCTCACCCCGTAGGGATTGGCTTATTCGCGCCAGTCGAGCAAAATCAAGTATTGCGAGTTGCTATATTCATTTAGCAGGGTGCGAAGAAGGGTCTGTTGGTGGGAGAAGAGCCTTAAGAGGCCCACCCTGTTAGATCCTGCCCCGGGTTTTCCAGCGAAGCAGGCAGAGCCGATTGCCCCTGCCTATTTCCAGACCCATTCTCTCTACCACCATCGGCTGGTGGGCCTTGCTCCCATCAGACCAAGTATGCCGGTTACAATCAGATAGACCGCCACAATGACACTCAATAAACCGGGTTGAATCAGGATCAATATCCCGGCAACTAAAGCAACCGCTGGCCCGAGGTAAGGATGATATGGCAACATTTGCGTATCCTTTCATCCGCGACTGTTTGGCAATCCCCGCAGTCTTGCTGCAAAGCTGTGCTGCCGCCTATGTGATGCATGATTCTAAGCGTAATGATCTCAGCCAATAAAATAAGGAAGTTCTGTGTAAAGTAAACAGATTGATAAGTGGATGCAGAAGGTAACGAACCATGCCGTTCAACACTTCTCTCCTCGCCCTTGAGAAATGAGGCCCCAAAATCTTCGCTGTTTTCGGATCATTTGTTTATCGAATCGCTCCAAACTGGCCTTTTTCGAAATTGGCCCCAAAGGTACTCCCCCGATATTGAAGCGTTGCACGTGACACAGAAATCACGCAACGCTTCTGTTGCATGCAACACTTTGTCTATTCAAATCCATCTGCCTGGGCGGTACTCGCTCCTTCCATAGGTATCTATATATATTATCTAAAAGGAGAACAAGGCAGTTCTCGATCTCCCGGGCATAGAACTTGCCTAAGCAATAAGCAGGCTTTATCGGAGTGCCGGAGTATTTATCCGGCAAAATACGGGAGGCGTATGGCATCAAACACGAAGAGGCGAAACGAAGTTCAAATGAATGGAAATGTGATCTTAAGCTCTGAATTTAACGACAATGACGATTTTAAGGAGATAAAAATGAGAAAAATACTGATTATTGGAATCGCGCTTTCCCTGATTCTTGTCAGCGGCGGCTTGTTCAGCGCTCAGGCAAATTGCGGTGGCGGCTGTCTGTCCAGCCTCTCCCCTTGCAACTGGAACCTTTCCGCCCTCTCCCCTTGCAACTGGAACCTTTCCGCCCTCTCTCCTTGCAACTGGCACTTTCCCTCTCTTTGCGGCTTCGGCTTCACTTGTGGCTCAAAAGAGGTGAACAGCGCGTCGGTGAGAGATGCGGACAGACAATACGTAACTCATCACAGTACACCGGACTTGATGGGCTCGCCTGGTTTTTGATTTTGTTGACAACCCTGCCGTCGGGGACACAGGCTGAATTCCCCGATGTGGCAGGGGTCACGGCAGCAACAAATTATGGTTTATCGAAAAGAGAGCTCCTGCCTCGGTGAGGCCGGCGCACAATTCCCAACCGGTTCGCATGCACAAGGAGATGAAATGATGAAGCGTGTTCTGTTGTTTTCGCTGTTTTTGGCCCTGGTTGCAACGTTCAATGTTCCTGTGACATACGCAAACGAGCAGGATGAGGTAGATCGGGCCGTGGCGACAATCCAGGCATTTCGGGATATGCCCGAAAAATCCATCCCCCCGGATGTGCTAAGGCACGCCAGGGGAGTGGCTATCATGACGGTTTACAAGGCGGGCTTCGGGATCAGCGGGCGCGCCGGCTCCGGTGTAGTAGTGGCGCGAACAGGCAAAGGCTGGAGCGGGCCCTCTTCAATTGCGACTGGTGGAGCGGGATTCGGCTTTCAGATCGGAGCATCGGAAACCGAGTTCATTTTCGTTCTCAATACTCGTGAGGCCGTGGAGGCATTCGCTCATGGAGGAAACGTTCAATTTGGAGGCGATATAAGCGTGGCTGCCGGTCCCGTGGGCCGCACTGCCGAGGGGGATATAACGCCTGTTGCCGCAGTCTTTGCCTATAGCCGCAGCCAGGGTCTTTTCGCCGGCGTATCTCTTGAGGGCACCGTCATTGTGGCCAGAGACGAGACAAACGCAGAATATTACGGCCGGTCGGTCACGCCGGGGCAGATCTTGTCCGGGAAGGTCAAAGTGCCGGCGGGGGCCAGGAGGCTTCAAAAAGCGTTGGCGAGGTACTAAAACCCAAGTGTTCTCCAAAACACCAGAAAGGATGTTAAGGGATGAAAAAAGCCCTTTCCCCTTTAGTCAGGTGGATGGCGTTGTGAAAGTACACAACATGTTATCGGTGGTCAGGGAGCAATAGGTCCAGGGATAGGCTTTGACCGACAATGAGTTTGGCCGACGCTGATGATTGAAATCCCCCTTGCACGCTTTTTCAAAAGTGTGGCAAGAGGGGAAATTCAGTGTAAATTGCGTCTAAAAGAAGGGGCCATTCGAGGATTCGTGCAATGAAAAATTTGAGCACTGGTCCGCTAATGGGACCTCTTTTTTTATTTTTCACGTTTATCTTTCTGATCAATGTGCCCGGCTGTGCATCCCTGCCGAATGTACAGAAAATGATGGGCCATGAACTCTCAAGCTCCGATCAATCGACAAAGATCATGGGGCCTAAAGGAGAGCTCTCTTCAAAAACAAGTAAAGCCATGATCAAACGGCTTGAAGGGCAGGTCGATGCAACCAAACTTCTGGAGCAGCAGGTTCAGTTGATGCAGTCCGTCAGCGGGAGTCTTTTAGTGGCCGGCAACAAGGTCACGCTGCTCATTGACGGGGCGGCTACTTACGCAGCGATGTTCGAGGCCATCCAAAACGCTAAAGATCACATCAATTTTGAAACCTTCATATTTGAAGATGATGAAGTCGGCAAACGATTTTCTGATCTACTGATCCGGAAACGTGCCGAAGGCGTACAAGTGAACGTGATTTACGATAGTTTTGGATCCAAGAATACCCCGGTTAGTTTCTTTCAGCGCTTGCGCGATGGCGGGGTCCTGGTGCTTGAATTCAATCCCGTTAATCCGTGGAGGGTGCTCGCGGGTAAAAAATGGACATTACGACATCGAGACCATCGTAAGATTCTGGTCGTTGACGGCGCCATCGCTTTCACCGGCGGAGTCAACATCAGTGCCGTTTATTCCGGAAGCTCGGCCGGCCGGTCTCGTAGAGAGAAGAAGGATGAACCCTGGCGTGATACACACGTTCGAATCGAGGGTCCGGCAGCACTACGGCTCCAATGGCTTTTCATGAAAACCTGGGAAAGGCAAAAGGGACCGGCTCTTCCCGGCAGGGACTATTTCCCATACGTGGAGCGAGCTGGAAACACGCTGATCAGGGTGGTCGGCAGTTTACCGGGTGAAAGTAATCGGCTCATATTCATGATGTATATTTCAGCCATTACTCATGCGGAGAACTCCATTTACTTAACGACTCCCTATTTCGTGCCTGACGACCAAATGTTAAAAGCGCTCACCGATGCTGCAGCGCGCGGTGTTGATGTCAAAATATTGCTTCCCGGCTTCAGTGATTCCGCATTGGTTTTCTATGCGAGCCGGCATTACTATACCCGGTTGTTAAAAGCAGGCGTGCAATTGTTTGAGAGGCGCGGAGGGATGCTGCATGCGAAGACGGCAGTTATCGATGATGTCTGGTCTACTGTCGGATCGAGCAACCTGGACAATGAAAGCTTGCTTACCAATGACGAGGCCAATGCCGTGATCCTCGGACGGGACTTCGCCGACAGTATGCAGGCAATGTTCGAAAGAGATTTGGAAGAGTCCGATCAGATAAGTCTGGATGAGTGGGAAAAACGGTCTTTCGACAATCACCTGAAGGAATGGCCTGCCAATATGCTCAAACACTTGCTATAAGGTAGTCAAGCCCGATGAAAAGCTGGTGAGCGCTAAAAAAGTTTCTATTTTTTCCCATGCTCTATGAGTATTTCCCCAAGCCATTTTTCCACGGGGACCTTCCCTTGCGCCGTCGATACCAGATAAGATTTGCCTGACTCAAGGCTATTTGACGCGCAAAGACGGATGAAATCCTCAGGGGATTCTATCTGGGATTTCAAATACTTATACTTATACCTGATATGGTCGGCGGCGGCCTGGCTCGAATATTCGATTCCATTCCTGATGAATGTTAAATGTGATTCCGCTACCTGATCTATCAAATATGCGATGACCTTTTCAGCCTTTTCCCTTTGACTGCATGGTTCACCTCCGTGGGCGATAAAACAAGAGAACAGCAGAATACTTAAAGAGCAAAAAATTATCTTCGGAGTCTTCATCACGATAACTATTACCTTTCATCACTGCAGAGGGGACACTTGAGTGATCTTGATTATTGTATTTATTTAATCACTTAAAGATAATCATTCTAGACCTCAAAGTAAATAGCCTATAAGACTTATTAATTGACAAAGAATTGAGCGCTGTCGCCTTCACCCTAATGTGTTACATGCAACATAGGAATTATGCAACGCTTCTGTTGCATGCAACACTTCTTCGATTCAAGTTAACACCCGTCGATGTTTCTGACCATACCGTAAGTTCCTGTATTATCTAGCTAAAGTTTAAATGTGACGCCTCATGGTCGGGTGGGCATAAAACTTGCCTAGAGATAATGCAGCATGGCTCATTTGGCTCCCATCCTGCTTCTCTTGTGTTATTCCACATTCGGTAAGGGACAACAGGCTTATTGAGGTGAGAGAAGCGAATAATGACATATTTGTTGACAGGACACATTATGCGTCAATCTGCCAGGCCCAATGGGCTTGATGTGTGTCACTTTATAGATGTCAGTTCTAAACGCCGTACTTTCGGCAGAACGGAGAGATGGAAATGTTGGGAACAATTCTGCTCATTGTATTAGTTCTTGCGCTCGGTATTAGTTCTTGCGCTCGTGGGCGCACTCCCTGCCTGGCCGCACAGCAGGGCTTGGGGATACTATCCAAGCAGTGGCTTGGGACTGGTCCTTGTGATCGTGGTCGTGCTCCTGTTAATCGGCCGTATCTGACAGGAGCGAGGGCATTGACATAAGGCCTCCATGTAGGTCAAAAGCTTGAATTTTCAGTGAGAAGATCGGTTTGGCCGTTTTTTGTACTTTAACTGATGTATTGCATTTGAAACCGAAGGGAGGAAACATCATGAAAATAAGTGGATTTCTAAGCCGATCTTTGATCGGGTTACTCGTTGTGATGATGGTCCCGTTTGGGGCTCTTTCGCAGGAAACAGCAACCTCAGGCAAGGTATTCAGCGAGGCAGAGCTTGACCAGATGCTTGCCCCGATTGCGCTATATCCGGATTCGCTGATGGCGCAAATCCTGCTGGCTGCGACCTACCCGGACCAGGTCGCGGAAGCCGACACCTGGTTGAAGGCAAATCCTGACCTTAAGGGGGATGCGCTCAATGACGCCCTCGATAAAATGAACTGGGACCTGAGCGTGAAGGCGCTGGCGCCTTTCCCGCAGGTACTCGCAATGATGGTTGAGCAGACGGCGTGGACTCAAAAGCTGGGTGAAGCTTTCATGGCCCAGGAGTCCGATGTTATAGCCGCCGTTCAGAATCTGCGCTCGAAAGCGTACGCTGCGGGCAATCTCAAGTCGAGCGACGAGCAGAAGGTGGTTGTCAAAGGTGATACATATGCAATCGAGCAGGCCAATCCTGAAGTTGTCAATGTGCCGCGTTACGATCCGTCGGTAGTCTACGGGTCCTGGGGGTGGCCTGCGTATCCTCCCTTCGCATATTACCCCGTTTGGCCGGGGGTGGCCATTGGCCTCGGAGCGTTCGGGTTTTGGGGGGGTATAGGCGTGGGACCTTTCTGGGGCTGGGGCTGGGGGTCCTGGAACTGGGGCGGCGGATATATGAATGTCAATGTCAATCGAAATATTAATATCAATAGCAGGAATGCCAATATCAGTAGAAACTTCAGAACCTCAAATGCCCGTAGTGTCGCAGGGCGGGGAGCCGCTGGTCGAGGGACCGCCAGCGCTGGCCGTGGCGGTGCGCGTGGTGCGGGAGGCAGACCAACGGCAGCCTCCTTCGAACGTGGACTTGAGGCCGGCGGAGCTCGTGGCACGGGCAGTCGCGCCACTGGTAACGTCAGTCGCGGGGGAGCGCGCGGCACGGGCAGTCACAGCACCCGTAACGCCAGTCGCGGCGGCTCACGCGGGGGCGCATCTCGTGGAAACGCATCTCGCGGTGGTAGTGCGCGCCGTGGTGGCGCAGCGCGTGGAGGCGGCTCACGTGGCGGTGGTGGTCACGGCGGTGGCGGTGGTCATGGTGGCGGCGGTCACGGCGGTGGCGGTGGTCACGGTGGTGGCGGTCACGGTGGTGGCGGTGGTCGAAAATAAATACGTCAGATATTTGGTCGGATTCGAGAGGAATGAGTGCTTCGCAAAGGAATGCTTATCACTCCTTTGCGAAGCGGCATGGTCCTGCAACCGTAAACACTAAATATCTTTAAGAAAAAAGGAACAAGTCATGAACTGCCATCAACTCATAGGGAACTGGCAGCAAGTCAAAGTGGCGGTCGGGGAGGGTGGAGGCAAACTCACCAGCGACAATGTGGACGTCATTGCTGGAAAACGCGACATACTCCCGGGCAAGACACCAGAAAAACACGGCATCGCACGTGAAGAGGCGAAAAGGAGTTCTAAGGATTGTGAAACTTCTTTGAAGTAGTTGAGGCGAACTCGTAATTCTTCTCGTTCCCATGGTTCATCTTATAACGGGAGATTACCGCAAATGCATTAGGGCGTTATCTAAAAACATCCGTTGGAGTCCATTGGTAGCGAAACTTACAATAATCTGAGAAAAAGGAATAAAATGATGAAGACGACTTATGCGACAATGCTGCTGGTCATTGGTTTAATGGCACTAATATTCATGTTGCCATCTGTTTATCTCAACGCTGAACCCATAGGTAACCCAGCCTCCCCGGTATCTATCATTAACCAGACTGATATCAAAGGCTTAAATCAATCAGAATCCCCTCTTCTAATGGCACAGACAACGGAGGAGCATCGTTCCTCCACGACCTCTTCGAGTTCCACGGCAGAGGCGCCGCCGCCAGTACAGGAGAATCGTTCCTCCGAGAGTTCCTCCTCGAGTTCCATGAAAACCACCACCACAGAGGCGCCGCAGGCGGTGGTAGAGCATAATTGCGCCGGTCATTGTCGTGACCGCTATACTGAAAGTCTGGGCGAGTGTAATGATCCGGGCCACCCGCACCACCGCAGTTGCGAAAAATGGGCTCGGGAACGTGAAAGTGAATGCCTCGACAAATGCAGCCGGGAATAAGCGAGGTAGAGACCGGCTGAGTAAGGCCGGCGGGAGCATTCGTTGATTCTTACGAATCCTTGCATTAAAGAGATTGCTTGAATCGGACTGGCCGGGGCCTTTGGCCCCGGCTTTACGTTTGAGGCAGTGCCCTGACATAAAGACGTTCTGGGCAACATTGTTTCAGAAGGGGGCAAGTCAACACATCGCTGAATTTTTTCACTATGGCATCCATGGAAAATGGCTTCTGGAGGACTGGAGCCAATCACCATAACATCTTCTTAAGTCAACAATCCCTTCTCATTTATCGGGATAAAACATCCCCGACAGGAACGGCTATTCCCATGGTTCAGAAGCACAGACATAACTTTCACGTTCTAATAGCGGTGCTTTCCAAGGGTGCGATGAGCCAGAAAATCCTCCCTTCCTCAATCCGCCAAATCTGCCTCATAGGTGCTGAAGGCGGATAGATTAGGGGCGGTTCAGACCGTGGAGACCCCCTAGCAGCCACAGCACGACGATGATGATGAGCACCAGACCAAGAACGCCGCCAATCCCGCGTCCTCCATATCGGTTATAGCCATAATAGCCACCCCCGCCGCCGAACACTAGGATCAGTATAACGATAAGTAAAATCAACCCCATTTCCCATCCTCCTTTTCGTTAGCCCCACGCGACTTATACGCGGGCTCTTGCAAAATAGAGTAACTCGCCGTATTCTGGTGCTCAATTCCCTAAAGAAAGACTGAATGCAGCAAATTTATGTCGGGCTAAGAAATCTTCAATGGGTGGAACACTGTATTTCATGGCGAGAATTTAAGTGTCCTGAATAATTCCTCAAGGTGGTCGCCAATGGATGTCGAATGACATTCAAGGTCGGATTATGCCCGCAAAAGCTTTTGAAAAGATCCTGAGGCCCATGGAATCATACGATATGCCCATCAAAACACGCAAGTACAATGCCGATTAGACCAGTCTAAGAACTCTGGCGGCACACCTCTGCCCCTGCAGTTGACAGCATTGTTTCAATAGAACGAGGCTATCAGGATAAAACATCCCCGACAGGAACGGTTCCTGGCGACGGTCCTGTTCCCAGCTCACTTCGCTTTGCCATAAGCGTCTTCTCATATACCTCAATGTACTGCCTTGCGGACCTGTCCCAAGAAAAATCCTGAGCCATGGCTCTTTTTTGAA
>Ga0187862_10005563_pt1 | contig 11629 bp, 11 predicted proteins | sample June2016WEW_10_1_FD_133003 | JGI IMG/M metagenome (GOLD analysis project Ga0187862, IMG submission 133003) | Peatland microbial communities from SPRUCE experiment site at the Marcell Experimental Forest, Minnesota, USA - June2016WEW_10_150 | ecosystem: Environmental > Terrestrial > Soil >...
ATCGTCAACTTCGTCTGGTGGATCGGTATTGGCCATGCGGGCACGCTGATTTCAGCGATTCTGTGCCTGCTGCGTCAGAGTTGGCGCAACTCGATCAATCGCTTTGCCGAAGCCATGACTCTGTTCGCCGTTGCTTGCGCGGGCATCTTTCCGCTCGCTCACACCGGACGCCCATGGCTCGCGTACTGGCTCTTTCCTTATCCGAACACCATGAATTACTGGCCGAACTTCCGCAGTCCGCTGGTGTGGGACGTATTCGCGGTTTCGACTTACTTCACGATTTCGCTGGTGTTCTGGTTTGTGGGATTGATTCCCGATCTCGCCACCTTGCGCGACCGCGCCGAGAGTCCATTGGTCCAGCGTATTTACGGATTGCTAGCCATGGGATGGCGCGGTTCCGCCCGCCACTGGCACCGCTACGAAACGGCCTACTTACTTCTAGCCGGGCTCGCAACACCGCTGGTGCTCTCCGTTCACACCGTCGTCAGCTTCGATTTCGCGGTCGGCATCGTCCCGGGTTGGCACACCACGATCTTTCCGCCGTACTTTGTCGCGGGCGCCATTTATTCCGGTTTCGCCATGGTTCTGTGTCTTGCGATTCCAATCCGCGCGATCTACGGATTGCAGGACTTCATCACCATGCGGCATCTGGAGAACGCGGCCAAAGTAATGCTCGCCACCGGCCTCATCGTCGCCTACGGTTATGGCATGGAGGCGTTCATGGGCTGGTACAGCGGCAGCCAGTACGACTCGTTCCTGCTCTGGAACCGGCTCCACGGGCCGTATCGGCTGGTATACGCGGCATTGCTCGGCTGTAACATTTTCATCCCGCAAGTTCTCTGGCTGAAAAAGTTCCGCGTCTCCACCGGCTGGCTCTGGCTTATCTCGTTCATTGTGCTCGTCGGCATGTGGCTGGAGCGCTTTATCATCGTTGTGGTCAGTTTGAGCCGCGACTTCCTGAATTCTTCGTGGGGACAATACTACCCAACCAAGTGGGACTGGATGACTTTCGCCGGCACCATCGGTTTGTTCCTGACTGCGATGTGGCTGTTCGTTCGTATCCTCCCCATGATCTCCATCTTCGAATTGCGCACCCTGCTGCCGGAGTCGCAGGTGCACGAGGCGGCGGAGGTGAAGCAGTGAGCGATTCTCCCGTGCATGGTTCGATTTATGGATTGATGGCCGAATTCGACTCGGCACAAGAACTGGTAGCTGCCGCTCACAAGACTCACGAAGCGGGCTACCAGAGGATCGACGCCTATAGCCCGTTCCCCATCGAGGGCCTTGCCGAAGCCATCGGCTTTCACAAAAACGGCGTGCCCCTCGTCGTCCTCATCGGTGGACTCATCGGCGGGATATCGGCGTACGCGCTCCAGTATTGGGTTGCGGTGATCACCTATCCCGTCAACGTTGGCGGACGACCGTTTCACTCCTGGCCCTCGTTCATCATCGTGACCTTCGAATTGACGATTCTTTTCGGCGGACTTTCTTCCGCTATCGGCATGCTTGCCCTGAACGGCCTGCCCATGCCCTATCACCCGGTGTTCAACGTGCCCGAATTCGCCAAGGCCTCTGACAATAAATTCTTTCTGGTCGTGTTTTCGAGCGACCCGAAATATGACGCCGCCCGCACGCGCACGTTTCTCGCAGGTCTTGCTCCACGCATGATCGCGGAGGTGCCAAGCTAGCCATGGGTGCCAGTTGCAACCTCCGAAAAGTTTTGCCTGCGTTGCTGGCGCTGATCGCCGTAACCGCCGGATGCCGCATCGACATGCACATGCAGCCGTATTACCGGCCTATGGCGAAAAGCGATTTCTTCGCTGACGATCGGTCCGCCCGCTTGCCCGTTGAGGGCACGGTCGCACGCGGAGATCTCCGCGAAGACACCTATTTCTACACTGGGAAAATCGGCAGCAATCCCGGCGACTTTCTGCCGTTTCCGGTGACCGCCGAAGTTCTTGCCCGCGGACGCGAGCGTTTCAACATCAACTGCACGCCTTGTCACGGACGCGTTGGTGATGGCAATGGCTTCATTCCTACGCGCGGCTTCCGCCGTCCACCGTCGTATCACATCGAACGTCTCCGCAAAGTGCCGATCGGCTATTTCTTCGACGTCATGACCAACGGCTATGGCGTGATGCCGGAATATGGAACCCAGGTTGCACCGCGCGATCGCTGGTGCATCGCCGCTTACATTCGCGCACTGCAACTGAGCCAGAATGCAACTACGGCCGACGTTCCTTCTGGGCAAAGCTTTCCGGCGCCTCCGCCTCAGTTCCGCGACATCGGTAATGGAGCCACGTTGCCCGAGGTTGCGCCCGCGCCGCCGTCTACCGGAATAAAAGAGGAACCCAAATGACCACGGCCACAGTGAAGATGACTAAGTCGGACCTGATGGCCCCGCCCGTGGCGCAGGCCATTCAGCAGCGGTCTCTCGTCATTGGGGCGATCGGCGCCGTTGCGTCGATAGCCGGCGCCTTTCTTGCTCCCGACAGTTTTTATTCCGCTTACCTCACTGGTTTCATGTTCTGGCTTGGCCTCTCGCTCGGATGCATGGCCATCCTGATGCTTTACCATTTGGTCGGCGGCGCCTGGGGCACGGTGATTCGCCGCATCCTGGAATCGGGCATGATGACGCTGCCGCTCATGTTCGTCCTCTTTATTCCGATTTTGCTGAACCTGCCCAAACTGTATTTCTGGGCCCGGCCCGGACTGCTGGCCGACCCAAAGACCGACCCGAAGATCGTGGAAATCGCGCACAGCTATCTCAACTTCAACGGCATCCTCGTGCGCTACATTCTTTACTTCGCGATCTGGTTCGGGATGGCCTACTTCCTGAATCGCTGGTCCACGGACCAGGATTCGATCGAGGGCCAGAGCACACTTCGTTTTCGCGCTATGAGTTCGATTGGACTTGTCGTCTACTCGCTCACCATTTCTTTCGCCGTGATCGACTGGGTGATGTCGCTGCAAGCGCGCTGGATTTCGACTATCTACGGGCTACTCTTCATCGCCGGTGAAGCGCTCTCCGCCTTCTGCTTCTGCGTGGTCATCGAGAGCATTCTCGGCAAACGCAAGCCGATGTCCGAGTACCTTACCGATACCGAAGTTCACGACCACGGCAAGTTCATGCTCGCCTTCGTGATGGTGTGGGCTTACTTCAATTTCTCGCAGTGGCTCATCATCTGGGCCGGCAATCTGCCGGAAGAAATTCCGTGGTATGTGCGCCGCATGAATGGCGGGTGGGAGTATGTCGGCCTGTTTCTGGTGGTGTTCCACTTCGCCGTGCCGTTTGCGCTCTTGCTCTCGCGCCAGTTGAAGCGCAAAACTCGCACTCTGGTCTGGCTCGCCTCATGGCTGATCTTGATGCGTATCGTCGATATCTTTTGGCATATCGAACCGGCCGAATTGCATCCCACGTTTCACCTGAGCTGGGTGCTTTTTGCGATCATTGCCGGTATCGGCGGTCTTTGGATGGCCTACTTCTTCCACAACCTGAGATCGCGTCCGCTGCTCGCCGTCAACGCGCCGCAGACGATGAGACTTCTGGATCCGTCGCATGGGTAACGAATCGGGTAACGCAATATGAGTGACGAAATGAAGAATCACGACCCGTCCGGCCACGAAACCGGTTTCGAACGCGAAGACTTGAGCACGCGTGGTGTCTTCGCCTTCATGATTGGCCTCGCGATTGTAGGCGTAATTATTTATTTCATCATCGTCGGCATGTACTCGGAACTCGATAAGATCGAGCGGTCGCATATGACCACCGCCAGTCCGTTGGATACTTCCGAGGGCGCGATATCGCGCGTGGTCACGCAGGCGGACATGGATAAAGCGTTCAAGGACAACGGCGCGCCCATGCTCGAAATCAATGAACGCGGCCAGTTTCGCGACTTTCTGATCAATCAGGAGAACCAACTTAATAGTTACGGATGGGTCGACGAAAAAGCAGGCGTGGCGCACATTCCGATTGAGCGCGCCATGGAATTGATCGCGCAGCGCAAATTACCCGTGTGTCCGCAAGGCGGCTGCCCGGATGCAAACGCGCCAGCGGCAAGCAAAGCGCCGGCGCAGAAATCGGCAGCAGCGAAGCAGTAGAAGTTTTTTGGGGTTTCCGTCCCCGCAAACCGCTCCAGCCGGAGAGCTGGAAAAGGAAAAAGCAGTGCGCAGCAGAAGCAGTTTCGCCAATTCGATCACAGCGGCAGTTTTCGTGCTCGTGTTTTCGGCCGTTCCGTTGTTCGCGCAGGGTGCGCGCGGGCCCATGATGGGCGGCGGCATCATGAGCCCGCCCGTCAACCAGCGTCCCATGGGGCTCGAATTCGTCGGCATCGAGCAACATCTTAATGCCGAAGTTCCCGTTGATCTCGAATTCCGCGACGAACTCGGCAACCCGGTCAAACTCGCCGACTACTTCGGCCACGGACGCCCCGTCATCCTGAACCTCGGCTACTATCAGTGCCCCATGCTCTGCAGCGAACTTCTGCAAGGGCTGGTCGGCTCGATGAAGGCATTGACCTTCAATGTGGGAAGAGATTTTGATGTCGTCACCTTGAGCTTCGACCCGCGCGAAACCACGGAAATGGCGGCCGAAAAGAAGCGGGACATCATGAAGCGTTACGGCCGCGCGAACGCCGATCGCGGCTGGCACTTTCTTACCGGCAAGGCTGACCAGATCGCTGCGCTCACCAAATCGGTCGGCTTCCAATATCAGTTTGATCCGAAAACCGAGCAGTACGCCCACGCCGCCGCTATTGTTATGCTGACGCCCGACCACCACGTCTCGGGATATTTTTATGGAGTCGAGTTCTCTCCCAAGGATTTGCGCCTCGGACTCGTGCAGGCCTCGCAAAACAGGATTGGCAACATCGGCGACCAGGTGCTTCTCTACTGCTATCACTACGATCCCAGGACCGGAAAATACGGCGCCGTCGTCAGTAACATTCTGAAGCTGACGGCGCTCGGGACCATGCTCATCCTGGGAACATTTATGTTCGTCATGTTCCGTGCCGATCGTCGTTCCGATCGACTCGCGGTCCACGGCGAACCGGGGCGAGTCAAGTAACTATGTCGAAATATCTACCATTGTGGCCCGATCAGGCCTCGACCATGGCAGGACAAGTGGATGCACTCTACATCTATCTGCTGCTGGTCGCGGGCGTCATGACCGCGCTTATTTTTCTCGCTGTGATGGCGCTGGCGATCAAGTATCGTCGCGCACGCCATCCGAATGCCGAACAGATCGAAGGCTCCACCATCCTCGAAATCATCTGGTCGGTCATTCCGTTCTTTGTGATGCTGACATTCTTCATCTGGGGCGCAGTCATATATTTCCAGGAGCGCACTCCACCCGCTGACTCGACCGAAGTCTACGTGGTCGCCAAACAATGGATGTGGAAAATAGAGCACGTTGAGGGGCAGCGCGAGATCAACGAGCTCCACGTCCCCACCGGCCAGGACATCAAGCTGATCATGACCTCGCAGGACGTGATCCACAGCTTCTTCGTCCCTGCATTCCGGATCAAGCAGGACGTGCTCCCTGGCCGCTACACGACGCTCTGGTTCAAGGCCACTAAACCCGGACGCTATCATCTGTTCTGCGCCGAATATTGCGGAACCCAGCACTCCGGCATGGGTGGCGACATCGTCGTCATGGAGCCGAGGGATTACGCGCAGTGGATGGCGGGCGGACCGTCTGCTCCCTTGCAGGAAACCGGCAAGCAGTTGTTCTCTGCGCTCGGATGCGCCACCTGCCATCGTTTCGACGTCCAGGGGCGCGGTCCTAATCTGGTCGGTCTCTACAACACTGACGTGCTGCTCGAAGACGGACGAATGGTAAAAGCCGACGAGAATTATGTTCGCGAGTCCATTCTCAATCCAACCGCCAAAATCGTGAAGGGTTTCAAACCGGTAATGCCGACTTTTCAGGGCATCGTGAGCGACGAGCAGTTGAACGCGCTGGTGGCCTACGTCAAATCGTTAACACCCACGGGATCCGCCGAGCTGCAGAACCAGCCCGCTGCTTCCCCGGCACAACCCCAGAAAATGCAGGTGCAATAGTCATGGCGAGCACAGTAATTCCGGCGAATCGAGCTCCGGCTCCGACTCCAAAGCTGAACTATCTCAACAACGGGCACACGCTCAAGTCGTGGCTGTTGACCACCGACCACAAGCGGATCGCGATCCTCTATCTGATCTCGGTGACGGTGTTTTTCTTTCTCGGCGGCTTCTTTGCCATGCTCATCCGGCTCGAACTGCTGACGCCACAGGGCGACCTGATGCAGGCCGACACTTATAACAAGGTGTTCACCATGCACGGCATGATCATGGTGTTCTTCTTCCTGATCCCGGTAGTGCCGGCGGTGCTGGGCAATTTCCTGGTTCCCATCATGATAGGGGCGAAGGATCTCGCTTTTCCGCGCATCAACCTGCTGAGCTGGTATCTTTACATCATCGGCGGCATCCTGATTTCACACGTCATGTTGACCGGTGGTGTCGATACGGGCTGGACTTTCTACACCCCATTCAGCACGGAGTACACCAACACCAAGATTGTCGAGGCCGGACTCGCAGTCTTCATCGCAGGCTTCTCGTCCATCTTCACCGGACTTAATTTCATCGTCACCATTCACCGCATGCGCGCGCCCGGCCTCACCTGGGACCGCCTGCCGCTCTTCATCTGGTCCAACTACGCCACCAGCCTCGTCATGGTTCTCGGCACGCCGGTAGTCGCCATCACCATCGTACTCGTGGCCGTCGAGCGCCTCTTCCACCTCGGCATCTTCGACCCGCGGCTCGGCGGAGACCCGCTCTTGTTTCAGCACCTGTTCTGGTTCTACTCCCATCCAGCCGTCTACATCATGATCCTGCCTTCCATGGGCGTGGTCAGCGAGCTCATTGCCTGCTTCGCGCGCAAGCGCGTGTTCGGCTACAAGTTTGTCGCTCTGTCGAGCGTTGCCATCGCCGTCTTCGGATTCCTGGTGTGGGCGCATCACATGTTCGTCGCCGGCATCTCGCTTTATGCCGCAATGATCTTTTCTTTCCTGAGCTTCTCCGTTGGCGTGCCCTCCGCCGTCAAAGTCTTCAACTGGACCGCCACCCTCTACAAGGGTTCCATTTCGTACGCTACTCCGATGCTCTATGCCTTTGGTTTTATCGGGCTGTTCACTATGGGCGGGTTGACCGGCCTCATGCTGGCGACGATCGGAATCGACGTTCACGTCACCGACACTTACTTCGTCGTCGCCCACTTCCACTACGTCATGGTGGGCGGCGTGCTCATGGGGTATCTCGGAGGCCTGCATTTCTGGTGGCCGAAGATGACCGGGCGCATGTATCCGGAAGCCTGGGCCAAGCTGTCGGCGCTGCTTGTGTTCGTCGGCTTCAACCTGACGTTCTTCCCGCAGTTCATTCTCGGTTACGTCGGCATGCCGCGACGCTACTGGCAGTATCCGCCGGAGTTCCAGGCGCTGAACGTGCTCTCGACCGCGGGCGCCAGTATCCTCGCCGCCGGTTATCTTTTGCCGATGATCTACTTCGTCTGGTCGCTGCGCTACGGGAAGATCGCCGACGCGAATCCCTGGGCCGCGGCTGGACTGGAGTGGAAGACCACGTCGCCGCCGCCGACCTTCAATTTTGACGAGACGCCGGTGGTGACCTGGGAAGCTTATAACTACGACGAGATCCCAGCCTGGGAACGGAGGGCTCCCGTTGCACGATAGCCGAACGACCACGGGTACAGCGACGACCCAAATTACGACGATGGAACACGAAGCGCACAATCCGGCGCTGCTCCACCACTTCGCCGACGCCCAGCAACAGAAGAACGCCGCCTCGCTTGGCATGTGGCTATTCCTGGTGACTGAAATCATGTTCTTCGGCGGCATGTTCTGCGCCTATCTGGTATACCGACTCGCCCACTTCAATGCGTTCGCGGCCGGTAGCCAGCAGCTCAGCATCTGGCTTGGAGCCACTAATACCGCCGTCTTGATCATCAGTTCGGTTACGGTTGTATTGGCGGTGAAAGCGGCGGAGGCGGGCAAGCGCAAAGTGCTGGTCGGCTACCTCGTGGTTACGGTGCTGCTCGGCATGACCTTCCTCGTCATCAAAGGATTCGAATACAGGGAAAAATTCGAGAAGCATCACGTTCCTGGCGCGACGTTCAAATTCACCGACACCTTCGACGACAACGGTAAGCAAATTCCGGTCAACCCGAAGGAAGCGGAACTGTTCTTCTCCCTCTATTTTGCGATGACCGGCATGCATGCTCTGCACATGATCATCGGCTGTGGCCTGTTTAGCGTGCTGGCGGTCCTGGCATGGAAGGGACATTACACTCCCGGTTACTTCACGCCTATAGAAAACGCCGGCTTGTACTGGCACCTGGTCGATATCATCTGGATATATCTGTTCCCGTTGTTGTACTTGATCAGCAGGCATTCTTAATATGGCAGAACACGAAGAACACACTACTCACTCGCAAGGATTCTACATAGCCATTGGCGTCGGCCTGCTTATCGGGACGATTACAACGGTCGGCGCTGCCTTCGTGAACCTTGGTCCTTTTAACCCCGTCATCGCGCTGCTGATTGCCACCATCAAAGCTACGGTTGTCGTGCTTTTCTTCATGCACGTCAAAGGCGCAAGCGAGAAGCTGACTGGCGCGGTGGTTGTCTCCGGCTTCTTTTTTCTCGCGATTCTGCTATCGCTATCGCTGGCGGACTACCTGACTCGATCCTGGCGGTAGCGGGCGCGGGAGAACGGTCTTCGGTATATGGTCTTCGGTCTTCTGTCTATGGTCTATGGCTATCGTCCGATTGAAGATTGATGTTTCCGGCACGGTGGGCGATGAAGCCTGGCGCGAACTGAAGCAGTTTGACCAGATCGAGAGCGCCGATTTCGGTCCTCAGTTCGGGAGTGGCGGGCGTTGCAATCATCCGCTCAACGAGCCGCACAACAAAGGAGAATGGATCGGCGCTGAGATCCGGCTCCAGACGCCGCTTCTGGCGCAATACGCCGTCTCCCACTATCTGGAGCAGGATCGCGTGCTCGATGCGGATGTGGTGGAGTAATACTGGAAAGTTCTCAGTTCTCGGTTCTCAGTTCTCAGTGAAACCGGGATGGACTTGGATTTTTCTGAGAACTGAGAACTTGGGGGCTGGCCCACCCGCCTTGACTTCATTCTTGGATATTTACGGTTGAGATATTACCTGTGAGTTAACGTCCCCCCCCCCATTATGCGCAAAATATTGAATTTACAGGACTTACTTGTAAAATCTTCCGGAATAAGGACTTAAGCTCGATTTTCGGCCTAAATTCCCGTTTTGGGGCGGTTTGGGGGGAGGATTCCTGCTTCTCCGCCCCAGGCTCGCTCTCACCCGTTGAACGCCTCGGTTTATCAAAGAGTACTGGCTGCCGCGACTTTGCCGCTCAGACATCGTCACATCGGACGGGTGGGGAGTCTGTGATGGCGCGCACCGGGTGATTGTGATGAAAAATCCCGATGGCTCCCGGAGTGGGCGGCGATGCTGGCCACGCGTTTCGTTGCGAATCCGCACGGTGTGAAGGCGTGCGGCCCATGGTGCGATCGGTCTGCCACCCACCCTTCGCAAAGTGCGCGAAGGATGGGGCACCCGGCTCGGCTAGAACTCTGCGGTTCTTCCGCAATTGTCCGGCAGTAGAACTGCCCCACTCAAGCCAAAACCGGGCTTGAATGGGCCACCCGCCTTTTAGTAAAACGATTATTGCTTGTGTGCGTCGGTCATCACTAGCTAGGTCATTATCTATGATTCCGCCCTCAATCCCGCCTCCCGATACTCTCAAAGGGGTTGACGAACTCATTTAGGATAGGATTCGAGAATTTCAGGGACTCATGGTTTGACTTGCTTCTCTGGATGACTGGCATTGTTGCGTTCGGTGTCTTTTTGGAGGGGCCAGAGGTATTACACGAAACTGTTGTCGTATTCCGTCGCGCTTCTAAACCAGAGGAACATAGACCATCTTGGATCACGCTGGTCGCATTACTGGGTTGGATTTTTGTAGCTCTAGGAGTTGCCGGGGAGGGAATCGCCGAGGGTTTTGTCTCAAAGGCAGACGGCATTGTGCAAACATTTAATAGTATCTTGCTGGCCGATACCCAAAAGCAAACTGCATTCGCTCTTGAGCGAGCAGCCAATAACGAAAAAGAGGCGGCGCAATTACGTAAGGATGCTGAGGGTGAGAAGACGGCCCGCCAAGCACTCCAAGGTAAAATCACTGAGGCCCAAAACCGCGTTGAAGATTTACGGAAGGCCAACAATGAAGCCGCTGGGCGACTAGAAGAGGAGAAACGTAAACGCCTACAATTAGCCGTCAGTCTACTCCCTAGAAATTTTCGGGACCAATCCGGAGCACTGCTGAAGCTGGGTGCGTTTAAAACTTCAGTGCAAGTAATATTCGAGTTTACCGATGAGCGAGAAGTAACTCGAACGGCTGAGCAAATAGCATGGGTCTGTGCTCTGTTGCATTGGAAATATTGGCGACTTCGCGGCCCGCGTGAGATGTTCATTGATGACGGCATAACAATATCACCGGGAAGCCAAATGTTTGACTTTCCTCCGACTTCGGAAATGAACACTATCCAAGAGCGTGCACGAGTATGGGAATCCCAGAAAGCCGTAGTAGAGGCGGTGAGTAGATCTTTTGTAAAAACTTTGCAGGATTCAGGCTTGGACGCAAAAATCGGGAATGAGGGATATAGATGGCCTCCTGACACTATGGTCATTAGCGTTGGTTTCAAACCAAACCGTGTACTAGATGAGGCTATAAAAGAGCTGGGGGAACCAGAGGCTACGCCAATTCCAGGTTTCGTCCAAAGCATGGGAGGGAATCGGGTTTCCATCCCTGATAAAACCTCTGTTCCGGCTAGCAAGAATCCGTAAACCAGGAACATCCAGAATAGAGAGCGGGTTAGGAAACGGCTCTGTGGACGCGAAACGGCACCACTACCGACTTTCCCGAGCCAGAGACCCACAACCCGCTTTCTGCTATATTTCCGTGATCCCATGCCTGTTCTCCCCGACGCAACTGAGCAATCTTCGTCTGGCGCAAGCAAGACCCCCGGCCCTCCACCCAATCCCCGTCGTCGTCCTCGCATGTCCACGGGCAATAGGCTGCTCTTCGTCCTGACGGCGTGGCTGATCGTGCTGATGCCGTTCCTGTTCTGGTGGAACACCTGGTTCGGCCGCCAGCTCTCCGACAAACAACTGGCCGAGTATCTCGAGGACGAGAAGCATCCCCGGCACATTCAGCACGCGTTGGTGCAGATCGGCGAGCGCATGAGCCGCCATGACGCGAGCGTCACCCGCTGGTACCCCGATGCTATCCGCCTGGCTTCCGATCCTGTCGAAGAGGTACGCAACACCGATGCCTGGGTGATGGGGCAGGACACGACCGACGGCGGGTTTCATGAAGCTCTGCTGAAAATGCTCGCCGATCCTTCTCTGAGCGTGCGGGGCAACGCCGCGCTTTCCCTGGTCCGCTTCGGAGACGCAACCGGAAGGCCCCAGATCGTTGAACTCCTGCAACCCGCCAAGGTGATCGCACCCGATGCCGGAGAGATGACGGATGCCAGCGCTATCGGCACCAGCAT
>Ga0187862_10005570_pt1 | contig 11615 bp, 8 predicted proteins | sample June2016WEW_10_1_FD_133003 | JGI IMG/M metagenome (GOLD analysis project Ga0187862, IMG submission 133003) | Peatland microbial communities from SPRUCE experiment site at the Marcell Experimental Forest, Minnesota, USA - June2016WEW_10_150 | ecosystem: Environmental > Terrestrial > Soil >...
GGCGGCGCGCACCGCCGCCAGGGAGTACGGCGCAGCGTCGCCCTTACGGCCCCGGGCCGGTGGCGCTCCGGCGCGGAGCTCGAGCTTGCGCTGCTTGCGGGCGATCAGCGAGGGCAGCGCGAAGGCGTAATCCTCGCCCTTGATGGTCAGGTGCCAGCACAGGACGGCGAGCTTGCGGGCGGTGGCAACCGCGGCGACCTGCATGCCGCGGCGGGCCCGGACTCTCTGGTAGAACGCGCGCAGCGGGCCGGGCGCCTTCGACGCCGACCAGGCGGCCTCGACCAGCATCCCGCGGGCATGCGCCGGGCCGGCCTTGGTGATCCGGCCGTGACTGGCCGGCTGCCCGCTGGACTGGCGGACCCGCGGATTGAGCCCGAGGTAGCTGACCAGCTTTTCCGGCGTCCGGAACCGGGTGAAGTCGCCGACCGCGGCCACGATCGACAGCGCGACCGTGGCGTCCACGCCGGGGATGGTCATCAGCCGCAGCACCTCCGGCCGGCCAAGGGCAGCCTGGCCCGGGTCGCGGTCGATCAGGGTCAGCTCCTGAGCGTGGAAATCGAGCTGCCGCAGCAGCGCGCAGGCCGCGGCCTGCTCATCCGGCGGCAGGTCCTGCTGCGCCAGCCACGTCCGGCCCTTGATCCCGAACAGGTCCGCTGCCGGGCAGCGCGGCACCAGATTGCGGTGCAAGATCGCGTGCACCTGGTTCTTCAGCCGGGTCCGCTGCCGCACGATATGCGCCCGGCGCAGCACCTGCCGGCGCAGCGCGCTGGTCGCCGCGTCGGGCATCCACACCGGCGGCAGGAAATCAGCCGCGAGCAACTGCGCCAGGATCGCCGCGTCGACTTTGTCGGTCTTCACCTTCGCCTCGGCGATCGCCCGGGTCCTGGCCGGGTTGGACACCACCACCCGGCCGGCGCGGCTGGCCAGCACCGTGGCGATCGCCCAGGTGTTACCGGTCGCCTCCAGCGCCACCTCATCAGCCGGGCCCAGGCCCGCCGCGAACTCGCGGACCCCTTCCGGCGTCGTGGCGAACGTGCCGGCCTGCGTTACCGTGCCGCCCTGCCAGATCGCGACCTGCGCGAACTCCCGGTGCACATCAAGCCCGATGCACCGCCTGTTACCCGTCATCGCCCAAGCTCCCTTCCGCGAGCCTTTCAGTGAATCGGGAGCGGATGGGCGAAGCGACACCTACGGATCCGCGCGCGCAGCGCAACCGGGCAGGTCGCAGGGGCGGCCACCGATCCTCGACGTGCGCACGCCAGCCGAATACGACAGCTGGCACATTCCCGGCGCGGTCCTGATCCCGTACACCGAGCTGCGGCAGAGGCTGGATGAGGTGCCGCGGGACAAGCCCGTGTACACCCACTGCCGGTCGGGCTTCCGCAGCTACATCGCCTACTGCGTGCTGAAGCAGAACGGGTGGGACGACGCGGCCTTCCTGGCCGACGGGATGATGACCTATCACGGCTATCACCAGATACCACTGGCGGTGGGTAGGGGCGGCATGTCAGTGATCGCCCACGCCGAGGACTTGCTGGCCCAGCGGCCGGGCGCGCTTGAACATGTCTGACGAATCGCCGATGCTGCTCGTGGACGTGTGAACTGGCCGAAGGCGTCGCTCGGCCGCGTCAGCCAGCCGGTCATGACCGTGCGCAGCGGTTCCCGGCCATATGACTCGGCCCAGCGGCCCAGCGCCACCCCGGCCACGCCCAAACCGCGGTCGTTGCTGTCGGCTCAGCTGCTATCGGCCGATTGCGACCGCTCTTCGCTATTCTGGGCGCCCGCTGTCAGCCTTAGCACGCGCGGGTTCGTCCGGGCGAGGAGTTCCGGCGCTTCCGGACGGTGAGCCGGCCAGGTGGGCGAGAATCAGCCGCAGCTGGCCGGCTCACCTGGCGACGAACTCCTCGGAATCGACGCGAACCCCCGCAGAGTCGTTCGATCTGCTTGGGGATTGTCACCATCGCCATCGCGGCGCCCATCGGGAAGATAAGCAGGAATGCGGGATCGAGGTCATCTGCGATCTCGCCAGCGGCCTGGTGGCGGCGGATGGCAGCGATTTCGGGTGCCTCCTCGGCCCCAGGCTCGGTGCCGGACGGGCGCGGACCCGATTGCCTGGTGAGTCCTTCCGGCGAACATCCGCAACAGCTCGGGGCGCGCTGCGAGGGCATGCAGGTAGCCAGCGATACCGCCGGCGAAGGACGCACCTGCCGCGCCATGAGGGCTTCCTGCCGATGCCAGGTCGCCCGCGCTAATCACCCGGTTCGGGCGATGTAGCCGTCGCTGGTCACGGGGAGTGTTCTGCCATGGCGGTCTGATCACCGGCGCAGCCGCCGTTTCGGGGTAAGGTCTGGGCGATTTCGGGGCGCCCGCGAGGGAGGCGGCGGCGATGCCGACCGGCGACGACGACAACGATCGCGAGCTTGAGCAGCTGCGCGCCGAGGTCGGCCAGCTGAGGACGCGGGTCGCGGACGCTGAGGCCCGCGCGCGGGCGGCCCACCAGGATGCTCAGGCCGCAAGGGCCACGACGGCGAAACTCAAGACCGCGCCGCCGCGGCCGCGCCGGCATCTGAACTGGCGAACGCCCGTGGCAAGCGTGCTGATCGTGCTCGGCTGCCTGCTGGCCCCGGTCTCCGTGCTGGCGGTGTGGACCTCCAATCAGGTTTCTAACACTGACAGGTACGTGGCCAACGTCTCGCCGCTGATCCACGAGCCCGCCGTGCAAGCCGCCCTGACCAGCAGGATCTCCACGGCGATCTCAAACGAGGTGAACGTCAGGGCTTACGTCAACCTCGCGGCCGGGCAGCTGACCAAGCGGGGACTGCCGAGGCTTGGCGCGCTGATCTCGGGGTTCTCCGGCTCGATCGCCAGCGGCGTAAATGGCTTCATTCACAGCATCGTCGCCAAGATCGTCAGCAGCCCGGCTATCGCGCGGCTGTGGGTCCAGGTCAACCGGAGAGCGCACACTCAGCTGGTCAAGGCGCTTTCCGGTCAGCCTCACAGCGCCATCGTCATCTCGGGTAATGAGGTCGTGCTCAGCCTCGGTCCGCTGATTGACCAGGCCAAGCACAACCTCGCCGCCCGCGGCCTCACCGTGGTGAACAAGCTCCCGCCGATCAACCCGACCTTCCCGCTGTTCGACGCCAAGTACCTGATCAAGGCGCAGTCGGCGTACCGGCTGCTGAACACGCTGAGGTGGGTCCTGCCGATCCTCGCCGTCATCCTGATCGCCGCAGGCATCTACATCACCCACAGCCACCGCAGGGCTCTCATCGGCGCCGCACTGGGCGTAGCCGCCGGGATGCTGCTGCTCGCGATCGGCCTCGCGATCGGCCGGACCATCTACCTCAACCAGGTGCCCGCGAGCGTGCTGCCATCAGATGCCGCCGCAGTCGTGTTCGACACGCTGGTCCGGTTCATTAAACAGGGGCTGCACGTGATCCTGGCGGTCGCCCTGATCGTGGCACTGGCTGCCTTCTTCTCCGGGCCATCGACAACCGCGGTCCGGAGCCGGAACGCCGTCAAGACTGCCTTCGGCAAGGTTCGCGGCACGGGAGAGCGGTTTGGCGTGAATACCGGGCCAGTCGGCCCGTGGGTCTACCAGCACCGCACCCTGATGCGCATCGCCGCCGTCGTCATCGCCGCCCTGGTGCTCGCCTTCACCTCCTACCCGACGGCCCTGGTCGTGCTGGTCATCGCCCTCGCGCTGCTCGCCGTCCTGGGCCTGATCGAGCTGATCGCCAGGCCTCCAGCACCGCCCCCGGCCGAACCGCCCGGCGTCATACCGCCGCAGCAGGCACCCGACCACCAGCCCACCGCGGCCCCCGCCGCCGGGGCCACCGTCCCCCCGCCCCCTGGACGATAAGGGAACAGGGCAGGCGGTCCGTAGCCGTAGCGATACATAGGCCGACGCGCCAGGGGTCTGGAGCGGATAGATCACCACAAGGCTTAACGGCCCGCGCGAAGCCACGCCAGCGAACCCTGTAACGACGCGCAGCCCAACAGCTACGGCCCATAATTGCGCAACCCAGTCACGCCATGGCGTGTCGCCAGGAAGGGCCACCAGCAGAACCGCCAGGCTGACCGTCTGCGTCACTCAGCCACCACAGCGGACATGAACGCAACGCTCTGGCCCAGCTACGCTGTTGAATTGTCAAGTTGCTGGCGCTCAGCGCGCGAGGCTGCGGATGGCCCGATGCGTATCCGCCACTCGGTCAGCCTGGCTGACTAGGAGAACTGGCTTGCCGGGAGCCGCACCTGTCGCGCAACGCCCGTTAGCCTCGATTCCCGGTCAGGTAATTGAGTTGAGGTTCCCTGCGGCTTGAGGGGGGCTTGATCTGCGGTTGATCCTGGATCACAAGGCCAGGCTGCACGTCGTATAGCCTGGTCAGTCGGCCTGTGCTGGACTCACCTGGACTAGCCAAGCCTCCTGAAAGTCCGGAAGGTCTGAGAGCACGCATGCGGGCAACCGAACGCTGACACCATTGGTGACAGCAACCGCTAGGGGCTTCGGCGTATCCGGATGGACGGTTGCCACGTGATGCGCGGGCCAATGACGATGCCGGACAAGCTGCCCGGATATTGCAAGCACAGGGTCAGAGTAATGACCAGCCTGAGCGATGGCCGGATTCCGCAGATCGGACCGATTATCGAAGCGGAACTTGCCAGCTGAGCGACGCCTGCCGCACCTCTCGACCTCGCTTAGCCCCCGGCGTGCAGCCTCAAATCCCGGAACGCCTCTATGAGCTTAGGTGTAGTCCATAGCGCGTTCAGCCCACTGGGATTCGGCAGCACCCAGAGGCGCGTTCCCGGCGCGAGCTCGCGCTGCGGGCCGACGACCGCGCGCGGGTCGCCGAATGCGGTGCGGTAGGCGGTCACGCCAACGACCGCCAGCCACTGCGGCCGCAGCCGGACGGCCTTGGCCCGGAGGGCCTGGCCGCCCTCACGCAGTTCCTGGTCGGCCAGCTCATCGGCGCGCGCGGTGGCGCGGGCCACGACGTTCGTGATGCCGAGGCCGAGAGCCGGCAGCTGGTCCTGCTCGGCCGGCCGCAGCTGCCGCGGCGTGAAACCGCCCCGGTGCGGAGCGGGCCAGAACCGGTTGCCCGGCCGGGCGAAGTGCTGCCCCACCGCCGCGGAATACAGGCTGGGGTTGATGCCGGCGAACAGCACGCGCAGGCCGGGCGCGATCACGTCGGGAATCGTCTGGTCCCTGGCTGCCTCCAGGTCAGCCGGCGACGGGCGCCCGGCCGGACGCCTGGCCGCACGCCCGTCCGGGGGCGGCGGCTCCGGCGGCGGGGCGCCCGCCCGCGAGGCATGAGTCACCCGCCTCACTTTTCCAGACCAGGCGGCTTATGGCGCTGCGCGGGCGGCGCCGAGGCGAGAAAATGGCCGCCGTGTCCGATGACTTCGCCCGCGGGCCTCGTCGTAACAACAGGCCGGAGCGGTCACAGGTAGGCACGTCCGCCTGCACCGAAGGAGGCGGGCATGCACCGGAGGCACGGAAGCTGAGCCGGCGGGGGCCCAGCGAGAGAGGAACGGCAGTGACGGGCGTACGGGTCCTGGTCGGCACCCGCAAGGGCGCGTTCATCCTGACGTCTGACGGCACGCGGCGGGACTGGGAGGTGAGCGGGCCCCATTTCGCCGGCTGGGAGATCTATCACGTCGCGGGCTCACCCGCCGATCCGGACCGCCTCTACGCGTCCCAGTCCAGCGCTGGTTCGGCCAGCTGATCCAGCGATCCAGCGACGGCGGCCAGACCTGGGAGCCGGTGGGCAACGACTTCAGCTACGACGGCGAGGCCGGGACGCACCAGTGGTACGACGGCACGCCGCGACCCTGGGAATTCAAGCGCGTCTGGCACCTGGAGCCCTCGCGGGCCGATCCGGCCGCGGACGCGGACGAGCGCCGGTGACCGCGGGCGCACTGGCGCGGGCTGGCGCGGCCGGGCGCCGACGGGTGACACGCCGGCCAGCAGCGTCGGTGCGTGGCTGCTGCGGCTGTTTGCGCAGCAGCCACGCACCCACGTCGTTCGCTCGGAACGGGCGCGCTGCGGCCCGGGCGCTGTTGACGGGCCGGACCGGGATGATTCGGTCAGCTGCGTCAACCGGTCAGCTGATGTCACCGGTCAGCTGATGTCACCGGTCAGGTAGCGGTCGATCGCGGGGCCGATGGCCCGGGCCAGGCTGGCTGCATCCGCGGCGGCGACCGGTTCAAACTTCAGCACGTACCTGGTCAGCGCCAGGCCGAGCATCTGGCCGGCCGTCAGCGACGCACGGTAGGCCGCATCAGCCGGATCGGTGCTGGCGGCCGCGCCGGCGAAGAGGCTGAGGATGGCGTCAGCGATGAACTCCCGCAGCATCGCTGCTGCCTGCTCGCTGGTCACGGCCGAGCGCAAGAGCCCGATGAACGCGCCGCTAACCTCAGCGCTGTCCCACAGGGTCAGGGCGGTGCGGACCAGGTGCTCGCCCAGGCTGCCCCCCGGCTCAGCCGGGCCTTCGGCCAGCGCCGCCGCCAGCACCTCGCCCGGCGCGATGGGGAGCCGCATGGCCGCGGAAAAGAGCCGTTCCTTGCTGCCGTAGAAGTGATGCACGAGGGCCGGATCGACACCCGCGTCGCTGGCGATCGCCCTGATGGTTGCCGCGTCGTAGCCGTACTCGCTAAAGCGGCTCCTGGCCGCCTTGAGGATGGCGTCCCTTGTCCCGCTCTCGCCGGCCCGCCGGCCGGACCGCGAGGTCGCCCGCCGCTCCGGCTTCGTCACGAGGTGACCCCCGCTACGGACCGCCGCATGGTCAGCTGGAAGAACCGTTCCTCGAGCGTCGCAGGAACCTCCTGCACGGCAGCGCCGTCGGCGCCCAGTGCGCGGCGCACGGCCACCGGATCGGCGCCGGGCACCCGCAGGACGGTCCCGGTCCCGCCGCCGGCCGCCTGGCCGCCGAGCGTGACCGGGAAGCCGGCGTTCTCCAGCCGTGCGAAGGCCGTGGCCCAGGACGGCCCGGTCACGGCCGTCACCCTGGCATCGCCGATGATCTCGGCGGCCGTGCCCTCGGCGACCACGGCGCCGTCGGCCATGATGACGAGCCGGGTGCACTCGGTGGCTTCTTCCAGGTAGTGCGTTGTCACCAGGACGCCCGCGCCGTTCCGCGCGGACGCGGAGATCGTCTCCCACAAGCGGGCCCGGCCGAGGGGGTCCACACCTGACGTAGGCTCGTCCAGGATCAGCAGCTCCGGCCGATGCGACAGCGCGGCGGCAAAAGCGACCCGCCGCTGCAGGCCAAGCGGCAGCCGGCCGACTGGCGCGGTCAGGTCCGCGGCTGAGACGGCCGTGAGGGCGGACGGCTTGCTGCCGAACACGGCCGCGGTGAAGTTCAGGTTCTCGGTGACCGTGAGGTCGTCATAGAGGCCGAGCCCCTGCGGTACGTAACCGATCTGCCGGCGGGTCTCGCGTGATGGCGGACTGCCGAAGAGCAGCACCTCCCCCGCCGACGCTGGCAGCAGGCCGAGCAGCATCCGGATGATGGTCGTCTTGCCGGCCCCGTTCGCGCCCAGCAGGCCGACGATCTCGCCTGGCTCAACCCTGAGGTCGACGTCCCGGACGGCGGTGAAGTTCCCGAACGATCGGCTCACGGCCAGGCACTGCGCCAGCGGCCTGGATAGCCCAGGGCGTGCGGGCCGCAGTGGCTCAGCGGCCGTTCTGCCCGCCGCCTGACTCGGCCGCTCCGCTGCCGGGCTGGCGCTGCCCGCCGCCGGGCCCCCGGCACTGCCCGCCCCGGCACTGCCCGCCCCGGCACTGCCCGCCCCGGCGCTGGCCATCGCGCTGCCTCCGGCCGAGCCCTGGCCGCCGCCGTCCTGGCCAGCACTGCCCGAGTCCCGGACACCGCCGTCCCGGACGCCGCAGTCCCGGACGGCGCCATCCTGGCCGCGGCTGTCCGCGCCGGCGACGGGTGGCTGCAGCCGCAGCTCGCGCGCGAGCGCGGCGACCGTCACCGCGTCCTGCAGGTCAGGCTGCACCTGCTGAGCTGACCGGATCGAGGGGCTGTCCCGCGGCATCCAGATCCGCCATTCGCCGCTGCGCCGCCAGGCCCGCTGGGCGGCAGGCCCGGCCGGACGCACCGGGCTGACGAGAATGACGCCGGGCACGGCAGCGACGATCTGCGCCGGCGTGCCGGCTGCCAGCTCCCGGCCGCCGTCCAGCACCAGCACCGTGGCGGCGCGCTCGGCCTCGTCCAGGTACGAGGTGGCCAGCACGACCGCGGTCCCGGCCGCGGCGGCGCGCGCGATGAGCCACCACAGGTCGCTGCGGCTGACCGGATCCACGCCGGTCGTGGGCTCATCCAGGACCAGCAGGTCCGGCTGATGCAGCATGGCGGCGATCACGCCGAGCTTCTGCCGCATCCCGCCGGACAGCTGGCCTGCCATCCGGTCCGGCACATCAGCCAGGCCCGTGCGGTCCAGGAACTCCGCCGCGCGTGCCCGGATCTGGGCCGGCGCCATGCCGTAGGCGGCCGCCCTGAACTCCAGGTTCTCGGTGACGGTGAGGTCGGGGTAGATGCCCGAGCTGCCGGGCAGGTAGCCGATCCGCGCCGCGCCAGGCGTGCGCACCTCGCCGCTAGCCGGGCTGATCAAGCCGGCCAGGCAGCGCAGCAGGGTCGACTTGCCGGCCCCGTCGCCGCCGACCACGGCCGTGACCTGCCCGGCTGCGGCCGCAAGCGAGACGTCCCCGAGAGCAACCGTCTTCCCGTACGAAACGAAAACTCCAGCCACGCCCCAGCCCTGCGGCTCCGGCCTAGCCGAGGAGCCGGTCAACGGAGCTGGCCGGCGGCCGGTCATGATCCGTCTCCGGCGGCGGACGCGGCCACGGCCGCGTGCTGGGCTGCCGACCCCGCACCCTGCCCCCCGTGGCTGCGACGATCCCGGCGGCCGGCCGCGGGCGCGAGGAACGCGCGGAACCGCAGCGATGCCAGCGTCACGACGACGGCGCCCAGCACGGCGAGGTAGGTGAAGGGCTGCCAGAGCGACGCGATCGGCTCCGCCCGCAGCATGACGCCGCGGGAGATCTCGTTGAAATAGGTCAGCGGCAGGAGGTAGGCAATCCAGCGGACGCCGGCGGCAATCGAGGACAGGGGGAAGATCAGTCCGGACAGCAGCACCTGCGGTAGCAGGATCATGATGGCCAGCTGGATGGCCTGGCCCTGGTTCTGCGACACCGAGGAAATCAGCACCCCGATGCCGAGGGTGACGAACAGGAAGAGCAGCGCGCCGAGCGCGAACACGGCCGGCGATCCGCGGAACGGCACCCCGAAGACCGCGATCCCGACGGCCAGCACGATGGCCAGGTCGACGGCTCCCACCACGAAGTAGGGCACGATCTTCCCGAGGAATACGTCGCGGGGACGCAGCGGCGTGACGGCCAGCTGCTCCAGCGTGCCGGCCTGCCGCTCCCGCACCACTCCCAGGCTGGTGATGATGGTCCCGACGAAGACCAGGACCACGCCGGCCAGGCCGGGAATCATGATGTAGGAGGTCGTGAGGCCGGGGTTGTAGAGAATGCTGACCTGTGGCCTCAGCGCGGGAGTCCCCGGCCCCGCATGACGGCCGAGCCCGGCCAGCGCGGTCAGCGCCGCCCGCGCGGCGAACAGCTGGGTGCCGTCGATGAGCACCAGCGGCTGCGCGCCGCCGGTGACGACGGCGATGTCGGCATGCCCGTCACGCAGCTGATCCTGCGCCCATGCCCGGCCCTGCGACGGCTCGCTCGCCACGACATCGAACGCCGGCGCGGAGGAATGCGGCAGCAGGTGGCCGACCAGCCCGGCCTGAGGGCCGGCGGCGGCGACTGAGATCGACGACACGTCGAAGCTGGCTGCGTACCCGAGCACCACCAGCAGGATGACGGGCATCACGATCATCATCGCCAGGGTGCGGCGATCGCGCCGAAGCTGGCGGAACTCCTTCACGATCATCGCCCACATAACAGGTCTCCTCAGAATTCAACGCCTGATGAATTCTACGGGTGCTGAATTCCAGCCGTCAAGGGACCTACCGAAGCGGGCTGGCCGGCGCCACGGCGGGGCAGGATCTGCTCGCACCCGAAGCCGTGCCACGCTCGCCCAATCGCGAGCGATCTGGTCAGATGAACTCATGGTCGTGACGCGGCACGGGGGACGGTGGACGCTGGAGGACCGGTTCGCCTCCGCCTGGCACTACCTTCCGGTCGAGGTGCCGCCGGGCACCTGTGCCCTGCGGGCCGAGCTTGAGTACGAGCGGTCGGGCGCGATCATGGACCTGGGATGCCTCGGGCCCGACGGCTTCCGTGGCTGGTCAGGGGGCGCCAGAAGGTCGTTCGTTATCGGCGAGCAGACGGCGACTCCCGGCTACCTGCCCGGTGAGCCCGAGCCCGGCACCTGGCAGGTGGTGATCGGCCTGCACCGGGTTCCGCCCGGCGGCGCCGACTACCGGCTGACCGTGGAGGTGTCCAGCACGCCCGGCGAGCTGTCCCCCGAGCCGGCGCCCGAGGAAATGCCGCCGATCACGGACCGCCCGGCACGCCGCCAGCTGCTCGCCAGCGGCGGACGGCACTGGCTGGCGGGCGACCTGCACACGCACACCGTGCACTCCGACGGGGCGATGACCGTGTCCGAGCTCGCGAGGTTCGCGGCAGGCCGCGGCATGGACTTCATTGCGGTCACCGACCACAACACGATCAGCCATTTCGCCGAGCTGCCCGCCGCGGCGTCCGCGCACGGCATCGTGCTGCTGCCCGGCCAGGAGGTGACGACGGATACCGGGCACGCGAGCGCGCTGGGCGACGTCGGGTGGATTGATTTCCGGGAGCCTCCCGACGCATGGCTGGAGGCAACGGAGCAGGCGGGCGGGCTGCTGTCGATCAACCATCCGATCGGCGGCCACGTGAGCTGGGCCACCCCGATGAAGCGCCGGCCGCCGCTGATCGAGGTGTGGCACTGGAGCTGGCTGGACACGCACTGGACCACTCCCCTCGGCTGGTGGCTGGCCTGGGACCCGACCGCCATCCCGGTGGGCGGCAGTGACTGGCACCGGCCGGGCTCGGACGCGCCGCCCGGATCGCCGACCACCTGGGTCGAGGCGGAGGCCGACGATCCGGCCGCGGTGCTGGAGGCCATCAGGGCTGGCCGCACTGCGGTGTCGGCGAACCGGGACGGCGCCGTGCTGCTGCGGGTCGGCGACGAGCTGGTCGCCAGCGCCGCCGATGGCGCCATCCTGGCCGGGCCGGACGGGCCGAGGGCCCGCGTCCGCGGCCCGCTGGCCAAGTTCCCGGCTGCCGAGGGCTGCCACCGGCTGCTGGACCCGACCGGCGCCACGCTCGCGCTCACCGGCTGACCCGCCCGGCGCCGTGCTCGCTCGCCGGCTGACGCGGTGCCGACCCGCCCACGTCCGCCGGCACGAGCCGGTCAGCTGGCACGGCCACCTCAGCCGACCCGCCCACGTCCGCCGGCCCGCCCACGTCCGCCGGCCCGCCCACGTCCGCCGGCACGAGCCCGTTAGCTGGCACGGCCACCTCAGCCGGCCCGCCCACGTCCGCCGGCCCGCCCACGTCAGCTGGCCCCTGTCACCTGCGCCATCCGGGCAGCCGCCGGGCCCCAGCC
>Ga0187862_10005576_pt1 | contig 11609 bp, 6 predicted proteins | sample June2016WEW_10_1_FD_133003 | JGI IMG/M metagenome (GOLD analysis project Ga0187862, IMG submission 133003) | Peatland microbial communities from SPRUCE experiment site at the Marcell Experimental Forest, Minnesota, USA - June2016WEW_10_150 | ecosystem: Environmental > Terrestrial > Soil >...
CATTTGGGACCGAAGCCGGCTGGCGGCGGCAATGAAGAACAACAAGCAAAATATCGTCTTTGGAAAACGGCCGCCGACAAGTTTTTGAAGGAACATCGTGCGGCCTACGATACGAACAGGCGTGTCCGTGAGGAAGAGTGGCGGAAAAGAGCTAAAGAGGCTGATGCGCATTCGCCGGAGGGAATTGCCCGTGCGCAGAAGGAACAAAAAGAACGCGATGAGTTTTTGAAAAAGCACCATGATAATATTGAGGCCCTGAAATGGGCCGAAGCCAACGCTTATCCTTCTCAACGACCGTCCATACAAAAGATTCGAGAATCGCTTGAACGGGCAAGCAATATCTGGGGATCAAAGGACATTCGTGCTGCTTGGTTTAAGGGGGCGCGAGCGTTTGCTGAGAAACGCCTAAAGCAACTGGGCTGGAAGATGGAACACCGTTCGGAAAGCGGCAGCGTTTATTACCGATCTCCGGATGGAGAAAAGCTGTTGCGGCTTTCAAACCACGATCTTGGTTTTGGGGATTACGGGAGCCGACAGCAGGTTCATCATGGTCCAGAGATTGTTCTTGGCGAGCCGATGTCACAGCAGGAATTGCGTGACACAATTGGAGAAGAAATTGACGAGGAAACTTTTTGTGCGATTGCGGCTTCCAGTTTCAAGTCAGAGGAGGGTACGCCTGGTGATTGGATAACGGTGGGCGGTAGGCCCGAAATGCGCGGCGGTAAGCTGGTCCAGCACGCGGGCGGAGCAAGGGTCGAAATCAAGGGCGGCAGGATCGACAAGGGGCCAAAAGAACTCAAGGGTAAGCCACTTTCCAGCCTGAACAAAACCGGCAAAACTCCTATCGAACATCTGATGGAGCGGATGAAGCAGAAGAAGATGGAGGAAGCCGCGAGAATCCACCCGTCTCTGCGGACGCCAGAGCAACACGCGCTGCTTTCCCCGCCCGCCAAGGCTGAAATGAAGGGGCAACCGGCGAAACCGGCACAACCCGCTCCGCAACAGCCGAAAGCCGCGCCGCCGGGACAAGCCGCCCCGTCCGTAGCGGCCCCAGCCGAAGAACGCAAGTGGTGGCAGGTTCCGCCAAAGACCGGACCTTGGGCGCAGCCAGCAGCAGCTACCCCACCAAAGCCCAAATTTGTCTCTCAAGCCGTACCGGCACCAACCCCCGCCGACCCATCGCACCCAGCCCATCCTTTGATGGATCGGCAGACGAAGATGCCGCTGGAAACCGAAGACCAGCAAAAGGCGCGGGAGCAACAGGAGCAAGCGGCGCAGCAGGCCCAACAATCGCCAACCGGAGAGCAAATTCCGGTAAAGAACATCTCCCCCAGAAGTGGCCTTGGTCAGCGATTACAGCAGATTCTCCAACCTCCTGGCGAAGGTGGGCGACAGCCAACCGGTCAACTTCCATCCCCAGGTCAAGCCTCACAACCCCAAGGTTCTGCCCCACAAGTACCCCCAGCGCCACAAGGCCAGTTGCCGGCGATGCCAGCCGCGCCAGCGGGGCAGACCGTTTCACCCGCACAACCATCAGCCCCCAAGCCGCGAGTGGCCAGAAAGCCCGCACAGGCGGGTGGACGGCCCGTTTCCAAGCAGTTCCCAGACATTCCCGCGATAACCCCACAGGACTTCGATCAGGGCGGATGGGATGGTGTGGAAGGCTGGGCGGGCCTGAAGGACGACCCGAACGTCGCCGCCAAGATCGCCAACGGTATGCGCGGTTTGGAGGGCAAAGAATACGGGGTCATGCAATGGCATGGCAGCGGGAAATGGGTGGTGGTGAGCAGGCCAGCGCAGGCGGGGCAGACTACACAGGCCACACCACAAGGCACTTCTCCGGCTGAAACCCCGGCTACCGAAGAACCAACCGAAGCGGCACAACCCGAATCCGTTCGGCAATACAGCAAGGCGGGGATTGAGCGAACGCTGGTCGATGCGACGAACAAGAACCCGATTGACGCCGCTTTGGAAGAAGCCAAAAAGAGCGACGATCCGCAGATTCGATTTCTGGCCTCACTGTACGAAATCACGCCAGCGATGGGCGAGCGTGTGCCACAAGAGGTCGTCAATCCCGGCCAGCTTCAACCCGGCGCCGAGTTCGAGATTCACGGAATTCCCGTCCACGTCGAGGAGAACGCTGAGGGCGAAAAGAGTCTGGCTGATGCCGGAGACTTGCCAACCGTTCCCGTCGAGGCGGTTCCATCCGTGCCGATGGACAAGGGTACGATGCGAACGATTGAGCCACCAGAACAAGCCGGAAGTCCGTTTGAGGGATTAGAACCAGAGGCGAAAAATGAACCAGCCGAACAACCGATACCCGGACCAAACGGGGTCGGTGCGCCGGTCACGGCAGAGGGAGTTGTACAGCCGGCCGGCGAACCTGCCGCCGCTCCTGTCGTTACACCGCAGACAGTTGAACAAGGCGCTGCACATGGTCAAGTCCAGCCGCCGACGCCGGTGGGCGTAGGTGGCCAACCATCGCAACTTGACGAATTGCAGGGCCAGCATGATCGGGCACAAGAGCGGTACAAGAATCTTGTAAAGAAGGCGAAGACCAATCCGAATTTGCGCGGTGCTGCTCAAGATGCTGGCAAGATGGCCAAAGCTGCGGCGATGCGGCTACATGCCGAGAAAGCGCAGATTTCGAGACGCGCCTGAAGCGTGCCGCGCCCGGTTTCCAAGAGGACATCGGCAACATCGCCAATAAACACGGGAAGGCTCCCGCCGAGATATTTGGCGAATGGAGTAAGATGGCCGAGGACTATCGCAATGGCGATATGAGTCTGACCATGCCGGAATTTGAGCGGGCGATGCAAGAGAAGTTTGGTGGTGCGGCAAAATCAGAGAAGCAATTCCCTGGTGAGAAGTACCCCCGCAACTCTCGCGTGACCGTTCAATTCGCCGATGGCCCGAAGTCTGGGACATATTTGGGCGATATCGCCGGTGCTGAAGGCGAACCAAGCCGGCCACAGGTGAAGCTCGATGGCGGCGACACGATTGAGCCGCACCCAGATTATGTGAAAGCCGAAACTGCAAATCCGCCTGTCGAAAAACTCAAAGATCAGGTGGCCGAAAAAGAGCTTCAAGACGCGATGGGGCGCGAGGAGATCAAGGAAAAGGTCGGCACCGAAACAGAAAAGGCCCCGACTCCACAAGAAACCTCCGCCGTTTCCAAAACCGCCGATGCCGTGACGGCCCTGATCGCCAGCGGCAAGCCGTTCACGTTCCGCGAACTGTACGAAACCGCCAAGCAAAATGGCATGGGAAGTCTGGCCGAGGGCAGCGCATCGAGCAAAGACCTGTACGACGCGATGGAACTTGGCGTCAACCGGCATATTCTGAACGACAAGAGCGTCGATCCCACCGCCGCACTTTCAGAGGCGCAGGCAGCGGCGCAACGACTGGATGAATTGACAGGCCGGTTGCCGACCCAGACATGGCGAACAAAAGAACAAACCCAGTTCCAGCAATTCAGCACGCCGCCAGCCTACGCCTACGCTGCGGCTTGGGCTGCGAATCTGAACAAGAACGATACCGTGCTTGAACCATCAGCCGGGACCGGTTCGATTGCGGTGTACGGCATGAAGGCCGGGGCGAATACCATCGCCAATGAGTTGTCCGAGCGGCGCCGGGAAGTCCTGAACGCATTGGGCATCAAGACGATCCACGGCGAGAACGCCGAGCAAATCGGCAAGATTCTCCACGGCAAGATCGAGCCGACCGTTGTCGTGATGAACCCGCCGTTCAGTCAGACCGCCGGGCGCATGGGTGACAAGAAAGTGCTGATGACGGCGGCGAACCATATCGACGAGGCGCTGGCGCTTTTGCCGGAGAATGGCCGGCTGGTCGCCATCGTGGGCCGAGGCATGGACCCGGACTCGCCGACCTTCCGCAACTGGTTTAGAAAGATCGGTGAGAAATATAACCTCAAGGCCAACATTGCCGTAAATGGTGACGTTTACAAGAAATACGGCACACATTTCGGCACACGAATGCTGGTTATCGACAAATCTGCACCCGTAGGGAAAGAACCTATTGGCGGAGAGGCCGAAAACGTCGTACAATTGATGGAGAAGCTGGACGGAGTTCGCAATGAACGACCCGAAGCAAATCAACGAGTTGCCGGTGAACCAAGCCTGCAAAGCGGCGCTGCTGGCGGCGGGGGAGCAGCCGGACCAGTCGGTGCCGCACATCTTCCAACTGGCGCAATGGGGACTCCAGAACCTTCCGCCGGAGGCGGTGGACTCGCCGGACGTGCTCCTAAGCCTTCTCAGCCGCCTTCAGATATCGGGGAAACCGCGGGCGATGCTGGAAGCCTTTTTCCCGGAGGAGTCGGAGATACAGGACTCGGAAAGCCTCGTCTTCAACAAAACGCCGGAGCGGGCAGCGTCGGCGGTACTCGACCTCCTCGCGGCCCAAGCGGCGTAACGCCACCAGCGGCGCCATCATTCCCAGAACCACAGAATCAGCCGACTGCCGGAAACTCCCCAGACGAAAAGCCAGAGCCGCCTCGACCCAACGTTCCCGCCTCTGAATCTGCGGAAACGCCAGTACATGAGGATACGCCGGAGAGCGACGTTGACGACATTTACGATTCCTACAAGATTCAGCACCCGATCAACCTCCCCGCACAACGACACCCAACCGCACTTGCCGAATCCGCCGCAATGGCCGCTGTCCTGCCGCCGAAGCCAACATATCGCCCGAAGTTCACCGAGGATTTTGTCAAGAGCGGATCGCTTTCGGATGCACAATTCGAGCCGGTGATTTATGCCGGAGAGGCTCACAACAAGATGTTGCCGGAAGTCGAAAACCCGGATGGTACGAAGACGCAATATCGCCGCGGCTGGTTTGGAGGTTACGGTACTGGATTCGGCAAAGGTAGAACTGCCGCTGGCGTCATCATGGACAACTTCAATCAGGGACGGAAGAAAGCCATCTGGATTTCCAAGAACTTCGGATTGCATAGCGATGCGGTGCGCGACTGGAAGGCGCTGGGCGGCAATCCGAAGCAGGTCTATCGCCAGGACGATTTCAATAAGACCGTGAAGGATGCAACCGGGCAAGAGATCGGAAAAACGAGACTGCTGATGAATGAGGGTATCGTTTTTACCGGATATGACACTCTGGCCAAATACTGGAACGATCCAAAAAAGAGCAATCTCGATCAGCTTGTGAACTGGGTTGGAAAGGATTTCGACGGTGTGCTCGTGCTTGACGAAGCGCACCAGATGAAGAACGCCGTTCCGATCAAGGGCAAGCGAGGCACCACCGAACCATCGGATCGCGCTTTGGCTGGCGTCGAGTTGCAGAAGCGGTTGCCAAATGCCCGCGTATTGTATATGTCGGCCACGGGTGCCACGGAGGTTTCAAATCTTGGTTATGCAACCCGGCTTGGCCTTTGGGGACCAGGGACAGAATTCGCGGACGCGACCGATTTCTCCAATTCGGTCGCCGCTCGCGGCATCAGCGGCATGGAGTTGGTTTCTCAGTCGATGAAGCAGCAGGGCGCATATCTGGCCAGCCAACTGTCCTATCGTGGCGTTGAGCAGGACCGGCTTGAACACAAGCTCGATGACCATCAGCGGGCGGTTTACGATAAGGTCGCTGAAGGATGGCAGGTGGTTCTGCGGAATATTAACCAAGCGCTGGAACTGACTGCTGGAACGACAGATCGCAATGGAAAGACGAAGGTTGACAAAGACGCCAAGATGAAGGCACGCAGCGCCTTCTACGGTGCGCAAATTCGGTTTTTCGATCAGTTTGTAACCTCGTTGCAGATGCCATCGGTTATCGCCGATATCGAGAAACAGCTTGAAGAAAAGAACGCCGACGGCTCCCACAAAAACTCGGTCGTTTTACAACTGGTCAATACCGGGGGCAGTGGCGAGGCCCGCGAACTCGCCAAGATGAAGAAACGAAAGGAGGCCGCTGGTGAGGATACCAGTGAGGATGTTTCGATTGAGGACTTGGACCTGACACCGATGGAGCAGTTGGTGCAAATGGTCAAGAACTCGTTCCCAACACAACAGCACGAAGAATATACCGACGACAACGGACATCCCATGATGCGACCAGTCGTAGATTCTCAGGGTAATCCCGTGGAGAATCCGCAGGCGGTCGAAATGCGGGAAAATCTCTTGGCGGAATTGAAGTCGATCCACATGCCGCCTGGGCCGTTGCAACAGATCATCGACCATTTCGGCCATGAGTCCGTTGCCGAAGTCACCGGTAGAAACAAGCGGGTTGTTACCGATAAGGACGGTAAGCGCATCGAGCAATCACTTGGGCCAACGCACCGGCTTGTCGAGGCGGACGCGTTCCAGGACGGTAAAAAGCGGATTCTCGTATTCTCTGGTGCTGGCGGCACGGGCAAGAGCTATCACTCTGACGAGAACGCCAAGAACCAGCAGCGCCGCATTCATTACTTGGTTCAGGCCGGCTGGGTCGCCGATGCCGCCGTTCAGGGGTTTGGGCGCACCCACCGATCGGGGGAGGTCAACCAGCCGCTCTATCGCCTGGTTCACACGGATTTGAATGGGCAGAAGCGATTTCTCAGCACAATTGCCCGGCGATTGGATCAGCTTGGAGCCATTACCCGCGGGGAACGTAAAGCCGCGACGAAGGGCATGTTCACGGACAAGGACAATCTGGAAACCGAATATGCGAACAACGCGCTGACCCAGCTACTTCAGGACATTAACAGCAACAAAATTCCCGGACTCTCCATGTCCCAGTTTCAGGAACAGACCGGCTTGCAGGTCTTGAAGCAAGATAAGAGCGGCATGAAGTTGGAGACGCCGAAGATTTCCCAATTCCTTAACCGCATCCTGGCGATGAAGATCGAGGATCAGAACAGGGTTTTCGACGAATTCGATCATCGCCTTGAAAACTCCATCGAGGCCGCCCGTGCCGCTGGCACTTACGACATGGGTCTCGAAGCGATCAAGGCGGATATCGCTACGAAGAAGGACGAGCACGTCGTTTATACCGATCCGAAAACCGGCGCTCAGACCAAGCACGTCACAATTGAGGCCAAGAACAAGATCAAGCCGCGCTCGTTCGCTTCCGTGGCCAGTGCCAAGGGCGTCCAGTTCTTCAAGAACAAACAGAGCGGCAGGGTTTACGGATTCATTGATAGTGGTGCTAGGACCGATGCCAAAACCGGGAGAACGGAGAGTTTCTATCGCCGTGTAGCGCCGGTCGGTGCCAACAAAATGATCCGAAAGAGCGAGATTGATTATGATCGCCAGAAGTGGGAGGCGGTCGATAATAATTTGGACGCCGAAACCGCTTGGCAGCAGCAAATTGCGCAGGCACCACCGTATGAGACGGAAGAACATCATCTACTCGTGGGTTCTTTGCTTCCGATCTGGAAGAAGTTGAGCGACGATTCCAGAACTCGCCGGGTAAAACTTGAAAACGGGGAAAAGCTCCTCGGTGCCTTGATTCCAGAACACGACTTGGAACGGACACTGAAGAATCTCGGCGTTGCCCAAACCGGTCCCAAAGTGACGCCGCATGAGGCTATCGGCAAGATCATCAACGACAACAACCAGCTTCATCTCGTCAACGGTTGGAAGCTCAAGAAAGTGACGGTTGCCGGCGAGCCACGAATCGAGATCGGAGATATCGACTTCGCGGGGTGGCAGACGGCGCAGCATGCCGGAGCTAAGATGGAACAACAGGGGTATCAACGGAGATTCTTCGTGCCTCTTGGCCCGGAAGGTGCGCAGGTTATGGAGAACCTTTTCCGGGTATCTCCCGTCGAGAAAGTGACGCGCCGTGGAGCCGAAGATTTCAGCGCCGACGACACCGCCGTTGACGCCAGCGTTGCCCAGGCCCGCGGTGCGGTGGGCTTCTCGGCCACGATCAACGATCTTCGCAAGGCTGGCCATGGCCACAGAATCCACTCCTGCGGTCACTCCTCATCTTGTGGATGCGGGGAAGCGTACTGCTCATCACTGGCACCCTATTCGGTCGGCACGCCGTGCGATTACTGCGCCGCTGGCGCTCAATTCTCCGCCTCCAACCTATCGGCCATCGACAGGCTGAAACAGCGGATCAACGTTGTGCGGAAGCAAAAGCGGGAAGTTCTTGCTGCATTTCGGTGATTCATGCGATTTCGCATTCCAGACAGCGAAGTAGTTAACCTCATCGCGCGGTGGATGCCGACACAGGACCACATGACCGCTCTCGCGGTTTTCGCACATCAGCAGGTGAAGGACCGTCACGAAACACAAGGAGCATCGGGCGGAACACCCTGGCCGCAAAAGGTAATGAAGTCTCTCGGCTATGATGATGGCCGGGCGATACTTACCGGACCATCCGCCAAGATGCTCCTGAGTTGGTTCAGTTACGGTGAAGTAAACGGAAGCATCGGGCGGGCGGTTACTGCGAACGACCAAAGTTATAGTTTCGTGCATGAGCTTGGAACCGAAGGCAAAGGCGGAAAACTTCCCACAATCCGCCCCAAGACCGCCAAGGCGCTGTTCATCCCGATCACCGACCGCGCGATCGCGTGGTACAAAGCCAAGTCTGGCAGTAGCGTGCGGCTGCGACGGACGGCAACGGGCTGGAAAACCGAAACCGCTCCGGCGACGTTCGGGCCAGAGAAGAAAGCGCCGGGGGTATTGTCCTTTGGTGGGCTGATAAAGGGCCGGATCAAGAATGGCCGGCTGCAAAAGTGGGATGCGGATCAGCAGGGGTACGTCGATGGCGTCCCCGATTTCATTTTTCTCCAGAAATCCGATATTGCTCCTCGCCCGCAATTGCCGACCAGCCCGCAGGAGCGCGAGGCACAGGTGAAATTCTTCGTCGATGATTTGCTGGCACCACAACCGTAAATGCCCTCACCAGAAAACCTAATCCTCCAATACTTCGTGCTTGGCCTGCGCCTCAAGCTCAATCTAGCCGAGACACAAGTGTTCCCGTCGATCCTGCCGCTGCTCGATCCAGAATGGGGCGATGCGGTGCAGATTCAGGTTTCGCCCGGTGCGATACAGCCGTATGGGCCAGGGGAAGGCGCACAGGCCGGGGGCGCGATCTTGGTCCGGCAGTTCATCATCCTGACCGTTTACTACCGTCTCAACCTCGATCAGCCGGGGCGAAGCGACACCATCCTGACGGAAAACACCAATGGCCTGACCGATCTCGTCACGCGGATACGGGCGGTGTTCCAACAGACGTTTTTGAACGAAACGGTTTTCGAGCGCATCCGATACGAGGGGGATGGGCAAACGACCTGGGAGGATGGCGACCTTGGCATCGTGAAACGGCAGATCACCTTTTCCGCGGCCTACGGCCAGCCCATCGGCGGCGACAGTCTGACGGATGCGGAATTGACCCAGCAAATTGGCGTAACGGGATAGGCCGGCTATCGCGGCGCTTCAACATTTACCTACATTTGGAGATTAATCATGGCCTATATTAGCGGTCACACAAACGCCTTCTGGTCAGCAACTTCCGGCTCTGCCTCGCCGAGCTTTGTCAGTCTTGGCAGCACGGAATCCGGCTGGGAACTTATCGAAACGCAACACGATGAGCCTGTCGTTGATGACGCCTTCGGTATGGCACAGCCCGATGGCATCCAACAAGGCAAGGACCACATGCTGCGACTGACGTACATCGAATTCGATCTGTCGTCGGCGTCATTCTATGCCCAGGCGGCACAGGGCGTCGTCAATACCAACGTCGGCATCCCAATGACGGCCCTCTGCGGCGAGCTTTGCTTGATGCCGGTTATCGGGACGCCGGCCGCAACTTTGCTTGGGACTGGTAAGTGCTACCAGTTCTACAAGGCGATCTGCGTCAGCGATATTCCGACGCTCTTGTCTTCCAAGCTCCGCAAGGCTCCGCTCAACTTCCGGTGCTATCCCGACCCGACAAGCGGTGGCACAAACGGCAAGGTCTACGCCATCGTGACAGCGCCGAGCGGCGTCAACGGGACCAACCCGACCGGACCTGGGGCGTAATTATCCTTTCGTTTTTAGCGAGGAATTAGAACGTCCGCGCGCGTGTGCGGCGATTGTTCACTGTTTTTAGCGAGGAATCTCTATGACCAATATCGAGTTGGACAAGGTTGCAGAACCGAAGTTCAAGTTCAACGTGGACGGCAAGGACGTTGAAGTCCAGCCGTTCGAGACGGCCGCGAAGATGGAGGAGTACAACAACGTACTTTTCAAGGCGAGCGGAAATTCCCTGTGGTCCGAACGGAACGCGATCCGCAAGGCGTTTGGTTTCCCAACCGACGAGGAGCTTGACGCCGTTCCTGAAGGCCAGGAGAAGCCCAAGACTCTCACGCATCATCAGTGTGTGGCTCTGAGCAATGCCCTGACCCAGTTCTTGCAGGAGCTTGATGTCTCAAAAAAAAGACAAAAGCTATTGCGGAGTTGATGGCCTTCTACGGCCAAAGCTGGGAATACTGGACAAACATGGCGGCGGAGAACCCCGATATCCTTTGGGGTCTCCGCCACAACATGGCGTCGATTATCGCCCGGAAGCGGCTTGAACTCATCGACAACATCGCAATAGCCATGTCCACCGAGGACGAGGGCAAATCGTTCAAGATCACGCTTGCCCAACAGGCGTTTGACCAGGACGATCCCGCGCTGGCGTATACCATTGAGGCGTTGAGCCGGAAAGCGAAGTGAATCTATGGCGCTCAATTTGACCCTGCTCACCGCCCAGGTCGGGAAGCTGATAAAATGGATCAACCTTTTTGTCGCTTACCAAAACACCCTGCTCGGTTCCGGTACGGGTGCTGACGAAATCCTGACCGAATATGAGACCCAGCGCCAGCTTGTACTTGGCGTCGAGCAACAGTGGCTTGGCCAGGGCAACGCCGTCGCCGGCTGGGGCGCGACCCTCAAAAGCACGATTGACACCACCCTCCAAAACCTTCAGCTTCCCCTCAACGCTCCTAACAACAGCGTTAGCACGATCCTACCCCTGCTTGTTGACTATCTTGTAGCCAACAGTCAAACCGTTCTCGCCAACACCATCTCTAGCCCAACTGTCACGCCATCCGGCGCAAACGCCGGAAGCGGTGTCCTTGTTGCTTCGTGTAACAACGTAGCGGGCGTGGCGGACCAGCGGATTATCACCGAAACCGTGCAATTGACCTGTACGCGCGATCGTTTCTCTGGCACCCAGGCTGGCGGGGAGCAATTCTCCGTTGTCGGGTATCCCACGGTGAATATCTACAGCAATGGAACGCTTGGGAATGGCACTGGCGTGCCGGTGAGCGTGGCGGACAACCAGAATATCCTTCAGAACGGCGCGTTTACTTCGTTCTCTGGCTCGACGCCGAATAACTGGACGGTGAACGCCGGCGCGGCTGACATTTCTCAGGAATTGACCAATGTGCATATCACTGGCGGGGCGGCACTGAAGTACGCCGGAGATGGAAGCACAACCACGGTACAGATTACTCAGCCCATCGCATCATCTAATGCGGTGAACACCCAGAGCATCTATGCCTTGGGTGTCTGGTTGTGTAAGGGCGGTACGGTCAGCAGCGGCAGCACGCTACAGGTTGCCATGACCGGAACGGGGTTTTCTACGGTCAATGTTTTCGACGCCGACCCGACAACGCTTACAACGTC
>Ga0187862_10005579_pt1 | contig 11605 bp, 9 predicted proteins | sample June2016WEW_10_1_FD_133003 | JGI IMG/M metagenome (GOLD analysis project Ga0187862, IMG submission 133003) | Peatland microbial communities from SPRUCE experiment site at the Marcell Experimental Forest, Minnesota, USA - June2016WEW_10_150 | ecosystem: Environmental > Terrestrial > Soil >...
CCAGGAGAGATCAGGCACGTCAGGCAACGTGGAGAGAACGATGCTAAAGCGATTGTCAATATTGTGCGCGTCAGCGGCGTTGATTGCCATTGCGAGCACTGCTGCTTACGCCGATAAAGCCGAGCTTACCGTTTCCACTCTGGCATGCGTCAATTACTTACCGATGTTAGGCGCCGCCCAAGAATGAACGAATCGCCTGAGGTTGCGCAGGCGTCGATTTGAACGGGGGAGATTCCGGCGCGGTCGGGCGCTGATTAGACTCTCTTGATGGTTGATGCATCAGTGATTCGCGAACGGTTTGCGGCGGTGGGCCACGGGCTGAACGAGCGTTCTCGGCGGCTGCTGGTAGCGGCAGAGGCCAAAACGGCTGGTTATGGAGGGATCGCGGCCGCGTCCCGGGCAACGGGCGTCGCACGGAGCACGATCGGCCGCGGGCTGAAGGATCTGGCCGATCCTGGGTCGTTGTCTGGCAAGGTTCGCCGGCCGGGCAGCGGGTGCCCGCCGCTGACCGTGAAAGATCCTACTCTGCTGGAAAACCTACGCCTGTTGGTGGAACCCGCGACGATGGGTGATCCGATGCGTCCGCTGCTGTGGGTCTCGAAGAGCCATGAGAAACTCGCGGCTGCGTTGCGCGAGTTGGGGCACAAGATCAAGAAGAGCAGCATCCCCAAACTGCTGGGTTTATTGAAATACCGCCGGCAGGTGAACCGCAAGACCCTGGAAGGCAGTCGTAATCCCGACCGTAACGCGCAATTCGAACACATCAATGCCGGGGCAATCGCCACGCAAGCGGCTGGTCAACCGGTGATCTCGATCGATACGAAGAAGAAGGAACCAATTGGGTGCTACAAAAACGGCGGCAGCGACTATCGGCCGGAAGGCTGTCCGGACCAGGTCAACGTGCATGACTTCGTTGATAAAGAGCTTGGTAAAGTCGTCCCTTATGGCATCTACGACATCGCCGCCGACGCTGGTTGCGTGAGCCTCGGTATCGACCACGACACGGCACAGTTCGCAGTCAATTCGATCCGTCTCTGGCTGGATCTGATGGGCCGGGAGCGGTATCCGGAAATGAACCAACTGATGATCACGGCGGACGGCGGCGGTTCCAACGGATCGCGCGTGCGGTTGTTCAAGGTCGAACTTCAGAAGCTTGCTGACGAAACCGGCCTCGCGCTACGGGTTTGCCATTATCCACCCGGCACCTCGAAGTGGAACAAGATCGAGCATCGGCTGTTCTGCCACATCACGCAAACCTGGAGAGGTAAGCCTTTGACCAGCCGCGAGACGGTGGTTGAACTGATCGCTGCCACAACGACCAGGACCGGCCTGACCGTGCGGTGTGAGCTCGATACGCGCACTTACCCGAAGGGTATCAAGGTCACCGACGCGGAGATGGCCACCCTCAACATCAAGGGTGACGCATTCCACCCGGAATGGAATTATACGATCTCGCCGAGACCACCGCCCTGAAGCGGTAATTCTTGGGCGCAGCCTTAGCATCGCCCGAGGCAACGTTGAACACTCGGCGCAACGTTTCGCCGACCCGCGCCCAATAAGCCTCGATCACGGATGGATCGAGTTCACCCACCTCCGTGACCGTGTCCTCGTCGGCATTCTTCACATGCAGGTCCGCCATCGCGTTGGTGTCCGATCGGGGCTACCCCAAACTCGGGACTGGTTGGAACACATACAACATCCCCCGTTCTCCGCACCCCCTTTCCCCACGGAAAAAATCCCCTTGGCGCGATCCCATTATAAGACCATAAGCCCAAAAACCCGCCTCGCCTCCCCGCGAAAGGTCCCGCATATGAGCCAGCCCACGCCCCATCCCCACCACGTCTCCCAGCTCCTTGGGCCAGCCCTGGACGGAATCATCCACGCTCTGGCCGACCGCGGCGAGCAGACCGACGCCGAGTACGAAGCCAGAGCCGAGGACGCCTGGACCCTGGTCCAGTCCTTCCAGCCCCGCGACACCATCGACCTGATGCTGGTCGGGCATTTCATCACCATGAACGAACTGTTCGCCGACACCTCCCGCGACGTCCTGCGCGGCATGCCCGACGCGCTGAAGCAACGCGCCCGGTCGAGCGCCGTCGCCATGGCCCGTCTCACCTTGGCGCAGGTGGGCGAACTCGAACGCCGCGGCATCCAGCCATACCGGACCGAGGCAGCCGCGGAGCAACGCCCCGCTCCGGCAACCCAAGCCCCCACCGCCGAGCCAGCCGAAATACAGCAGCCCCTCGCCGCAGCCACACCAGCTCCGCCGCCTGCACCCGCACCCCAGCCAACGCCCGCTGAAGCCGCACCTCCCGCCGAGGAGACGTCCTGGGTCGATGAACCCCACCTGGAATGGCTGGAAGAAACTCCGGCCATGCTCGCAGCCAGGACCACGACGGTTTCAGCGCAAGACATCCCGCCACCGGTGGCACCTGAAGCCAACGGCCGCGCAGACGCCCCGTCGGAGTTCGACCTGCGGCGCCAGCACACCGAGCAGTCGCACGCCAATGCGATGGAATCCGCCGCCGCCTGAAAGCGCCAAGGGTCATCGGCCGGTCATCCCGACCGTCTGAACGACTGACTCTCCGGTTTCGTGCCATGGGCGGAACGAGATGGCCGGCCCCGCGGCTGACCACAACGAATCCGCAACGAACCCGCCTCGCCAGCCGCCTCACGTCCCGCCGTTGACCGCCCGCCACTGCGCTACTCGTTTCGCCACCTCAGCCTGCTCGTCGGGCTTCAATTGCGCCATCGCCGTGTGCAGGTTCTCCGTGGCCAGGTCATGCAGCTCGCCCTTGCCTGAGCGTTCCACCGCCAAGGTCAGCCACACCGCCGCCTCGACGTAATCATACGTTCCGCCCACCCCGGTCAGGATCAAATACCCAACGGTATTCTGCGACGCGGCATCCCCCTTTTCCGCCGCCTTGCGCGCCCAGGCGAGTTGTTGGGCGTCATCGTGGGGTACCCCGTCACCGGTGCCGTAGGCCTGCGACAGCATCCGCTCGGCGTCCACGTTGCCGGCCTTCGCGGCGATTTGATAATGCCGCACCGCCTCGGCCCGATCCTTCGCGACGCCTGGCGCGCCAACCCAAAAGACATCGCCGATCTTCGCCTCCGCCGCCGAGCTGCCGTGCTGCGCCGCCTGCTGGAACAACGCCAGCGCACCCGCCGCATCGACCGGTCCGCCGCGACCGACCAGCAGCATTGTCCCCATATCGAGGGTCCCGGCCTCATCGCCCGCATCCACGCCGCGCTGGAACCACTTCCGAGCCTCAGCATCATCCGCCGCCAGCCCCAGTTTGCCGTCGCGCGAGGCTCGCCCCAGTTTATCGAATGCCGCCGGCTCGCCACGCTCTGCCGCCTCCCGCAGACTGCGCAGGGTCGCCGGGTCATCCCCGTTCCCAGCCTTCTGCACCGCAGCGAGGGCTGCCAATGCGGCAGCCTGGCCATGGTCGGCCGCCTCACGGAACAAGCGCTCTGCTTCGGCCGCATCGCGGGTCTGGCCCAGAGTGCCATCCCGGGCCGCCTCGGCCAGCCGGAACAGCGCGTCCGGCTCCCCCTTTTCCGCCGCCGCCCGGTACCACTTCAGCGCCACGTCGTTATCCTGCGGCATTCCATCGCCGGCTTCGGCCATGGAGCCCAAACGCCAGGCCGCAACAGGATCGTGCTCAGCGGCCAGCCGATACCAGCGTACCGCCGACTTATCGTCGCGCGCCTGGCCGAGCTGAGCGAGATGCGCCGCATCGCCTAACCGAAGCTGCGCCTCGGGCCGTCCCGCATTGGCGGCGAGCGCGTACCAAACCGCTGCCTCCAACCCATCCGAAGCGACGCCACGCCCATCCTCGTACATCCTGGCGAGGCCGAGCCAACCATCGGGATCGCTCAGCGCAGCCGCAATACGAAACCACCGCAGTGCCTGCACATCGTCTTTGGCGCCGGCCCAGCCTTCGGCATATCCCGCACCCAACAGCGCCGCGGCGCCACCTGACCCCTGTTCGCCGGCACGCCGCAACAGGTCGGCGGCGCGCGCGTTGTCACGCGGCACGCCCTGGCCGGTGTGATACATTGAACCCAGCTGATAGATGGCCTGCGACAAGCCGTGATCGGCCGCGTCACTGATCAGCTTCGCACCGCGTGCGAGGTCGCTGGCAACGCCATCGCCCTTCAGCAGCAGCAGCCCCAGTTCGAACCGCGCAAGGGTCAGTTCCTGGCCCTCGTCCGAATGCGGGTCCAGGGTGACGCCGGGGATCGCCTCGCCATCCTGCTCCACCGCCACATTCAGCCAATAAGCGGCCTTCTGATGATCTCGTTCCGGGCCGTACGAGCCGGTCATATACCCGGTGCCTACCAGCGCGGCGGCGACCGTGTGGCCATGATTGGCAGCTCGCAGCAAATACAGCCATGACTGCATCCGGTCATTCGGGTAGCCCGGGCTGCCATCGAATAGCATCGCGAGCCGGTACTCTGCCTCGGCGTCGCCCAGGTCTGCCGCACGCCGCAACCAGGTTTCCGCTGTGGCGGGATCGGCACGCACCCCGATACCCAGACGATAGGCGTCCCCCAGGGCACGTTCGCCCTCCGGGTCGCCCCGATTGGCCGCGCTAAGGTAGAGCGAAAACGCCTTGTCCGGGTCTGTCGCGACACCGGATCCGGCACGGTAGAGATCGCCAAGCCGCACCTCTGCCGGCCCGAAACCCTGGGCGGCGGCCTGCTTGTAGACGGCAGCCGCTTCCTTGGGATCGGATTGGCCGTTAATGCCCAGCTCATCGATGATCCCCAGATTGGTCCGAGCCGCGACATTGCCGCCTTCCGCCGCCTTGCGGGTCCATCGCACGGCATCCGCCCAACTTTGCTGGGTCCCGTCGCCGCTGGCGCACGCCGCGCCGAGTGCGGCAGCAGCCACGGCATCGCCAGAGTCCGCTGCTGCGGTCAACAGAGTCACCGCCTGGTCCGGATCGCGCGCAACGCCGTCGCCGCGCAACAGCAGCAGGCCCAGTTCGCGCCGGCCGGTGCGGTTCTTCGCGGCCGCCGCCTGCATGAGCCAATGCATCGCCTCCACCGGATCGCGGGACAATTTCCAGCCGTGCGCATACAGCGCACCGAGATCGGCTTCTGCAGAGGCGTCGCCTCGCGTCGCCCGCGCCTTCAGCGCATCGACGTCAAGGTTAGCGAGATTGGGCTGCGGGCTCTCCGGCAGCAGCAGCGGCCCGCGCGCCCGGGCCGGGCCGGTCAACGCAACGGCGCAGCACAGCAGCATGATGCACGACCCGGCGCGGCCGTACCGCGAGACCGGCACCCGGTTGCAGGACCAGACGAGCCGGCGCGGCAGACGGAGCCAGGAGCGGCCGCGCTGCGACCGGGCGATCAGCCGTCTGATCGCCTTCCGGAACGGTTGGAGAATACCGAAGCCGTCCCGCATCCCTCAGGCTTGCGCAATGGCCAACGACCAGGGAGACATCACATCGCTGACACCGGTCACCGATCCATCTGCTGCCCGCACGATCAGGTTCGGGTTGGCATAATTGACCGGCAATACGCCGTGTTCCGCGACCTCGGTCGGGCCGTCCTGAGCCAGTGCGGCGATGACCTCGGCCGGCAGGCGGGGATCGGCTGTGGTCGCCTCGGGATCGGACACATCGATGCGAGGATGGTGCGCCGCCTGCTCCGCGGTCATGCCGAAATCGGCGATGAAGCTCATGAGCTGCGTGACCGAAGCCAGAATATGCCGCCCGCCCGAGGCGCCCAGGGCCAGCCATGGCCGATCGCCGTCTTTCAGAATGATCGGCGCCATATTGGTCAGCGGCCGCTTGCCGCCGCCGATCGAGTTTGGCCGGCCTGGCGTCGCATCAAACCACATCACGCCATTGTTCAGCAGCACGCCGGACCCCGGCAGCACCACGCGGCTGCCCATCGAGGACAACAATGTCGTGGTCATCGCCACCATGGTGCCATCCTGGTCGCATGCCGTCAGATGCGACGTGCAGCTCTCAGCGGCCAGCGGATCAGCGTCGCCGAGGCCGGCCAGCCGCTCGCCATAGGCGGTCTTCATCGCGCGGGCGAAGGCGACAAACCAGGCTGCATCGGGCGCCGCACCGAACGGCACCTCCGCCATCTGATCGAGCACCCGTATCATGGTTGGCGCCGCGGTAAGGCCCCCAGTCAGTTGCAATGTCCGTCCACGCCACGTGTACTCGGTGGCCGGCAGGATCCGCGCCTGACATTCCCTCAAATCCTGGGCGGAGAGCACGCCACCGATTGCCTTGACGTCAGTGGCGATGCTGGCAGCGACCTCGCCCTCATAGAAATCCCGCGGACCGGCTTTGGCGAGCCGCTCCAGCGTCGCCGGCAGCTTGCCCTGTTGAAAGAACGCCGGCTTGCCCTGGTAGGGCGCGATCGGCGGCAGTCCTCCCGGCAGGTAGATCCGGGCGCTCTCCGGGTAGCGCCGCAGCATCGCGGCGGAGGCCGAGATCTTCAGCGTAGTGAACCAGTCCTGCGGCAGGCCACGCTTCGCCACCGCGATGGCCGGCGCGATGACCTCGGCGAACGGCAACTTGCCCCACAGTTGGTGCATGCGCGCATACCCCGCCACCGACGAGGGGATGGCGGCCGACAGCGGCCCGTGCACGTTAGTATCGTTCTCCACCGCCGGCATCGCGAACAGTTCCCGCGTCATCTGGCCGGTCAGCTTGAACAACGACGGGTCGAGGCCGCGTGGCGCGACCGGGCCAAAATCCACGACATCCGCGCGCCGCTCGCCGGCGCGATGGACCAACGCGAAGCCGATACCGCCGAGGCCAGAATTCCAAGGCTCCACCGTCGCCAGGGCCAGAGCGGTCGCCACTGCCGCATCGACCGCGTTCCCGCCGGCGTCGAGCATGGCAACCCCGGCCTCGGCCGCCGCGCTTGCCTGGGAGACCACCATGCCGCGTTTGCCTTTGGCCGACGGCTTGGTCAGCAACCAGCTCTGCGTCACATGCGGCTTGGGTGTATATTCCATGACAAAGACTCCTGGGCCCGGACGAGCATTGGTTACGTTGTTGAACACGGCCGCGGTTGCCGTCAATCAGTCACGCATTTCGGCGGATGCGGCAACCGAAGTAACCCCGGTCGGCCAGTACGCGGCGTTGCCATCCGGAATGGCTGATTTCTGCGCGTCGGTCCGTGACGTGATGGCAAACACGCGGTCGAGGGGTGCTGCTGCACCGATACCGGGATGATCACCAGTACCCACCATCATTGGAGTGTGACTCGTGCGACGCCCCTCGGTCATCGCAAGCGTAGCGAAGCAATCCCGTCGTCGGTGCGCAGCGTTCACGAGATCGCTTCGTTGCGCTCGCGATGACCGAAGTGATGTGTCGCGCTCCAATGATGCTGGCTTCTGGCCGCCATCACCTGGCTTACGGGCCACGTGTTGGCGCAGCGCAACGAAGTAACGTTGGTTCAGTTACTCGGTGGGCCGTTCGGCCGGCTGGTCATTTTGGATCTGCACGGTCCCGGCGGCCGATCAGCCGAGACCATCCCAGCATCTCCGTGTTCTCGGCGATCGGCTTGAGCCGTGCCTTGACCGTAATGTCCGCCTCGCCAGTGTCCGGCCGCGGACATGTCCCGTGGCCGCCGTTCCGATCAGTAGATCGTGGTGCGCAACCGTTCCGGATAGGCGCGGTCGTAGGCCTCACCGCCCAGTTGACCGTCGGTAATGCTGGCCATGATGGTGCCGGTGCTTGGCAGCGCTTTGCGGTCGATGCGTTTGTCGGGGTTCCACAGATCCGACCGCACCAAAGCTTTCGGGCATTGGAAATACACCCGCTCGGCGGTGACCACGATGACCGTGCGCGGCAGCGTGCCGCGGAACGGGAACCGCTCGATCAGCGCCGGGTCGGTGGAGATCACCGCGGTGCCGTTGATCCGCAAAGTCTCGCCGACGCCGGGGATCAGGAACAGCAGCGCCACCCTGGGATCGCGGATGATGTTGCGCAGACTGTCGGCACGGTTGTTGCCGCGGCGGTCCGGGATCAACAGGGTTTTCTCATCGACCACATGCACGAAGCCGGCGGGGTCACCGCGCGGCGAGGTATCGAGTCCCTCCGGCCCGCAGGTCGCCAGCACCAGGAACGGCGAGGCCTCGATCATCGCCCGATAATGCGGGTGGATATAGTCGATTTCCTTGGCGATCGCGCCGGCGGAGATCTCGCCATACAGCGTATTTAGCGTGGCTTCGTCACGGATGAGATGTTGGTCGGCCGAGATCGCGTCCATTGGTGCCTCCCTCGCAGCCGGAGGATCATGCCGGAAGCGCGATGGGGCGTGCAAGCGGCGCCTGCCGGCGGTTCGGCTCGTGTCGAATGCGGCACCTGCGCGCCCGGCGCAATGGCCCTATGCGGCAGCAGCAGGCATTTGGCCCCATTCAGCGATCTTGCTTTGATCTATGTCATGGCACATCCGCCGGTAGCCGGGCCACCTTGGTTAACGATTCAGATATTTAACGATTAACCGGGAGCAAACGATGTCTGCCTCGACCGAAGCCGCCAAGGCATTGGAAGCACGAACCATGCGTGCCGTTTCCTGGCGGCTGATGCCATTTCTGCTGACCGCCTACGTCGTTTGTTATATTGACCGGGTGAATATCGGCTTTGCCGCCTTGCAGATGAACAAAGCGGTTGGCATTGATCCAAAGACCTACGGTCTCGGCGCCGGTATTTTCTTCGTCGGCTATTTCATTTTGGAAGTGCCAAGTAATCTGGCTCTGGAACGCTTCGGCGCGCGCAAATGGATCGCCCGCATCATGATTACCTGGGGCCTCGCATCAGGCGCCTTCGCGCTGATTGGCGGGCCGACCTCGTTTTTGGTGCTGCGGTTCTTGCTTGGTGCGGCGGAGGCCGGGTTCTTTCCCGGCGTCATTCTGTATCTGACCTATTGGTATCCGGCGGTGTACCGCGCCAAGATCGTTGGCGTGTTCATGGTGGCAATTCCGGTCGCCGGTATGATCGGTTCCCCGGTCTCCGGCGCGGTGCTCGGCATGGATGGCATCCTCGGACTGGGCGGCTGGCAATGGATCTTTATCCTCGAAGCCGTGCCCGCGATTTTGCTTGGGATCTACGCCTTTGTTGGACTGACCGACCGGCCGGAGCATGCGACCTGGCTGGCGCGGGACCAACAGTCCTGGCTGATCGGGATGCTGACCGCCGAGCGAACCCGCGTGCCGAAAGTCAGGCACCAGTCGGTTTGGAGGGTCATGACCAACAAGCACGTGCTGATCATGGCGCTGGTCTATTCCGGAGCAGCCGGGGCTTCCACATCGCTGGCGTTATGGATGCCGCAGTTGGTGAAGCCGTTCGGGCTGACCAACTTTCAGACCGGGCTGGTCAATGCCATTCCGTTTGCCATCGCCGCGGTGTGGATGATCCTGTGGGGCCGCAGCTCCGATCGCACCGGCGAGCGGGTGTGGCACAACGCATTGCCGCTGGCCTGGATGGTGGCGGCGATGGTGCTGACCTTCTTTGCGCACTCGCTGTGGACGATCATTCCGTTGCTGACACTGGTCGCGGCGGGCACCTATGCCAGCAAAGGACCGTTCTGGGCGTTATCGTCTGAGTGGCTGGGCGTTGGCGCGGCCGCAGCCGGGTTGGCGCAGATCAATGCCCTGGGCAACTTGGCGTCGTTCTTCTTCAATTACATGATCGGCTGGATCAAGGATGAGACCGGTAGTTACGCTGCGGCATTGATGCCGATCGCCATTGTGGCAACGATCGGGACGATCTGCGTGGTGGTGGTAGGGCGCGGGCAGCCGCGGACCGTGGTGGTGCCGGAACTGGGACCGAAGGTGGGTGCTGCTGACTGAGCACGAACGTCACGCCGGGCACGAGTGGGGCCACGGAATGTCAACTGGTTCCTCGTTCGGGCCTTGACTTTTTGTAGCCTATACGCTACATATCCGAATCATCGAAATTCGCGAGACCGAGAGATTCTCGACGTGGCTCGCCGGTCTACGCGATGGTGTTACGCGTGCCCGCATCGCCGCTCGGATCCAGCGTCTCGCTCATGGCAACCCGGGAGACGTTCGTCCTGTCGGTGAGGGTGTGAGTGAACTTCGTATCGACGTCGGCCCGGGATACCGGGTTTATTTTGTCCAACGTGGCGCGGTGCTGATCGTGCTACTGTGCGGTGGGGATAAACGAACGCAGAAGCGCGATATCCGGGTCGCGACGGACATAGCCGGCAACCTGGAGAATGAACAAGATGCAAGTTAAGACCCGGCCGTTCGATCCCGCCGCGTATCTGGATTCTGACGAGGCCATCGCGGCCTATCTGACTGAGGCTCTCGACACCAATGACCCCGGCTTCATCGCTGACGCGCTTGGTGTGATCGCGCGTGCCCGAGGAATGACCCAGGTGGCCCGTGACGCGGGCCTTTCACGGGAGAGTCTGTACCGAACACTCAGTCCCGAAGGTAACCCGGAGCTCAGCACGCTGTTACGAGTGCTTACTGTTTTGGGTCTGCGACTGTCGGTACGGCCGGCGGGAGGCTGAGTTAACTCGGTCACGAATCAGGTCGACGTTGTGCGATGCCCGACCAAGGTCTGGCGCCGGAACCGAAACCGAAGGTGGGTGCTGCCGACTGAGCATTTCGGCCGCGGCGGTCCTGACCAACGGAGCCTCGTCAGGGCCCGTAGACCAGGCGCCTGATCTCCAGACGCGGCCTGCCGAAATTGAGCAGCAGGCAGAGCGGAAGTCCTGTCGCCGCCAGATAATTCAGGCACTGGGCGCCATGGGTCGGATCCAAGGCTTTGACTGCCTTGAGTTCAACCAGAACCGCGCCTTCCACCAACAGATCACCGGTGTACGTTCCAACCACCATATCATCATAATAGACGGTAATGCCGAATTGCTGTTGTACAAGCAGGCCATTTTTGCTTAGCTCATGAGCCAGAGAATTTTCGTAGACCTTTTCAGAGAACCCGCACTTCATCGCATTGGCAACTGTGAACGCACAGCCGATTATCTGTTCGGTGAGGCCGTTAAGACTCGTTCTATCTGTGCTCATCTGTGTACATCTGTGTGTATCTGTGTTTAAATTCTTGCCTGCGTTTGGCCGGTCACCTGCCTATCACATTCGACAATCTGTGGCCGAGCAAAAAAGCAAGAGAAACACAGATACACACAGATACACACAGATGTACACAGATATTCACAGATAGAAGAATGATTCCATCTTGCGAGAATCCCGTGGCAAGAGAGTCTCACGGCTCAGAAACAGGCGGGCAATCCCCGGAAACTCTGTTGCACGATCACGCCAGCTCGTACTCCACCTCCGGCGTATACACCGCGTGATCCTTGTTCAGCAGCGAGGAAAACAACGTAAAATTCTCCACCGGGATCGGTTCGGTGCGGAACAGATTATGCGCTTGCACGAAAGCCGCGACTTTCCCCTCGGCCGGATTGTCAAGCCGGGCCAGCGTCACATGCGGCTGAAACTTCCGCCGCTCCGGCTCCAGCCCACAGCGTTGCAAGGCCGTTTCGATCTTGTTGCGCAAATGATCCAGCGACTGAGTCCGCTCCACCCCAACCCCGAGCCCGTTACTAATGCCGCCCTTGGCAAACGTCCCCA
>Ga0187862_10005581_pt1 | contig 11601 bp, 8 predicted proteins | sample June2016WEW_10_1_FD_133003 | JGI IMG/M metagenome (GOLD analysis project Ga0187862, IMG submission 133003) | Peatland microbial communities from SPRUCE experiment site at the Marcell Experimental Forest, Minnesota, USA - June2016WEW_10_150 | ecosystem: Environmental > Terrestrial > Soil >...
CGCTCCCAGATCGCGAACGCGAACATGCCGCAAAAGCGCTCGACGCAACGTGGGCCCCATTCGGCATAGGCCTTGAGGATGACTTCGGTGTCGCCCTCCGAGAAAAAGCGATAGCCCTTGGCCGCGAGCGCACTGCGCAACTGCCGATAATTATAGATGCAGCCGTTGAACACGATGGCGAGGCCGAGCTGCGGATCGACCATCGGCTGCTGCGACGCGGCGGCGAGATCGATGATGCTCAACCGCCGGTGGCCAAAAGCGACGCGATCCTGCATGAAGGCGCCGCCCGCGTCGGGACCGCGTGCGTGCATTCGCTCCGTCATGGCTGCAATACAGCCGCCGGCGGCGCTTCCATCGAAGGTCACTTCACCGCAAATGCCGCACATTTTTCTTCTGGTCCGGAACGGTGCCCCACGCGAAAACGCCTGTCCGGCGCCGCATCCATTAACGCTTACGAGGTTGGGCTGGTTCCGCTGTCGCTCCGGCGAGCGATTCGGCGTTACGACGGACTTGAAAAGCGCAGTCAAAACCGGTTGTTGAAAGGCGGCGCCAAATTTGGCGCAAAAAGGTGCAGCCAAGAAGGTGGCGCAAATGGGCGCACGTGACGGCAAAAGCTATATTTCCGGGCTGAGGGCGCATCCGCGCGATGTTTGGATCGCCGGCCGCAAAGTCGGCGATGTCACGGCCGATCCGGCGTTTCGCCGCCCGGTGGCGGCGATGGCGCGGCTCTACGACTGCCAGGCCGACCCCGCGCTGCATTCGACGATGACCTATCTGCCCGACGACGGCGACGGACCGGCCGGCGTGTCATTCATCATTCCGCGCAGCCACGCCGAGCTGCTGCACCGCCGCAAGGCGATGCGGGTGTGGGCCGACGCCACGTTCGGCACCATGGGACGCTCGCCCGATTTTCTCAACACGGTGGTGGCGTCGCTCGCCGATGCGCCGGAATTTTTCGCCGAAGTCGGCAGCAAATCCTTCGACAATGTGCAGCGCTACTATCGCTATTGCCGCGACAACGATCTGTTTCTCACCCACACCCTGGTCAATCCGCCGGTCGACCGCAGCAAGTCCGCGGCCCAGCAGGCCGACCCGTACGCCTATCTGGGCATCGTCGAAGAAACCAAGGACGGCCTGATCGTGCGTGGCGCAAAGATGCTAGCGACCCACGGGCCGACCGCCGACGAGATCATGGTCTACCCGCTGCCGTTCTCGGTGCGCCCCGGCGAGGGGAAATACGCGCTCGCCTTCGGCATCCCGGCCGACACCAAGGGTCTGCGCTTCATCTGCCGCGAGCCGTTCGATCCGGGCGACCTGTCGGAATGGGATCATCCGCTCGGCGCGCGCTTCGAGGAGCCCGACGCCATGGCGATTTTCGACGACGTGCTGGTGCCGTGGCAGCGCGTCTTCCTGCACGGCAATGTCGAATTGGCCAACACCATGTTCGCGCGCACCGGGCTGCAACGCCACACCGGACATCAGACGGCGGTGCGCGGGCTCGTCAAATGCGAATTCATGACGGCGCTGGCGATCGCGCTGTCGCGCAGCGTCAAGACCGATACCTTCGTCCACGTGCAGGAGCAGATCGGCGAATGCATCGGCTACCTGCAACTCATCGAAGGCGCGATCTTGATGTCGGAGCAAAAAGCCGAAGCCAGCGGCCACGGCACGCTGCGGCCGGCGCTTGAGCCGCTGCAGGCGTTGCGTTACCACATCCCGCGCTTCTACGAGCGCATGGTGCGGCTCACCCAAGTGCTCGGCGCCGGCGGCATATTGGCGAACCCGACCGAAGCCGATCTCCGCTCCGAAATCGGCGCCGATATCCATCGCTATTACCGCGGCGCCGATCGCGATGCCGAAGCCAAGATCCGCCTGTCGAAACTCGCCTGGGACGCAACCGGCACGCAATTCGGCCAGCGGCAATTGCAATACGAGCGTTACTACGCCGGCGATCCGGTCCAGACCGGCGCGTCGCTCTATAAGATGTGGGATCACGCGGCACTCTTGGCGATGGTCGACCGCGCGCTGAGCTTGCCGTCGGAGCGCGAGACGAAGCCATGAGAATGTCGGGCCTGAAGACACTGCTATGGGCTGCGGCGCTCGCGTTGCTCGGCATCGGCGGCGCGGCGGCGCAAACCTATCCGTCGCGGCCGATCACCATCATCGCGCCGTTCCCGCCGGGTGGACCGTCGGACGCGCTGGCGCGAATTCTCGCCGGCCCCTTGGCGGCGGCGCTGGGCCAGCCGATCGTCATCGAGAATGTCGGTGGCGCCGGCGGCACGGTTGGCGTCGCCCGCGTCGCGCGCGCCGAGCCGGACGGTTACACCTTGCTGATCGGCCAGTGGAGCACCCAGGTCGTCAACCCGGTCACCTATAATCTGTCCGTTGACGTGGTGAACGATTTTGCACCGATCGCGCTTCTGGCCAACACGCCGCAAATCATCATCGCGCGCAAGGATTTTCCGGCAAGCGATGTGCGCGGCCTGATCGCTTGGCTCAAAACCAATCCCGACAAGGCGCAGGCCGCCACGGTCGGCGCCGCCGGTGGCGCGCAGGTCGCCGGAATGTATTTTCAGCAAGTCACCGGCACGCACTTCGGCTTCGTGCCCTATCGCGGCGGCGCGCCAGCGATGCAGGATTTGATGGCCGGCCGCGTCGACATCATGTTCGACCAGGCCGCCAACGCCATCACCCAGGTGCGCGCCGGCACCATCAAGGCCTACGCCGTGATGACCGAACAGCGCTGGCATCTGGCGCCCGACATTCCGACCATCGACGAGGCCGGCGCGCAAGGCCTGCACGTGTCCTATTGGCACGCGCTGTGGGCGCCGAAGGGCACGCCTGCCGACATCATCGCCAAGGTCAATGCCGCCGTGGTCGGCGCGCTCGACGATGCCAAAGTGCGACAAAGTTTTGCCGCCCAGGGCCAGGATATTTGGCCGCGCCAGCAGCAGACGCCGCAAGCGCTCGCCGCCTTCTACAAGGCCGAGATCGACAAATGGTGGCCGATCATCAAGGCCGCAGGCCTGAAGGTGGAATGAATATTCGCGCCCGTCGGCTAAAGCCGATAGCGCCGGCGCAGTTCGATCAGGGCTGCGAGGCTGAGCAGCGCGGTTGCGATGACGTAATAGCTCGGCGCCAGTTTTGAGCCGGTGACGTTGATCAGTGTTTGGGCGAAGAACGGCGCAAAGCCGCCGAACACAGCGACCGCGATGTTATAGCTGAGCGACATGCCGGTGACCCGCGTCGATGTCGGAAACACCTTTGCCATCAGCGAAGGCAATGCGCCTGAGAAAAACGATTTGAGCAGGCCGAGCCAGCACACCATCAGCACCAGCATGAGCAGCGAGGCATTGGCGCCGAGCAGGACGAAGGCCGGATAAGCGGTCACGGCGAACAGGATCGCCGCGCCGATCATGATCGGGATCTGCCCGACCTTGTCGAACCACAGCCCGACGAACGGCACCACCAAAGTCTGCAACGCCGCGGCCAGCACCGCGGCCAGGAAACCGACCGACTGCGGCAGGTGCAGCTCCTTGATGGCGTAGGTCGGCATGAACACGATCATGTATTGCGAGCTGGTCGAGGTGACGACCGCGCCGGTGGTGAGCAGGAGCCGGTCCCATTGCCCGACCAGCAATTCGCGCAGCGGCGCGCGTGCTGAGCCGGCCTCGAGAAATTCCGGCGTCTCGCCCATATGGCTGCGCACGTAATAGCCGACCGGCCCGATCAGGAGGCCGAACGCGAAGGGAATGCGCCAGCCGAAGCTTTGCAGGTCGGCCGCCGACATGGTGGTTGTCAACAGCACACCAAAGCCGGTGGCGATCAGGGCTGCCAATCCCTGGCTCGCCCATTGCCAGCTGGCGAAGAATCCGGCGCGGTCGGGCCGGTGCTCGACCAGGAAAACGGTCGAGCTCGCGAACTCGCCGCCGACGGAAAAGCCCTGCAACAGCCGCGCCGCGATCACCAGGATCGGCGAAAAAATGCCAAGCGTGCCGTAACTCGGCATCACCGTCATCAGCCCAGTGCCGATGGTCATCAATAGAATCGACAGCGTGAGCGCCGCTTTGCGCCCCTTGCGGTCGCCATAGGCGCCGAGAAAGATCGCGCCCACCGGCCGCGCCAGGAACGAGGCGCCGAAGGTGCCGAAGGTGACGAGCAGCGAGACCGCCTCGTCGGCGGCCGGAAAGAACACTTTCGAAATGATGACGGCGAAATAGCCGTAGACCAGGATTTCGTAGAATTCGAGCGCATTGCCGAGCGAGGCGGCGATGATGAGCCGGGTCGCTTCTGCCGCGCCGTGGCCTTCGCTCGGTGCCGCCGTGATTGCGCTCATCGGTGATCCAGCGGGCCGGTCATCGATCCGGCCGAATGACCAAAGCGGCGGGCGCAGTATCTCGGGTCACGAGACGCGGACAAATCTGAATTCGCAACTGGTGCGCGCAGCATTCTCCTGCTCTATCCGCTGCGTGCGATGCAACGTCCAATGATCGAACAGGATGGCGTCTCCGGGCACGGCGTGGGGTATCCAGGAATCGCCGCCTACATTGGCCTTGACCCATTCGTCCGAGCGCGACTTTTCAGATCCTTCCATGCTTGGAACATCCCGCATCGTCTTGTTCGAGCCCGGGATCAGCTCCAGCGATGGCAGGACGTCGCCGACCGGATCGAGCGGCAGCCAGGTATTGATGCAGTAATCGGTCGCGTTGATGATGCCGGCAGCATCTGCATCGATATGCCACGGCAGGTATTTTCGCGCGGACCGGTGGCGGCGGATGAATGTGAAATTGGGCTCGAGCCGCCAGCCCCGATCGAACAATGCGCGAAACTGCCGCTCCGCTGCGGCAATGACGCCCTCGAACTGCGCAAAAAGACCCGGATTCGCATGCTCGAGATAGCCGCAGCTCCTTCACCCAGATGCCGTCCCAGCGCTTGTAGTGGTCGACGAGATACTCGCTCAGCGTCGGCGGGTTATCGTCGGCGTGCTCCTGCAATAGGTCGTAGCTGGCTTCTACTGCGGTGCGCAGTTCGGCGAGTTCGTGCGGCGAAAGGAATGCCGCCACCTTCGCCGTTCCGTTCTGCATCCAGGCATTCCGGAAATCGGCTTGTTCGGCCGTGCAAATCTCAGGCATGGCTCACCACTGGCGCTCGGCGGTCACGGCGTGCGCGGCGACATATACACGTGGCGGTCGGCCGCGGGCAATCCCCAAGGCGGCATCCCTATTTGGACAATGGCGCGCGCTCGACAAGACCGCGGTTTTCGTAAAAAATCACCGGCAAACGACAATCCGGGGGGACCAAGATGGCGGCGGATACGACGGTCACGGTGGCGGCGCGGCTCGATCGGCTGCCGCCGTCGCGCTACACGCGCAGACTGATAACGCTATTGTCGCTCGGCGGCTGGTTCGAGTTCTACGACCTGTTCTTCACCGCCTATATCGCCATCGGGCTGTTCAAGGCAAAAATCTTCACGCCGACGACCCAGGGCCTGTTCGACCTGCAAGGCTTTGCCAGTTTCGTCGCCGCGCTGTTCACCGGCCTGTTCATCGGCACCCTGGTCTTTAGCCGCCTCTCCGACCGCTTCGGCCGGCGCTCGATCTTCACCTTCGCGCTGTTGTGGTACTCGATCGGCGCCTTCATCATGGCGTTTCAGGACACCGCCGCCAGCATCGATCTGTGGCGATTGATCGCCAGCATCGGGCTTGGCGTCGAACTGGTGAATGTCGACACCTATGTGTCGGAGCTGGTGCCAAAAAGCCAGCGTGGGCCGGCCTTCGCCTATAATCAGTTCATCATGTTCACCGCCGTGCCGGTGGTCGCGTTCATCGCCTGGCAGTTGGTGCCGCAGACCATCCTCGGCCTCGACGGCTGGCGTTGGGTGGTCATCATCGGCTCGCTGGGCGCCGCGGTGATTTGGTGGATCCGCCGCAACTTGCCGGAATCGCCGCGCTGGCTCGATCAGCACGGCCGCACCGCCGAAGCCGAGCGCATCGTCGAGGATATGGAGCGGCACACCCGCACCGAGACCGGCAAGGAGCTACCGCCGCCGGAAATCGTCACCGGCGAGACCGAACGGAAGTCCGGCACCTGGATGGAAATGTGGAGTCCGGTCTATCGCGGCCGCACCATCATGCTGGTGATCTACAATCTGTTCCAGACCGTCGGCTATTACGGCTTTTCAAGCTGGGTGCCGCAATTGCTCATCTCGCAACACATCGAGGTGACGAAGTCGCTCGTCTATACGTTCATCATCGCGATCGCCGCGCCGATCGGGCCGTTGGTCGGCGTCATCTTCGCCGACCGCTTCGAACGCAAATGGCAGATCGCCTGGGCCGCGGTCGGCATCGCCGTGTTCGGACTGTTGTTCGCGCAGCAGGGCAGCGCCGCCGGCGTGATCGTGTTCGGACTGTTGATCACGCTGTGCAACAACTGGATGTCGTTCTCGTTCCACGCCTATCAGGCCGAGCTCTATCCGACCCGTATCCGCGCCCAGGCGGTGGGCTTCGTCTATTCGTGGAGCCGGTTTTCCGCCATCTTCTCCGGCTTCATCATCGCTTTCCTGCTCGGCAATTACGGCACCATCGGCGTGTTTACCTTCATTGCCGGCGCCATGGTGGTGGTGTTCATTGTTATCGGCGGCTTTGGACCCGCGGTGACCGGACGGCGGCTGGAAGCGATCGCGAGCTGAAACGCTTCCGGCGTGCCGCGCCCAGCTCACGCCATCCAAAACGGCTTGCACGATTTGAGACCCGAACTGTGCCGCGCGATGCCGATATCGTTGAGGCATCGATCGCTGAGATTCATCAGCTCTTTGCGCGAGCGGGCGCGGCGCGACCAATTGGCGAGGCCCTGCTTCACGTGGCTCAACGATAACAGGCGGCGCGGACGAGCGGTCTTGGTACTCTTGTCGAGGGTGCTCATGGCGACCTCCGTCGAGTGACCGAGTATAAGCTTATGTAGCGGCGCCGAGGCTTGAGCGATGTGCCATGCGTCACCGCGGTTGGTGTGCTATGCGTCACACCAAACGGCGATCGTGTCCGCTTTGAATAGCGGCAAGCGGCGAGCGGCGAGGACGCCATGTACGAGGAATTCGACGGGCGGACACGGACCAAGATCGTGCGCGACGCCGACGGCATCGCCCGCGTGCTGTCCCACGCCGATCGCCATGTCGCCGTCAAGGCGGCGACGCCGCAAGCCGCCGCCGGCGCCTATCTCGGCCGTTACGGCCACTTGTTCGGATTGCAGCAACGGCACCTGAAAAATCTTACCCGCAGCGTGGTGCAGGATCCGACCAACGAGCCCGTCGACTATCGCTTCTTGCGCGAAAAGTCCCAATTCGACGTCACCACTGTCGCCTTCGATCAAACCCGCTTCGGGCTCGCGGTCTGGGAAGCGGGAATTTCGGTGACGATGAAGCACAACCCGCTGCGCATCATCGGTGCACGCTCGACGCTGCACGACAAGCTCGAGGTCAAACGACCGTCCGCGGCGCATGTCGCGAGAGCGAAGGCGATCGACGTCGAGACCTTGGCCAAATGCCTAGGCCTCGCCGGCGTCGTCCGCCGCGGCGTGCCGCTGACCATCAATGCCCAAAAATTCATGATCTTTCGCTACCACGAGGCCACGCGCCGGCGCGCCGTGACGCCGCCCAAACGCGACGGCCGACCGTCATCCGGCCACCCCACCCTGCCCTTGCCGCCGGTGCATGCTTCGATCCGCGACGGCAAGCACTACGTCGTCCGCGCCGTCTATTTCAGCTTCGATTTTCCGCCGGCGCGGCCGCTGCATTGGGTGGCGATCGTCGACGTCGAAACTTCGTCGGTGCTGCTCGCCTACCCGTTCATCGCCAATGTCATGGGCTGGGTGTTCAAAGCCGATCCGGCGACGCTCGGCGGCCCGACGGCGGACGCCGGCAATGCCGCGCTCAATCGCTGGCGCAGCCCGGTCAAGCTCGAAGGCCTCACTGCGCCTGTCGATGGCACCCAAGCCTTGAGCGGCACCCGCGTGACGGTCGCCGACGTGTCGACACCGAAAGTGGCGCCGCCGACCAGGCCGGCCGGCAAGGATTTCAAGTACAACGCGCGCAGCAACGATTTCGCCGCCGTCAACGCCTACTACAATGTCGATCGCATCTTTCGGCTGGTAGAGGAGTTGGGTTTTTCCATCGCCGATTATTTTCCCGGCACGACGTTTCCCAGCCGGGTCGACCATCGCGGCCATTTCGACCCGAACCGTCCGCGCGGCAACGAGATCAACGCGCATTGCGCCGGCGATGCCGCCGGCACCGGCATCGATTACACGGTGTTCGCGCTGGCCGACCTCGGCGATCGGAAAAATCCGATCGGCATCGCCGGCGACTGGCGTATCGCGCTGCATGAATTGCTGGGCCACGGCGTGCTGTACAATCACATCGGCAACGCGCTGTTCAAATTCGCCCATAGCGCCGGCGACAGCTTTGCCGCGATCCTCAACGATCCGGGCTCGAAGGCGAAGGACCGCTACGATACGTTTCCGTGGCTGATCGGCGTGGAAAAGCGCCGCCACGACCGCACCGCCGGCCACGGCTGGGGCTGGAGCGGTAAGATCGGGATCCATCCGTTCGACGATGCGCTGGATTCACGCGGCTACAACAATGAGCAAATCCTGTCGTCGACGATGTTTCGTTTCTATCGCGCCATCGGCGGCGACGCCGCAACCCTTGCCGACAAGCGATATGCCGCCCGCGTGACATGCCATCTGCTGCTGGCGGCCATCCAGGCGCTGACAGTGGCAACCAGTCCGACTGATGCCGCGCACTTCGCCGCCGCGCTGAGCAAGGCCGACGCCGCAGATTGGCCGACCGAGCGCATCTGCGGCGGCGCCTATCACAAGGTGATCCGCTGGGCGTTCGAAAAGCAGGGCCTATATCAGGACGCCGCGGAGCCGAAGCCGAACAACAAGGAGGGCCTGCCGTCGCCGGTCGATGTCTATATCGAGGACGGCCGCCACGGCGAGTACCGCTATCAAGCCAACTACTGGGCTTGCCCGGCGATCTGGAACCGGCGCCGCAACGACCGCGGCACGGCCCATGAGACGCCGCAATCGGGCGTCACCAACTACGCTTATGTGAAAATCAAGAATCGCGGCTTGCAGAAGGCGACCAAGGTCGTGGTGCGGGCCTATCACGCACCGGCGTCGGCGAAGCTAAGCTTCCCCGGCGGCTGGCTGCCGATGCAGACGGCGCAACGGGCCGCGGCCGACGTGCCGCCGCATTCCTCCGCCGAAGTTTTGGTCGGCCCGTTTGCCTGGGTGCCCGGGAGCCGTCAGGAAGCCATGCTGATGGTCGTTTCCGCGGCCGGCGATCCGAGCAATATCGACAATCTGACCGCGGCCGACACGTTTCCGAACTGGCGGCTCGTTCCGAACGACAACAATATCGCCCAGCGCAACACTTCGGTCGCCGCGAAATCGAAAGGCCGCCACTGACGGCACCACGCCGCCAGGACGGCCAATCTTTTCGAGCTGCCGCCTATTGCGGCTTAGGCGCTTTTCAGTTTCTTCAACGTCGGACCCGCCTTGCTGCGCAGGATCTTGCGGATTCCCTTGTGCGTTTCGAGGTGATGCACAATCTCCTTCTTCAGCTTTTTGCGCTTTGCGGGGGATAGTCCTTTAAGTTCGCTTTTCGTGAAGGTTACGGGGCGAAATGCACCCATTTTGATATCTCCTTGGAATTTGCACCGGTATCGGTGAATGGAAAGCCTGACGTCGTTACGCACTCGGACTCTTGCTGTTCCGCGATAAGCGGATTGTCGAAATCCGCCGCTCCGGCTCCTTCACCATCCGTTCGAGGATTCTTTTGAAATCCGCGAGCAGACGATCGATCGATTTTGAGCCGAAGAGATGCGGTTTATAGATGCACGATCCTATCAAGCCTTCCGCGGCTTCTCGCAGCACCAAGATAACATCGTAAGTCGTCGTCGTCACCAGCGGCATCGGCAGGCCGGGATCGGCCTCCTCGAAGGCTAAAGCCTGGCCCGCGCTCGCCACCGGCCGCAATGCGGCGTTGTGCAGCAGGATCATCACTTGGGCGAGGTGCGCCGGATCGAGTCTGCGCTCGCGTGCCAGCGTTTCGGCGACAACCTCGAACGGCAGGTCCTGATGGGCATAGGCCGCAAGCGTCGTGGCGCGAACCCGCCGCATCACCTCGCGAACGGTCGGATCGCCGCCGAGACCGGTACGCAGAATGACGGTATTGGCGATTGGGCCGATCAGCCCCTCGGCGCCGGCGCGATTGCGGTTGGCGACATTGGTGGCGAGACGCAAGTCGTCCTCGCCTGAGTAACGATGCAACAGCGTCTTCAGCGCGGCAACCAGCGCCATGAACAGCGTACCACCTTCGCGACGGCTGAATTGTTTGACGGTTTCCGTCAGGCCTGCCGGCAAGGCGATGTCGCGCTGCGCGGTGAGCTCGCTTGCAGCGCGCCGCGACCGCGCGGCGCCGAGCTTCAACGCCGGCAGTGGGCCGCGCAGTTGCTCGCGCCAGTAGCCGAGCTGCGCGGCGACATCCGGATGGGATTGCCATGCACGCTGCCACGCGGCGAAGTCGGCATATTGAATCGGCAGCGGCGGCAACGGCGATGCCTTGCCGGCCGCGAACGCTTCGTAGAGCGCGGCGAGCTCCTCGGCCATCACGCCGAGCGATCCGCCGTCGGCAATCATCTGATGCATGGTGACGAGCAAGAGCTGCTCGTCTCCGGCCAGCCGGACGATGCGGGCGCGAATGAGCGGGCCGCGCGCGAGATCGAAGGAATGGGTAAGCTCGGCTTGAATGAGCCGATGCGCGGCGGTTTCGCGTTTTGATCGCGGCAGCTCGTGCAGATCGTCGACGGCGAGCGGCACCGTGAGCTGCGGCGCAATGACCTGGATTTGCCGGCCGCCGTCGATACCGATCGTCGTGCGCAAAATCTCGTGGCGCCGCACTATTTCGTTGAGGCTGAGTTCCAGAAGCGCCGCATCGGACGGCGACGTTATGCGCAGCGCATAAAGGATGTTGAAGAACGGCAGGTCCGGCACCGCCTGCTGCAGCGTCCACAGCCGTTCCTGGGCCGGCGATGCCGGCAACGGTGCGTTGCGGGAGACGCGGGCAAGCTCCGGCTGTCCGGCCCGGCCGGTTTTGATCAGCGTTTCGAGATATTCCGCCATCTCGGTTACGGTCGGTGCGTCGAACAGGCTCACGACCCCGACTTCGAGATGCATGGCGTCGTGAATTCTGGTGAGAACATGCGCCGCCAGAAGCGAATCGCCGCCCAGCGCGAAGAAGTCGTCGTGGATGCCGACTTGCTCGAGGCGAAGCACGTCCGCCCAGATACCGGCCAAAATGGTCTCGAGCGGCGTACGCGGCGCCGCGAAGGCCTGCGATGCGGCACTGCCGAGCCCCAGCTTCTCGGCCAATCCGATGCGCTGTACTTTTCCTGTCGAGCCTTTCGGCAATTGCTCAACGATCAGCACCTGGCGCGGCACCTTGAAATCGGCGAGCCGGCCGGCGACGAATTGGCGGATGTCTTTGGGCGTCGCGTCGGCGTTCGGCCGCAACACCACGGCCGCCGCGACGTCCTCGCCGAG
>Ga0187862_10005585_pt1 | contig 11594 bp, 9 predicted proteins | sample June2016WEW_10_1_FD_133003 | JGI IMG/M metagenome (GOLD analysis project Ga0187862, IMG submission 133003) | Peatland microbial communities from SPRUCE experiment site at the Marcell Experimental Forest, Minnesota, USA - June2016WEW_10_150 | ecosystem: Environmental > Terrestrial > Soil >...
AGCAGCCGAACACCCGCGGCGGCCAGGGCGGGGCGGACGTGCGCCCAGCGGAATTGGAGCTTGGCGGCCCTTCGGCTCATGACTCGGCCGGCGCCGTGGCTGGCGGAATTGAGCGAACTTTCCTCGCCCCGGCCGCGAACGACAAACCCCGGCGACGCCATCGAGCCGGGGATCACGCCGAGCACGCCTTTGCCCGCCGGCGTCGCCCCCTTGCGATGCACGATCATCTCCCGCCCGCAATGCGTTTCCTTCCATGCGAAATTGTGATGGTTCTCCACTCCCGCCAGGACATTCGCGCCCAGAGCGCGGGCGATCTTCTGATGAATCATCGCGTGATTGGCCGAGGCGTACTGGCCCATCAGGTTCATCGCAAACCAATATTCGCGGCCCGGATCGCTGTCCAATTCCAGCCAGGCCAGGCGTTTCAATTCCGGCGGCAATTCCGGATGGAGGGACATGGCAAGCCGCGAATAGTGATCCGCGATCGTCGCGCCGGTCCCGCGGCTGCCGCTGTGGCTGAGCAGCGCGAGGTAGGACCCGGCCGGCAAATCCAACTCCGGCGAATCGAGCCAAAGAATTCCGAATTCGACGAAATGGTTTCCGCTGCCGCTGGTTCCCAATTGCGCCCGTGCCTTCTCGAAGAGTTTGGCGGTGAGGGCCAGCGCGTTCCAATCGGCTTGCATTACCTCGTGCTCCAGCGGCTTGGGCTGTTCGCCCCCGACGCCGAAGACGGTTTCCCGCTCCAGAACCTTGGCGAACCGATCGCCCTCGCGATCCAGCCGCTCCGGTGGAATATCCAGCACTGAGAGCTTCATCCGGCAGGCGATGTCCACCCCAACGGCGTATGGAATCACCGCCCCATCCGTCGCCAGAACGCCGCCGATCGGAAGGCCGTATCCGAGATGCGCATCGGCCATCAAGGCCCCCGAAACCGCCACGGGCAGCTTGGCGGCGATTTGCATCTGCTCCAGCGCCTGCGGGTCGGCGTCATCGCCCCAGATGCGGAAGGAAGCGGGATGGGGAAGTTCGGGTTCCATGGCGAGGAAGAAGGAGAATGGAAATTCGAAACTCGAAATTCGAATGACGAATCAAATTCGAAATTCGAATGACGAAACGGCCCTTGTTTCGAATTTTGAATTTTGAATTTGATTCGTCATTCGAGTTTCGAATTTCGAGTTTCGCTCAGCTAATGTTCAATTCCGGCGCGCTCTCCCCAAGATTATGCCTGCTGATCTGTCCCGCCAGGTTCTCGACGACGCGCAACAGCGCCTGCGCCAGACCAGGGTTGGTCTCAAAATTCTTCTCCGGCGTCCCCGCGTCGCTGTTGACGCGCAGCTCGGTGTAAATGGGGATCGAGCCGAGGAAGGGAACGTTCAGGCGTTTGGCGGCGGCTTCGGCGCCGCCGCGGCCAAACCAATCGTGTTCCGATCCGTCGGGCGCGACGAAATAACTCATGTTCTCGACGATGCCCAGAACGGAAGTTTGCAATTGCTCGAACATCCGCACGGCGCGGACGGCGTCATCCAGGGCCACCTGCTGCGGCGTGGCCACGACCACCGCGCCGGTCAGCGGAAGAAGCTGGCACAGCGTCAGCGGCACGTCGCCTGTTCCCGGCGGCAGATCGACGATCAGGTAATCCAACTCGGGCCATTCCGTATTGTCCAGAAGCAATTGCTTGAACGCGCCATGCGCCATCGGGCCGCGCCAGATCAGCGGCTTGTCCTCCTCGACGAGCGATCCCATGGTGACGGCATGGATGCCATGTACGAAATGCGGAATAATCCGCCCGCCGTTGAGCTTCGGCATCTGACCCTTGATGCCAAGCATCGTCGGCATGGAGGGGCCGTAGATGTCTCCGTCCATGAGCCCGACCGCCGCTCCGGCGCGGCGCAGGCCGACCGCCAGATTGACCGCGAGGGTGGATTTCCCCACCCCCCCCTTCCCCGCCCCCACCGCCACCACGTTCTTGACCTGCGGCAGCACGTCCTTGCGCCCCCCGGCGGCGCCGCGCGTGTTGGCGGTCAGTTCCAGGGTCACTTCCTTCGCCCCGGCCGACTTCAACGCCGCCGTCACGTCCTTTTCAATCCGCTCCTTCAGCGGGCAGGCCGGCGTCGTCAACTCCACGTTGACGAAAACGCTGTCGCCGTCCAGGCGGATATCCTTCACCATGTTCAGGGAAACGATGTCCCTGAAGAGTTCCGGGTCCTTGACGGTCCGAAGCGCATTGATGACTTGTTCACGGGAGATTGCCATCGGGGGATTATAGCCGCTTCTGTCATTTGTCATTGGTCATTTGTCATTGGTCATGTCCCCCTTGGCGTTCTCGGCGTCATGGCGGTTCAATCATCTTTGTCCCATTCGCCGGAAAACACTTCGACGGCCGGCCCGGTCATGTAAACGCAGTTGTCCTTTTGTCGCCATTCCAGGGATAAATCTCCGCCCGGAAGGTGGGCAAGAATCTTCCGATCAGTCCGGCCGGTCAGGCTGCCGGCCACGCAGACGGCGCAGGCGCCGGTTCCGCAGGCCAGCGTGATTCCACTACCGCGCTCCCAGGTGCGCACGATGACCTCGCTGCGAGATTTGACTTGCACCCAATGCGCGTTGATCCGCCGCGGGAACGCTTGGTGTCGCTCGACCAGCGGACCGAGCCGCGCCACGTCGATCTGGCTCACATCATCCACGAATATCACAACGTGCGGATTGCCCATCGAGACGAACGCCGCGTCGGAAATATTGCTTCCTTCGACCGAGAACGAATATTCGTTCGATTTGGACGATGCTTTGAGGAATCTGGATTCGACGGGAATCTTCGCCATCTCCAGCATCGGCTGGCCCATGTTGACGGTGACGCTACGAACCTCGCCGCCCTCGAGTTGCAATTCGAGGCAGAGCACGCCCCCCCCGGTTTCCACTTTCATGGGATTGCGCTTGGAGATTCCATGCTCGAAGGCGTATTTCGCCACACAGCGAACCCCGTTGCCGCACATTTCCGCTTCGCTGCCGTCCGCGTTGAACATTCGCATCCGAACGTCGGCCTGCTTCGACGGCAGGATCAGAATCAACCCATCCGACCCCACGCCAAAATGCCGGTCCGAAATTTCCCTGGCCAGGCGCGCAGGATAGGCCACCGTCTCCGTGAATCCGTTGACGTAGACATAATCGTTGCCGATGCCGTGCATCTTGGTGAATTTCATGGCCGCACGAGATTCTAGACCCATTTGGCGTCGCTGCACAGCCGCATCGGCTAACCCCCGCAACCGCGAATGTCCGATAATACACTAATCCAGATGTCCACCGCACTTGACGCAACGCAATTCGGCGATACCGCCGCGGCCGAAGAGGCGGCGGACAACTTCTCGGCCAATTTGTCCGCCATGGCATCATGCCAGCCGGAACTGGCCGCTCGCCTTCGCGGCCAAGACGGCACTGCGGAATGGGTGTTCGCCCGGGACGGATATCTGACCGCCCGCATGGACGGCGGTTGGTGGACACATTGTTCGGTTCCGATGCGAACGGCCCGGGAACTGCTCAAAAAGCTCGAACTGATCGGCGGTCTGGGATGTATGCTGAATCCGTCGCATGCCGCGCAAATCCGGGCCTGCTTTGAGAAGCTTCAGCCGGCCCAGGCGATCCTGGCGGTCATCCCGGAAATTGAAAATCTGAAACTTCTGCTTCATTGCGATGATTTCAGTGCCGAGCTGGGCGCGGCCCGGCTGTTCTTCGCCGCCGGCGCGGATTGGCCCAGCGAGCTTGCCGCGATTTTCGAGAAATTTCCCGGCGTGGCCCTGCCCCAACAATTCATCCGAACCGCCTTGCTCGACGACGACGAAATGGCTCGGCTATCCTCCGACGCCCAGACCGTCATCTCGCGCGAAACCGCCCGGCGATCCGAAAAACTGTCCGAAATCCTCGCCCGCGCACCAAGCCGGTCGGCCAACGGCCGGATCCTTGTTCTGGCCGGCTCAAAGCTCAATCTGGCGGACCTGTCGAACCTCGCGCTGCGCCGAGCACTGCTAGAGGGTATCCCCGGCCAATTCACCCCGCTCGATCCGGATCATCCCCTGACGGCTTCATCGCTGGCGCTGGCCGATGCGGCGGTGGAGGCCGAGGCACTGGTCGCCGCCGATTTTTTCCGCGCCGATTTGCCCGGCGTCGTTTCGCCGCCAACCGCGTGGATCACCTGGGTGACCAATGGGCGAATCGTTCCGCCGGATGCGCAATGCCCGGCCGATGCGCTGGTCATCTCCGATGACCAATGGCGGCAAGCCGCCATCAACGCCGGTTGGCCGGCGGACCGGATTCAGACCGCCGGCTGGCCGGAGATTGTCCCCCCGCCCCCGGCCGGTTCGCCGCCCGTGCTCGGCCTGCTGGCCGATATTCGAACCATCGAAATCCCCCAGAGAGTGAAGGATTTTTCCAGCCAATTGCTCCTATGGGAATTCATCGAAGACGAGTTGTCCCGAGACCCGCTGTCCCTGGGCGACGATCCCGAGCGTTATCTCCAATCCCGCATGGCTCGCTTGAACATCCGCGAGGAAGGCTTCGACCGGCCCATGTTCTTCGAGAACCTGATCGTTCCCGCATATAAAACGGGACTGTCCCGTTTTCTCTTGCAAAACGGAATTCCGCTGGCGCTGTTTGGCCGGGGATGGGAAGAAATTCCGGAATTGAAATCGCACGCTTGCGGCCCTATCCAGAGCATCACCGACCTGGCCAAGGCGATTTCGTGCTGCCAGGCGGTTCTGCAATCATTCCCCGGTCAATGCGGCGCGGCCGGCGGTTTACCCGTGCCGGTCATTCAAACAACCGGGCTTACGCCCAGCCGCCTCCTCGGCCAAATCCGGCAGGCGCTCAATGGCAAACCGCGCTCAGCCCGCGATTCTTCCGTGACCCTCGGCAGAGAACGGATTCTCTCGGTACTTGGCAGATTGACCGGCGCTTGAACTGCGATCCGACGCCGCTTTGCCTCGCGCAATCATCCGTCGACAGACAGGGTTGGATGAATGCTTACTGTGCTACGCTCTGCTTACAATGATGCACGGAGCCGCAAGGTTGTTGTTGTCGACAACGAGCGTCGCGTACCGCTTGGGCTCGCATTCCAAAAGGTAAAGCTTCTGGCCCTCGACGTAACGTGCGTACTCGACTGATTCCGGATCGGCCGACCCGAAGCCAATCCCGCGCCGGGCTCCCCTGGGGATCGATACTTCAAACCGAACATCCAAAAAGATCGAAAAGTCCCAATACGTCCGCAACTCCTGTCGGTGAAGAAAGATGCCATCAAATACCAATACCGCGCCGGGGTAAGCCTGCTCCTCATCCGCGCTAACGGGTTTGTCCGTGAGTTGATCGAAAACCGCCAGCCGATAGCGGCCAGACCCGTTGGGACTTAGCGGATCAAGAAGCAGTGTCTTAAGCGCCGCATAGTTGTATGAATCGTGAAAGAAGCCCTCGGGTGATGTGCGGCCCCGCCGGTAGCGAATAATTCTGGGATTGTGAAACCCGTCCACGGTTGCACGGATCACCGTTCGTCCAAGCAGTTCCAATTCGTCGGCAATTTCGTTTGCGAACGTCGTTTTCCCGGCCCCATCGACCCCGTCGATTCCAACACGGATAACCCGATTAGACGGAAGTCGATTGATGTCGGCTGCGATTCGAGATATGAGTCGTTGCCGTTCCAACACAATCGCGAATTGTAATCAATAACCGGCTGATGCGCTGTGGCCATAACACGGGCGTCTAACCCTACTCATAAACTTCCCTTCGATGGGCAATGATCAAGACGTGCACATGCTTTGCTTGGTCATCGATCCGGTAAACCACGCGCCAATCGCCAACCCTGAACCGCCAGAGACCGGTCTTTTGTCCGGTGAGCCGCTTAATGTTGTTATATTGACGTGGAGACTGCTCCAAAACCGCAAAACATCGCGAAAGTTTTCGCGCCAGCGGCCGATCAGCAGCCGAATAAAATTCCCTCGCCTCGGGCGAGAGTTCGACCTCAAACATCCGTCCGCACCTTGCGCCAGTTTACTCCCTTTCCGGAGGCGATGGCTTTCTCCGCCGCCGATAGCCGCTGCGCGATCGAGGGTCGATTGAGAAAATGAACAAAATCGCTGACAGACTCCAACTGTTTGACCGGAAGCCGGTCAATCGCTTTTTTGATTTCGCGACGGAGTTGAGTAACGCTCATGACGATCATTATATCCGATATTCCGGCCACAATATAAAACTTCGGTCTTGGCAGGTCTCCTCACACCGTTTGCGGTTGGCGAAGTCTTCCTTCGGCGAATTCCAACGCCGCCCGGCAGAACCCGAGGAACATCGGCTGCGGACGCAGCGGCCGGCTCGTCAGTTCGGGATGCGCTTGTGTGCCGACGAAATAGGGATGCAAGTCCTGCGGCAATTCGAGGATCTGCATGATCGGCTGGGTGAGATGTTTTCCGCTGAAGATCATGCCGTGCTCTTCCAGAGTCGCGATGTATTTGGGATCGACTTCGTAGCGATGGCGGAAGCGCAGGCGAACGGTGCGGGCGTTATCGAAGAGTTTTGCGGCCAACGTTCCAGGCTTGATCTCCACGTCCTTTCCACCAAGGCGCATGTTTCCGCCGAGGCCTTCGATTTTCTTTTGTTCGGGGAGGATGTCGATGACGGGATTGGGGCAATTTTTCTCGAACTCCGTGCTGTTGGCGCCGTCGATTCCGCAGATGTTGCGGGCGAATTCGATGACGGCCATCTGGAATCCGAGGCAAAGTCCCAGGTAGGGCATCTTATTTTCCCGGGCGAATCGAATACATTCGATTTTCCCTTCCGTTCCCCGCACGCCGAAGCCGCCCGGAACGATGATTCCATGACAGTCGGCCAGGCGTTTGGCGACGTTGGATGCGTCGATGCTCGTGGTATCGATCCATTTGAAATTGACGTTGACGCCGAGTTGCACGCCGCAATGCTCGGAGGCCTTGATGATGGAAGCGTACGCGTCGCGGAGGGCGGTGTATTTCCCGGTGACGGCGACGGTGACGTCTTTGCGGGGCTTGGCAATGCGGTCGACGAATTGCCGCCATTTGAGCCGGGCTTGGTCCTCCTTGCCCTGATCGACGCGATCGTGAATGTTCAGAAGGGTAAGCACTTCGCGGTCGATCCCGGCGGTGCGCAGGGCGTCCGGGATCGTGTAGATGCTTTCGACGTCGTGCATCGTCACCACGCGGCGCATGGGCACGTTGGTGTACATGGATATTTTCTCCCGGACTTTTTCCTTGACCGGATTGGATGCCCGGCAGGCAATGATGTGGGGCATGATCCCCGCTTCCATGAGGCGCTTGATCCCCAATTGGGCGGCCTTGGACTTCTGCTCGCCGAGCGAGCCCGGCTCCATGACGTAGGTCAGCACCACGAAGGCGACGGAGTTCTCGCCCTCTTCGTACGCCAGTTGACGGCACGCTTCGAGATAGGCTTGGTTTTCAAAATCGCCGACGGTGCCGCCGACTTCGATGAACACCACGTCCGCTTTGGATTTGGCGGCCAACTCACGCAGGCGCAGCTTCACCTCGCCGGTGACGTGCGGAATGAACTGCACGTCGCGGCCCAGGTATCCGCCTTCGCGTTCCTTTTTCAGCACGGAGGAAAGGATCTGGCCGTTGGTGGTGAAATTCGCGGCGGTTAAATCCTGATCGAGCATTCGCTCGTACGTGCCCAGGTCCATGTCCGTTTCCATCCCGTCGTCCAGGACGAAAACCTCGCCATGCCGATAGGGGTTCAGGGTTCCGCTGTCGATGTTGTAATACCCCTCCATCTTGATCGGCGCCACCCGCAGGCCCTTGTCCTGCAATAGCTTGGCCAACGAAGAGGAGAAAATCCCCTTGCCCAGCCCGCTCATGACGGTGCCGACGACCACGACGAATTTGTGATGCCCGGTGCGATAGCCCGGAGGCATCGGCGTGTAAAACTCGGTCTCTTCCGTCGATTGCCCGATCCTGAATAGCAGTTCTTCGTTGCTCATGCTTTTTAATAGTTACGAGTTGCGAGTTGCGAGTTGCGAGCAAATGCCATTGCATTACCTCGCAACTCGCAACTCGCCACTCGCAACTCCCTTATACCTTTCCACAAACTCCTGATATTGCTCCGGCGTGTCGATGCCGTGCACCGCCCGCCGGGTGAAAATCACGTCAATCGAACGTCCGTGCTCCAGCACGCGAAGCTGTTCGAGTTTTTCGGTCAGTTCCAGCGGCGTCGGCCGCCAGGACGCCAACTCCAACAGAGATTCCCGCCGGTAGGCGTATATCCCCTGATGTAAATAATAGGCCGGCCGCTGGGGGCCGGCTGAATCCCGCAAGAACGGGATGACCGACCGTGAGAAATACAACGCTTTGCCATCAAGACTTACGACGACCTTCACGAGATTCGGATCGGCCGGGTCGGCTTCGGGGGAAAACGGCGTCGCCGCGGTCGCCATCTCGCTGGCGGACGTCTCAAGCCGAACCACCAGGGCGTCAATGGTTTCCGGCTCAATCTCCGGCTCGTCCCCCTGAATATTAACAATGACTGAATCCGTCAACGATCGAGCGACCTCGGCGATGCGATCGGTGCCGGTGGGGTGCTTGGGGGAAGTCATCACACAGCGCGTCTTGAAGGGCCGCAAGGCGTCAACGATCCGTTTATCGTCGGCGGCCACGATCACCTCGCGAAGGTGGCTCGCCTTGCGAGCGCGTTCGACCACGTGCTGCACGAGCGGCTTGCCGGTGTCACAGGCGACGATTTTGCCGGGAAAACGTGTGGAAGAAAAACGAGCGGGGATAACGCCAATCGCAGCCAAAGCCGATCCTTGTACAACCAATTCGGGTCAACTCTAAACTGCGGAGCGAGGATACGATGAGCAATGGGGGCGTGTCAAGAAACAGGCTATTCCAGACGATTCAGAAAAACAATCCCGGATCGACCTTGAACCGATCCGCAAGTTTACGAATGTGGGCCCACCGCCACCTTCACCACAATTTTCAGTACCAGTGCGACAACGCCATCCGGAGCAATGCAGGGTTTATGCACATCATGCGGAAAGAAGATCGCGAACATGCCGGATGGGAGCCTCAAAACGCCGCCGTTGCCGGTGAGTTTCATCATGTCCTTGGTGGAATCGTACGATTGGCGAACGCGTAATTTGATGCGTTGGATATGTGATCGTGGATCATTAGCGTTTATGGTTGCATCCCCATCTTCCAGTAAACGGTGTACCGCTCATGGCGGACGGCGTAAAGCGGGATCATCGTTGCATCGTTCGGCTTGCCGACGCCGACGGTTTGGAACGTCAGCGGCTCACCCGCCACGGGCTTGAGCCAGGTGCCGGCGTCGTCGTTATTCGTGGATAACACCGGAATCTCCGGATTCGGCACTTTGTTGAAATGGTTTTGATCGTGGGCCTCCGCCGGCGTCGGCACGCCTTCGGTTCCGAATTCACCGGCCAGCACGATCGGGCCGTACATGATCGCCACGTAATTCTTCAAATCCGCGGCATGATGGAGATGCAGGCTCATCGGCATGGAAATTTCCACGCGGTCGTTGTCATTCCATTCCCTTGTCAGCGCGAAATAACCTTCGGGCTGGGCGTTGAACGGCTGTTCCCGGCCGTTCACTTTCACGAACATGCCGCGGGTCGCCCAATACGGCACGCGCAGGTTCACGGTCAATTTTGCCGGTTGGGAAGCGTGAAAAATCAGAGTCGTGCCTTCTTCCTGGGGGAATTTGGTTTCCTGGCGCATGGTGAGTCCTTTTTCCTTCCAATTCAATTCCGAGGCGATGAAGAGGTTGACCCACAAAGTGGAATCGTTGTGGAAATAAATGCTGTCGCCGTATTTCGCGTGGTTTTCCACGCCGGTGCCCGTGCAGCACCAGAACGATTCCGTCGGTGTGCAGTAGACTTTGAAATGGCCGGGCGCCAGCGACAGGAAATACATCGTCATTCCATTTTCCGGATCGATGGAGGCCAGAATATGGTTGTACAAGGCCCGCTCATAATAGTCGGCATACTGCGGCTTGGGATTCCACTCGAAGAGGTGGCGGGTGAGCTTGAGCATGTTGTAGGTGTTGCACGTCTCGGCGGTGGTGGGCGAAAGCTGGCCGGCCTCGACGCCGGGCCTGGCGAAATGTTCGCCAAAACTGTTGGACCCGGTGACGAACGAATGCCGGCCGGTGACGATTTCCCAGAAATGTTCGGCCGCGTCGCGGTACTTGGTGTCGCCGGTGACCTGGTAGTGCCAGGCGAAGCCGTCCACCTGGGGAATATGCGTGTTGGCGTGCAACCCCGCCAGGTGATCATCTCCCGCCGCCAGGGGAACCGCCAGCCAATCGCGATCAAACGTGTTCGCCAGCTTCAATTGCGCGGGATCGCCGGTGATGGAATAGAGGTCGTGCAGGACTTGCGACATCCCGCCGAATTCGGTGCCGGGGCCATGTCCGGTCGTGTGCAAAACCCGCTCGATCTGCTCGTCCGAAAGTTTGGCCATCCGGCCGGCGAAATATCCGGCAATCTTGTTGTCCATCTCCAAAGCCTGCGCGTTTCCGCAAAGCTGATTGGCGTCAAGCAGGCCGGCCATGATTTTGTGAATGGTGTAATACGGCGCCCAAACGCGCACACCCGACTCCAGGCGGTCGAAATATGAAGTTGGGAAAGCGGAGAGATATCCTCCGCCCAAGGCATCCTGGCATTTACCCAGCTCGGCGACGAGGTAATCCACCCGGGCTTTCCATTGCGGGTCGCCCGTGCTTTTGTACATCAGCGAGCACGCGCTGAGATAATGCCCCACAAAATGGCCGCGAAGCTCGATGGTGGGTGATTCCCAGCCGCCCAGCGGCTTGGCCGTTGATGGCAACCCGGCGTTGACCCGGAAATTGTGCAACAGCCGATCCAGGTCCAGCGATAACAAATATTTCGCATCCGCATCCTGAGCCGTTTTGAACGGTCCATCCAGTAGGCGAACCTCGCCCAAATCAAACGGCTGAGCTTTCATTTCGACCGCCTCCGCTAAAGCGCGATTTACCGCAAAAAACCCCATCAGAACGATTGCCAATGCCTGGATGCGCGTGCTGGCCATTCGGTTTCCTCGCTTCGCGCATCGTAACCCAATCCTCGCGATAATTCAGGCCCGCGATTAAAATCGCACCGTGCTGCTTCAACTTGCCCGCGATCTGACCAACTTTGTTTATCCCCCCTTCTGCGTTTGCTGCCGGGCGGTCAAAGAAGAGAGCGGCGCGGCGTTTTGTGCAAATTGCGACGCGGAGCTATCGGCGCTGGCGGGCGGCACGGCTTGCCCACGGTGCGCCAGCCCGATTCCCGCGGCCAGCGCCTGCCCATTCTGCGGCGGCGCGGGCGTTCATCCGTTTGGAAGGATCGCCGCTTTCGCTCCATTCCGCGAACCGCTACGCAAAATGGTCCACGACGTGAAATTTCACCATCGCTGGCCGCTGGCCGAGACGCTGGCGAATCGGATGCTCGCCCAAGAGCGCATCCGGGAACTGCTGGATGAGGCGGAGGTGCTGATTCCCGTTCCGTTGCACTGGTCGCGGCAAATCTCGCGCGGGTACAATCAGGCCGATTCCCTGGCGCGGGG
>Ga0187862_10005586_pt1 | contig 11592 bp, 10 predicted proteins | sample June2016WEW_10_1_FD_133003 | JGI IMG/M metagenome (GOLD analysis project Ga0187862, IMG submission 133003) | Peatland microbial communities from SPRUCE experiment site at the Marcell Experimental Forest, Minnesota, USA - June2016WEW_10_150 | ecosystem: Environmental > Terrestrial > Soil >...
ATCGCGTTTCGCGGCCCGCGTCGTCGAGCGGAAAATGTTTGTGGTGCTCATTTTGGGGCTCACGGGCTATGACGGCGGTAAATAAAAAATTCCAATGATGTTTCCAGGATGTTTCCATGGCACGGAAAAAGACTAATGATGACACACCCTTACAATTGATCCCGGATGGAAACAGCCAGGCCGGGGCAGCGCGCCGGCTTGTGCGCGCTCGGGGTCGGACCACGCTAAAGTGTTACTACCCGTGGAAAGAGCGCTCCGGATTGCCTGCTTTAGAGGCTTAAAATGCGGTTTTTTCGACCCTAAAATAGCCTCTTTAACTGCGACTGTATCCGAATATCGGGCGGGTCTGACCTCACCAAAAGTGTCAGGTGTCGGGAAGTTGAATTTGGTTTTTCACCCGTCACTGCTCACTGTTCACTCGCGAAGCATCACCGTCCAATGCTCACTGCCCTCAGGGCGATTATCCGCGTCAATCCGTGTCCATCCGTGTCTGGTATCGGGAAGTTGAATTTGGTCCTTCACCAATCACCGCTCCCTGCTCCTCGCCCCTCGCTACCGCCTTTTGCCGTTTCTGGTTGCCGCTTCTATTGCCGCTTCTATTGCCGCTTCTCGTTGCCGTTTTGCAGGGCCAAACTTATTCATGGTAGAATGTTAATCGGCACTGAGGAATTGACGAATTTGGGAATTGAGGGATTCGGGGATTGAGGGATTGAGGGATTCAAGGATTGAGGAATTCAGGCATTTGGTTTCTCACTATTCACTGGCCACTGCTCACTGTTCACTGTTTATTGTTTTCATTGAAAATAAAATTACAGCCATCAATGAAATCAAGGAGTTGCGCCGTTTCCCATTGTATTCGCCCTGTATTTGCAATGAGAAGCTCCATTTGCACTCTGGAAAAAGAAAAGGGGGCAACCTACACTCTTGACATATCCCGGCTGTTTTGGCCCCCCAGGTCCAGCCTGAAGTCTGCGGGAGATGGCGACATGCCTGATGGAGTCCGGACCGGCCCCGTTGGCTTATCGCTTGCCTGTCTTATCGGAATAAAGGATAATCCAGTGGGATTTCTGCGCGTTCCAGGAGCTTTACGGTTCGCTGCAGCACCGCAAGGCCGGGAAATAGTCAACTCTGAGCGAGGAATGAAGCGAATGGAATTCATCGACTTAAGCGTCGCCATTGAACACAATACCCCATCTGATCCCCCCTCCATGCCGACGGAGATTGACTACTGGGATCATGTCAAAGGTGCGCAACAAATGAAAGCGTTCTTTGCGGGAATCAGCGATGCCGACCTTCCCAAAGGCCTTGGCTGGTCTGTAGAATACATAAAGCTCACGACCCACAGTGGAACTCATTTAGACGCCCCATGGCATTTCCATCCGACGATGGACAACGGGCAACCGGCCCGTACTATCGATCAGGTGCCCTTGAAATGGTGCATGTCCGATGGAGTAAGCATTCATTTCGACGATAAGCCGGATGGTTATAAAGTGACCGCCAAGGACATGGAGCAGGCTTTTGAAAAAATAGGATATCGGCTGAAACCTTTGGATATTGTGCTGGTTTGCTCGGGCGCCGCCCGCTATTGGGGAAGTGCGGAGTACCTTATTCGCGGTTGCGGCATGGGCCGGGAGGCTACTCTCTGGTTGCTGGACAGGGGCGTAAAAATCGTTGGGACCGATGCCTGGAGCTGGGACCGGCCCCTTCCTCTGATTGCTGAAGAATATTCTAAAACCAAGGATGCATCCCTCATCTGGGAGGGTCATTTCGCAGGTATTGAAAAGGAATATTATCACATGGAAAAAATGACAAACATTGACAAGCTCCCGCCCTATGGATTTAAAGTGGCATGTTTTCCAATCAAGATTAAAGCGGCAAGTGCCGGCTGGGTCAGGCCGGTTGCCATACTCCCCTGAAATTGTGTTCAAGTTTGAAAGTTATCAGAAATGCGTAGTTTCGGCGGAAGTTGGAACGAAACAATACCTTTCAATTTTTACGGTTCTCGACTATAGAGCGGGGAACTCAGCATGAGTGGTCATATTCCAGGAGATTCCTAAAGAATGGAGGCCCTTTTGTATGGTTGAAGAGCTCTTGCCCAATCTATACCTGATAAAAATCCCATTGCCGGGAAGTCCTCTGGGATGGGTCAACTCCTATGTGATAAAAGGCCCCGACAGGAACCTGGTCATTGATACCGGGTTGAATCGAAGAGAATGCCTCGAGGCCATGCAGGCCGGCCTGGGTGAAATCGAGGTGGATCTTAAGATGACCGACTTCTATATCACTCACATGCACGCGGATCACATCGCCCTTGCACCGAGACTGGTTTCCGACGCTTCAATCCTATATATCAACCGGCCGGATAAGGAGTACATGGACAACTGGACCGGCTGGGAGGCGGTTACCGGCTTTGCCAGGCTGAACGGTTTTCCGGCAGAGGAGCTTCAGGCGGCTGTCAGTAACCACCCGGGTTATAAGTATGGCTTTGATGCCGTACCCAAAACGAGCGCCGTAGACGAGGGGGACACGTTCCGGTATGACGGCTACTGCTTCAAAGCCGTTGCGACGCCCGGGCACACGAGAGGCCATACCTGTTTGTACGAACCCGAAAAGAAGGTTCTTGTGGCGGGAGACCATATTCTCTTTGATATAACGCCGAACATCACATGCTGGACCCAGGAGGAAAATCCTCTGAAAAGCTATATTGCCAGCCTTGACAAGATTTACGGCCTGGAGGTTGACCTGGTGCTGCCCGGACACAGGCGCCTTATAGGAAATTGCAGGAGCAGGATAACGGAATTGAAGGGGCATCATCAGAACAGACTCGAAGAAGCCCTCTCCATTTTGAAGCAAGGCCCGAAGCCTGCTTACGAGGTTGCATCCATGATGACCTGGGATATCGACTGCGATTCATGGCAAGCCTTCCCTGTGTCCCAGAAGTGGTTCGCCACCGCAGAGGCAATTTCGCACTTGAGATATCTCGAAGACAGCGGACAGGTTTTCAGAGAAAAGAAGGCCGGCTGCATTGTTTTTTCAGCCAATAACGGCTGATTGGAGTGTGGATCGGCCGTTTTATTTCGTATCCTTGCTGAGTCGAAGGACGACATTTTCCTCTAATTGAGCGAAAATCGCCCTCATTGCTTCGCTGGTTTTAATCGGGCCCGAGTTGTTCCAGCCTGTAAACATAGCCTCCTTTTCCTTCTCTCTGAATTGATCGAGGCTGGAAGCGAACAATTGCCATATGACGAGTTTTTGCAGGATGTGACGCTCCGGAGCGGTCAGGTCTCTATCGGTATCGAAAGATTTTCCATCCCTTGTCGTTATTATCATTATCTGTAGGCTTCTCTTCGGTGCTTTATCCTGTGGGCATAAATAATGCCTTCAGCCTGGTCAATCTCAAGGATGACCCGCCAATCCCCGACTCGAAGCCGCCAAGTATTCTCTTGTCCTTTGAGCTTTTTTAAATCCGAGGTCCGTGGGTCGGACAACATACGTTCAATGGCTTGTCGAATCCGTTGTCTGTGCTTTGCGTCAATATCAAGCAGGTCTTTTTCTGCCGGTTCGGTGACCACAAGCCTCATAGACCGAGTTCCTCTTTGACTTGCTCCCAGGATTTCACACGGCCTTCCGCTACGGCTTTTCTGCCTTCTTCGATGTCCCTTAAATCCTCTTCGGTAACAGGTTCATCGTCTTCAGGAGCATCGAGGAATGCACGCAAAACAGGGTCATCGGCCTTAGCCAGGAGAAACTCGAGAAATCGCCTGGCTATCATAGTTTCCTCTTGCGGAAGGGCATCCACAAGCTTGTGCAGTTCGGATTTCGGCGTACCGAGCATGGCGTGTATCCTTTCTATGGCCTTCGCAACGATTATACCCCATATCCACAGGGATTTGAATGACCTTATCGGGCAAAAGACAGCGCACCCCTCTTTTGCCCATATCAAATCTGATCGAATTTAGCCATTAACCGGAAGTTGCCAAAGGCAGGCATGCGGGTTACCTTTGCTGACAGAGGCAATTTCCCCGCTGATAAATCGCCCGGCACATGCGCGTCCTGATACCTCGTTAGATAGACCAGGTGCATTACATTGCTGCTTATAAGCTTATCGGGCCGGCGCGGTGGACTTTGGGACCGGGGGAGGAACTCATGACTGGCGGCTTACCGGTGATAATCGTCGATGACGACCCGGCGGTATGCGAAGTTACCGCCGAGCTTGTGAGGTCGTTTTACACGTGGGGCAGGGTGTTCGTATTCACCGATCCGGACGAAGCGCTGCGCTTCTGCCAAAGCCGCCAGACAGGCGTCGCCATATTCATACTGGACGTTTTCCTGGGGGAAAAGACCTGCTTCAGCTTCTTAAAATCCGTCCAGCCCGCATTCCCATTGGCTCCCCAGGACACCATCATCATGACCGGGAACGCCAATGACGAGGTCGTAGATATGTGCATCTCCTCGGACATCACCTATCTTCTTGAAAAGCCGATCAGATCCTACGCACTGAAGCTCGCCGTCAGGGCGATAGTAGCCAAGTATTCCAAATTCGCCAAAAAGCTCCTGCTCGATCCGGTTCTCGCCGATCATGTAACCCGGCTATGATCTCACGGCGAGACAGAGGACGGAGGACGGAAGAGGGAAATCTGTCCCCTGTAGGCCCCTTTCCCTCCAATTTCTTCTAATCCTGTCAATCCTGTCAAAAAGGTCTTTCTATCTTAATCCTCTTAATCCCGTTCAATTATCGCTTGGAAAAGGCGTCTGCCAGACCGTTGTCGATGACGTAGATACACACCTCTTTTGCTCCCTGCTCGGTGTAGCCGTATTTGGTGTTGAGATTGCCCATGAGTTGGGTGACGTCCTGGCGGATGCGCTTATCGTACGATTTGAAGCCCTCATTGTGGTAGTCCTTGATGGCGTTTCGGAAATTGTCGTTCTTGAGGAAGGGATCGAGCACGTTTTCCTTCAGGTTGTGGATGTACCTGTTGTAGAGCGATTGGTAGAGTTGGGTCTCGCATATTTTTTTCCCGTCGACCATCATCTCCTGGGTCAGGGTGCTGGATGCATACTGGTTTTGCACCTCCTGACGGAAGTTCACGCGCTGGACGGCCGTGGAGTCCGCCCCTAGGATGCGGCGCTCGACGGCCTCGAAGAAGTCTTCGGTGATCTCGATCTCTTCCCCGGTGAAGATACTTTTTTCGGTACGCCCGCACTCGAAGTTTACGGCGAACAGGTAGTTTTGGATCTCCCTGGAGATATTTTCTTCGTTGTAGTAATAGAGCGCTTCCTTTACTTCCTGTAGCACCGTGTAATTGTACTGCGAGACGAGGGAATCGAGAAAGCCCTCCGGAATGAGTCCTGCCGAGCCGTTGCGGAACTTGTTGAAAAAGCCGCATACCATGGCCATGGTGATGATCTTGTCCTTCTTGGCATAGGCGGAGTAGAATTCGCTGAAGATTTTGATCGAGTCCCTCCCCGTAAAGCCTTTGTCGCCTTCATTCTCGGACTCTGCGATGATTCTCCTTCGCCTCTTCGCGGTAAAATTTTTCCTGTCCTCATCGGAGAGCCACGAGGGGATGAGGCCGGTGTAGATGTCCATCTTGAGCAGGAGCAGATTCCGATCGCAATAGAGCCGGTACTTGTTCGTATCAGGTATCCACTCCTCCATGCCGGCCGACCTGGGGCTGAGTCGGGAGGAGATGATGACTTTTGCAAGATTGTCGAGGACCCTCGGGAGGAAATAGCGCTGGATATGATCTCCGAAGATGTTCGTGTAAATCTTGACCTCAGTGTTGTAGTCCAGGACGTAGGGGATTTTTATATTCGTGATGCGGTCTGAAAAAGACTGAGTGTCCGAGATATTCTGCTTGTCTTCCGGGTTCATGAGGGCAAGGAAAAGCGAGTTGACGTCTTCTTCTATGTCCTCGACCTTGTGGACCCCCTCGCTGATGATCCCGTGGAGGTTTGCGAACCTTTCGGTATTGTTGGACTTTATGTCCATAAGCGCATATATGCCGTTATTGGTTTTTGCGTAGCGCGAATACATGTACGGGACCCTGTTGCTGTCGCGCAGCAGGGCGTTCAACTGGCTCTGGAGCAATTCGTTGGTCAGAACGTGGGTTTTCGATATCCTGTCGCCCGGATTGAATACGCTGATTCCTTCTCCCAGCCTCCTGTCGAAGAGGTATCTGCGGGCAAAAACCATGTCGTATACCTTCGAAGGGGAATCGAGCGTATCGAGGAGCGTCTGGTAAAGGGAGAGGCAGATAGTGCACGGATTGTCCTTGAAGACCCATTCGTACTGTTTTTCCTTGAAAAGTTTGCGCTTGAAATGCTTATCGGTTATCAACTCGTCAAAGAAGTCCCTGCGGTATGCCTTCGGGATCAGCAAGAAGGGATTATCATGGCTGGGGCACGGCACTTCGAGATAGTCCTTGCCCGTCTGTGCAAACAAGCTTTCCTTCACGTCGGGGAGTTCGCCCATGCAGGATTTCTCTGCCAGGCATCGGAGCTGGGAGATGAGGTGGTTTGCGTCCAAAGGGCCGCCCCCTTCCAGATCCTTGCGATTCAGACGCCAGACGATCTCGAAGGTCGCTCCTTCTTCCGTCCTGGAGTATTGCTCGAACTTCATGAGCAGATTGTTGAGGAAAGTGCTTTTTCCGCACCCGTGCGGTCCCTCCAGGATGTAAATCCTGTTTTGCCGGATTCCCCTGCGGAACGTGTTGACGTGGCTTATCAGCCTGTTTGCGAAGAGCCTGTCGGCGAAAAAGGGATGGTCCGTCCCCTCCACGAACAGGCGGCTCGTGTCGTAGTAGACGAAGTCGATGGATTCGGGATCGTCGGGATATTCGTTTACACCCTCGCCCACATAGCTGTACATCATGTCATAGAACATCTGGAAGATATTTCGAAAGATCAGTCTGGGCGACTTGCTCAAAAGGTTCGTGAATTCGGGGAAGGTTAACGGCGCTCGCTGCTCGCGCTCCCTTATTTTGCGAAACAGGTGCGTCATCGAGGAGTCTCTGTTTGTCACGGCCGACGCTTCCATTACAGGACCTCCTTTGAAATCTTTCTGTCCTTCATGGTGTAGAGGACCCTTCGCTCAGCCGGTTCTTTGCCGGAGTCGGCAGAGGCCGTGCCATACCCGTTGGTCATGTACTCGGTGCTGGCTTCGACCAGTTCGGTAGTCTCGAGCTTGACCACCCCACCCCACAGGTATTCGATGCCCAGCATGGTATTGGGAACGAATTCCGGCACGAGCTGCTTGCCCTCGAAATGGTGGCTGAGATAGATACAGCTCTCATCGGTCTTTGTTTCTTCGACTTCGATAAAAGGTGGATGATAGAGGGAATCGAGCAGCATCTGCCTGTATTTTTCGGCGCTCCTGCTCTGAACGAAGTATTCCCACACCCTCTTGGTGCTGTTCAAGCGTTTGCCGACCACGAAAAGCTTGTGCCGGTCCACGAAATCCTGATCGATGAAGGTATTTATGAACAGGAAGTCGTTGAACTCCTGCCGGACTTTAAACACATGGTCCGGACCCGAACCGGTTTTTGCATCGAAGTCCTCCCGCTGACGCGCGTTTTGGATTCTCTGGAAATCGTAGGAGAGCTGCCCCTTGTCGGCCATCTGCTCGATATGGTCAAAAAGCCTCATGCCCAGTGCATACGGGTTGATCCCCACCCGGGGCAGTGCGGTTACCAAAGCGTTTACGCGCGCAAACCCCACTTCGTTGCCCTTTATCCTGTCGTCTTTTAGAAAGAGCTTCTCATGCCAGTAGCTCGCCCAGCCTTCGTTGAGAATCTTGGTTCTGATCTGGGGCTGAAAAAACAGGGAGGTCTTCCGCACGATCTGCATGACAGACTCCATCCAGCGGTTTTCGTCCCTGCGCAGGAATGCGGAGTTTTCCTGCACGTACTGAAGCAGGTCCCACGCGCCGCGGTTTCCCTGTTTTTTACGCCCGGCGAAGAGCGCATCGAACTCGGGGTAGCGTTTGGCCACGTGCGAAAAGAAGACGCTTTCCGCCATGTCGCCGCACTGCCTTATAACCTCGTTGTAGCGCTCCACCTCTTTGAGGTAGTCAGTGAGGCTCACGTTTCTGATCGTTTGCAGAAAGACGTCGAAGTAGAAGTCCAGCCGCATTGATGTCTTGATCTCCTCCGGCCGGCTCGAATCGAACATTTCGCCGTAGAAGCCCACCAGGTTATCGATGCTTCGGCTGAACTCGACCACGTAGTCCAGCCAGCGCCCCTTTTCCGAGCGGAGCATGGCTATGGTGGACTTGTCTGAGAGGGCCTGGCCTGCGAAATCCCGGTCCCAGGTGTGCTCGAAGAACATGTTATTCTGAAAGAAATCGATATGAGCGAGCACGTGATAGAAGATCATGACGTTGAGCCAGTCCGGGTTGTTGTCATTATAGAATGAGATAGCCGGGCTGGTGTTTATCACCGTTTCGTAAGGATTATTGGGATAGAGATCGTACCTTCCCTTTTCCCTCAGGACTTCGACATCATGGACCCAATAGTCGTAGAGCGAGGGAATCATGTTTTTCGGGCTCAGCTCGAGCAGGTCCCTGTTGGTCACGATGTATTCGAGCGTCTCGTCGTGGAACCGCAGGCCGGCTTGCCGGGCTCGCTCCTTGCACCCTTCCATGATCCGTTTGGTATGTTGATCGATCAGTTCCATCGCCGTCCCCAAGAACTCATTCACCGCAGCAACTCATGTCCCGTTGGGACACCCGACACCATGAAAAGACTCGTAGGGTGGGCTAAGCGGAGCGCAGCCCACCAAGTCTTTTCGAAGCAGTGCCTCATGCCCCTTGGGTACACCCTTGAAACCATGAAAAGTGTCATTCCCTTCGCGTCTTCGCGTCTTCGCGTGGGAACTTTTCGAAGCAGAGTACGCAGAGAACGCGGAGAAAAACCTGAGAAAGCAATCTTTATAAATTATTGACCACGCGGCGTATGCCGCGCCGGAGTTCAATAACATTGCAATTGATAAGCAACCCGACCTGCAAGCCGGAGAGTTTCAAGTATGATAGAAGCTGGGCTTCATGGATCGGCTCCAGTTTTTCCACAGCCTTCAATTCAACGATCACCTGGTCTTCGACCAGAAGGTCAATCAGGTATCCACACTCAAGATGCACCCCGCGATATGTAACGGGCAGGGGCTTTTGTCTCTCCGTTTTCAGTCCTCGTTCATTCAGTTCATACAACATGCAAGCTTCGTATGTAGACTCCAGCAAACCCGGACCGAGAGCACGATGAACCGCTATAGCCGCCCCAATGATAATTTCGGTGATTTTGTTCAATTGCATTGTCATTTCTTGTATTCTCAGTCTACGCTTTGCGTTCTCTGCGCACTCTGCGGTGAAATACTTTCCACCCCTAGGAAAGCAACTTTCTCATACCCTCTATGAGACGCACCTCGGTTGCGTTTTCGCCTGCCGAATCCATGCGGATGCGACTGGGGTGTTCTTCGAGCAGGCGGGAGTTCGCCATGTACCTCTCCACCACCGTTCCGCCTGGCTGCTCGGAGGCCGAGGCGATGGTGATTCCCACCCTGTTGGTGAACGCAAGGATCTTTTGTATTTCCGGTATCGTCTGGCTTCCGTCCGAGTCCCAGTCGTCGCCGTCCGTGCCCTGGAAGACGTAGATGTTGTAGTCGCTGGCGAGACTTTCAGTCTCGACAATTTCATTGACCAGCCGGTAGGCGGACGCGAGGCGCGTGCCGCCCGCGACATTCGAACTGTAGTAGCTGTAGAAGTCAGGGACTTCCTTTGCCTCGGTATCGTGCAGGATGAACCGGGTTTCGACCCGCTTCTCGTACTGGTAGAGAAGCCAGCTATAGATCAGGATATGTTGGGTGACGACCACTTCGGTGGGCTTGCCCGTCATGGAACCCGAGTAATCCCGGAGGAAAAAAACCATGGCCTGTGAGTCGTAGTCCTTCTCCCTGGAAAGAATTCGGTAGACTTTGTCTCGCGGCGAAACCAGAAGCCCGGTTGGATCGATATCTTCCCACGAACTTATTCTGTTCAGACCGATATTGGTTTCGATGATCTTTCGAAGCGTGGCTTTCTTGTCCAGGAACTGCCCCGAACCCTTGTGCATGTCCGTCAGGTCGTAGGTGTAGCGGGTCAGCGACCGCTTCTTTCCCTTGTCCTTGAGTTCGGGCAGTTCGAACTTTTCGCTGAGTATGCGCCCGAGATCGTAAGCGCTGGATTCTATTTCATGCTCGGCGCCTTCCCCCTGACCTGCGCCAGTCCCGGCACCTTCCGTGCCATGAACGGGCTCCTCTCCGATGACTTCGCCTTCCTGGCCCTCTCCAGTTCCGCCCGATGATCCCTCTTCGCCTCCCGGTTGGCTGCGCCGCACGTCGTGAATGAATTTTTCCTCGACCGTGGTGGGCACCAAAATGATCTTGCCCTTGCCGCCGCGGCCGGGCTTGACCAGTCTTCCTATGCGGATCTTGCGCGGGAAGCCGTCCTTTTCCCGCATCTTGTCCCGCTCCAGCAGGTCGTCGATTGCGCTGAGGCTGTAGACGTAGTTGCTCCCGGGCATAGCCGCGCCCTGAAGAAAAAGCATGTCGCCCCGGCCGTAGATGCACTCCCCGGCCATGTATGAAAGCGACTCGGTCCCGCTATTTTCCAGCAGCCGATTTCCGTGCGCCTGTCCTTCGGTCTCCCGGATGTCCTTTTCCATGGCCTTTTACTGCTCGAAGAGTTGTTAGTTATTATTGTCAGTTTTTAGAAACTCAAAACCCAAAACTCTTCCCGCTCACTGCTCAGTTCTCGTCGTTTTTCGTGCAGAAATATTCCACGGTTTTTTGGGCGCAGGTCATGCAGTAACCGAGCTTGTTCAACATGGTGTTGAGGATCCGGTCGTAGAGCTTCTGGTTTTCCTCATTGGTGCGGTTTGCCAGCGCCCCGATGAGGCTGCCCGCACCCGCTATGTCGGATTTCAGTCTCACGTCCGTCACGGCTTTGACAAGTTCGAGATTGTCCATGAAGTCGTAGTCCCGGTCGGTCGACATCTTCTGTCCGTAAATTTTCCTGATGGAGGTTCGGAACGACTCGCGCTGTTCCCTGCTCTTGAGGCCGAGTCTGTCTTCGATGCTTTGAATGTAGCGCTCGTCGATCTTGAGTGCCTTGAGCTCGCCGGTTTGCGGGTTTTTGTATTTCCACATCTTGTCCGGCCCCAGGTTTTCCGCGTCGATGCCTATGATCATGTTCACGTAGTTCATCACGTCTTTGCGGATGGCGTGCGGCTCATCCATATAGGCGTTGAACATCTCGGTCATGATTCTTTCGCGGTAGAGCCCACGGGCAATCTTGAGGTCTTCGAGGTACTTGGCCCTGTCGTTTGCCTCGGGAACATAGTCCAGCACGATTCGACCCAGCGACTTGAAGATGTCGTAGGCAAACATGCACTGTCCTTCGTTGGTCTCGGAGGTCTCCATCTGGAGCTGGATCGCCCGGCCCAGGTTTCTCTGGCCGAGCCCCTTCTGGCCGAACCTCTTGGTGATGTCGGGTTCGTGGTTGAGCGTATCGATGACCTCTGCCAGGGTCTTGATGCTCTTTTCCCCTGCGACCTCCCCGGC
>Ga0187862_10005593_pt1 | contig 11586 bp, 9 predicted proteins | sample June2016WEW_10_1_FD_133003 | JGI IMG/M metagenome (GOLD analysis project Ga0187862, IMG submission 133003) | Peatland microbial communities from SPRUCE experiment site at the Marcell Experimental Forest, Minnesota, USA - June2016WEW_10_150 | ecosystem: Environmental > Terrestrial > Soil >...
CGCAACCCGTGAGGCAGGCAGCCCAAGGCGCGGTACCCAAGTGGTAAGGGAGAGGTCTGCAAAACCTTTATGCGCCGGTTCGATCCCGGCCCGCGCCTCCAATTTCTCTCTTGCGGAGAGCACATTTCACCAATCGATCCCCACTCCCATCTTTCCTCCTCAATCGGCATGAAAAGGGCAAGCAGGAGTTGCCTTGCCCCCTATGAAGGACAAGAAACCTTCCGCGGATGCCTCACTGCACGCCCCTACATCACCACGTTAGAGTTGGTATAGTGCGATCATGCTCGACGCCTTGATCCAAAGAGCTTCAAAGTCTCCGGGCCATAGCGTAACGTCGACGTTTCTCCACCTGGGAGCGCTTGGTCTCTTCTTCGTCGCCATCATCGATAGCTCGCCTCTGCCAACATTTGGCGGGCCCGACATTCTGACGGCAATTCTCGCTGGCCAGCAACGCAATCCGTGGTATGAATATGCGGCTTTCGCCACGGCAGGTTCGGTGTTTGGAGCCTACCTCACATTCAGAATCGCCAGAAAAGCCGGTTCAGCGTACTTGCACAGCAAGTTTGGAAATCGGAAGGTGGACTCCATGCTCAATCTGTTCAAGAAATGGGGTACCGGTGCCCTTGTCGCCTCAACGGCGATTCCGTTTCCGTTTCCTACAAGCTTATTTTTCGCGTCGGCTGGCGCTTCGAATTATCGAGTCGGAAAGTTTCTGGCGGTGGTGGCCATCTGCCGGGGCGCGCGTTACACGCTCATCGCCATCATCGCTGATCACTATGGCCGCCATTTTATCCGTGTTCTGCGCCATCCCATCGAATACTGGGGCTGGTTGCTCGCGTTCGCGGCAGTCATCCTCATCCTGATCATGACTGGAGTTGTAGTAAATAGACGACTCGCGGCTGCAACAATGGCTTGAAGCAGGAGACGCACTGCGTCCTGAGTGAGCGAGAATTGTGCCATGGCGGAGATCGAAAATAACGATTTGCAGCGGCAGTTTGGCAGCGACAACTACGCGGGAATCTGTCCCGAGGCGTGGCAGGCCATGGAAGCCGCCAATCGCGGCCACGTCACGTCGTACGGTGACGATCCCTGGACCGCCAAAGCATCCGACGCATTTCGCGACTTGTTCGAGACCGAGTGCGAGGTGTACTTCGTGTTCAACGGCACCGCGGCCAATTCGCTGGCGCTGGCGTCGCTTTGCCAGTCCTATCACAGCGTAATCTGCTCTGACCAGGCCCACGTCGAGACGGACGAGTGCGGCGCGCCGGAGTTCTTCTCGAACGGTTCGAAACTGCTGGTAGCGTCGAGCCCGGAAGGAAAGCTCACGCCGGACGCAATTCGCGAGCTGGCAACCAAGCGCAGCGACATTCACTATCCCAAACCGCGCGTAGTATCGATCACGCAATCCACTGAAACGGGCCGCGTCTACACGCTCGCCGAGTTGCGCGCAATCTCGGAGGAATGCCGCAAGCGCGGCCTCTCGCTGCACATGGACGGCGCGCGTTTTTCGAACGCCTGCGCCAGCCTGGGCTGCTCGCCGGCGGAGATGACATGGAAGAGTGGCGTGGATGTGCTCTGCTTTGGCGGTGCAAAAAACGGCATGGCAATGGGAGAGGCGGTGCTGTTCTTCGATCGTTCTTTGGCAACGGATTTCGACTATCGGTGCAAGCAGGCGGGACAACTGGCATCGAAGATGCGATTTCTTTCGGCGCCATGGGTTGGAATGCTGGAGAGCGGCGCGTGGTTGCGCAACGCCGAACACGCCAATCGCTGCGCGCAGCAGTTTGCTTCACAGATTGCCGGAATTCCCGGCGTGCGGTTGGCGCAGCCTGTCGAAGCCAACGCGGTGTTCATTGAGGCGCCGGAGAAGGTGCTCAACAATCTTCGCGCGCGCGGATGGAGTTTCTACACCTTCATTGGCGGCGCGGCACGCTTCATGTTCGCCTGGGACAGCGATCCCAATCGCGTGGAAGCGCTCATCCGCGACCTGCGCGAGTGCGCCGCCTGACGGCACCGCGCGCGCCGTTTTGTCCCTCGCCTTAACCCGCCCTCGCTTTCGATGTCAAGACATGTGACCCAAAATAAATCCGGCCGCCTCCCGTAAGTCGTTCATTCCCTGTTCTCTAATCCCTGGTCCAAGTCTTTCCAAGTTTGCCGGTTATTTCCCGCAATTTGCTACGCTTGATTCATGGTCACGAATCCCAAACTCATGGTCAGAAATCCCAAATTCATCGTCGGCAATAATCGACCAGGACACATCTGCGCAGCGTCAGAGATCTCCCCGCCAGGCGTGTTCCAGTCCAATCTGTCAGCCGGGCTCAGATCCTGCTTGAGCGTGCGATGCGGTCTGCACCTCGCGCTCATACTCAAAGACAAAGCGCAGCTTCTCCTCCATCGCACTGCTCACTCTCCAGCCCATCTCGACGTTGTAATCAATCGCCGACGGGCTCGTGCAGTGTCAGGAATGTCCCCGGTTCAATCTGTCAGGTATGTGCCCGGTCCGTACCCCGCTGCTTCTAGACCCACCCCCCATGCCTCCGGCACCCACCCCCCCTGTCTTTCTACCCACCCCCTCCCCCTGCCTCTTCCGTTTCCTGCTTTTCTGCTCCGTCAGTCCCTCAGTCCCGAAGTCCCGAAGTCCCTGCTTCTACCCACCCCCCCATACATTCCGGACCCCACCCCCCATGCCTGTTTGTGAGACTGTGAAACTGTGAAACTGTGGAACCTTTAGAATCAGCAGCTTGCGTCCACAGTTTCACAGTTTCACAGTTTCACATTCTCGGTTCGATGCACCGCTTCCCATTGGCCCGACTCTCCTGACCGGAAGATGGCTTCAATGACGGACATGTTGCCGATTGAGTCTTCCAGCGGCACAGGAACCTCGGTGTTATCACGGATCGCTTTCGCGAATGCGTCGCCTTGCAGCGTGTACTGATCGGATGAGGCGAAAGATTCCATCGTGATTCCACTGAAGCTGAGGTCGCCGGAATTGTCGATGTAGATCCGCGTGGGCCGGTCGCTCGGCGCGTTAAAGGGAATCTCAATTTCGATGCGGCCTCGCGTGCCCAGAATCTGGACCCGCTGAAACGGGATCTGCTGTGTGCTGCACGTAAAGACAGCGTGTCCGGAGCCGAAGTCGAGCATCGCCGAGGTCAGCCGGTCGGTGCCCATCTGCGCATCGCGATCGACAAGCGCGACCACACGGCGCGGCTCCTGGCCGAAAGCAAACCGCGACGCTTGAATGCAGTAGCAGCCGATGTCGTACGCGGCGCCGCCGCCCGTCTCAATCTGGTTGCGGATGTTCGCCGCGTCCACATTGAAGTAGCTGAAGTGCGCATTGACAGCGCGAACTTCGCCGATGCGGCCTTCGTCGAGGAGTTGGCGCACGCGCAGCCACTGCGGCGCGCTTCGGATCATGAAGGCTTCGCAGATCTTGACGCCGGTGCGGGCGCGCACGTCGAGCAGCGTCTTAGCCTCGGCCACGGTCATGCTCAGCGGCTTTTCGCAGAGCACGTGCTTGCCTGCCTCGGCGGCCTTCGTCGTCCACGGAACATGGAGCTGGTTGGGCAGCGGATTGTAGATGGCGTCGATGTCGGGGTCCGCGAGCAGCTCCTCGTAGGAGCCGTAGGCCGTGGGAATCCCGAGTTTCGCGGCTGCCTCGCGGGCCTTGGCCAGATCGCGCGACGCGATAGCGGTAACGGTAGTAAGCTCGCCCTGCTGCATGGCGGGGATCACTTTTTTCAGACCGATATTGGCGGTGCTGAGCACGCCGAAACGAAGCTTCGTCGACATAACGGCATCATACCGAACGCGGCGGATGATGTCCGGCTCAAGCGTGGTTCATGGCCAGGACAATCGCATCGGCGGCATTGGCGGCTACGCGGACGAGGGCGAGATTCTTTGGTTCGATGAATCCGGCGTCGACAGCTGTGTCGAGGAAGGCGAGCAGGCCGTTCCAATAATTGAGCGTATTGATCAGGATGCACGGCTTCGCATGGAGGCCGATCTGCGCCCAGGTGATAGCCTCGAGCAATTCGTCGAGTGTTCCGTAGCCGCCGGGCAGCGCGAGGATGGCATCGGAGAGCTCATGAATGCGCGCCTTGCGCTCGTGCATAGTGGAGACAAGCTCGAGCGAAGTGAGACCGTTGTGCGCGATCTCGCGGCCACTGAGCGCCTCGGGCAATACGCCAATCACTTCCCCGCCGGCCGCAAGCGCCGCATCAGCCACTGCGCCCATCAGCCCGCGGCAGGCGCCGCCGTAGACCAGTCCTATGCCGCCTTTCGCGATAGCGGTGCCCAGAGCTGTTGCCTCGGAGCGGAATGCCGGGTTGTTCCCGAAGGCCGATCCACAAAACACGGCGACGCGGCGAAGAGGCCTGGCTGTGCTGGTCATGGTTCTTTCAGAATAACGGGCGCGGGCAAGCGCATTGGCCCTTTTCAGCCGCGGACCTTCTGTGTCATGCTTGCATACATGGGAAATAAAGACAGGGGTAAGAAAGAAGTCAAGAAGGCGCCCAAGCCGAAGCCGAAACCAGAACCGGGACGCAAGCGCGAAATCTTCGCGCCTCCGCCGCCGCCGAAGTAGCGATGGGCGCAAGCGCTTGATTCGTGCCGCGGCCAATGAGCCCGCCTAGGAAGAGTGTAGGTGTGCTCCGCGCCAAGCCGGCGCGTTTAAGGGCGTCAACAATAACAAAGGCCATCCCACAGGGATGGCCTTTTGCTTTGTCTGAAACGGTAAACGGAACTCAGGGCTGGGCCGCGCTGCCCGCGCTCGGCTCATTGCGGGCTTGAGCCTTTTCCGCCAATACCTTGTGCGCGCTGTCTTCAAGTGCCTGGGCTTCGGGCATGTAGGTAAGGGCCTTCTGGACCATCGGGTCATAATCGGCGATGACACGCAAGCCGGTGAGCTGGCCGAACTGAATGGTGAAGATGTCCTTCTTGATTTGCGCCTTGATCCAGTCGGAGACGCCATCGATATCGCCGTCCGTCCAGTCAACATCCTGACTGGTGAGGAATTTCTTGAAGTCGTTGAGGACTGTGGCGTCGACCTGGAAGCTTTTGTCGATGGGATGCGTGGCCACGTAGACCGGCGCGAAGTGGAAGAAGACATCTTTGTAGACCAATTCGTCCTGGAAGCGATTGGTGGTGGGTGGCTCGATCTTTTCGTCGGGAGTGATGCCGCCGCCGCCGTAGACGGTGCGTCCAGAGTCAGTCAGCTTAACCTCGCGGCTGGAGGAGTCGGAGGGCGTAGGGCCGCCGCCGGCGTGGTTGTAATAGTCGTAGAGCGAGACGCCGGCGTAATTGCGCTGGATGAGGCGTCCAGACGGCGTGTAGTAGTGATAGGTAGTCAAGGCGAGGCCGGAGTCCTCACTGAGGTTGTAGACGGTCTGCACCAGGCCCTTGCCGAAGGTGGTTTCGCCCACGATGAGGGCGCGATCGTGGTCCTGCAGCGCGCCGGAGACGATCTCGGCCGCCGAGGCGGTGTCTCGGTTGACCAAAACGACGATCGGGAAGGTCTTGCCGTCGTTGCCGTGCGTCGCCACGTAGTTCTGATCGGAGTAGGCGCGGCCACGCTGGGAGACGATGGTCTGGCCCTTGGCGAGCAGGTGGTCGCAGACATCCACGGCCTGGCTTAGCAGGCCGCCGGGATTCTCGCGCAGATCGAGCACCAGGCCCTTCAGGTCGCCGAAGCCGTCGATGGCCTCGTCCATCTCCTGGCCGGTGGTTTCCTGGAACTGGGACAGATGAATGTACCCGATGCCAGGTCGAATCTCGAATTTGAGATCGATGGAGGGATGCGGAATCTCGTCGCGAATGAGATCGAAGACCAGCGGCTTGGCCTGGCCGTAACGAACCATCGTGACCTGGACGTGCGTGCCCTTGGGGCCCTTCAACGCTTTCGCAACCTGGTCTGACGACCAGCCGTCAGTGGACTTCCCGTCGACCGCAGCAACTTCATCGCCCGGATGAATGCCCGCGCGGAACGAGGGCGTGTCCTCGTATGGAGTAACGACGTAGACATTGCTCTTGCCGTTGTTGTCGTTCTGCTGCTGGATCACCATGCCGACGCCGTAGTAGTGGCCACGCTGGTCTTCGCGCAGGCGGGCGTAGGCCTTGGGATCGTAGAAATGCGAGTGCGGGTCAAGGATCTGCAACATGCCGGGGATGGCGCCATCGTAGATAACATCGTCGGCCTTATCCGGGGTGAGGGGCTCGGCGTAGTTCTGCTCCACGATCGCGTAAACGTCGGTGAAGGCCTTGAGGCTGTCGCGGAGCTGGCTCTCGTCCTGCGATGACTGGGCGCCTACGCGGCGCTCGAGCACCGTGCCGGCTACGGCACAGACTGCAAAAAAGACACCCAAGGCGAAAAGCGCGCGGCGGGCACGGGAATTCATTGGCAAACCGAACCTCCAGACGGCCGCCTGCCGCGGACTCGAGAGGGCGGACTTTCCATCGCCTGCGAGCGAATCCAGCCAATGCCGGATTTCCGCTCGATAAAAATTGACCTTGCCCGTGATTGGCAAGGCCAGGAGATGGAAGAACCGCTCGCACTGAGGCCGCGAGGCCGTCTTCGGCTAAAGTATAGCACCGCTGTATTTGACGCGCGCTCAGGCGGGCGGGTAGCCCGGTTACCGTGGTTTGGGCCGCGGGAAAGCAAATTCCGGAGGTTGTCAGCATGCCGTGCCCGGGCCTCCGCTTTCCGTTTTGGCTCTCCCGGCATTTACAATTGCGTCTATGCACCAGGCACCAGGAAAGTGGTCATCGGGCTTGCAGCCAGACGTCGATTCTATGAGTTTCAGACATTTTCGCGGATTTGGGGCGTTTGCGCTTGGCGCGGCGCTGCTGGTGTGCCCCAGCCTGGCACTCGGCCAGGCGAACGAACCGGAAAGCCCCTATGGCGGCACGACCGTCGAGGACATCGTCGCCCGCGTCAACGAACAGATCATCACCAAGTCAGACTACGACCGTGCTGAGGCCGAACTGGACCAGGAAGGACAGCAGCAGCACGCATCGATGCAGGAGATGGCGGCGCAGCGCAAGGATTTGCTGCGCAATCTTATCGACCAGCAACTATGGCTCTCTAAGGGCAAGGAACTGGATATCACCGGCGAGACGGAACTGGTCAAGAAACTTGATGAGATCCGCAAGCAGTACAACCTGGAATCGATTGACGATCTGGAGAAGGCGGCCAGAGACCAGGGAGTGTCCTTCGAGGACTTCAAGGCCAGCATCCGCAACCAGATCATCACCCAGCAGGTGATGCGGCAGGAGGTTGGCGAGCACATCCAGATGACGCCCGGCGAGGCGGAGCGGTTCTACGAGGAGCACAAAAAGGATTACGCACAGCCGGAGAGCGTGCGGCTGGGCGAGATTTTGATTTCCACCGGGACCGAGGGATCCGATGATGCTGCGAAGGTGGCGGCGGCCAAAGCAAAGGCGGACGACATTGAGGCCCGGCTGCACGCGGGCGGAGACTTTGCGCAGTTGGCGCGGAGCTTCAGCGAAGGCTCCACGGCGGCCTCCGGCGGCGATTTGGGCCAGTACAAGCGGGGCCAACTTCCCAAAATACTTGAGGACAAGACGTTCGATCTGCAGTCAGGCCAATACACCGAGCCGATTCTCACGCGGCAGGGCTACATCATCCTTAAAGTCGTGCAGCATACCCCGGGTGGCCCGCGGCCGTACAAGGATGTTCAGGAGGACGTGGAGCAGGCGTATTACATGAGCCTGATGGACCCGGCGATTCGCGAGTATCTGAGCCAGATGAGGGATCAGGCGTTCATTCAGATCAAGCAGGGATATGTAGATGCCGGCGCAACACCTGCCGAGTTGCATTCAAGCATCAGCTTCAGCGCATATGTGCCACCGGCGCCGAAGAAGAAAGCCAAGGTGGAGAGGACCCGGTTCCGCGAGAGCACCCACACCTTCCGGGAGAAATCGGGTGCGGCTGCGCCGCCGGCCGCGGTGCCCAACGAGGCCAGCGCAGGGCCGGCGCCTCCGGCAACCACGCCCACCCCGGCAACCAACAAAAAGAAGAAGGGGAACAGGAAGGAAGAAGCAGCTACCCAGAAGCCCGGCAAGAAAGAAAAGATCCGCTTCGGGCAGGCTCCACGCGAGACGCTGCCCTCCGCGACGGCAAACTCAGCCACGGAGAATGCGGGCGCGCTGCCTGAGACAGCTTCGAATGCCGACCAGCCTGCGAACCCGCTGGAGCCGACCGCGCCAACGCAGAAGACGCGTTTCAGCGCGCGCGCACGACAGCCTAAGACGGCCAAGACAGCAGGCAACGCCGGACAGGCGGGTGCAACCGGGCCTGCGCCGCCGAATGCGTCCGAGGTAGCCGATCAGCAGACCCAGTCAGCTCCTTTGGGTCTGCCGGGAGAACCATCGAAGAAGAAGAAAAAGGCGTCGACTGCGACCGAGGGAAAGACTCGCATCGCGAACAAGAAGAAGAGCGAAGAAGAAACGCAGCCGAAGCCTGCGCAACAGCCAACGCCTATTCCTCCTGTGCCGGGAGCGCCTGCGCCTTCAGACCATCCTGACCAGCCTCAGCCGCAGCCGGCGACGCCACAATAATTTCGAGATTCCGTCAATCCAATAGTCTGGGCCTGGGAACGGATTCCCGGGCCCGCACTGTTTTTGGAGCAGCGTGATTCGCGCTTCCGGGCGGCGCCTTTGGCAGAGCCGGAGAATTGCGTTAAGCTTCTCGGCAGAGTGAAAGACATCTATATTGACGATTTGATGGGCTTCGACGAGGGCAAGCTGTTCGACAGCTTCTTTCTCGTGCTTGCCAAGCAGCAGCGCACCACTAGACAAAACAAACCGTACCTCAGCCTGACACTCGGCGATAAGAAGGGGCAAATTGAGGGTCGCGTGTGGGAACTGGGCGACCCGCGGATCGCCAAAGACTTCGACCGCGGCGACATGGTGAAGGTGCGCGGCAGCGTGTCGCGTTTCGACGATCGCGCACAGTTGAAAGTGGATCAGCTGCGCAAGGCTCTCGACAGCGAAGCGGACAAGAAGGACATGCTGCCCGCGACGAGCCGCGATGTGGGCGAGCTGTGGCGGATGCTCGAGGCAAGCATCGCGAGCGTGACCAATCCCGACCTGAAGCGGCTGTTAAATGCGCTGCTCACCGATGCACCCATCGCGCAGGCTTTTCGCGAGGCGCCGGCCGCGCGGCAACTGCATCACGCATGGCTGGGCGGGCTGCTCGAACACGTGATCAGTTTGCTGGGGCTCGCCGATCGCGTAGCCGCGCACTACCCGATGCTCGACCGCGATCTGCTTGTCACGGGCGTGATTCTGCACGACATCGGAAAGATCCGCGAACTGAGCTGGAACACAGGATTCGACTACACCGTAGAAGGCGTGCTGCTGGGGCATATCCAAATGGGCGTAGATTTGGCGGAGAAGACGATCGCCGGGCTGCCCGGATTCCCCGACCGGCTGCGCACGCTGGTGCTGCATATGATTCTGTCGCACCACGGCAAACTGGAGTTCGGTTCGCCCAAGCTGCCCATGATTCCGGAGGCGCTGGTACTGAACTTTCTCGACGACCTGGACGCGAAAATTCAGGCCATGGCCAGCGAGTTTGAGAAGTCGGCTCGCGAGGGCCGCGCGCCGGACGAGATGACGGGCAAGGTGTGGGCGCTGGATCAGCGGCAATTGCTGAACACGAAGGCGTGGCTGGAGGGACAAGGGAGATAGAAGCTCCCCGCTCCCTGCACCTTCATCCCACAAACCAATCCCACTGCTCTTTCGTGAGCGGAACAACCGAAAGCCGGCCAATGAGCAACAACGGCGAACGCGCGAAGAGCTTTTCTGCTTTGATTTGGACGAGTGTTTTCGGATTTTTGAGGCGCTTGCCTGCCTTCACGCGCACGATGGGGACCTTCGGGTCAGCCGCGTCGACGCTGAGAACCGTGCCCGTGCCCACTGCGGTGCGTTCGTCGCTGGTGTGGTAGAAGATCCACTTCGTTCCCGGCTTCATCTCGCGCAGATTCTTAACGGCGGTAGGATTCGTGACGCCGTCCCACGCGGTCTCGCCGTCGCGCAGCAGATCGTCGAAAGAGTAGACGGCGGGTTCGGATTTGAAGAGGAAGTACGGCATAAACAGCTCACAGTTCGTGGTTCGCAGTGGTTGGAGACTCAGCTTTTGGTGATCGGTCGTCAGTTGTCAGCAGATCGGCGACTGTTAGCTAACCAAGGTTATCTACTCCCTATTCCCTATTGGCTACTCCCCGTCTTCTATTCCCTGCCCCGCTTGCGGATTTCAATGTTCAGGCGCTTGATCTTCTGATTCAGGGTCGACAGCGGAATGCGGAACTGCTCAGCGGCCTCAGTCTGGTTCCAGTTGCAGCGCTCGAGCTTCTCAATGATGATGCGGCGCTCGATGACTTCAAGGATATCGAAGAGCGAAGAGTTCGGATTGTGCTCGAGCAGCGCGTCCTGAAAGCTGCGGCCTGTGATCTGTCCGGGAAGAAGCTCGGCGCCGATCAGCGGACCGGAGGAGAGTACCACGCCGCGTTCGATGGCGTTCTCAAGTTCGCGGACATTGCCCGGCCAGTCGTAATCGATGAGGGCGCGCATGGCGTCGGTGGAGAGTTTGCGCGGAGCGAAGTTGTTCTCGGTAGCGTAAAAATCGAGAAAGTGTTGGGCCAGCAGCGGAATATCCTCGCGGCGGGAACGCAGCGGCGGCAGGTCAACCGTGATGACGTTCAGGCGGTAGAACAGATCCTCGCGGAAGCGGCCATCGCGCACCGCCTGGCGGAGATCGACGTTGGTGGCGGCGAGGATGCGCACGTCCACCTGAAGCTCCTGAATGCCTCCGAGGTGCATGAAGCGCTTGTCCTGCAGCACGCGTAGAATTTTTGACTGCGTGTCGAGGCCCATGGTGGCGATCTCGTCGAGGAAGAGCGTGCCGCCGTTAGCGACTTCGAAGAGGCCTTTCTTTGAGGCAACAGCCGAAGTGAACGCGCCCTTGACGTGCCCGAATAGCGTGGACTCAAGCAGCTCGGACGGCATGGCGCCAGTATTGATTGGGACGAATGGCTTGTCGCGGCGCGGTGAGTTGGCGTGGATGGCCTTGGCGATGATCTCCTTGCCCGTTCCGCTCTCGCCCTGGATCAGGACCGTGGAACGGCTCGGAGCGACCTGCGCGACAAGATCGAAGACACGGAGCATTGACTCGCTTTTGCCCACAATGTTGGCAAAGTTATAGCGCTGCTTGAGGGTGCGCTTGAGCTGAAGATTCTCTTCCTCGGCGCGGTGGAGTGCGACCGCGGAGCGGATGTCGGCCAGAAGTTTCTCGTTGTCCCACGGCTTCTGGATGAAGTTTTCCGCGCCGGCGCGAATGGCCTCGACGACGTTGTCAACGGTGCCGTAGGCCGTGATCATGATGATCGGCAGATCGGGCTGACGCTCCTTGAACTGCGGCAGAAGCTCGATGCCGCTTTGGCCGGGCAACGCGAGGTCGAGCAGGACGAGGTCGAAGCTCGACTGATCGAGCATGCGCAGGCCGTCCTCGCCGTTGGCCGCGGTCTTGACGGCGTAGTTCTCGAGCGACAGCAACACCTCGAGCGA
>Ga0187862_10005602_pt1 | contig 11574 bp, 9 predicted proteins | sample June2016WEW_10_1_FD_133003 | JGI IMG/M metagenome (GOLD analysis project Ga0187862, IMG submission 133003) | Peatland microbial communities from SPRUCE experiment site at the Marcell Experimental Forest, Minnesota, USA - June2016WEW_10_150 | ecosystem: Environmental > Terrestrial > Soil >...
ACGACTTCGTCTTCGACAACCAGATGTTGGCTCAGTGCGTACACTTCGGCTTCCGCATTGGTGAAGTTTCCTGTCCTACGAAGTACTTCGCAGAAGCGTCCTCGATCAACTTTCGCCGCAGCGTGGAGTACGGACTCGGGGTGCTCGCGACTACTCTGCAATTCTGGCTGCAAAAAATCGGTGTCATTCACCTTCCCCGGTTCAGCGACGACGGCCGCAAACTCGAGTCTGACCATCCCACCTACTACGCGCAGCGTACTGAGTCGGGCCGTCCCGCCTAGACCCGCGTTTCCTCCAGGGGAGAAATCCCGCGACGGACATGAGGACAAGGTGCGTTTATGCTAATTCTTCGCTCGGCGTTCGATGTAGTCCGAAACGACATTCTTGCCGAAAAGGTTGTCGGGCGTGGCAAGGGGGCCACTTCGCCGCCTCTACCAAAAGATGTAAATTCTTCTGGGTCAACCCTAGGGTCTCAGTAGTTTTATCCTAGGGTGTTTACCTGAGCTCGATTTCTCAGAAAATTATGCTTGAAAGGCAACCTTTTTCCGCGGATGCCAAGGCCCAGGGCCACCTTTCGAGCCGGGCGGCGCGGAGGCGAAAGGCCTAGTCTTCCCGATGCGGGCCGGGTCGAAGAAAGTCCGCTGATTGTGCGGCTTTTCACGCTTTCTGAGACCCTGCCCGGGCTGTCCTTAAACCCGCTCAGCCGAGGCGAGATCACTTCCGGAATCGCCGCGATTGCTTGACTTAGAGCTGGAAAGTGCTTGTGGAAATGCCTATTTTTCGGTCCCTGCGTCTTTAGTCTCAAAGTGGCACGGTAGGTGCTAGAAAATGTGCGAACAATCCAGACGTACAGCGGTGCGGAGCTTATTTTAACCGGGGGGGCAGGGATAGTGGAGAACGAGCAGTCCGTGCGCCTAGGACCGCGCGAAAAGGAAATCGTCGAATTGCTATTGCAAGGCTGTGACAATGCGGAAATCGCAAAACAGCTCAAGATGGCTCGAAGAACCGTGAAAGCCCATTTCAACCGGCTTTTTCTCCGTTTTGGAATCAACGACGGAATCAAGCGAGTAAAACTCGCAACACTCTTATATCGGAGGCAATCATGTTCCCATACGAACGATACGGAAACCGCATCCCGAGCGAGCGAGAGCACCGTGTTATCGAACTAGTGGCTCAGGGCTTGAAGAATCGCGACGTGGCACAAGCGATCGGCACAACCGAGCACGTCGTCAAGAATTATCTTCGCGTGATCTACGACAAGCTGGGGCTGTGGAACAGAGTAGAACTGGCGCTGTGGTATGAATCGCGACGGCCAGGTACGCAATTACATTCGGGGATTGCCTGATAGAACCACCCAAGGTTTCGTCGGACAGCTTACCGACAGCCGAATGCTGGGAGGTTACGCAGTCGTTCTGCGGCGGCCGTCCCACCTTTGCGGGCAGCAGCATCCAATAGCAAACGAGCTTGATCGCAACTCTTGGTTACTCCGTCACCCTGAAGATATAAATCAGACAGGAGCAAGGTTGCGGTCAAGTTCTTCTTAGCCACAGCCTTCCATAGCCACGAAGCCGCTTGCTGGCTATCTCGAGCCTTACCCGGGCTCGCGTTTAAATATTTTTCCGCCGTCGCCAGTTCTTCGGAGCCGCTCTGTGCGGCGGTAGCTGCAGAGGAGCTTACACTCACCGGAACGATGCGAGGTGCAGGACTGGCTTTCACCCCGTGATTACCTTCTGCGCTCTCGCTGGTTTGTTTTTCATTCCCTGAAGCGGCTGAAGGACTCGCTGGTCCAGGGTTGTTCGTGGAACTCGGCTGAGTGGTCGCGGTCTCAGCTGGTTTCGAAGCTGTCCCCGGTCGTGATTCGGGTGACGGTGTCGGTACGGCTTGCGGCAGCCCGGCTGGCACACTGCCGCTACTCCAGAACGCTGTATTGCCTCGCCAGGTCGCATACACCAGCACAGCGAGAATGATCGCCACTGCCGCTCCTGCGTAGCCTCTGTAACTGCGGGATCGAGGTGCAGGTTGATATTGCGAAAGCGAAGCGAATTCCGTTGGCCTTTCTGCCGCCGGCGCGGGCGAAGGTATTTCCGAGGCGAAGAAGTCCTCTCTGTGGTAGAGAAAACGAGGAGCGGAATCTGAATCGCTAGCACTGGGTTCGCCAGCTAGGATTTGTTCCGGCGCATCCCAGCGCAGCGCCGCCGGCGCTGCTTCCCCAATTTGCTGTCGATCGGATTCGGGAGCGAGCACAAGGTGCGCGCCACACATTCCACAAAATCTTTGGAGAGCTGAATTTCTCTGTCCACAGTTTCCGCATAACACGGTCGCTCGTTCGACTGGTAGTTCGCTGGCTGCAGCTTGCTCCGGCAAGTCTTCGAATGTGTCATCTACCGTTTCATCTACTACCGTTTCGTCTACGCTTTCATGCGGCGTTTCATGCGTTCGCTCCTCTGGCATGGGTCGGGCAGCGATTTTGGCCGGTGTGGGATTGTTGGCTAGCTCTCGAACCAACTCAGACACGGCTTCCGCCCGCTTCTCGGGTGGGGTAGTGAAATACACCTCTGCCCATCGCCCCATATGTGTCGCCAGAAGCGGATTCAGCAGAGGATTCAGCTCTGGATCGGGCAAGATTCTTACATTCGGTTCGTTTGTTGGTTGCGGCACGATTGTTCTCCAGAACAAGGGCAGACAGTATGATTGCACTCCCGGCAAGCAAGGTTGTCAATTCCGGCCGGTGAAATGGACCTGAAGGCTGGCTCAGTCACACGCTTTTCTGGAAGCCGGTTCGAACTGATCCATTTGAGCGTCACGCTGGCTGGCGAACCTGCCTTTGGTAGTCTTGCCGTAAAGGTCGGAGTCCGGGCAATAATAAAGTGCTGTGTGCGGGTCGATCCAGACCTGGGTGTTGGGATTCCCTTTATACTCCGGCGGGGCATCAGGAGGGTCGGCGAGTCCGAGACTGATCAGGAACTTATCAAACAGCGAAAGATCCGCATTCGGGTTCGGTGGCTTACGCCGGTTCGCGGCTGCGGAAATCGCCGTTCCTTTGCCGGTCGCTCCCACTGAATTGCCGGAGAGCATTCCCCAACGAATCACGAAAAACATCAGAATGACTGCCACCGCGAGATAGAAGTCGCCTCGCCGGGCGCGCCACAGACGGCCAAAGGAGGCAAAGGACCGCGGTTCCGTCAGGGCTTCCAGAAAATTCCGCGCCTTCGAGGCAGAGCTCCAATTGACATCTTGGGGCTTTGATTCTATGGCTGAGACCGAGCCAACTTCCAGATTGTCACCACGATGCGCCGCAGCGGAAGACTGTAACCTTATCCCCCCCTCCTTCGCACCTGAGCCGTTTGATTGTTCCTCCTGCGGAACTTCTTCCTGTAGGCCCGATGAAGCGAGCAATTGAGCCAGACGATCCTCAGCTTCCGCGGCGAACGCAGCTGCGCTCTGCGGTGGCGCTTCGCTTCCGCTGGCAGAGGAGTGCTCATGAACGGAATGCATGCGCATGGCCGAGGCAAGCTTGCTCTGGATGCTGGATTGCACGCTCGCTGCCGCACGAGAAGCCCCGCAGTTGCCGCAAAACTGCTCTTGCTCGACGAGCGCGTCGCCACACTTCCAGCAGACGTCGTTTCCTACTGCGCTCGCTTTCACCGCGCTCGCTTCCACTGCACTGGCTTCCATTACACTGGCTTCCACTACACTGGCTTCCACCACATCGTTCTCGGTGGCGATCTCCGGAGTCTGATCTTCCGCGAGGGCAGAAAGATTTGGCTTGAGCCTCTCGATTGCGGTCAGCATCGCTGAGCGCTCAGCGGCCATGGATTTCTTTAATTCCCATTCGGCCCCGCGACCAATCGCCTCGCTCACCAGTCCCGCCATTAGTTGGCAGCTTTGAATATCTTGGTCGTCGAAGCCTTGCATGCGGTCGAAGAAGAGTTCCAGAGCCCCTACAATATTTCCGTCGTGATAGATCGGCACCGCGATCAGCGACAATATCTGCCGCTTGCGGCACAAGCAAGGATCAAATGACGTTTCCGTGTTTACATTGGGCGTGCGCAGTACCTGGCCGGTGCGTACGGTGATCGCAGAAATGGCAGTCTCCAGGGAGACTTCGGTTCCCAGGGGCAGTGCCGCGGCCCCGGCTCCGGCACGGTACCGCATCGTGTTTCCTTCTACGATTCCAATCGCAGCGCCGCTGGCAGATGTGATTCGAGCAATTCTTTCCGCCACCATCGCCATCGCCTGGTCGCATTCCAGGTCTCCCAGCTGAATCTCGTGCTGCGCTTCCACAATCTCAGCCAAAATGAGTGCATAGTCGCCGTTGGGAGGCGAATGATCGTCCGCTGGCACTTTTCCGCTCTGCAGCTTCGCACTCGCTTCTCCCCGCCTGATCTCGCGGTTGTGCTCCTGCATCACGTAGGCAGCCTCCAGCAGCTTGGCAAAGGTCGGCTCGTCAAGGCGCGGTTTGTTTTTGTCGTCCGTCACAATCCCTTTTGCAGCTCTGCAGCCTTCCAGCGCGCACACAAATGCCAAGCTTATTCTAGTGCAATTCCTTCAGCAAAGAACCTGTTTCGTGAGTCCTCGCCTTGCTGCTCTATGGGACCCACGCTACACGTTTTGCGGGGTTGGGGAGAAGCTCCCGGCGCTTCAACTAGTCTTAGCTCAATGGGTTACGCAGACTGAAATGGGAGAGCCTGCAACCCGGCATTACGGCGTACCGAGAGCGTCGATATTACTTCCGTAAGCCGTGTGCTGCGTCCGCAATTATGGCAAGGATGAGGTCGGAGAATCGTTTTCCGGTCGATCGGCTTTGTAGGACCTGGGAGGCAGCAAGAATTGAATGCCGAAATAACCGAGAAAATAAGACTGATTGCTCCGCGTTGGTTCCAGGCTACGTCCAGCCATGAAGAGAAGGATGATCGGACTATGGATTTTGTAGCGGCCACCAATGTCCAAGGTAGGCTGGACCTCGGAGGGATGGAACGTTCCTTGATTGTAGAACTCGATGTCGCCTTCGAGTCTGGAAGTGAAATTGTGGCCGATGACGAGTCCCGTCAGCCAGCCGTTCGGTCCCTTATGGACGAACTGATAACCGATTTCGTAATCCACGTCGACGGGGCCGAATTTCTTGGAAAACTCGAAAGGGAGAAGGAACGCCTCGCTCGCGGGAGTGATGCCACGCCGGACGGCATCATTTGGGTTGTTGAGGAAGAGCTGCGGAAAAACCGAAACGGCTAGACCTGACTCCCCGGCATCGTAAAAGCGCCACTTGACTCCGGGATTGGATTGACCCAGGCCAAACTTAGTCGCGGAAGAGGGATTTTGGACTCGCAGCCAGGCGTTCTCATAAGTCAGTTGGATGCGATCGCCGATGCCGAAATTGATATCGAGGTCGGGAGTATGGGAGACGGATTGATCGCTATAGAAGAAGGGCATGTAGCCAACGTTGATTTCCCAATTGAGATGGCCGGGAGTGCCCGGATCATTGGTGTAATAGGGCGGTCCGCCTTGGGCATGTGCGGAAAAGACGGAAACCAACAAGAAAAGAAGTACGCCGATCAGACTCGGCACTCCGATCACGCGCGAGACTTTCACTAACCCCGACAACGGCTGTGCAAAAGGCATAGTGCGAATCACTGTCAACCCCAGATCGGAAAAAGGCACGACTGCACTCGTGTTCCTTTTGGCACAGCAGTGTGCTCTTGTTGACAGAAATGAAATCTTGCGTTTCACCCCTTACCTCGAGGTGGAATCAGAGCAACCGCAAATGTGTTCAGGACTTTCAAAACCGGAGTCTTATCTTGAATCACTAAGCCCCGGAGCTGCTCTGGGGTTAGACTGGATGGGCTTGATCGGAGATCGGGAAGACACCATTCAAGTTCTGGATGAGCCATTCTAGCTGCGTGTCCTTGGGCCAATGCGGGATAAACCAGCCTAGCACGGCCATTCTGAATTCTTTCTGAAAGCCTTACTCCTTGCCCTTAAGCACAGGTTCACGTTGGTCTTGGAACGTCACAACCCTTCAGCGCAGCTTTGCGAAGGATGCGCAATGAATAAAAGGGTCGAAGGCACTTTTTGACAGGTTTGGCGTCCGGACCCGCCTTGAATTGGCGATCTATGTTGCCAGCCACGATGGTAAGAATTGGCCTGGGGAAACTGATCACTCCGCTGAGGCCCCTGGGACGATCAAAAGCTAGTTAATGATGCGGAGCCGCCAATGGGGCCGATTTTCAAGCAGCTTCCGTGATGGTTGGCCGGGAAGCCAATGCGATCAAAGCACTTTCACCTGCGCTACTTCTGCAAAAGGTTTCCGTTAGGCCACTTCTTCTGCGCCCAGCGGCCAAACTAACCCTCTGATATTAAATGACTTACAAAGATAGGATCTCGGCCTAAGAATTGCACGAACAGATCCGATCTGAGAGAGCGGGCTCATCAGCGACTTAGAGCCAGCTCCGCAAACCCTAAGGCGGGGCGAACGTGGCTTACAAAGAGACTTTCTGGATGGCCTGTGATTCCACCGAGCAGTTGCGGGCGGAGTATGGGCCATTTCATACCCGCGCCGAAGCGGAAGCCGAGGCCCGCAAGCTGGGATTCAGTTACCTCCTGCGTTACGAACACTTGCTTGACGAAAACGAGGAGATCCAGGAGGTTCGCTGCATTTTCCTGGAGTTGCCCGGCGCTATTGTGACAGAAGCCTCGGTCGTCAGCCTGCATACTCGTTGCGCCACCTGCGGAGCATCTGCCACCCACGACAGGGCGTGGCGGGCTGAGGTATGGGCGGACATCCACGAGTTCGAGCACTCCCGCCATCGCGTGCGCCTTTTCCAACACGGGCGCGGTAAGGGTCTAAAGGAAATTGGAGACTGGCGCGGATAGCTCCGCGCCCGGGACAGGCTCCTAAGCAGCTACCGAGAGTTGGCTCGCTGCTCCCCGATCCACGAACCAGATCAGTTTGCCATCGCTGGGCCGCACCAGTTTGGAGGGATATTTCTCGCCCGGGGCGTTGCCTTCCAGAACTTCATGGAGAACTGCCGCCTTGTCCGATCCGCTGACCAGAAAAGCGACTCGCCGCGCTGCATTCAGGACGGGCAGCGTCAGCGTGATTCGGTTGGTATGCAGCTTCTCCACCCAGTTCGCGACCACCAGTCGCGACTTCTCCTGCAACGCCTCAGTTTCGGGAAACAAGGATGCGCAGTGTCCGTCGGGTCCCATACCTAGAAGAATCAGATCGAAGCGCGGGAATTCGCCGGGCTGCAGGGCAAAAAACTTCCGTAAAGTCTTCTCGTACGCTTCTGCCACCGCCGAAGCGTCAGGATTTTCCGTAGGGATGGGGAAGACATTGGCCGGCGGAACCGGAACCTTGGACAATAAGGTCTCGTTCGCCATGCGGTAATTGCTTTCCGTGTCGGTCGCAGGGACGTGCCGTTCGTCCCCAAAGAAGAAAAATACTTGACTCCAAGGCAGGCTAGCGCTCGCATTGGCAGCGATGAGAGTGTACAGATTTTTTGGAGTGGAACCGCCGGAGAGCGCAATCGTGAAACGTCCGCGCCGGCTGATTGCGTCGGTCGCCGAATGCAAGACCTCCTCTCCGGCCGCCTGAAAAAGTTCCTGCGGCGTGCTCAGCCTCCGAACTTCGGCCGTAGCGCTCACGAGGCGCCTGCCAAAACCGTGCTGCTCTTGGCGGCAGCACAACGAGCTGCTCCCAGCAAACCTGCTTTGTCGTTGGTGATCACTTGCACCGGGATGCTTGCGAGCAGCGGACGCAACCGGCCCTTCTGCAGAAAAGCGTCCATGAACACTCGCCCGGTAAGCTTCGGAAGAATCTTCGGTGAGATTCCGCCCCCGAGAAAGATTCCACCCGTGGCCATCGCCTTGAGCGCGAGATTGCCCGCCTCCGCACCGTACACCGAGATCCACAGATCGAGCGTCTCTTCCGCCAAACGATTGGTGCCATTCAGGGCGGCTTGCGAAATGGCCGCTGCCGGATCCCCCTGGCTGCGCTGCGCGGCGAATCCCGCAGGTTCCTCGCCGCCCCTTTTCTGCAGAAATTCGTACACATTCACCAAACCGGGCCCAGAGAGGACGCGTTCGTAACTGACGTGCCCGAACCGGCCCGCGAGAAATTTCAGCAGTTCGATCTGTAAATCTCCTTGGGGCGCGAAGTCCGCGTGTCCACCCTCGCAAGCAAAAACCTGATACTGGTTTCCATCCCAGAACAATCCGGCTTCGCCCAACCCGGTTCCGGGTGCGATGACCGCCTGATTCCCAACCGACTTCGCGACGGAATTGAGAGCAGTCAGGTCCTTCGAGGTGAGCCCACCAATGCCCCATGCATTGGCCTCGAGGTCATTGATCAGCAGCGTGGTGGGAATTTGAATCTGCCTCGCCAGCCGGGATTGCTCGATGATCCAAGGCAGATTGGAAGTCTCAACCCGTCCATCACGTACCGGTCCAGCAATGCCAAAACAGGCAACTTCCGGCCGCAAGGCAGAGTCCTTCAGGAAGCGGGAGACAATGTCGCCGAACTCCTTGTATTGACGGCTGGGAAAGACACGCTCGGTGACTAAATGGAGATCGCCATTCTGCGGTTGAAAATAGGCCAGTCGCGCGTTGGTCCCTCCAATATCGCCGGCCAGAATCATTTCTCGAAGTTCCTCCAGCGCCGGCCGTCGCGCTCCAGAAGTTCATCGGCATCTTTCGGTCCCCAGGTGCCGGACGCATAATTCGGAAAATTACGCGGTGGGAGCGCCTTCCAGAGATCCAGCACTGGATTGACCACGTTCCAACCCGCCTCCACCATGTCCGCCCGCTGAAACAACGTCTGATCTCCGATCATGCAATCATGCAGCAGCCGCTCGTACCCTGTGCTAGGCTGCTTTCCGAAGTATTCCTGATATTCGAAGTTCATGTCCACCGTTCCCAGCCGCATCACCGGGCCGGGTACCTTCGCGGCGAATTGCAGCGAAATGCCTTCTTCCGGTTGGATATGCAAAACCAGCTGGTTTGGCATGAGGTGCTCCACCGACGTATCGCGAAACAGAACAAAGGGAGCTTGACGAAACTGGATCACGATATGGGTGTTGCGCGCCGGCATCCGTTTTCCGGTGCGCAGATAGAAGGGCACGTCAGCCCAGCGCCAATTGTCAATCAGCAGTTTCATGGCAGCGAAAGTTTCCGTGCGCGAGTCGGGCGCAACATCGCTTTCGGAGCGGTATGCGGGAACATGCTGGCCTCCCAACGTGCCCTCACCATATTGCCCGCGCACGGAGCGGCTCAGGACTTCCTCGTCGCTGATGGGCTGGATGGCATGCAAAATCTTGGCTTGCTCGTCGCGCACCGCATTGGCGTCGAAGGAAATGGGAGGCTCCATCGCCGTCAGGCTGATGAGTTGCATGATGTGGTTGGGCACCATATCGCGCAGCGAGCCCGCGTGATCAAAATAACTGCCGCGCCCTTCCACCCCGACCGTCTCGGCCACAGAAATCTGTACGTGATCAATGTAGCGGCGGTTCCAGATGGGCTCAAAGATTCCGTTGGCAAAGCGGAATGCCATGATGTTTTGGACGGTCTCTTTTCCCAAGTAGTGGTCGATGCGATAGATTTGCTTTTCGTCGGCGACCTTGAGAATTTGCTGATTCAGCGCTTTTGCCGATTCCAGATCGTGGCCGAACGGCTTCTCGATGATCACTCGGCGCCAGTGATCATTGCTTTGTTCCATCAATCCATTGGCGGCGAGCTTTTCAACAATGGTGCCGAAGAAACTCGGAGCGGTCGCCATGTAATAGAAAAAGTTTTGCTGCGTGGAGTGATCGCCATCGATCTGCGCCAGGCGGTCCTTAACTTGAGGATAAAGTTTGTCGTCTTTGAAATCGCCGGCAAAATAATAAAAGCGGCGCGAGAAGCTGTCCCACGTGGAGTCTTCAATGCAGTCGCCGCAGTATTCTTTCACATCGTCGAAAACCCTCTTGCGAAAATCTTCGTCCGACATCTTGGCTCGGGCTACGCCGAGCACCGCGAACTCCTTCGAAAGGAGATTGGCGCGGGCTAGGTTGTAGAGCGCGGGAATCAACATGCGCGCCGTGAGATCGCCGGCTGCGCCAAAAATGACCATTACACAAGGATCCCCTTGCTTCCCGATACGTGGCAGCGCCGCCGTGGGTTGTTCCGCCAATTGCGCCATCATAAAGTCCTTCAAGATTCGCCCAGGATGTTACGCGGTTTTCTTTTTCCCCGCACCGGCTTCCACGTGCCCGCCGAATTTCTGCCGCATGGCAGAGAGCATCTTTTCCGCAAACGTGTGTTGCTGCCGCGATCGGAAACGCACGTACAACGCCGCCGTCAGCACTTCCGCGGGTACGGCTTCTTCGATTGCCGCCTGGATTGTCCACCGCCCCTCTCCGGAATCCTGCACATAACCCTCGTACTCCGAGAGCGTCGGATTTTCGGTCAGGGCCATGGCGGTCAGATCCAGAAGCCACGAACTTACCACGCTGCCCCGGCGCCAAACTTCGGCAATATCCGGCAGATTCAAGTCGTAACGAATATCTTCCGGCAGCTCTTTACTGGTAGCGTTTTTGAAGATGTCGAAGCCTTCGGCATAAGCCTGCATGATGCCGTATTCAATTCCGTTGTGCACCATCTTGACGAAATGGCCGGAACCCGAAGGACCGCAATGGATGTAGCCGTCTTCAGCCGTGCCGCCAAGTTTCTCCCGCCCGGGAGTGCGAGGAATGTCGCCCTTCCCCGGGGCCAGCGTCTTGAAGATAGGATCGAGCCGGCGGACCGCTTGGTCAGGCCCGCCAATCATCATGCAGTAACCGCGTTCGAGTCCCCAAACGCCGCCGCTGGTTCCCACGTCCACGTAGTGAATGCCTTTGGTTTTGAATTCACCCCCACGGCGCACATCGTCTTTGAAATAAGAATTACCGCCGTCGATAATCGTGTCGCCGGCTTGCATGTACTGTGCCAGCTTCTGTACGGTTTGTTCGGTAGCAGTCCCCGCCGGAACCATAACCCACACCGCGCGGGGTGTCTTTAGCTTCCCTAACAGATCTTCCAGAGACGAAGCACTGCCGGCACCCTCCCCCGCAAGCTGCTTGACCGCATCTGCGCTTAGATCCGAGACCACGAGCTGATGTCCACCGCGCATCAGTCGCCGCGTCATGTTCGAGCCCATGCGGCCCAGACCCACCATTCCCAGTTGCATCCCTTGCTCCTTAATCGCAAACTAGCGCCGGCGCGCCGCCGGCACCTCGAAATATATAACCGAAGCTAGGCAAGCGCTTCTTGAACCGCCGCTGCCAGCGCCCGCAAACCCGCTTCAACATCGCTGCCGAGATGCGCACGAAGCGCCCGCCGTCCGCGCTGCGCCAGCACTTGGAAATCGCCGCGGGCTTGCGCCGCTTTAACCACGCCAAACGTGTATTTTTGACCAGGCACCGGCAGTTCAATCGCATCGTCACAAGTCACTTGCAGGAAGACTCCGGAATTCGGGCCGCCCTTGTACGCCTGTCCGGTCGAGTGCAGAAAACGAGGTCCAAAGCCGAGGCAAGTTGCCACATGCTTGCGGTCGCGCACCGC
>Ga0187862_10005603_pt1 | contig 11572 bp, 5 predicted proteins | sample June2016WEW_10_1_FD_133003 | JGI IMG/M metagenome (GOLD analysis project Ga0187862, IMG submission 133003) | Peatland microbial communities from SPRUCE experiment site at the Marcell Experimental Forest, Minnesota, USA - June2016WEW_10_150 | ecosystem: Environmental > Terrestrial > Soil >...
AGCTTGGTCGTATTGTTTTGCTCCCTAGCCAGCCGCAGATCGGTAAACGTCACCGGATAAAAATTGTCGTCTGCCAGCGCAATAAACCTGAAACCCAACCTCCGCAAAGCCACGATCTCATCCACCACGCTCTGAAATTTCCTTTGCCTTGGCTTTTGCCCGTCCGTCCGCCAAACGCTGCAAAACGAGCAATGCTTCGGACAGCCACGAATCGTCTGCACCGAGGCCCACATATATTTCTCGGGATCCATCAAGTCCCAGCGTGCAGCCAGAAACTCTCCGCCTTCAATCCGTCCGCCCGCATACACCCTTTCCGGCTTGCCCGCTATGCAATCGGTGACCACCTTGCCCCAGGCGATGTCGCCGTCCCCTGTAACTACGGCGTGACCTTCTCCGCATTCCAACGCCTCATTGGGAAACAGCGTGGCGTGAATGCCGCCGTACACCACCCACGCGCCCCGGCTGCGCGCCATCCTGCCCACCGAATAGCCGCGCAGTGCATTGCCCGTGTGCACGCTGATTCCAACAATGTCTCCAGGCCGAATGCTCTCCGGCACAATCTGTTCCAGCGATTCGTCGACGAGAATGGGATCTCCCGCGATTTGCGGTGTGGCCGCCGCAAGCACAAACAGCCATCTCGGCGTTATCACCGCGGTGCCAAATGAATTGTCGCTGGGATTGACCAGATGAACGCTCAATGAATCCTACCCTTCCTCGTGCGAGTATGGTGGCCTCAGAGAGCGTCTACGTTATCGGCTCAACTCCGGCGGATGCATATCCGCCAGAGTGCCGTTGGCGGATCGTCCCGCCTGACATTTCCCCTGGACAGTGTTTCCAAATTTTACAAGTAATCTGTAAAGCCGGCTGAGCAATATTGATCACTTTTCACCGATTTAGAACTCCATTCGATGAAGATCCAGACAATATTCCGCACCCACTAAAATTGCACCCGCCACTCCGCCGGCTCGCTAGTTCCAGTGAAGCGCATGCTGGCAAATTGCCCTTGCTGCTTCCATTCGGCAGCAATTGTCTTCCCGTCTTTGCCGCTCACCTGCGCGGATGCCTTTTCATATCCGCCAGGAATTGCAAACCATAGCGTGTATTCCTTCCCCGCAACCGTCAGCGACTCTCCATGCAAATCCTTCTTCGCCCCATTCCAGCCTTGACTCACAATGGAATAAGATCCGGAAATGTGCCGAGAGTTCCCAATCAGTTGCGGCCGGTCGGCAAGCGGATGAATCAACAGCACTCGAGTATCGTGTGGCTCAATCGTCAAATCGATTTTCCCTTTGAAAACTCCCAGCGGCTGCTGCTTCCAGAAATCGAAAACAACGTAGTCTTGCTCGTTGCTCAGTCCCAACTGCCGCGCAAACTCCAGCCTGCGCTCCACGGCATCGCTGCGCCAATTCGTCTCCGCAGCAACGTCATAAACTCCTGCTGCCGAGTCCACTTTCAGATCAAGCACCTCAGGATAATGATGAATGTAGTAGTCCTCCTGAACGAACTTGAACTTGTTCCAGGTGCTGTCCGTGCCCCGGCTGAATAAATCGATGGGTAGAATCGGCAGCGTGGGCATGGTCGCCTGCAACAGCTTCACTCGTTCCTCCTTGAGCTCCGGCATCACGCTGGCCAACGAATAGGTCACGCCTGTCAGCGCCACATAGGTAACCAGCGTCCGCGCCTCTGGCAAAGTTGTCCCAAAACCGGTTGGCGGGTCTTCACGCTGTCGTTCCTTGTCTAGCGCAATCGCGTACCGTTTCAGCTTCGCCTCTTCCGCATTCATCGGCTCAACCAGCTCAAGTCCCTCGCCGGGCATCACGTAACTCACAATATGATTCAAGAACAGATGGGCATTGATGGAACTGAAAAACGAATGCATTCCCTGCCAGTTGTTATATAAGTCCTGGCCAAGAAAGTAAGAGTCGGTGTACCCCACCGCATTCAGCCTCGTCCCCGTGGGGCAAAGCTCAATAAAGCGGTCCGGGCCAATTGTTCGCCGGATCAGCGCCAGCCGGTCGCGGTAATTCGCAATGAAATCGGCCGAAGGCGAGTGCAGTCGGCTCTTATCAATCTCCGGCGCATAAGCCGGCAGCGCCAGCTCGCCATCAAATTTGTAGTAATCAAACCCCAGTTCGTCCAGCCTCGCAAACAAGCGCTTCAAATGTTCGAATACCTCGGGATTCGTCGAGTCCAGCGCCGGAGTTTGATAATCCAGCAGCACCTTGCCCTTCTTGTCATAGAGGTACCAGTCGGGATGTTCCTTCAATGCGGGACCGTATGCATTGGGCACCACCCATATTCCAGCCTTCAATCCTTTGCCGCGGATATAACTCGTTAGCCATTCAGGCCCGTGCGGAAACTTCACCTTATCCCAGTTGTCCACCCACGAATGCCCCTCCGGCCGCCGGTCATACCCGTCGTCCAGTTGCACATACTCAAATCCATACGGCTTCAGATTCTTCGCCAGCCAATCTGCGTTGCGCACCACATCCTGCTCGGTCACATCCTGGAAGTAACTCGTCCAACTTGACCACACCATGGGCGCCGAATGAAAGTGTGAATCGTCGTAGCGAATGTAGAACGGAATTCCCAGAGTATGCGTGTAGTAGTCGGGTACCAGCCGGATCGTCGCATGATCGCGTACCGGAATCTTCAAAGCGAAGGCATCTTTCTTCCCGGCCACAGCCTGCAACTCAGAGTCTCCGCCAAAGTCGACGGCGATATCCGTTCCACGATCGAAGAGACTATGCAATCCTCCGCCTGCAACATGCCCCAATCCCAGATAAGTGACTTCAGGATTAATCCGCGGAAGGTTAGACCATAGACTGCTTGATTCGCCGCCATAAGTCTCAGTCACCTCGTCGGTACCACGCCAGCTCACCCGCAGTCCCTCTGGATCGATCAGCCGGACGACACTTCGATCAGCGGGTGAATCAGCCCACCCCGTCAGGACCCCGTGAAAGTCGGTCGTTACGATCGTGAGCTTGTCCGGCTGCGCATCGAACTCCCAGGCGCTAATGGGATCCTTTGTTTCGATCGTCAGCTTTCCATTCGCTCCGATGCGCGCCGAAAGGCGCGTCAGCCTGCGAAGGCCTGATGGAGTCTCTTCATTGAGCGCAATATCCCTGGCAATGCTCCCCAGCCGATCAGTCGAGATCGACAGAGTAGAGCTTTCCTGAAAATAATCAACGACCCAGCCGTTTTGCCGCAGGGAAGCAGTCGCGGCCATCTGCGCACAGGTATTGAGCGCGGCCATAACAAAAACTAATGCAAGCGCCGGAATTCTGAACATGGATTCCTCTTGGGATTCGATCCGCAGCCTTGCGCATGGCGCTCACTGCGGTGTTTCGAGTTCGATCTTTTTAGGAGACGATCTATATCATCATATTTCATTTCAATAATATCGACAGGGGGGGCATAAATAGAGAACCGCAATAAGACATTGGCAGTGATGAATGGGTCAGAAGCGACGCATATTCACATGCTTTCGCCTTTGCACAATTTCTGATGCAGGGGAAGGTACCCCGTCCTGCTACGCCCGAGAAATCGGTTTACCAAAACTTCACTTTTCTAAAAGGGCAGGCTACTCCAGTGGATCTCGCAACCGCTAAAGAGTCTTGTGAGTGAAGCGAATTATCGCCAATCAAATGAAATTCCCGCTAACGCGCTTGACATGTATTAGCATCCGTTTTATATTTTGGGTAACGTTGGCGACAAAGCTCGATTCCCAGGCTCTGGATTACGCCAGGCTATCTGATAGCAACTTCCTCCTGGTTCGCTATTCTCCTCCAGAAGGTTTCCTCACGAACGACCACAAGTTCTAATCAATAATCGAGCCTAAACAGAGCTGTCACCACAATTGTTCTCCCGCCAGAGCCTTTACAGTTGGGCATGCGGAAGAAGGGAGGGCCGCGTGGGCTGTTTTGTTTGTGAGAATCTTGAACGAATCTTTAAGACTAAGCAACAAGAGTACATCGAGGCTTGTTCCACCGCCTATTATCGGGTCAGCACAAAGCTTGCGGCCTACAAAAACGTCGATATGGAGCGCGCCAGGAACGAGTTTGAGGAGCACCAGCGGGTATGCGTCTCGGCTTTGGATAATTCTGCATTTTCTGCCGGCAGATCTGCTGTCCCTCACACCGCCGCAAGATCGTCATGGCGATCTTCTTCCAAGGCCATCCAGGCCATCTGACCGAGGAACTGGCTGACCGCGCGCCATACCGGGTTAATGCCGACTGCGGCACACAAAAACGAGCTTACTCGTCTTGAGCTTTCAATGCCTCGCTCAGGACGGGCATGGGCAACCAAGTTAGAGAACGAATGGAGGTGCGATGAATTTACAGATGAAAAGCAATGTACAGAATCACCGATCTGCCAGCCGTGGCAAAACTCAACAAGCGCGCGGGTCGGCGGCCCACCGTGAGGAAAGTTCCTTCTCGAACATCAAGTCGGCTTTAAGAAGAGCAAATGAGCGGTCTTTCGTTGAAGACTATAACTTGGAACATACTGTCTTGCACACATCGATCATCCAGGAAACGAGTTCCGCCGGTTCAGACTTCGTTGGACACTCAGTACCAGGAGAGACCCGTGCACGTGCGTACGACCGGAATTTACCAAATTGCGTCTACCTCGGATAATGACCACCCAGACCCGGCAATTGCCCGTGCTTTATCCAACTCGGACGTACTCCTGAACGATCGTCACGCGTCTGGCGATCTCCAATCCGATGATGCTTTCTATTCTGCCGGTGATGGGGAAAATGCGAAATCAACGCCGTATCCAGCCCGGCACCGTAAAATGCTTCTCCCGGAAAAGGGCCACGCAGGTGCGAACGACCTCCGGGTCCAGCAGCGTACCCGCATCCTTTTCAATTTGCTGCAACACGAGGGGCAGCTCGATTCCCGGCCGATAGGGCCGATAGGCGGCCATTGCCTCCACGATGTCCGCCACAGCCAGTACTTTGGCTTCGGGCAATATCTCGTCCGCCTTAAGGCCCCTCGGATATCCTGATCCATCCAGCTTCTCGTGGTGCTGGTGCACCATCTCCGCAACGGGCCACATAAACGGTATGTCTTTCAGAATCGCGTAGCCGGTCTCCGGATGCTGATTGATCATGGCCCGTTCCGCCGCATTGAGATTCCCGGGCTTGGTCAGGAGTTCCGCAGGTATCGAGATCTTCCCGATATCGTGGACCATTGCCGCCATCCGTAAAGCTTGCAATCGCTCCCCAGTCCAGCCCATGTCCTTGCCAATGGCGATTGCGATTTCCGCCACCCGGCTTTGATGGCCGGCGGTGTAGGGGTCGCGCATCTCCATGGCCAGCACGATGGGCGCCACCATCGCCGATAGTGCATTGGCAAGATCTGTCTGCGCCTTTGCCAGGCGGATCCGCTCGGCTCGCAGCAGTTCCTTCTGCTCCAGCGCTTCGATGCTGTGTACAAGCTCCCTGGCAAGACGCTCGAAAACATGACTCGCCGCATCTCCAAATGCGTCGGGGAGTTCGGAGTACACAACCAATACGCCGTTCCACCTCCCCTCAATTCGAATCGGTACGGAGATGGAGGATCGAACCTTCAACTGCCTGGTACGCCTGCGCCCCGGGAAAGAAACTGGCGACTTCTTGGCGTCCTTCAAAACCTGCACCGTGTTGGTCCGGATACAGACGGCCGTCGGGCCTTGTCCCAAGAGCTCATCTTCTCCCCAGCTCCATTGCAGTCCGTCAAGATGTCCGCTTGCATTCCCCGCTGATGCGGCAACTCGAATCGGCTTCCCCCGACCATCTTCCGCAATCCCCACCCAGGCGAGGACATAAGCCGATTGGTGAGTGATGCCATCGCAAATGGCCTGCAATAGAAGGTCTTCAGTTGAATGAACCCGGCCCAGCGCCAACGCAGCCACCGCATAGGCTCCCAACGCCCAGTTCTGGGTCTCCATCAGATGTTGCCGAAGCAGCCGTTCGGAAATATCGCGGAACTCAACGACCAGCATGTCCCGGCCATCAAACGTCATCTTGTCCGACGACCAAATCTGAACTGGCACAGGCTCCGGATCCCCGTCTCTTCGCAGGATATGAAACCCCGTGTGTACAGCCGCCTTGCCCGAGAGTTTGCTGACCTCGTCTCTTACCCGCTCACGCTCGTCTTCGGGATGGAGCCCGGTAAAATCCGTCCCAATCAGATTCTCGCGCGAACATCCCATCAGTGTTTCAAATGCCGGGTTCACGTCCACCAGGAGTCCGGTACCAACATCAAGCACCAGTTTGGCATCCTGGGCATGGGTCCAGCTCAATTCGTATAGACTCTGCGGCTTGAAAGCACGGGATGCGCGTTCCACAGCAAACCAACTTTCATCTTCGGTTACTGTCCTTGTGAATCTTGCGCGGATCGGGAGATAACTTACACATTAAAAATTAGATGCCTAATAACTTTGCCTGTCAATCAATAAGCATATTCATAACTACGCCGAAACTTCCATTTCACAAATTGCTCCATCTACTTAAGTTATTTATTAAACAGATTGGTCAATATAGAACACTTTGTACCCCTCTTTAACTAGACATGATTCAACCCTGAGAGATTTCTTTCCCCGCGCACCTTCATACTACCCGGCTGCACTCTTCCACCGGAATCGGAACCTGCTCCACAATCTCCAGCCCAAAACCCTCCAATGCCGGAACATGCATAGGTGTATTTGACAGCAGGCGGATGCGCTGAATACCCAGGTCCGACAATATCTGACCGCCCAGTCCGATGGCCCTCAGAATCCGCCCTGTTCGCGCCTGCGAACCTTCGCGCGCGCGCAGTTCCTGGTGCAGAATGAGCCTTCCGTTACTTGCCTGCTGCGCCGCCGGCAATGCAGCTGCACTGCCGGGCTCAAAGGCTCCGGCCGAATCTGCTGCCCTATCAATCTCAAATCCGCGCGAGGTATTGTGCAGGTAGAGCACAACTCCGCAACCCTCCTCGGCAATCATGCGCATGGACTGATCGAGAGTCTCGCGGCAACGGCAGTCGGCGGCAAACACATCTCCCGCCGTGCAGCGGGTATGCACCCTCACCAGCACGGCATGCGTGCAAACAGGCCTCGTTGCATCCTCACCTGCAGGCAGTCCATTGCCCGCACTTCCCAGCCCGTTCGGAAATGCGGGACAGTCCTTGCAAAGGTCGCCACGCACCAGCGCAATATGGCTCTCGCCGCCGTTTACCTCACTCTCGTATGCGATCATGCGGAACTCGCCATAGCGGGTTTGGATGCGGCTCTCGCCGGCGCGCACAATATAGCGCTCGTGGCGCAGCCGGTAGCGGATCAGCTCCGCCACGGTAAGAATCGTCAGCCCGTGTTCCTTGCAAAACGGAATCAGATCAGGAATGCGCGCCATCTCTCCGTCGTCGCGCATGATCTCGCAGATCACGCCGGAAGGATTCAGCCCCGCCAACCGCGCCAGGTCAACCGAAGCCTCCGTTTGCCCCGCGCGCACCAGCACTCCACCCTTGCGCGCACGCAGCGGAAAAATATGCCCCGGTCGTGCCAGATCGGAATAAGTAGCGCCGGGATCGATGGCGGCCCGAATAGTCTGCGCCCGATCCGCCGCCGAGATGCCTGTAGTCACGCCCTCTCGCGCTTCAATGGTTTCAGTAAACGCCGTCCCGAATCGCGATGAATTATGCTGCGTCATGGGGAACAGGCGCAGATAATCGGCTCGATCCTCAGTCAGCGTCAGACAGATCAGCCCGCGGCCATAGCGGGCCATGAAGTTGATGGCCTCCGGGGTCACATGCTCGGCGGCCAGGGTCAGGTCCCCTTCGTTCTCGCGGTTCTCGTCATCGACCACAACTACCATGCGCCCGGCGCGAATCTCGGCCAGGGCACCGGGAACGTCGGTGAACGGATGCTCGAAGCTGCGCGGGGTATATGGCATTACTGTCCTCTTCATTCTCGCTTATGCTAGGCGCAAACAGCAAAAGCGCCGCCCGAAGGCAGCGCCTTTGTAAGGAACTCGATTAAAACGGCCTACAACGTCGATTCGATCTCAAATCCCCATGCTTCGAGAAGAGCCTCGGGGATATATTTTGAATTCTTGTTTCGCCGAGCCCACTCACGCAGGCGGGTGGATCGGATGTACTGGTCAGGGCTGAGTTTGAACTCCCTCACGATTTGCTCGAAGGAAGTAACTGTGGGCACAACCGGCCCGATGGGCTCTGGTTTGCCCCAATTTGGATTTCCACGACGCTTTGCCATTGAATGTTGTCCTTAAAGGAAGGTGGATTGCACTTGCATCCTCAGTAGTAACGGGGTGGGGAGACCTGTCTGCCCAGAGGAATTCTACTGTTTTATTTTACATATATTTTCTTCAAAAATCAATAGGAAAACTAGAAATTGCCCTAGATATTTGCCAAGTCCTTTTCACTTGAAAAATACGCGCTAACTCGTTTATAAAGAATGTACTGCATGAACTCAATAGCACTTTTGTGACAGACTTTGACGTCTTCTGACCCTTGGGAAAATTGGCAAAATACTTGCCTTTGAAGCCTGTACTCTTATGACAACATCCTCGCCGCGTGACCGCTCTCCTGCTCCTAACGTCCCCCGGATTGATCCAGCGAGGTATCGCGGATCACAAAGTCCACCGCTCCAGGTCCTCCTCGGAAATTGTTTCTGCCCCTCATCGCATCAGCCCCAGCTTCCGCCACAGACGCCGAGAAAACGATCTCGAGCCATAGACCTCGAAGATCGACCGCCAGGCGCACCCATCAATCACTTCCACATCCTCCAGCCGCCCGTAGGTGTGGGTCCCCATCATTCCATGCGGGGCCTCCACCGTCTCGTGTGGCCGTTCCCGGTACTCCCGCTCGTTGAGCACCAGAATCTCGTTCAACGTAAAAGATCGTCCGTAGTTCCCGCTGCAATCCTGGCTGGGCCGCATCAGAAGCTCGCCTTCTCGAAAGATCGCTCCCCCGCCCCGGCTGCTGCGAATATCCGTGCTGATCGGGTTCGCCGGATGCGGCTGCCAGTCCTCCAGAATTCCGCGTGACGAAAAAAGCCACAGCTGCAATCCTCCGCCGCGTCGTTCCCGCAGCGTCACAAAAAACCAATATACGCCGCCCTCAGTCCAAACCGTCGTATCCACCGCCGAAACCTCAAGGAACTCCCTAGCCAACTCCCACTCATCGGGAAACTTCGTTGATCGATACATCTCCACCGTCCCATGCTCCCGGCTCTCCGGAATCATGTAGACCTCGCCGCCAACCTCAAAGACGCACGGATAGGAGAGATGGTACGGCCGATCAAGAACGCGCATGGCAGGCGACAGCGCACCCTCCGCAAGCACCTCCGCCGCCGCAATTGATCCGTGGTGGGCACCGTAATCGAAATCTTCAAAGAACAACCACTGTCTTCCCGAATGACAAAAGAGAAATGGGTCCGCACAAAAATGCCCGCGCGGTGACGGAACCCATCGGAACTTGCCAATCTCCCCCGAATTCCCCTCAGTCAGCCGCGTCCTTTGGCCGCGATGCACCGCCAGCCTCCAATGATCGATGCACAGCCGCCTCGGCAACCAGGTTGCAGCTTCAACCGCGGCTCTGGCCAGTTTTCGCACCAGCCAGCGCGCCATCTCTCCGTTCGTTGGCGTTGAGTAAATGCCGCGCTTCCCCTGGTAAGCCGCCGCGGGCACAATTTCCTTCTCTACCCACTCCCACCCCAGTTCGTGCACCTGGCGAAGTTTTTGAGTCACGAATGTCGATGCGCCCCAATACGGCTGCATTCGATTTCGCAACCATGAGCCGCTCGGGTGGGTTCGAAACCAGCCTTTGATTAAAACCCTCCCCGCATCCAGATCCTCGGTCAGCACTTGCAGCATCGCGCCAGTAATTGGGTTGCCTTCAACCAGTTCCCAGAAGCACGGCGGTCCGCCGCGATAAAACTCATTGTCCCCGTGGTGATAAGACCAAACTCCATACCGAGCCGCCTCTAAAACCTCCCCGCGCAGAATATTGAAGCCGAAGCGAATCAGCACATCGAGATCCATGCTTCGAATCCGGTCGATCGCCTCGCTCGGAAAGCGATCCACCGGCCCCCTGCTCAAGGGAGCAACCTGCATAGTTTCAATGTTGTTCAGAGAATCGCCGCAATCAGTCTTGCGGAAAGGATCGTCGCGCCCTCGAACCCGCAGCTTATCCCAGCGCGCATAAAGCCGGAAGAGCAGTTCGCTTCGGGACTTCTTGTCTACCAAAGCTCCAGCCGCCCTGCGGAGGAATGATTGTTTGACCCCAAGCGGCGCGCGATACACCACCAATTGCACGCAGGCAAAGTTACTCTGTACAATCTGCTCCAAAACTTCGGCAACCCATGCGGGCTGAACGTTGCCGTTCAGCAGCAGTCCGATGCGAAGCGGAGGCCGGCTTGAAGAGGAGTTCAAATTGAACGACGGATGCATCTTGCCATTTCCCCGTTGTGGATGCTTGCGTTCCGCCGTGCTCGAAACTCACAGGCCAAAAATCGGTAACGCCGGCCTCTCGGCCGGCTGTAACCTGGACCTCCCGGTCCTCGCTCACTCTATGCCTTCAGGAAAGCTGCTTTAGCCGCGGTTCAGCCCTTCCCCAACCCAAGAATCCTCTTGTTCCTCGCCGCGTCGGCCCCGCCGCCCGCAAAATCGTCAAAGGCCCGTTCCGTCACCCGGATAATCTTCTCGCGAATAAACTTCGCGCCCTCTGCCGCGCCATCCTCTGGATGCTTCAGGCAGCACTCCCACTCCAGCACCGCCCAGCCCTGATAGTCGTACTGCGCCATATTCGAGAAGATCGAACTGAAATCGATCTGCCCATCGCCCAACGACCGGAAGCGCCCCGGCCTATCGACCCAGTCCTGGTAGCCACCATAAACCCCCGACCGACCGCTAGGGTTGTACTCAGCATCCTTCACGTGGAAGGCCCGCACCCGCTCGTGGTAAATATCCAGAAAAGCCAGGTAATCCATCTGTTGCAGGATCATGTGGCTTGGATCGTACAAAATATTCGCGCGCTTATGATTCTCCACCGCAGCAAGGAATCGCTCGAAGGTCACTCCATCGTGCAGGTCCTCGCCCGGATGCAATTCATAGCAAATGTCCACTCCAGCCTCGTCAAAAAGTCGCAGAATCGGCAGCCAGCGCCGTCCCAACTCCACGAAAGCCTCGTCGATCAGCCCCGCCGGCCGCTGCGGCCATGGATAGAAAAACGGCCACGCCAGCGCGCCGGAAAACGTAGCGTGCGCATTCAACCCTAGATTCCGGCTGGCCTTCGCAGCAAATCCCAACTGGTCAACTGCCCACGCCTGCTTGCTCTTCAAGTCTCCCGCCAACTCCGGCGGCGCAAACCCATCCAGCATCACATCGAAGGCCGGATTGCTGGCCACCAACTGCCCCTGCAAGTGCGTAGAAAGTTCGGTAACCGCAAGCCCCGCCTGCCCCACCGCGCCCAGCACCTCGTCGCAATACCCCTTGCTCTCAGCCGCGAGCTTCAAATCGAAGAGCCGCTTGTCCCAGGTAGGAATCTGCAAGCCCACAAATCCCAGCCCCGCCGCCCAATGCGCCATTCCC
>Ga0187862_10005617_pt1 | contig 11551 bp, 4 predicted proteins | sample June2016WEW_10_1_FD_133003 | JGI IMG/M metagenome (GOLD analysis project Ga0187862, IMG submission 133003) | Peatland microbial communities from SPRUCE experiment site at the Marcell Experimental Forest, Minnesota, USA - June2016WEW_10_150 | ecosystem: Environmental > Terrestrial > Soil >...
CGGGTCTCGACATCACCACCGCGAACGAATTCGTCGCCCGTGACCTCGGCGAAGGGGGGGCCCTGTTCGCCCGCCTGCGGGTCCGACGAGGGGTCCCCCATTGCTCCATCTGCGGAACGGCCCTCGTATGGGCTCCTGGCCGCGCGTGGTGCCTCGAACCCTCCCGTCTTCCGCCCGAGCGACGGGACCTCTTCCGCCGCCTCCTGCCACGAGAACCTCCGGTCGGGCAGGTCGAGGTCGCAGCGTGGCCGATCAGCGAGCCGCAGTCTACTGCCCCCGGTCCGACCAGCGTGACTCTCCTCGAGTGCCCGAGATGTGAGCGCCTGGCTCCCCTTTCGGCGGGACCGATGTGCCCGTGCGGAAACCGGAGGGATCCGGTCAGCCGGCGGCTGCTCCCATCCATCCTGGGGGTGCTGGGCGCGTGGGCGAGGTTGGACCCGTTCCCGGCGGGGGATTCTGTCTGGCTCTACCTGAACGAGCGGCGACGCGCTCCCGCCCTCGTCCACCATCTCGCGGCGATGTCCGGCGTTCCCGGCGTCCCGCAGGATGTCGGCCTGACCCTCCTCCCCGGAGTCCCCGAGGGTGGCGTCGCCGAGCTCGTGGGTTCGGTGGGCGCCGACGCGGTGCGCGCCGCTCTGGTCCAGGGAGAGCGTCGGGAACGTTCGGGACCGACGTTCCCGGATCGGTGCCGTCAGGAGGCGCGGCGGCTCGAGCGATGGTGGCACATCGTCCGGGAAACCCTCGACCGGTGCGACCCGGCACTCCTCGCGCTCTTTGCGCAGGCGATCGCCGGATCGCTGGGAGAGCTCGAACCCGAAGACCGGGCGCTCCTCGCCCGTTGGGAACGCGTGCGCCTTGCGAGCATCGCCGACTATGACCACCAGGCGGCCGGCTCGGCCCACCGGCGCATCACCGGTTTCCTCTCGAACGACCTCGAAACGTATTGGACGAGGGTCCGGCCTCGGCTCGAGCGGGCCGGAACCCCTCCCTCCCGCCGGGCCGCACTGCGCACGCTCCACCACGTACTGCGCGGCGTTTCGGTGGTCCTCGCGCCCGTATCGCCCCACATCGCGGAGACCGTCTACGGCGCCCTCGTGCCGGGGCGCACGAGCGTCTTCGAGACCACCATCGACCCGCTCGACGCCGCCCTCCTGGACGAGGAGGCCATCAAGGCGTGGGACCGGTGGGCTTCGGTCGAGGCGGCCCTGAACCGATTCCGTCGGCGCGTGGGCCTGGAGCCCGAAACGCCGATCCCCTCTCTCGCGGCGGTCGTAGGCAGCGATGACCTCGCCGGTAGCCTCCGCAACGACCGACCGACGATCCAGCGCCTGTGCCGGATCGTCCGCTTCGACGCGTTCGGCCCGGCGACCCCCTGGACCGGTCGTCAACGCACCCTGGAGCCCGTCCTCGCGGAGATCCAGAAGGCCTACCCGCAGGAGGCCGGCCAGATCGTCCACCTCCTCCGACGCTCTCCCCCCCGTCGGCGGGGCGAGGCCGGGAGTTCCGAGGAGCTCTCGGTGGTCGTGCGGGGTCTGTCGCGTCGGATCCTGCCGTCGATGGTCGAATATGTCGAAACGGTGCCAGAGCGGACTCTCCCCCTCCCGTGGACCCTGGGTGAGCTGTACGTCGAACTTCCCGGAAAACTGGCTCTGCCGAATCGCAACCCGCCTCCCGTCTCACCGGACGCCTTCCGACTGCTGGCCCGAGTGGAGCACGCACTGAGCCGGGCTCCCCCGCCCGAAGGGGGAGTACGGGGTCCGGTCGTGATCGCAGTTCTCGACCCGCTGGCCACCGAGCTTCGAAGCTCCTCCCGCGCGATCGCGGCGTACCTCGACGTTCCCGAAGTTCGAGTGGTCGACCCTGGGGTCGACTTTCCCCGGGCGAACTGCCTGTTCGGCCGCACCCGGACCGGGGTGCACTGGTGGGTTCGGCTGGCCGGCGTGGCCCCCCGCGCCGCGCGGGGGAAGCTGCACGTGCCGCGCCCCCGTCTTTCACGGGTCCGGACCCGGCGCCCCGGCACCCTCGGCATTTCGGGCGAAGTCGACTTCGCGAGCCCGGAGTTGGTCGCGAAGGAGGAGCAGATCCGTTCGCTGGTCCAGGAACTGGACGGAGTCCTCGGGGCACCGCTGCTCGGCCCGGCAAAGATCTCCGTCGCTTGGGATGCCGGGTTCCATACGCTAGAGGATTTCACCAAGGCTCCGTTCGAGCGCATCGACCGGCTTCGGGGATTTTCCGGCCCGATCTCCGAGCGGCTGGTTCGGAAGTTGGGCGGGACCGTGCCGCCGCGATCCGCAAGACCCCGGTACCCGGCGGCGGACTCGAGCGAGGGAATCACCGCTGCCATACCGGCTCCAGCTGTTTCCGAGTCGGCTCCGTACGTCGAGCTGGTTCCACCGGAAACGCCGATCTTGACAGACCGAGGGAAGGATGCGCGGGGCGGAGGAAGCCGAACACCCGAAACGGGCGCAGCCCCGAAGGCGGATTCCCGAGTCCCCGGAATTCCCTCGAGCGTGGCCGCCGCGCCGATCCCTGTGCCGCTTTCCAAGAGAGATACGCCACGCCCTGCAGCTCCGGCGATCGTGCCAATCCCCACCCGTGCCACCGCTTCCCCAACCGGCGCCGTGCCACTCATCGAAACTCCCCTCCCCCCGCCCGACGTGCCGATTCCTGCGACCCTTCCGCCCGAGAGCTCCTCGGTCGAAGGGGGATCCGCAGCCCCCCAGATCCCAAGGGCCCCGTCCCCAATTCCGACAGAGCCCGACCTGCGGGAGTCCGCTTCGTCACCCGTACACGTCGAGACGACATCGGTTTCCGGTTCGGATCCGACGGCCGCGCTGGGCTTGGTCGAGCCCACACCCGAGCGGGGCGCGGAGTCGGCCTTCCCCACCCCCTCCCTTGCTCAGGATCTTCCACGCCCCGAGCCGGCCGCATCGGAGGTGACCGTTCCGGCCTTCGACGTGGCCTCCCCGGTCCCGGACATGGACACCGGGACCGCCGGGGTGGCCCCGCCTCCGAACGAGGAGCCAGGCGTGCCCGAGGCGCCCGCGGCCCTGCCGCTGGCGCTCCCGGACCTCGATGCGGGGCCGGCCACGGGGCCAGAGCTCGACGCCGAATCGGCGAAACCGGATCCCGACGGCGCCCACCGGGTGGCGGATGTACCTCTCCAAGAGTCGGGGACAACCGCCGAGGTGACTACCGGTCCGCTCGACCGTTCCGGTCAGGCATCCGGTCCCGAGAAAGAAGACAGGCCCGACGATGCAGCGCCGGCGGGACCCTCGGAACCGAGCGGACCACCCACAGAGGCCGTCGCACCCGGGATGCCGGGCCCGATGGATGAGGTGGCGCCGTCGGTCGAGCCAGCGGCCGGTCTCGAGCTGGGGGAAACGGCCGACGGCTCCGGCACCCCCGGACTCGAAGACCTACCAAGTCCGGTTGTCCCGGCCGGGGTCCCCGCCGAGGCCTCCGCCCCGGTCATCCCGGAACCCGTGATGGCCGAACCCACCGTTTCCGAGGGTTCCGCCGAGCCGGGGGTCCTCCCGATCGAGAGCGTGCCCGAACGATCCGAAACGGAGCCCGAGCTCGCACCCGAGCCCGAGCCGGTTCCGCCGACACCGGTCGCGCCGCCCGAGGTTGTGCCGCTGCCGCCTCCGACACCCTCCGGAGGAGTGACGCTGATCGTGGCCCCGTCGTATCTCCCGGCGTTCGCGCACTTCCTGGACGCGACGGCGGCGGGCCATCGAGGGATCTGCGTCGTCCGAGAGTCCCCCGACCGCCTTCGGGCCCATATCGGTCCGCGGCCGGTCGAGATCTACTGGCTGACGACGCTCGGACGTGGTCTGACGCTACGGCCGAACGACCTCGACGGCTACAGCGCGTTCCTCCAGAAGGCCCTGGAACAGGACCGTGTGACAGCGTTCTTCCTCGAGGGGATCGAGTATCTGACCCGCGTGCACGGCACCGAACGAGTGATCGAGCGACTGACGGCGTTCCATATCGCGGCGCAGGCGCACAACGCCCGGGTATGGGTCTACCTCCATCCCGACCTGATCCCCGCCGCCGACCTTGCCCTCTTTTCCTCGGCGTTCGGAAGCGGCGCCCTTGCGGATTGACCGACCCCTCCCTCCCGAGTGGGCGTGGGAGCGGGCCGGAGAATAGGGGAGAAGGGGTTGGCCGAACGGTCTCCGATAGCGGCCTACGGGCAGGTACCGACCGCAGAGCACTGCTCGCCGAGCTGGGTCACGCTGTTGAGCGTGATCGTGGCGGTCGCGGGGGATCCCAGGTCGTAGTAGAGCGTGAACGTCTGCGCGGTCGCCGGCACGGTCGCTTGGGTTTCCACGTAGACCGTCACGGTCGTGACGGTCGGCACGGCGCCCAGCGAGACCGAGAACTGGAGTTCGACCTCGGTGCTGGCCGGAGCGGTGGTCGCCTCGGTGAACTTCCAGTAGTGCGTTATGTCGTTGAGCGTGGGCGCGTTGATTCCGTAACTCGTTCCTACGGCGGGAAGCACGGTGGGGGTTCCCACGGTGGTCGAAAGGACGGCGGGAGTCGCCGATTGGGTGGTCACCCCGGCGGTGCTCTCCGTCCAGTAGGTGAGCGAGGAGGTGCCGTGGTAGACCCCGCTGCCGGTCTCCGTCGACCCCTGTTGGACCGCGAAGGAGGCGGCCAGGACCCAGCCCCCGCCGATGACGAGGAGAGCGACGATCGTTCCTCCGATGACGTAGCGCGGCTTCAGGCGATGTGTATTCCCGGTTGTTGTGGTAGTGCGGTGCTGTGCCATCCGAGGGCACCTCGGCTGCCGATTCGCGGGTTCGGGTAGATGAACGTGCGGGTGGGCAGGAAGCCCCCGAGGTGAGCCCGTGCAGGCGGATCGGAATGCCCCGCTATGGGCAATGGCCGATCCCGGTGCAAACGAGGACGTCCACTTGCATTGTCTGCACGGTGATGCCCGTGGGGCCGAAGCTGCCGGCGTCCCAGTAGGTGAAGAAGGAGAGCGCGGCAGCGAGGGCGCCCGGGCGGGTTTCGAGGTAGACGGTGATCATCACGGCCGCCCGGGTGAGACCGTCCGTGAACCGGAGCTCGAGCTCCGTCGAGCCGGGGGCGGAGGTCGTCTCGGTGAACTCCCATCGGACGGACGTGTTCCCCGCAGTCGCCGGGTTGATACGCAGGTTGCCCGACGCCGCTGGCAGGAGCGTCGGGGTTCCCGAGACGGTCGACAGGAGCGTGGGCAGCGGCGCGGGAATGCTCCAGATCTGCGCGGCCTCCCAGACCCAGTACGCGGGAGTCTGCTCGCCGACGTCCACGCCCTGGGCCTGTTCCGTGGTGCCCGGACCCACGGTGGCGGGGGCTCCCAAGGTCCATCCGATCACCCCAGAACTCAACAACAGGGCCGCGAACAGGGCGACCCCGACTGCCCCGCGGTGCCTTCCTCGGTCGATGGCGTGGGATCGCTGGCCCTCGGTCACGGGCACGTCCCAATCGCGCTGCATGCCTGCGCGAATTCCAACTGGTTGACGAACGTCACCCCGGTGGCGTAACCGGAGTCCCAGTACACGGTGAACGTGAGGGGCGCGATGAGTGCCGTCCGCTGGGTCTCGATGTAGACGGTGATCGAAGACGTGTACGTCGTGGCCGCATGCTCGTACACGATGTGGAAATACATCTCGATCTCCACGGAGGTCGTCACGCCCACGGTTTCGTTGAAGAGCCAGACGAGGGCCATGTGGCCGGCCGTCGCCGCGTCGATGCGGTAGCTCCCCGCAAACCGGGGGAGACGGCTCGGGGTCCCGACCGTCACGCTCCATCCGCGGGGGATCGCGCCGGGGGTCACCCCCGTTTCGGATCCCACTTGCTGCCAGTGCTTCAGAAACTGTGCCGGAGCCTGGACGCCGGAGAGCGTCTCGGGAGTCTCAGTGACCCGGAGCGCGACGGCCCCGACCCCTCCGAGGAGCAGGAACCCGGCGAGGACGGCGCCGAGAGCGACCCACCGACGCCGGAAAAGGGTCGACCGGGGTCGACCTGGCCCGCGGCGTCCGCGAGGTTCGCCCATTGTCGACCGAGCAGTGCCGCGGTGTCCGGCCCCCCGTCGGCGCGTCGGTGGGGCAGGTCATAAGACCTTCCCGCCATCGGCAATCCCCGCTACTCGGGAGGGGTTCCGGCGCGTCCCTCGGATTCCCCCTCCGGCGCATCCCCTTCAACCACGGTCGGGGCGGGGGCCACGGCAAGTTCACTCCCGTCCAGCTCGATTTCGGTCGAGGGGGGTTCTGGTTCGGGGGTCGACCGCCGGCGTTGGCGATCGAGCATCACGACGGCCGCCAGCGCGAGGACCGCGAAGGCGATGATCGCCCATCCCCAAGTCGGGACCGCGCTGAACGGCGACCCGGATCCGGACGGACCACTGGAGGCCGGAACCTGGAGCGTGACGTTGGAATCGGCTACCCCGCCGAACGCGTCGCGCAGAGTAAGCTCCACGTCGAACGTCCCGCTCGTGTTCATCGGGCAGGAGAACACGGCCTGCGACGCGACGCATCCGGGGGGAAGGCCGGCCCACACGGAATGGAACGGGCGCTCTCCCCCAGACACAGTGTAGTTGAAGGTCACGGTGGAACCCAGCGGTGCCGGGTTCGGCGAGATCTCCTCCGCCGAAATCGCGAGCGCGGCCACCACGGTCACTCCGACCGACGCCCGAACGATGCCCCCCAGGGCGTCCGTGACCTGGACACTGACGTTGAACGTTCCCGACGCGGACGGGTGGCAGGTCAGGTTGGACGTATTCATCGAGGTGCAACCTCCGGGCAGTCCGCTGTAAGCAAAGGTCAGAGGAAGGGCGCCCCCCGAAACGTTCACGTTCCACGCGAGCGCCGACCCGGCCTCCACGACGGGGGCCGACGGAGTGAACGTCACGATCGACGGTCGGTTCACGACCGAGACGCTCTCGGACACGGCCGGCTCGTCGTTCCCGGCCCGGTCGCTCACCAGGACCTCGATCGTGGTCGGGCCGAGCTGATTGACGGTGCATCGAACACTCGGCGCATCGGGCGGATTGCAGTTGGAGACGGGCAGGTCCCAGTCGTAGACGTACGGGGGAAGGCCACCCGAGACTGCCACCGAGAATTCGACGGACGTGCCGAGGTAGAACGATCCGGGGGAGACCAGCGGTCCGGTGGCGGTAAACGGGCCCCCCACCGTCAGATTGGCCGTAGAACTCGCTGTGGCGTTGTACGAATCCTGGACCACGACGGAGATCGAGAAGTTGCCGGGGGAGGTGGGCGCGCACGCGAGGTCCGGTTCCGATTGGGTCGAACAGCCCGGGGGCAATCCCGAGTACGAGTATCGGAACGGCGGGGCGCCTCCGATGACGGTGACCGAGAGGTAGACCACAAAGCCCTCGTCCAGGAGCGAACTCGAAAGGGTCAGGCGGGTCGAGAGTGGGGTCGCACCGAGCGTCCAACTCTGGCCGTAGGCGCCGCCCGTCATGTAGAGAAGGTACCCATCGGCGGGGTCCCATACCGATACCGGGTCGAATCCAATCGGCGGGGTAGTCGGGAGATAGGAGGTCTCGTTGAACCATGCGCCTCCGAGGAACTCCCAATCCTGGTATGGGGGCGAACCGTTCTCAGCGTACAGGTACACGGGCGCTACGAGGTCAACCATCGCGCCGATCGGACCGTCGTACGCCATGGTCTGCTCGGAGCCGGCGGGCAGGCTGGGGCCGGTAATGTTGAGATCGGTCCAGCGGCCGTCCTCGAATTCCCACGTCTCATTCGTGGGGACGGCGTACCCCGGTCCGGGAAAAGAGCCCCCGAAGAAGACGACGGCCCCGGCGCCGGGATCGAAGGCCATCACACTGTCCGCTCCCGCAGGCCCCGGGGGAGGGGTTCCCGCCGTAGCCGTGAGGTTTTCCCACGAACCGTTCGAGAACAGCCAGGTTTGCGAGCCGTTGGTCGGGCCGACCGGGTCAAGGAGGAGCGCTCCTTCCGACCCCGGGTCCGAGGCCATGAAGGGCGCCCCGCTCGAGGGCGGGCTCAGCGAAAGGTTGGAGGTGAGGTTGACCCACGCCCCGGCGGAAAACGCGTACGTCGCGTTGGTCGGGACGGTGGTGCCGACCTCGCCATGGACCGGAGCACCCCCGCCGAAGGCGATGAGCTCGGAATCGGAGCTGTCGTAGGCGATCCCGGGAAAATCTTCCGGGATGCCCATCGAGGGGGCGGACCAGGTGAAGTTGTTGTAGGTCCAATAAGACCCTAGACTCGTGGGGGAATCGCCTCCCACAAACACGGTGGTATTCGCGACGGGGTCGTACGCGATTGCACTCCCGTACGTCACCCCGGGAGAGAGGGCACCGGTAGAGCTAACATTGGACCAGTACGGAGGGTCCGAACTTCTGGTGGATAGGGTTGAACGCACCGGAACCGGTCGACCATGGGCGGCGGTTCCGGAGGTTGGGGGAACGGAACTCGGGTTGCGTTGGCCGGAGCCGGCGTCCAGTGAGCTGGGGAATCGCAGTGCTGGGCGGGTCGGCGTCCCCCACGGAAAAAGGGGCAGGATGGCGGAGAGGAGGAGTAGGCCAGCGCACAACACGGCAAATTCGAATGTGCTCGCCCTTGAAGGGCGCGAACTGGAGACCATGGACCCCTCGTTGGAACGGACTCGGCTTCCGGGTAAAGCGGGGGCCCCTCTTGGGCCCTTCCCCCGCCTACCCGGCAGCAAATCGGCGATCGGGGGAGTTCGACTGTCTTCACTATTTCCAACCGAGAGAGCGGTCGGTGGGATCGCCCCCCCGGTGTCACGTGGGCGTGGTCCCGATATCTGGAATGGAATGAGACTCGGCCGAGACGGAATCGACCTCGATACGCTCTTAGCCTGCGTCCCCGGTGCGCCGGGGATGCGGCCAATACCCGTCTTGCGCACGTCGAACGCTCGAGTACTCGTCCTCACATTTGGAGCGATCGCCGTCGCGGGTCTGATGCTCCTGCCGAACGCGTCGGTCGCCGGCATGGTAGCTTCCGTCGCTTCGGTTCCGGCATCCGCAGTCGGCGGGGCCACGGTCGGAGGCTCCCACCCATTCCATCCGACGGTGGTCAAGAGCTCGGTGAACGATTGGCCGGAACTCCACCAGACCCCGGCGTTGAACGGGTACGCGTCGAACAGCGCGCTCTCGTCCCTCAATGCGTCCAAGCTCGGAGTGGCGTGGGCCACCGACCTGTACGGCGCCGCCCTCGATTCACCGGTGGTCGCCTACGACCCCCTGCTGGGGGAGACGCTCGCGTACATTGGCACAGACACGGGAAACGTCATGGCCATCAACATCGCGAACGGTCAGGTGGTTTGGGGCGTTTGGCTTGGTTCACCGATCCGTTCTTCCCCATTGGTCAGCAACGGCTCGGTATTCGTGGGGACGTTCACGAACCCGGCGATCTTCCGGCTGAACGCGACTACCGGCTCGACCATCTGCTCGCGCATCAGCCCGAGCGGTTTCGAGTCGACCCCCACGCTCGCCACGCCTCCGGGCGGAGTGCCGACCTTGTACTTCGGAACCCTCGGCAATGGTCCCCGGAGCGGACCGTTCCTTGCGATCAATGCGGGAAACTGCACCATCGAATGGGAGTTCACCGGCTTCAACCAGAGCGCCGGTTCGTGGAATTCGGCTTCGTACGGGGTGACGAAGTCGGGGCTTCCGCTGGTCCTCCTCGGCACTGACAACCCCGACTCGTCGGTCTACGCGCTCGACGCGTTGACCGGCACGGAGGTTTGGCGCTTCCAAGCGTACAACCCCGGGGCGGCGGACTTCGACGTCGCGGCCGGGGCGGCGATCTCGCCGCCGGGGAAGTTCGGCTTTTCTCAGGGCGCAGTCTTCGTCACCAACAAGGCCAACCGGGCCTATGCCCTCGACCTCAACAATGGCACCCTCATCTGGGAGAACAATTTCAACAACATCACGAGCACCACGGGGGTCTCCCGCTCGACGCCGGCGCTCGACGGAACCAATGTCATCTTCGGTGAGCCTCACGGACTCCTCGACCTGAACGCGACGAACGGTGCGGTGTTCTGGAATTACAGGGATCCCACGTCGACCGAGTCGATTGCGTCTCCCGCGATCGCGGGAGGGCACGGACACGGAATAGTAATCACCGGGGACGTCGGGGGTGACCTGGACGTGGTGGCAGTTACGACCGGCGCGCAGCTCTTCACGTATCAGACCGGTGGGTACATCACGGCGTCCCCCGCCGTGTCGGGATCGAACATCCTCGAGGCGTCGTCCAACGGCTACCTCTACGATTTCGCCCCCGGTGGCGGAAATGACTCCGTCCTGCCGACAACGGCCATCACGTCCCCCGCTCCGGGGGCTACTCTGGCAAACCCGAACGGCAACCTGACCGTGGTCGGTACTGCGACGGACCCGAAGTCGGTCGCGGCGGTGGATGTCGCAGTCCAATCGGGTGGGACCGGTGGCCCGTGGTGGGATGCGACGAGCCGCTCCTGGTCTCCCGGTCCAGTAGACTCCACCGCCGTGCTGGGCACCCCCGGCGGAAAGTCCACCTCCTGGAGCTACAGCTTCCCGGTCCCCCTCGCCGGAGGTACCTACGAGGTGATCGCGTATGCGGTGTCCTCGTCCGGCCAGTCGGACCTCCACCCGGCCTACGTGAGCTTCCCCGTCACCTACAGCACGGTGGGACCACATCTGGAACCCTCCTCATCGTTCGTCGCTCCCGGTAGTTCCGTCACCGTGAAGGGTGGCGGGTTCGGTGGGTCGGAGAAAGTGAAGTTGACGTTCGAATCCCGGCTCCTGAGCACGGTGACTGCCGCGGCCAACGGCTCTCTCCCCTCGACCAAGGTCAGCATCCCATCTTCGGCTGCCTTCGGGTTGTCCACCCTCACGGCCACCGGACAAACGACGGGGAGGACCACTACCGCGGCGATCACGGTCGCGAATGATTGGGAACAACTGGGTTACGCCACGACCCACACCGGGTTCGAGCCCAACGACCCGGTGCTCAACACCCTGGTGTTCCCGGGAGGGGACAACTGGATCACCTTGGCGTGGCACTTTGATGCCGAGGCCCCGATCAATGCCTCCCCAGTAGTGGCCGACGGGGTCGCGTATGTCGCGGACACGGTGGGCAACCTGTTCGCGCTCCGGATCGCCAACGGTGGACTGCTCTGGAACTTCACGCTCACCTCGGGCGCCGCGATCGACGGAGCACCCGCGGTCGACCCGACGCTCGGACTGGTCTTTATCGGAGCCACCGACGGGACCTTGGACGCGGTCTTCGCTTCGAACGGTACGCTCGACTGGTCGACCTCTGTGGGAGGCAACGTCTCCGCCCCGATCTACAGCGGCGGGACCGTCTACGTCACCTCGAGCTCGGGAAAGGTCGAGGCCCTCTCCGAATCCACGGGGAGCCGCACGTGGTCAGTTACTCTCGCGAGTTCCGTCCTCGCTGCCGCGGCCCTGAACGGATCGGTCCACCTGCTGGTCGTAGGAGAGTCCAACGGCGACGTAGTGGGGCTCAACTCCAGCAACGGTGCGACAAGTTGGACCTACGCTACCGGA
>Ga0187862_10005620_pt1 | contig 11549 bp, 6 predicted proteins | sample June2016WEW_10_1_FD_133003 | JGI IMG/M metagenome (GOLD analysis project Ga0187862, IMG submission 133003) | Peatland microbial communities from SPRUCE experiment site at the Marcell Experimental Forest, Minnesota, USA - June2016WEW_10_150 | ecosystem: Environmental > Terrestrial > Soil >...
CGTCGCCGCGCCGTTGCTGGGCGTCCCGCCATTGCTCGTCGTCCCGCCGTTGCTTGTCGACCCGCCGTGGCTCGTCGACCCGCCGTTGCTTGTCGACCCGCCGTGGCTCGTCGACCCGCCGTTGCTTGTCGACCCGCCGTTGCTCGTCGACCCGCCGTTGCTCGTCGACCCGCCGTTGCTCGTCGACCCGCCGTTGCTGCTGTTGCTCGTCGACCCGCCGCCGCCACCGCCACCTTTTGCACATCCAAAAGACATCAGAAGCCCCATTGTCAGGGGAACGAGCAGAAATTGTGATGAGCGGTGCATGCGAGTTTCTCCTTCCGGCGATTTGAGACAAGAACGTTCTTAGGCGCGTTGCGCGGTCAGTTCGGAATGCGAGACTGAGGATATCCAGCTATCACAAACACTCTCCCGCATCCACAGCGAGCTAACAGCTACCACGTTATGAAGGGGAAAGGCACGGTCCAGGATCGTCCGTCGTGGCGGCGTGTCTCAATGATTCGTGGCATTATCCTCATGAGACATGAGCATGCTGTTTCCGATACTGAACAGGCAGCCGGGAGCGCGGCGAACGAGCGTGGTATTGGAGTACAGTCCCGGCGTGGTCGGCCACACAGGTCGGCCACACACAATGAACGAACAGTGCGTTGCGAACAACCCGATCCGTGGCGCCGACTTCTCGATGACTGGTCGCGCGACGGAATATGGACCGGCCTGGGCGTGCCGGCGCCGGTAGCACAGTGACCGCCTTTCTTGTCGTCTTGCTGGCCCTGGTTCTTCGCGTGGGCTGGGTCCTGCTGGTGCCGACCAAGCCGGTGGGCGACTTCGCGATGTACGTCGAATCGGCAGCCCACTTGGTCAAGTTCGGCTCCTTCGATGCGGAGTACATCTTCATGCCTGGCTACGTGTTTGTGCTGGCGGCCGCGCAGGCGCTGAGCGGGGGCTGGCTGGCTTGCAAGCTCGTGGGCGCCGTGGCGGGCAGCCTGGCTGCAGGCGCGGTCTACGGCATCGCGCACCGGCTGTGGGAAAGTCGGGCAACGGCGCTGGTGGCCGGACTTCTGTGTGCGGTCTGGCCAGCCGGTGTGGCCCTGGCCAGCGTGACCGGCACGGACATGCCGGCGGCAGCGCTCATCAGCCTCGGCTGCTACTTCCTTCTGCGCTATTCGCCGGCGCGCCCGCGGCTGGCTGCGGTGTCATTCGGCCTGTTCATGGGTCTGGCCACGTACATCAGGGCCATCGCCCTGCCCCTTTGCGTGCTGGCGATCTTCTGCTTTCGCGCCTCCGGACTCGGCTGGAGGCCGGCCGTGCGCAACACCGTTCTGTCATGCGCGGTGGCTGCCGTGCTGCTCTCGCCCTGGGCCGTGCGCAACCGACTCCGTTACGGCGAAGCCTTCATCGGTGACAGCCACGGCGGCATCACAGCTCTGGTCGGCGCCAACCCCGACAGCGACGGCCGCTACTCGCGTTCGCTGAACCGGATATTCCACGAAGTGACGGGCTACACGGTCCTGGCCGAGCCACACCGCGAAGCCGATCGGGCGGCGCTTTCCTTGGCCCTGCCCTGGATGCGCTTCGACCCCGCGTTTTCGCTCGGACTGGTTCTCGCCAAGGCCGAGCGCCTGCTGGTTCACGAGCGCGCCCTGCTCTACTGGCCGCTCTTTCGTGCCGGTGTGCTGCAAGAGCCGGCGCTCAGCCTGGCCAGCCGCTGGCGTTCGACCGTCGAGTGGATCGTGGACAGCTTCTGGCTGGCAACGGTGGCGGCTGCGCTGGCGGGCCTGGGCACGGCCCTCGCGCGACGGCGCTGGCTGGCGCTGACCCTGCTGCCATTCATTGTGGTCCTGGCCGGCCTCTACATCGTCATCTTCGCAGACCCGCGCTATCGCGTGCCCATCGCCTTGCTGGTTTTTCCCTTCGCTGCGGCCGGGCTCGTGTGCCTGGCCCGGACGGCAAGGGCCGTCATCCGCGAACCCCGGATGTCTCGGGCGATGCGCTGGGAAGCTGGCCTTTCCTTGGGCCTGATCGTCGCCATCTTTGCCGGCTCCCCGACGCTAGCCTGGGCAGGCGGCAGGCTGCGCGAGCATCACCGCTGGGCTGTCCAGGTTTGCCATGTGGACCAGCAAGCGCGCCTGTGTTCCTGGCGCAGGACCGGCCCGCACGAGGACGACGGCACGTCCGCTGTGCGCGGGGTGTGGAATGGCGTGGGACTGGCCATCCCGGCGGCGGCGCCCGATCGGGCGAAGGAGATCGCCGCTGGAACGGAACTGGGCCTGGCCCCGGGCGACTATGCGATCCAGGCGTCGCTCGACATCGCGCCGCTGGACGCATCCGCGAGCGTTCCGGCAGGCGAATTCACCGTGCAAGTCGGGACCGACGTGCCGGGTACGACGGTCTCGCTGGCCTCGGTCGCGCAAGCCACACGGGAATCGAACACGTTCCCCTTGCGGATTGCAGCCCACCACGGCGGGGGACGGCTGTCGGTGCGGCTGCGCATCGTGGTTCCACCAGGCGCGTCGGCCGCAACAGCGCCGGGCCGGCTGTGGGTGAACGAACTGGCGGTGATGCCACTGGCGCGCCAGCCCACTCAAAACCCTACTCACCGCCCAATAATCCGCTAGAACTCCCAGCCCGTTCATGAAGTTCGACAACGTCTCCATCGTCGGCGTGGCCCATGTGGATGCCCCGCACCGCATCCCATCCGAGGATCTGGATGCACGCTTGGCCGAGACCTACCGTCGGCTGGGCATGCCTGCGCGCCTTCTGGAGAGCCTGACCGGGGTGAAGGCACGCCGCTTTTGGGATGCGCAGACGCAGCCCAGCGATGCGGCCACGCTGGCGGGGCGGAAGGTTCTGGCTGACACGGGCGTGGACCCGGCGCGCATCGGGGCGCTCATCAACACCTCGGTATGCCGCGACTACGTCGAGCCGTCAGTCGCGTGCTTCGTGCACGCCAATCTGCGCCTGCCCGAGACTTGCCTAAACTTCGACATCGCCAACGCTTGCCTGGGCTTCATCGACGGCATGCACCTGGTGGGCAATCTGATCGAGCGCGGCCAGATCGACTTTGGCCTGATCGTCGACGGGGAAAGCAGCCGTACCGTGGTCGAGGCCACGCTCGCGCGACTGAGCGCGGGCAGCTGCGACGCACAGATGTTGCGCGACCAGCTCGCCACGCTGACCGTGGGGTCGGGCGCCGCCGCCATGATCCTGGCGCACACGCGCCTGGCGCCGGGCGGGCATCGCTTCCACGGCGGGACCAGCTTGGCCGCTACCCAGCACAATCAGTTGTGCCGGGGCCAGCTCGACGTGGGCATCACCGATACTCGCAGCCTGCTGCTCCACGGCGTGGGACTGGCGCAACGAACCTGGGCGCAGGCACAGAAATATCTAGGATGGAGCGCAGAATCCGTCGATCTGTTTGCCCTGCACCAGGTGAGCGAACTGCACACGCAGGAGTTGGCCCGCGCCGTCGGCTTCGATCTCGCGAAGGCATTTCTCATCTACCCGGAGCTGGGCAACGTGGGTCCTGCCTCGGTGCCCATGGTCCTGTCCAAGGCGGTGGAGGCCGAGCGCGTGTCGCCGGGCGACCACATCGTCCTGGGCGGCATCGGTAGCGGACTGAACTGCACGGTGGCCGGCGTGACCTGGTAGTGCGACCGTGACGGATCGCTCGCGCGTCCCGCAGTCGCTGTATCCCTTCGCTGACCACTTCCTCGATCGCAGCGGGCTGCGCCTGCACTACCTCGACGAGGGCCAGGGCGAGCCGGTGGTCATGCTGCACGGCAACCCCACCTGGTCGTTTCATTTCCGCGCGCTGGTATTGGCCCTGCGCGCTCGCTTTCGCGTGGTGGTGCCCGACCACATGGGCATGGGTCTGTCCGACAAGCCCGGCGACGGCCGGTACCGCTACTGCCTGCAAAACCGCGCCGACGATCTGGCGGCGCTGCTCGATCACCTGGGTCTGGTTCGCGGCGTGACCCTGATCATGCACGACTGGGGCGCCATGATCGGCATGGCCTGGGCCGTGCGCTTTCCCGAGCGCGTCGCTCGCCTGGTGGTGCTCAACAGCGCCGCCTTTCACGTGCCACTCGACGCGCACGTGCCCGCGGCACTGCGCCTGGTGCGCAACCGCGCGCTGGGAGCGCTGAGCGTGCGCAGCTCTGACTTCTTCATTCGGGCGGCCGCGCGCGCCTGTTGCACGCGCCGGCCTCTGCCAGCCGAAGTGCTCGACGCCTATCTTGCGCCCTATGCAAACTGGGCCGATCGCATCGCACTGCTGCGCTTTCCACAGGACGTGCCGCTCGTGCCGTCGGACCCTTCGTACAGCCCGGTAAGCGCCATCCAGGCTGGCTTGGCGCAATTCCGGCAAACCCCGGCCATCATTTGCTGGGGCGAGCGCGACGTGGTTTTTCCGTCCCGCGTGCTGGACATCTGGCGCCACCATTTTCCGCACGCCGAAGTCCATCGTTTTCCCGACTGTGGCCACTGGGTGCTGGAAGATGCGCCTGACGAGATCGCCGCCTGCGTGCGCGCGTTTCTGACAGCCCGGCCGCCCGACTAGGCCATCGCCGGGCTCGCGGACCAGGCACGCGCAGCAGCCGCACAGTCTGGCTCAGGAGGCAGCGTCTCTCGTGCGGCGTTTTCACGACTCTCCACCTCGACATCACGTGGCCGAGCAGGAGGCTCGTGGAAGAAACCCGTGACTGCGAAATCCGCGGAAACAAGCTCCCGAACCGACGTGCTACCATCCCCTGCCATGCGCCGCCCGTTCGGTCAGTTGGCCATCGATGCAGGGGCCGCGGCGGGCCTGGCTTTCCTGGGTTTTTGCATCGTCCACCTCGCCACGCTTCCGCTGGCCAACGGGGATATGTACTGGCAGACGCGGGCGGGCGAGTTGCTCCTGCAGACAGGCGCCATCCCTGATCGCGACACGTTTTCCTATACGATCTACGGAGCGCCCTGGAACAACCACGAATGGGGATTCGAGATCCTGGCGGCACTCCTGCACGCCGCTGCGGGCTGGGGCGGCTTCCGCCTGCTCGTTTTCGTATTGTGTGGGGGCACGGCAGCCGCCGTGGCGCTGACCCTAGCGCGCCGGAATGGCATGGCGCTGGCGTTGACCGGCGCCACCGGCTTCCTCCTGCTCGGATGGTACAAGTTCATCCCTGCGCCCCAGGCGGTGTCCATGGTTCTCTTCCTGCTGGGGTATTGGCTTTTCCTCGGACCGAATTTGCTGGCCTCGTGGTGGCGACTGGCCGCGCTGGCGGCCTACATGCTGGTCTGGGGAAACCTGACGGCCGAGGCTGTCGTGTTCTTGCCCTTCGTGGGATTCGACCAGATCATGCGACTGGCCGGGCGCAGGTTTAGCGTCGCGCCGTTGAGGTCGTTGCCCCCCAGAGCCAGCAGCCTGCGTCTTGCGCTGCTGGCGTTGGCGCTGCTGGCACCGTTCCTGAACCCGCCCGGCGTGTCGGTGTTTGAATACGTCCTGCTGGGAACCTCGATCAATCGCCTGGTCAACATTGAATTCCGCCATCTGTGGGAATCAGCCGCCACAGTGTCCCCGGCGGTCAAGAACCTGGCCCGGGCGCTGGCCCTGGTCTACCCCGTTTGGGGCGGTCTGCGCATTCTTCGTGCGCCCAACCGTTGGGACGAGGGCCGGCGTCTGGGACTCGGATTGCTGGCTTTGCTGGGGGCGACGCTCTACGAGCGCAACCTGTGGATGCTCACACTGCCGCTGATGCCCGCGCTGTCCGCACTGGGCAAATGGGCGCGCGCCAGCCGCCGAGAGACCTTTGCTGGTGCCACGGCCTTGCTGGCCGCGGCCGCCCTGTTCCTGCTGTTCCTGCGTGCCGTACCCTGGTGGTCGCCTGCACTCGCCGCTCGCGAACTGACCAGCATGCGCTACTACCGCGAGCACTTGTCAGCCGCGGACCTGCCGCTGGCCTGCGACCAGGCCCTGGCGCAAGCGCCGCCGGGCAAGCGCCTGCTCACCACGCGTGTGTGGGCCAACTGGGTGATCTGGCGGGCGCCTTGGCTGCGGGTCTTCGTGGACGGGCGCAATCTCGAGTACCCAGTGGACATGCACTTCGCCATGGTCGCCGCGCTCAAGGGCAGGCCCGGGGTGCAGAAGTTTCTCGATCGCTCGGGGACTGATCTGGTCTTGACGACCCCGGGTTGGCTCAAGCTGTCCGGGCTGGCTGGCGCTCCCTGGAAGCGCTCATTCGTGGGCGGGGGTTGTGCGCTCTACGCCAGGAAGCCCGACGTTGGGCAGAGCCAGGCGTCTGCGCCGTGAGACGGGGCACTCCGTGCGCCGCGTGTTTTCCGCTGTGGACCCGGCTCTTGCAGCACGCACTGGGTCAGCGCAGCATGTTTCGGGTTCGAGGACGCCGGCAGCGGGAAGTCATGGCAATTCTATGCTAGAGATTGCCCCTATCTTGAGGTGGCGTGACTCCGGGTGCACATCGTGTTCGGCACCGGACGCCCGAGCGGAAAACATAGGGAGATTTCATGCACGCATTGCCTGATGCGCTGGTGCAGCGCCTGAGGAATCGACAGGCCGTCCTGGTGGCTGGCGCTGGCTGTTCCGAACTGGCCCAGCTTCCCGGCTGGGCTGCTCTCGGTCAAAGTTTCCTCCAATGGGTCACGGCCGACGCCGACAAGGCCGCGCTTTCCGATCTCTTGCAAAACCGTCGCATGACCTCGGCCCTGGCGCTCGTGCGCGAACTGTTTCACGACAGCACCCTGGGCGATGTGTTGGCGGATGCCTATGGCAGAGGTGTGCAGGTGCCCGCGGCCATCAGCAGCGTGGCCCACGCGCCCTGGCGTGGCTTGATCGCGACGACGTTCGATCCTCTCTGGGCCACCGCGCTGGCCGACGATCCCGAGATCGCGAGCCGCACGGCGTTTGCCGCCAATGCCAGCTCGCTGGAACACGGCCATGGCCGCTTCCTCCTGCAGATCTTCGGTCGCGCCGACGTGCCTGCCTCGCTGTGCCTGGCCCCGGCCGAGATCCCGGCGAAGATCGGCGCCACCGGCGCGGCAGCCTTCGTCGCCAGCCTGTATCACAAGTGGTCTTTCGTTTTCGTGGGCTATCGGCCCGACGATCCGGACCTGGCCATGCTGGTCCAGCGCGTGCTGGGCGCGACCGAGACACGGGTGCCGCACTTCCTGCTGGCGCCGCAACTCTCGGACGGCGACGCGCGTCTGGTGCGCGCCGAACTGGGCCTGGTCCCGGTTTCGCTGGACGCGACGCTGGAGGAGACGCTGGGGATCTTGGCCACCATCAGCGCCCAACCAGGCCGCAAGCCGGCCGACGACGAGGTGGAAGCGTGGCTGGAGCTTGTCATCGCCGATCCTGGGGATGAGGAGGCGCACCAGGGCCTCGATCGCGGCCTGACCCATCTGCGCGAACGCAAGGAATGGGAGCGCATGGTCGGCATCATGATCGGCCGCGCGGAGGTCATCCACGAGCCAGCGTCGCAGGCAGCGGCCTTGCGCGAGGTAGCTTTGTTGCTTGAACGCGACATGAACGCCACCGATCGGGCCTATCCCGTGATGATGACGGCGTTGCGCTTGCAGCCACGCGATGCCGATCTGCTGGCCGACGCCAAGCGCTTGGCCGAAAAGACCGGCGAGTGGGATGACTTTGCCCGCGAGGTCGCCCAGCTCGAACACGAGGGGGCTGACGCTGCGGATTCGACCCAGATCGCGCTGGGCGTAGCGCGGGTGTGCGCCCGCGACACGGCCAGGGTAGACGAGGCCATCGCCGCCTTCCAGAAGGTGCTCAACCGGGATCCGCAGAACCCCGAAGCGCTGGCCGAGCTGGAGAATCTGTACCGCCAAGCCGAACGCTGGGAGCCGCTGCGCGCGCTGTACGAAAAGATGCTGGCCCGCGACCCCAACAACAATGCAGTCTTCGCCAATCTCGAGGCGCTGCTGCGCAAGACCGAGCAGTGGTCGCCCCTCACGTCGCTCTTGGAAAAAGAGCTGGCGCGCAATCCGGCCGATCCGGCGGCCCTGGCCAAGCTGGAGGAATTGTATCGCAAGACCGAGCAGACCAAGGCGCTGACGGACCTGCTGCGCAAGGCCCTAGCGCGCAACCCCACCGACGGAGCCATCTTCAGCAAGCTGGAACAGATCTACCGCGCGACCGAGCAGTGGAAACCGCTCATCGAGATGCTGGAGGCGCTGACCGCCCGCGATCCCGCGAACGGCGAAGCCCTGGCCAAGCTGGAGGAACTGTATCGCAAGACCGAACGCTGGACACTGCTGTGCGATCTGCTCGAGATGCGCGCGCAGCGCAAAGGCGACGCCGAGCTGGCGCGCGGGCTGCGCATGGAGCGGGCCAGCCTGCTGCTCGACAAGCTGAAGGACGTGGAAAGCGCGCTTGTGGTGGCGCAGGGTTTTGCCGCCGAAGATCCGGCTGCTGCCGAGGCGTTGTACCTACGGGCGCTCGACAGCGACCCCGACAACGCGGTGGCGCTGTCGGCGCTGGCCGTGCTGTGCTGGCACAAAGGCGAGTTCGAGCGCGCGGCCAAGTTCGCGCTGGAAGGCGCGGAGAAGACCAAGAACCCGATGGAGAAGGGGCGCCTGCTGGCCCAGGCGGGCATCCTGGCCCTCGACCATCTCGACGACCCAGATGCAGGCCTGGACCTTCTCGGCCGTGCCCTGGCCGCCGATCCGGAACAAGTGAGCGCGGCCGAACGTCTGGCCAAGCTGCGCGAGGCGCGCCAGGAATGGCTGCCGCTCGAGCCGGTGCTGGACATGCTGCTGCGCCGGGCGCCGGCCCATGACGACGCGGCCCGCGCTGCCTTGCATGAACGGGTCGGCCGTTGCGCGAAGCAGTTGGGAAAGCTGGACAAGGCGATGGCCAACTTCGACGCAGCCACCAGACTGTCGCCGAGTTCGCTGCCGCTGGCGCAGGCCTCGGCCGACTTGCACTTCGAGCGCCAGGCCTGGGCCGATGCGGGCGCGGGCTACGAACGCGTCTACGCGTTGGGCCAAAGTAGCCTGTCCGCCCCGGAGCGGGCGGCTCTCTGTGTGCGCCTGGCCACCTGCGCAGAGCGAACCGGCGACAGCGACGCCGTGCTTCGCTTCCGCGAGGAAGCGGCTGCGCTGGAGCCGCACGAGCGCAGCCACTTGGACGCGCTCGTCGCGATTCGCACGGCCCGCCAGGAGTGGCGCGATGTGGTCGAGCTGCGACGCAAGCAGCTCGCCCTGGTCAGCGACGAGGAGGAGCGGGCGCAACTGTGGGATGAGCTGGGCGATATCCTGCGCGACAAGCTGGACGATTCGGCCGCGGCCGTGTCCTGTTACACCAAGGCGCTGGCCGTGCAGCCCGAGCGACGGCAGACCCTGTACAAGATGCTCGACCACTACAGCCTGAGCAAGCAATGGAGCAAGGCTGTCGAGACACTGGAGAAGGTGTCCGAGCTGGAGACCGAGCCGACCATCCGCGCCCGCGGCCGCTACACCCTGGCCGCCATCTATCGCGACGAGATGAAGGACCGTGCCAAGGCCGTGGCGGTCTTCACCCAGGTGCTCGACGACGACCCGATGTTCCTGCGCGCCTTCGATGCCATCGAGCGCATCCTGAACGAAGACCGGCACTGGAAGGAACTGGCGCGCGCCTACCGCCGGCAGTTGCGGCGCATGCCCGCCGACGCGCCCGTCGAGCTCAAGCTGCGCCTGTGGGATGCGCTGGCCGGAGTGGCCATCAAGCACCTGAAGAACCGCGAGAGCGCGGTGCTGGCCCTGGAAGTCGCGGCCTCGCTCGACCGGGACAACTTTGCGCGCCAGGAGCAGCTCGCGCAGCTATACCAGGAATCCGGTCCCTCGGCGGTGAGCAAGACCATCGCGCAGCACCAGATGTTGATCAGCAAGAAGCCCGACCGCATCGCCTCGTATCAGGCGCTGGCGCCGCTCTTCTACCAGACCGGCGCCCACGACCGGATGTGGTGCGTGGCCGCGGCGCTGGTCTATCTGGGCCATGCCGATGCGCCGCTGGCCAGTTTCTACGAGGGCTACCGGCCCAGCCAGCTTCCCAGCGCAGCCGGTAAGATGAACGAAGAGCTGTGGCGCAAGATTCTGCACCCGACGGAGGATCCCTATATCGGCGCCCTGCTCGCCCTGCTGGCACCGGCCATCGCCATGTCCAGCGCGAGCCCGCACAAGGCCATCGGCGTGGACCGGTCCGACCGCGTGGACCTGTCGGGCGCGGCCTGGCCGCACGCCGCGGCCCTGCGCTACGTGGCCAACAGCATCGAGGCAATCTTGCCCGACGTTTTTCTGAAGAAGGATGCGCCGGGCACGGTGTCCATCGTCAACCTGAAGGAGAAGAACACACTGACCCCGGCCCTGGTGGTGGGCCCGGGCTTCGAGCAGTGGACGCGACAGAGCGAGGTCATCTTCGATCTGGCCAAGCGGATGGTGCTCATGCGCACGGATCGGTTCCCCCGCTTTGCCCTGGGCACCCCGGCCCTGCTGGAGATCGCGGTGCGCGCGGGGCTTCTCTTGGGCGGGTGCCCGATCGGCAATGGCCCGCACGGGGGCGAAGTCGACAAGATGGCCAAGGGGCTCGACCCTCTGCTCTCGCCACCGTTGCGGGCCGAGTTGAAGGTGGTGGCACGCAAGTTCGTGGAGGCGCGCGGGGACAAGCTGGATCTGCTTGGCTGGATCGTCGCCTCCGACCTCACCGCCGGCCGCGCGGCGCTTGCACTGTGTGGCGATCTGGGCGCGGCGGCGCGGGTGCTGGCAATCGAGCCTTCGGGGCAGAGCCCTTTGCCGGTGCGCGAGCGAATCAGCGATTTGCTGGCGTTCTCGGTCAGCGAGGATCACTTCGCGGTTCGCGCGGCACTCGGCCTGCACGTGAACCTCACGCCGCCCCCACCGGAATCCGGCAGCCTCGCCACCGCCCGGCGCCGCATGAGCCACGTGCAGATCAAGTCAACGCCGTAGTGCCTGTTCCCAGGCCAGCGCTACTCGTTCGCCGCGCAAGAGAAGCTACCGTCGGCAAGACTGGCGGTGGATCCCCCACCTATGGACGGTTCACACTCCAAGACGGTTCCCGAGAAGGTGCCCGAGACCGTGCCACCCATCGAGGTGGTGAACGCGCTCACGTTGATGCTTCCGTCACCACCCGGGAGGTCTGTGCAGTCGACGGTGGCGCCGTCGGCGGACGTAACTACGAGCGCGTTGGATTCGCCATTCGTATTGTTTGTGGGAAAGGACCCTATCGTGGGTTCGTACACGGTGACTGTGACGTATCCCCCCGTCTCGCTTGCTCCGGTGACAGCCAAACTACTCGAGCTGGCCTGGCATCGGGCGAAACCGGGACAAATGAAGAAGGTCGTCTTTGTGCCGTTGATCGTCACTGTGAGAGTCCCGATCGGCGGAGTGCCAGACGGTAACATCACGCCCACACCCGCCACGCAAACATATCCGCCCGCGGTGCCGCAGACTCCGGCTGTGCACGTCTCGCCAGCGTTGCAAGTATGGCCGCACCCCCCACAGTTATTGGGATCCGAACTGGTGTTGCGACAAATTCCGTAGCA
>Ga0187862_10005630_pt1 | contig 11537 bp, 9 predicted proteins | sample June2016WEW_10_1_FD_133003 | JGI IMG/M metagenome (GOLD analysis project Ga0187862, IMG submission 133003) | Peatland microbial communities from SPRUCE experiment site at the Marcell Experimental Forest, Minnesota, USA - June2016WEW_10_150 | ecosystem: Environmental > Terrestrial > Soil >...
CGGTTTTTCCGGTGGCTATGCCTCTGCAACGGCGACGGCGGCGGAAAGCACGGCACGGGAGGCCCAGATGAATATTGACCTTCTCAGCCATGACGTTGACCGGCTGCTGCTGATCACGGAAGCGTTGTGGACGCTGATGAAAAAAGAGCATGGCTATGCCGATGACGTTTTGACCAACCTGATTGAGGAGATTGAAAAACGAAAAGTCATCGTGGATGGCATGGCTGTCAAAGCCCCGCCCCAGACGTGTCCCAGCTGCGGCAAAATCAATTCGGCCAAACGTTTGTTCTGTATTTATTGCGGAAAGCCAATACTGGGAAATCCTTTTGCCCATTAAATTCTGCGGTCAGACACAGCATCGGGACCGTAAAGATTGGATTACGACAGACGCCAGCGGCCTGCCCCGATGCCGTTATCGGGGTTGCGCCCGATATGCAAAAGTAGATTCCGGTAGCGAAGTTCCTGAAGTTGCTGGCGAATCTTCGCTTTGATGTTTCGATTGTCCGGATGCAACTGTTCAAGCTCCCGCTCGAAGATGTAGGCGTCCGTTGTGGTGAATTCTGTTTTTCCGAGGCGGCGGATGGCGTTGAGCACGTCCAGCGCCCAACCGCGTTGGGTGACGGAAATTTCTTTCAACGGTTTGACGCGATGGAATTGCGCGCGGACTTCGGCTGCCTGGGCGACGAAAGTTGAAAACGCATTTTCTTTGTAAGAAGGGACGAGGTTCGGTCACTATTTAACTGAATGCAGACTCATTCAATGACCGTCCAGGAACAGGAATCCACATTCCGGCGATGGCTGGATGAGCATCTGGGATTGATGTTGAAAGTGGTTCGTGGCTGTGCCACGGCGCCGCAAGACCAGGATGATTTGCTTCAGGACATCCTCCTGCAAATCTGGTCGTCCATCCCGTCCTTTCGTGGAGAGGCCAAAGAAACCACCTGGATTTATCGTGTGGCGTTCAACACCGCGCTGGCCTGGCGACGCGGGGAGCAGCGGCGGCGAAAGGGGCATGAAACCTTTTTGAAGTTTGACACCTCGCCCCAGGCCCAGCCGAGCCACGTGGATTCGCTATCGGAACGGGAAATGGTGGAACGGCTTTACGCCGCCATCCGCCAACTGCCCAAGGTGGACGCTTCGCTGGCGCTCATGCACCTCGACGGCTTGAGCTATCAGGAAATGGCCGAGGTGCTTGGCATTTCCGAAAATTATATTGGCGTGAAACTGAACCGCATCCGCAAACAACTGGCAGACCAACTGAAAGGAGCAAACGATGAACTTTGAAAAATTTCAAAAGGCGTGGCAATCCCAGGACACTGGCGCGAAAGTGACCATCAACGCCGACGTGCTGCTGAAAGAAGTCCGGCGCAACCAACTGCAGTTCCGGGCGATGATCTTATGGCGCGACGTGCGGGAAGTGGGCGTGGCCTTTTTGCTGACTTTGTTTTTCCTGCATCAGGGTATGCGACATCACCATTGGACTAATTATCTGCTGGCATTGGCCGGCTTCGGCGTCGGCACATTTATGGTGGTGGATCGCCTGCTTCAACGTAGAAAACAGCCCGTTTCAAATGATTCCCTCAAAACTTGCATTGAAGGTTCATTGCTTCAGGTCAACCACCAGATCTGGCTTCTGAGAAATGTCTTTTGGTGGTATTTGCTGCCGTTTGCGGCGGCGGTGGGAATTTCCATCGGCCATTCGGCCTTGCACGCGCGGAATCCAGGTTTTGCGGCAATGATTGCCGGGGTGGTGGCACTGTTTGTGACCCTGCTTTACTGGGGAATTTACTGGTTGAACCAATTTGTCGTGAAGAAAAATTTGGAACCGCGCCGGCAGGAACTCGAAACGTTGCTGACCGGCCTCGAGGAGAATCCACAATGAACTCACCAGAACTGGTTCAACCTCACGGCAGCCGCCAGACGCCGCACCCGATGTGCAAAAGTAGATTCCGGTCGCGAAGTTCCTGAAGTTGCTGGCGTATGTGGACTCGCTCGCGCCCGCTCGCTCGGCCCTCGTGGGCCTTTGCTTTCAGCCAAATTCCTTTCGCCATTTCCCAAATGGCTCAAGTCGCTTTGATGTGGCGACCTGCTCGCGATTTATCGGAGTTGTCCGGATGCAACTGTTCAAGCTCCCGCTCGAAGATATAAGCGTCTGTTGTGGTGAACTCGGTTTTCTCGAGGCGGCGGATGGCGTTCAGCACGTCCAATGTCCAGCCGCGTTGGGTGACGGAAATATCTTTCAACGGTTTGACGCACTTGAATCGCGCACGGACTTCGGCAGGGAACCAAATGTGCCAATATCAAGAACTGACCCGTTTCCGTTTCCGGAGGAGGTGTCTTTGGGTGGGGCGGAAAAGCGTGTGAAAAGGCACCAATGTCAACGCAGCGCTCCCTTTGCCAGAGAAAAACGGAGGGCGGACTTGAAAATGGACTTGGCAAACGGTGGAGCAGGAGGAAGATTACGAAAAGGCCCGCGCTGGTCGTGGGCAAGAAACCAAATGGGAATGTCAGAAAAACACATTGGAAATTTTTTGAATCCAAAACCGGGGTTCAAAGCATCACACTTATGAATGACTCAAAAACTTGCCGGAACGAATCGAACCCCATGAAGAAAATCATCGTCATGCTCTCGCTTGTCGCCGTGGCCGGCGGCGTGTTGTTGTCGGGCTGCTCAAAACCAAAAACGCCGGCGGCTTCCCCGGGAGGCGGCACCAATTCCAGCGCGGCCGCCGCCGCGTCGGACAGTCCGGTGGACATGAAGATCAAATGGACGGCGGGAAAAACGTTTGCGATGCGGATGGAGATGAACATGACCACCGAAATGAAGGTGCCCAACCAGCCGGATCCGGTGAAACAGGACATTAAGCTGACGCAGAATTACAACCTGTCGGCGCTCAATAAACTGGACAACGGCGGCTGGGAACTGGAACTGGAATTCGAGAACGAAACCATGGATGTGGCGGTGGGCGCACGCAGCGTGTTGAGTTTTGATTCCACTGAAAATCCGGCGCAGGAAACCAACAATCCGGTGGCGCCCATCCTGCGTGCGATGGTTGGCGCGCGCCTCCAGTATTTCACCGACGCATCCGGCAAGGTCGAAAAAATGGGCGGCATGGACGACTTGCTGAAGCGCATTACCGCGGCCGGAACATCGCAGCAGCGGGGGATGTTCCAGCAGATGTTCAGCGAGGACACGTTGAAGCGATACGGTTCATTTTCGGAAGCCCTGCCGAACCGGATCGTGAATATCGGCGAGAGCTGGTCGGTGAAAAGCGACATTGAATCCGCCATCGGCACACTGACGATGAACATGAAATATACGTTCAAGAACTGGGAGCAACATGGCGACCGCATGTGCGCGCACGTTGACGCCACGGGCGACATTGCGTCCAAAACCACCTCGGCGGCCATGGTGGGCGCGATGGTTGAAATCGAAAAAGGGAAAATTTCGGGCGAGTTCTGGTTCGACCCGGACATGGGCATGATTGTGGATGTCCACAACAATCAGGACATGACGCTGAAAATCACAACCCGGGCACAGACGATGACGCAGAAGTTGACCCAGAAAGTCCGGGTGTCGCTGGTGGATGTGCAATAAGATTTCGGTCCATGCAAATTTTCCGCCAAAAAATCATGAAACCTACTGGCGGAAGTCTTGTCGAAATGAAAACCGGACGGGCATTCACATTGATTGAACTGCTGGTGGTCATCGCCATCATTGCGATCCTGGCGGCGCTGCTTCTGCCGGCGTTGTCGCGGGCCAAAGAGCACGGCTACCGGACAACCTGCCTGAACAACCAAAAGCAGTTGAATCTGGCGTGGCAGATGTATGCCGATGAATCCAGCGGCAAACTTGCCTTGAACGAATGGGAGTTTCGCGGGGCGGGTGTGCCGGAAAGTCCGAGCAATTCCTGGGTCACGGGCAACGCCGGCCTTGACAGCGACCCGGGAACCATCACCAGCGGCACCATTTATCCGAATGTGAAAAACATCCAATGCTATCGGTGTCCGGCCGATCACAGCACCGTCTTGGGCACGACCATCCCGGTTTTACGCAGCTACTCCTTGAGCTGTTACATGGGCGGGCCGCAGGCAGACACGGATCAATATGGCCTTGTGCCAGTGCATCAAACCAGCCAAATCCTGAAACCATCCACGACGCTCACATTTCTGGAGGAGGACATTTCCTCCATTGACGACGGGCATTTTCTGTATTCCGCCAAGGTCAACAACTGGTATAATATTCCGTCGTGGCAGCACAGTCACGGCGACACGCTCGCTTTTGCCGACGGGCACATGGACTACTGGAAATGGAAGAGCGAGCTTCCCACCGCAACTGCTTTTGGGAGCGGTGCCAGTTCGACCGACCCGCTGGCGCTTCAGGACATCGCCCGTCTCCAACAAGCCGCGCCTTGAACACTCAACGGACGGTTTTTCCTTTTCGCGTTCCTGGCAACCTGGCGGTTTAATGTCCGCCACATGAAAATTGTTTTTGCTTATTCGGGCGGCCTCGACACCTCGGTGCTGATGTCCTGGATCAAGGAAAAGTACATTTAATCGTTTCGGCAGGCCTGTTTCTGGCCGGTTGCTGCACCACCAAAACCGTGTTCTCAGCCGATGGCAATGTGGCCACGGGTATCGTTTGAGCCGGGTGTAACGGGCGCGAACTTCGTCTGGCGGAACGATGATGGTTTGTTGGTAGGGCGCGATGTCCCTATCGCGCCGCAGCTCGCTCGGAGAGCAAGCCCTACCTTTTGTTGCAATCGTCCGCACCACTTCAATCCGCGCCTCAACCGGAATGCGATTCAGGGCGAAATTGCACCCAATCCAGCCGGCGCGGCGGGCGGTGGGCGCGAGTGGCTTGCGTTTGATGATGGTGGAGGGCGGGAAGGCGAAGCTGGGGACGAGTAATAAATTGCGGACCAGCCATAACATTCCCTCGCCCCGCCCAGCGGGGAGAGGGTCAGGGCGAGGGGATTTGATTAGTTTTTCCCCACGACCCTCAACCGGCCTGCGGCCACCTTCTCCCGCTCCCGCGAGCGAAGGAATGATCTCGTATTGCATGAAATAAAAATTCGGCGTCTCGTCGTGGCGGATGGCGTTCATCATCGCCGCATACGCACCGTCCGTGATGCTGTCACCAATGCGCGATTTCTGGCTTTGAGTTGAAACCAAAATCCGCCTTGTCGCGCCGAAATCAGATGAAGGCGGAAGTTGGGACATGAATAATCACTGGCCGGATGCCTTGGTTCCAGACGAAGCATTATTCTCTTGCGCCGCATTCCGATTTATTCTCCCATTCCCGCAGTTCGCCTTGAGTTTTGGGCATTGAAAAAAGGATGGATCAGTTTCTGAAAAAACTATGAATACAATTCATATTCATGCTCACCGGCCGGGTCGCATTCGTCCACTGCTTTGGTTGCTGGCACTCGCGCCTGTTTTCTTGAGCGGCTGCAAATCTCAGCCGGCGAATTTCACGATGGTGAAAACGACCGGCACCAACATGGTCGTGATTGTGGCGCCCAGCCCGGCTTTTATCACACACGCCACACCCATCACCGTCACCAATCCCAACCCCATTTCAATCACCATCACCAACGCCGGCAGGGAACAGCCGTGCTGCCATGGTGCCGAGCACAAAGGTTCGCGTTGCCAGACCGTCACGACGAGCTGCGCACCTCCGGATTGCGGGGGTGGACGCAATCAACAGGGCCCCGCACCAATTGACTCAAGCCTTTTGACTTTACTCGGACTACTGGTTGCGCTTTCAGCGTATCTGGCCAACGTACGACGGGGTCTCATCCCAAAATCCAAAAAGGAACGGACCAAGGCAAAAGAACTTGGAGCAGCCAGACTCAATGTGGCGGACCTGAAAGCCGGGAAAAGCGGAGCAACTCCCCTTGAAATAGCGGAAAGCACTGTGGCGAAACTGGAAGCGGAGCTGGCGGCAGAGGAACTGCCGGATGACGATAAGCTCAAGGAAATAGCCTGGGGATTGTTCTGGATGAGCGTTGCCGACTTTTTGTTCATTGTGGCGACCATTTTGCTGGGAACGTACATTTTGCGGCAAACCGTGATCCACTGTCCCACGTGGGATTGGGCAAAGCCCGCGGCGTTGATATCTGCTGCCGCGGGCGTCCTGGTATTGATCGGGCTGCATGCCAAACAAATAGGAAAATCGATATATTTCTGGTGGAAAAATAAAAACCCATAGGAGCAAGTGAAGGTCATGAAAGACGTTTGCAATCTTCAGTCCCTTCTGCAAAAAAAACGCTCACGGCAGGCGCCAAGGGTCCAAAACAGTTGAGGGTTGGGGGTCGCGGCAATTTCCATTCGCCACGACAGACATGGAGCAGCAGGCCGGCGTCGCGCAGGTGTAGTGTCGGCGCTCTGCGCCGATTTCGAGCCGGAGGCTTGACGCTACAGTGGCAGCCGCCACTCGCCCCGGCCAACGTGAATCAATAAACCGGTGTTACGCAAAACTTGAAGTTGCTGGCGGATTTTATCTCTCACGTGCCGATTATCGGGGTGGAGTTTTTCCAGTTCGTGGGTGAAATGGGGAGCACACGCGCCGTCGCGTCGGAGCCGTGCGAAGACGGAAATCAGATGAAGGCGGAAATTGGGGTAGCCTGCTCCGATGCCGCCTGCTCGCGACCTGCTCGCGATTCATCGGAGTTCATCGGAGTATATCGGAGGAATAATCACTGGCCGGATGCCTCGGCTCCAGCTACGGCAGTTGGAGGGACGAACAACCCGCTTCTGCACCGGTTTGTGCCAATACTCAGGACTGACCCCTTTAGTGGCAAGCCTGCAAAGACCGGTAGCTCATTTCAATGCAACCACGATGCGACGACTCAGTTGCTCATCCAGAAGTTCCACAGCGTGCCCGACGCGCTCTGCGCGCCGACAGCGTAGATCGACTGGCCGAGATCGCGTCCGTCGATCATCGTGGAAGCCCGGTCGTAGTGCACCTGCGGCGGCGGATGGTTAGGGTCATGTTGGGGTTTGAGGTGCTGGCTGGTATAGGTGCCGTCACCGCCGTGATACGCCGCAACTTCCTGGAACCATGCCGCATTGACATCGCCGCCCAGCGAGGCGGCAAAGCCGAAGGCCCAGTTCGTGTCGTCGTCCGGATAGAACATAATGGTGCGGAAGCCGATCACGTTGTGCATGCCCTGGAAAACGCCCCACCAGGCGTTGAACGCATCGAAGCCGTTGCCGCTTCCGCCATCCTCGTTGGCGCGGTCATAGAACGACGGGATCACCTCGCACGACATGATGACCCAGGTGGCGAGCTTGCCGCCGGCTGCAGCGCCAAAACCCGGATTGCCACCGGTGCCGATGTCGGGCACATACCAGACGTCGGCGTCGTTTCTGAGCGTCGTGTTGATGAGCCAGTCGCCATGCGGCACGGTGTACGCCACGTTCACCGCATTCAGGTAGTACTTCGACGAGAGCCCCACAACTTCCCATGGCCAGGCATCGTACCACTGGGTCCGCGTTGTTTGTGGCGTGAAGCCCGGGACGATCGAGTCGAAGAAGGTGAGCCCGTTGAGGAACGAATATGACATACTGATGTAGCCGTTATCGTTCGTCCAGTCGCGGTTGGCGTACTCGCCCAGCGTGATGTCGTCCGGCGTCGGCGCGGTGCCGATCCCGCCGAGCGCCAGTTTCGGATTGGGCGGCGTCGCCTCGCGGGGCTTTGCGCCTTCCGTTTTTCTTGTCAGGTCCGGTATCGGCTCGCGCGGCCTGGCGATCGGGACGAATCCGGAGACGCGGATGGGCGAAATCCGTTCGTTGGGCGGCTGCAATGTCGCCTCGAAGTGATAGACGGGCTGGAGCAATGCCTTGTTGTTGTCGTAGTAGGCAATCTCGATTTTGTCCACGACGGCACGCGTACCCTTCGATTCGACCATGGGCCGCAACTGGCGCAAGATCTCGCTGCGCACCTTCTCAACCGTGATCTCAGGCTTGATGCGTTCGGCGACACTCGCCGTGCGCCAGCGCCGCACCGCGCCGATCATCGAGCCATCGTTGCCGAGCGTCACGACCGCGTGCGAGCCCAGGCCGTAAACCTTAAACCCGCCCGCATAGCGCACTGCCGGCACAATGGTCATCATCCGGGCCGGTTCCTTGCGCGTTCCGTCAGGTTGGCCGTCCGCGGCAGGACGCGTGTTGTCGCCGCCGAAGATGGTGATGGGTTCGGCCAGCCGCAACTCCGTGGCGTCCTTCGGGATGAAGCGTTCGTCCATGAAGGCAGCACGCGCCACGCGCTCTGTGTCCATGGCCTGCGCCGATCCCGCTGTCTTCACCACCTCGGCCAGGTCCGGGATGAACTCGGTGTCCCCGCTCCTCAGGTCAATGAAAGCGCGCAGTCCCTCCTCGTTGTTGGTGCCGCTACGCACAACGTAGCTCCGCTTGTCGAGCTTAAGCCCCGACAACTTGGCTGTATCGAGCTTCTCGTTTAGAAACTCGACCGGTGCGCGCGTCGCTGTGAGCTCGTACAGCGGCATGGCGGCAGGCGGCGGGGGGATTTCAACAGAGATGCGAATCGGCGGTTGCGCGACCGATTGCACTTGCGGTCCTGTCGCTGACTGGATTACGGCCGTCTTCTCGACCTGCGACAACGCGGGCAGTGACGCCGATGATGTGGATGGTTGTGATGCTATGCCAAGTTGCGTTACGAAGACAGCCAGAACCGAACAGAGGACTACCAGTTGTTTTCTGCACATAATCCTATCTCCTTCCTTTTAACATTGTTTAACCGAGAATACTTCACCCGGAATTTCCCATTTGATTCCTCTTATGTTTTGAACAACGTATTGGCCATGATTTTTTTCACGCCGCACACATTGTCAAGCCATTTCTAACCCAAACCCGTGGTTTTTAAGCAACTCCGGGTGTTCGGTACCGGGATTCGCCCGGGATCAGCGCCGAAAGGCGGGGAAATAAGGATAGGATGGGAAAAATATCCTGCAAATCCTGCCATCCTGTCTGCAATTATTTCAACGCAACCTGTCTCGCCGGATTTTGGAGTGCGCGGGCATGACCGAGCTTTGGGACTACGCGACACGTCGCCGCACTCCAAATTTATTTCAAGCCTATAATCCAGAGGGGGACGGTGAGCGTGGGGCGCAGCCTCACGGCAGACGCCAGCGATTGCGGTCGATGTGCAAAAGTAAATTCCGGTCGCGAAGTTCCTGAAGTTGCTGGCGTATCTTTGCTTTGATGTTTCGGTTGTCCGGATGCAACAGTTCCAGCTCCCGCTCGAAGATGTAGGCGTCCGCCGTGGTGAACTCGGCTTTTCCTAAGGACTGGATGACCCGCAGCACATCCAACCGCCAACCACGCTGCTTCACGGTCAATCCTTCGACCTGTTTGCGGGCCAGATGGTATCGCTCCCGGACTTGGGCTGGTGGCGAGATGGTTCCTTCGCTCACCACCGGAATTCTGGCGCTGCCGGGGATTCGATTCAGGGCAAAATTGCAGCCCACCCAACCGGCGCGGCGCGCGGTCGCCGCGAGCGGCTTCCGCTTGATGACGGCTGACTCTGAAAACATGAACGACGGAATCAGGAGCAGGTCGCGAACTTCCCAGGTCGCCAGGGCGTAGCGCATCAGGAGCAAATTCGGCGTCCGGTCTTCGCGGATGGCTGCGACCATGGCGGTGTATGCGCCGTCCGTCACGGTTTCTCCAAGCGCGCTGTGTCTGGCTTTCAACTGAAACGGCGCGTGGCAACGCGGGGGCATGAACAATCGCTGGCCGGATGCCCCGGCTCCAGCCACACAATTTTGTCGCGGACGGGGCGGTTATGTTTATGCAATTAAATCTTCCCAACCCGGCAATAATCCGCGCCAGGGTTTTTGCCCTTTCGAACCTCGAATTGCAGCAATTGTATTATTTGGTGTGCCGAGCGCGAAAGACAACAAAAGCCCGCAATCACCATGACCCAATGGCTTATATCCAGCGTTATTGCAGTAGCGTTCTATGGTGTGTTTTTCTTGAGAGGAAAAAACATTACAAGCTGATTTATTTATCTGGAATTTTGGGTGGATTGTGTGAACAGGTAGGACTTTAATCGGTGTTGTATTCTCGATGTGGTCAATTCCCTCTGGCAAGGCGGCTATAACAGCAAGAATGATCGGATGATATTCAGGAACTAGCATTCGCAACACTTCCTCCCAATATTTTTCAACCTGTCCGCCCGTGCCAACGAAATCATCAAAGAAAACTACGATTGGCTTTTTTGCTTGATAGGTCTTTTCAATTATCTCGCTCTTTCCAATAAAACGGTTTTGCCAACTATGAAGACTATTCGCATTACGATACCTACGGATGATATCTGCGCCGCTTTCACCGTTCGCACCTAAAGGAACAAAAAGAGCTTCAGATTTATTTGCACCAACGTTGTCTATGTGTTGAAGAACCAGCTTGTGCATGGGAATCATCAACTTTGTGATTTCATGGATTCCATAGTAGTAAATATTGTGCGCAAGTTTCAGCGCAAGCACCCTGTGTTGTTGTTGAAATTGTTCTAACCAAGGTAAAAACTTTTTTTCACTCATCCCTTCTAGGGGTTCGTAGTCAGAATATTTATTAACTAGCTCTGAAATGAGCGCTTCATTTTCTAAACAAAATCCCAAAAACTCCTTCGAGGCCATATTTAGTCCTCCAAATGCTCCAGGATTTTTTCAATGTGCTGCTTGACTGAAAACAGCACTTTTTTCAATTCAAAGCGTTTAGAAGTGTGTTCTATTTTGAGCCTGCGAATACTATTTAAAAAGTCTCTGCAAAGAGCTTCTGCCGTTGCCACTGATTTATCGTCTGCAGCAAGAGGATCGAATAATCTTCGAATAGATACATTGTTTTGCTCAACAAAAGTCTGTGCTGCTGAGTAAAACTCATCTTCGCGTTCTGTTCCTTTTAGAAAATCATAAGCTTCAAGGATTCTCCGGAAATGAATCACGCTCGGTATCAGAAGTAACGGCAGCTCAGGTTCGGGGGCGGATTCGGCTTTTCCCAGGCGATGTCGTTCAGAATCTTGTACCCGAGTTGTTGCAGGGCGTAGCCGATGCTGAAAATGACGTGGTGCGTGCCGGTCACCCAAATCGTGCCGTTGGGTTTGAGCACGCGCTGACAGCGTCGCAGCCATTCGACGTTGAATTCGTGGTTCAGTTCCGGTCCGCGCGAGACGTCCCAATCGCCCTTGTCCACCTTCACCATCTTGCCGGCGTGACAGGTGATGCCGCCGTTCGAGAGGAAATACGGCGGGTCGGCAAAGATGGCGTCGAACCGGCCGGCGTCGCCGTATTTGGCGTAAATCGCGTCCAGCAGATCAAGACTGTTACCATGATACAACCGGATGAAGGGAGAATCGGATTCAAAGACAAGACGCGGGGTTGGTCCGCAGATTTCGCCGATGGACGCAGATTTCTTTTTTGCATCTGCGGAGGTCTGCGTCATCTGCGGATGAGTTTGAATCGAACCATCTTCGCGAAGTTCAAAATGTGCGGGGGGAATCAGATGAGCATGAGGCA
>Ga0187862_10005631_pt1 | contig 11536 bp, 11 predicted proteins | sample June2016WEW_10_1_FD_133003 | JGI IMG/M metagenome (GOLD analysis project Ga0187862, IMG submission 133003) | Peatland microbial communities from SPRUCE experiment site at the Marcell Experimental Forest, Minnesota, USA - June2016WEW_10_150 | ecosystem: Environmental > Terrestrial > Soil >...
CTGGCTTTTCTACTCAGTTATCTTCCCCTTTTTTTGTTGCGGAGTGTTTCCCAACTGTCCTTGGGCAAAAGCGTATTATTTTGCAAAAACAATAATAGTATGAAAGTAAAATATTCTTACTGATGAAAAATGTCTGAAGAGCCTGAAGTAACCACTATCAGTGAAAAGGGACAGGTAGTTATCCCTCAATCTATCCGGCGGGAGCTTGGGATAAAGCCCAAAACAAAGTTCTTAGTCTACGGCAGAGGCGACACCGTTATAATGAAGAAGCTTGAGCTTCCCGACTTAAAGAAAGAGTGGAAAGATATCTTCAAACTGATGGATAAAAAGCAACTAAAGATTTCGGAAAAAGAAATCGAACAAGAAATTGCAGACGCAAGAAAGTAACCGGTTGATTAGATGCTTCGAGTTGTGCTTGACACCAACGTTTTGATCAGTGCGATAATTTCTGACGGTAAACCAAGAGAACTTTTGAAGAAAGGAATCTCGAAAAAGCAGTTTTCAATCATTACCTCCGACTTGCTTTTGAAGGAACTTGAAGTTGTTCTTAGCAGGCCTAAATTCAAAACCAGCCAAGACGAGATTCACAGAATTATGCTTTTGCTTATTCAAACCGGTGAAGTTGTAAACGTGAAATCTAAGCTCAGCGTAATCAAAGAAGATCCTAAGGACGATATGGTTATTGCAACAGCTTACGATGGTAGAGCCGATATGATTGTGTCGGAAGATAGCCACCTGTTAAAGCTGGGAAATTTTAAGGGAATCAGAATAACTTCTGTCGAGCAAATGTTATCTTATCTTTGAGGGAATTGAACTACATAACTTCGGCATTATAGTCTTTTACTTTTTCGGCGAACTCATTCCAAGTCGGAAGCGTCGAGTCATTTGGACGTTTGTGATTCTCAAGAAACTGAAGCATGCAATCGACTTGGTTACTGATGCCGAGATGTTGGGCTTCACTTAGCAGATATGCCGTGTCCAAGTGGTTCTCGATTTTCTTGAGCAGTAGAAGAGCATAAGTTGTGTATCTTGTGCTGTTTGGCTCTATTAACAAAGTGTGCAGTATAGCGTCTTCTGGCCGAATTTTCCTCTTGTCTTTTGAATAGAGGTAGATTTCGGATTCCGAGAAAAGGGGCAGGTCATATTGCTGAAATGCGGAAGTTGCAGTTTTGAGGAAATCTTTCGGGACCCGCTGTTCTGTTACGGGTGCTCGCATCAAAAATTCTTCGTTTTTTTGCCAAAGGATGACCGCATCTCTTGAAACAGTGGCTGCTAGTTTTCTTAGGAAGAATTTCTGATACTCGCCAAGAAAATCAGACAGAGTTTTGAAGCGGGGATTAATTGAACCGTTTTGAGTGATTATTCCGCGGGTTTTCAAGTTCTTGAGGTGACGCCAACGAGTATTTTTTGGAACAGTATTTGTATGATTTTTAGATCCGTTCAGAGTTTGAAGCAGGATGTCTATCGCTTTGCCACTAAGAACGTTTTCCCAGTCAATGTGGTTATGGACTAATAGGAGATCGGCAAGCAGTGTTGCATGTTTTGAATCGCTAAAGTAAGCTTGCTTTTTGAATGCATGCTGGGTTGTTTTAATGAGACCTTTCCTTTCAAGCTTCTTTAAGTTGTAGGAAAGAAGTTGTGGTGTGATTAAGAGAGATTTCTCTATGGAAACTAGTTCGTGATTTCCTTTGGCTATTTCTTTCAGTATGGATAGCTCAGCTTTGCTGAAAGTGTACTCGGAGGCAGCAGTTTTCATAGAATCTCATAAGATTGAAATGCTATATAAGCTTTTAAATTATATGGAACCAAATGCGTAAGAGTTTAAGCAATACTTCAAGCAAAAGAACGAGCCTCGACGCCTTCATCCGCCCTTGCCAAATAATTACAACAATCTCTATCTTTGTTACTCCTTAGAAAAGCAAAATTGAACTACTAGCAGTTTTTATGAGCCTATATCTGATCTACAGCTCTTTAAGCAAAGTTTTAGGCTGAAACTATGTCATAAAAAAAGCGCAATCCAAGCTGTAATGATATGTTTTGTCTATTGTTTCTTAAAACTTTTAAGCAAACAGCAGCTAAAGTCATTTTTATGCCTCTAAATGAACAAGATCCAAAGAAACCAAAAGAGACCTGGGAGTGCTTAAACTGTGGACACGAAAACGATGAAGACACCGACATATGCGAAATATGCGGTGCCATGAGAGACACAACATACTCTAGCTCGGGAGCATCACTGGAATCCGACTACGGCGGAGACGACCTCTGGGACGACGACCAAGGACTAATGTAGCCAATAACAGGATTTTCTCTAATGATGATATGAAAAATAGCGCGGCAGAAAAATTAGATTTTTCAGCTTATCGATCGCATAGGCAGCCATAGTCGCAGTAATTACATTCCCAGCTCTTTTTCGACTCAAATAATCCAGCCTTTATTTTACCCGCGATGTCTGCGATTTCTGTTTTGAGTGCGTCGATGGCTTGGTCTTCTGGTTTGAAGAACACTTTTTCGTTGGTTCGCAAAAACCAGTCGCCTACTAATGGTTTGCTGCCGTACAACTCACTTACTGCAGCAGCGTAAACCATGAGTTGCATGTCCTTCTTGAGCTCGTTTAGCGAAGGTGTTTTTTTGCTTGTTTTATAGTCAATAACTGTATAGTCTGAGCCAGTTTTGTCGATGCGGTCAATTCTACCTGTAAGACGCACATTACTCAGCGTGGTCTCAAACCATCGCTCAATATCAACTATCTCTGATTTGCTCTTCGCCTGCTCGTCTAGAAAGACTTTGAGGACCACCTTAGCATCTTTGTAATCCCTTTTTTCGTCGATTCGTGATTTGTAGCCTTTGGGGTCCCAGTACTTCTCGAGCAGTTCATACGCGATGTCTTGGTTTATGGTTTTGCCCTCCTTTAGCAGCTTAGTGAGCTGTTCTACAATGTTGTGGATGGAGGCGCCGAAGTCGAAGTAGTAACGGGGCTTCTCTGGAATCTTCATCAAATAGCGGTATTGGTAGAGTCTTGGGCACTTTTTGTAAGAGATGAATTGTGAAACACTAAAAAGGTGGTCGTCTGAGATCTTGACTGGTTTTTCTTCGCAAGCTTGCTCCAGTGTGCTGTAGTCGGGTTCTTTGATTTGTGCGATTATTTCTTTGATGTCTCGGTCTCTTTTTTGGCATTTAGCAATTAACAGAATGCGTTCTATTGCGTCGGGATAGTTCTCTGCTTTAATGGATGACATTATTTGTTGCAGTAGTACTGTTTGAGTTTGGTTTTCTTTTGTCACGCACTCCACAGCTAGCTCCGGCGGGTCAGCTTGCTGGAAATTGATGCTTTCGTTTTTGGTGTAATTTATTTCGTTCAGGAATTTGGATGGTTTGGAATCTGTCTTGTTCTCGCCATACCGCTTAGCGTAAGTTATGAATAGTTTGTCTTTAGCTCTGGTTATGGCCACATAGAAGAGCCGGCGTTCCTCTTGCAGGTGCAGCTCTTTCTCGTCGAATTTTGATTTTACTCCCTTGAGCAGCTCTTGGGGAATCGGGAATTTGTCTTTTTGGTAGATCGTTGGAAGTTTGCGTTCAACCAAGTCAGGAATTATCACAACGGGGTACTGCATGCCTTTGACACCGTGAATAGTCGAGATTATAATCGCTTGTTCGTCTGTGTTTCTCTCTTCGATTTCAAAGTTTGAGGCATAAGACAAGTAATCTGTAAAGTCATCAATGTCATTATTAGGGTAGAGGCTGTCAAATTCTTCAGCGAACGCATAGAACTGGTTTAAGAGCTGAATATTTCGGTGGTTTTGCAGAGCTATCTCGTATTTGTAGAATTCGAGCTCGAAAAGCAGGTTATGGATAAGGTCAAGGGTTCGCAGCCTCTTCTTATTTTTCAGTATCTCCTTTAGGACTTGCTTGAGTGCAAGGAACTTGAATTTGTCAACTTCTAATTCGTTAAGGTGGTCAAAGGCTTCGTATAGCGAGATGTCTTTGTGGCCTGCATATGAGTTGAATTTTGAGATGTCAACCGGGGTAATGTTGTAGCGGTGCATGATCCTAACCAGTTCCGCATTGCCTTCCAACGGGTTGCTTGCAACTTTTAGATAAGCCGTAACGTCTTTGATTATGGGTTCTTGAAAAAAGCCCGTCTCGCCAACAAAGTTAAAGGGTATGCTTTGTTTTCTCAGCGCTTTGATAATGGGTTCGGCGCTCGCTCTCCGTCTACACAGTACCGCTATGTCCTTATGCGTGTGCGATTTTAATTGTTCTTTGATGGTTTTAAGGACATAGTTTGCCTGCGAATTATCCGTTGGAGTCTCAACAACCGCGACTTTTTCTCCTTCAGCGTTGTCTGTGAACAGCTTTTTTACTGTCCTCTCCGGACTGATCTCAATTAGTTTGTTTGCCACAGCGACAATGTGTTTTGTGCTTCTGTAGTTATGTTCCAAAGCTTTTTCTATGTAGTCTGGGAACATTTGCTTGAATTCTGCTATGTTGGTGAGGTAAGCGCCTCGGAATCGATAGATACTTTGGTCATCATCACCTACAACCGTTATGTGACCATGTCTTTTTGCTATCAAATGAACAATCTGTAATTGGATGTAGTTTGTGTCTTGGAATTCATCGACGATAACGTATTGGAAGCGGTCTTGGTAGCGCTTTAGAATCAAAGGGTTATTCTTGAGCAGGTTGTATACTGTACAGAGCATGTCGCCGAAATCAAGCATGTTATTTTTTATTTTGTAGTCTTCGTAGGACCGGTAAATCTTTAGAATGTCTTTGAGGTTATTTAGCGAAATTTGCTCTTCTTCATCAAGAGATTTTTTCTCTTGCGCTGCAACCCATTTCTCCAAATCATGCGCAGTTATAGCTTCATCTTTACACTTGGAAATGAACTTCTTAACTTCTTCCGCTAATGTGTAGGGTTCATGATTAAATTCCAAAAACTCGATGCCAAACCTGTTAATGTTCTTAGTAAAATAAACCAGCTGAGCCGTACCAGTAATAACTCTATAATTAGCGTTAAGTTTAGTGCTTAAAAGATTGTCCTGTATTACTTGGTTGCAAAAAGAGTGAAAAGTCGATATGCTCAAGTCCTCTGAATTTTCCAGCATACCAATAACTCTCTCCTTCAGCTCTTCGGCGGCTTTCTCGTTAAAAGCTAACGCCAAAATATTCTCAGGCTTCACACCCTGTTCGATCAGATAGGCGATTTTGCTTGCAACAGTTAGAGTTTTGCCTGAACCAGCACCCGCGATTATGAGGAGGGGTTTCTCAATTTCTTTGACAGCAGCCTGCTGTTGAGGGTTCAAGTTGCCGAAAAGATTAGTCATCCGTTATCGCCAAGCTTAAGGGTACACAATGTATTATTCAAAAATCAATTTAACGTTTTGCAGTTAAAAACTCAAGTCAGTGGCAAGTCAGAAACAACAATTGTGTTACAGTCCGGTAAATCAAATCCAGTTTGGGAAAATTGGAATGGACCTTTCTAAAAGTGCATTTATTGGTACGCCCCATAGTTAGAAGGCAACTCGACAAATACTCAAAAAGTGATACAGCTTTTTCAACTAAAAGAAAAGGAATTTCTCATGCAAAATACTTTTAAAAATTTATTAGCCAACCATGAATTATTGGTTTATATGGGCCAAAAGCTAAGCGAGTTAAAAAGTAATTATTATGCATATTTGGATCGAAAAGCCCGGCATATTGCTTGTAGACTCTCAGAGGGAAAAGCAGTGGGCAAGTTGCTCCTTCTCTCTATCGAAGAATTGTATTCTTCCGCGCATACTCAGCGAAGCTTTGATCAAGATAATTTCCGGGTTCGCTATCATAATCCGATTTCCTCCGAATTGGAATTTGTTATAGCCAGAGTAATGCTCCATTACTCCAGATTTCAAAACCTGCATTGGTCGATTTATCTGAGGTGTCAACAAGGGAAAACAGCACCGGACATTAGAATAGCATATGGCGGGAAAACTCTTGCAATATTGGAAATCAAAGCTAAAGCAGGATGGATTCAAGCTTTTTTCTCTAGCGAACGAGCAAACAAAGATTTGGCTAAACTAAAAGAAGGGAAAAGCAATTTCGATCCGGAGGCCCTGATTCAGAGAGTAAGTATGCAATTCAAGAAATACTATGAGACTTATAACATAAGTCCTGAGCAAGTTTTTGTATTGCTACCGAGTTTGGCGCTTGTTCATAGAAAGAGCTCAAGTAGGATTTTAGATGATTATGTGAATGATTTTGCAAATAATTCTGGTTTACCTAAGAACAATCTAATTCTGTTATCAAACAATCTCCTACTGGATCTTAGTCCAATTAGAAAAGGGAAAAAATACGAGCCGACAGGGCGTTTTGGACAGTTTATTCAATCATTGGTTGAATGGACAAAAAATGATTTGAACTCGTTGCGAGGCAATCTATCTATTGAAGGCGCATAAAGTTAATGGTGATGAGCATAATTGAATGAAGAGAAAGTTCTGCATATTGTTAAGAGCTTATCTGAAACTTGGGCTCAGAAATATCAATCGGAACATGAAAGGAGACCTAGTGCAGCAAAAGGGTTACTTACTAATCCTCAAGCTGGGCTGAGTTTCATACTGGCGAATAGTTTTGCCAGAGCCGGAGGCGAGCAAGCTGGGTATGGATCATTTGCAGTTCAGGCTCTTATTGAAGTCGAAAAAGTCCAAGGGTCTTATGAAAAATTTATTCAATTGCCTAATGCCCCGGAGGTTCTTTGGGAAAACTTCATTCAATTGTGTACCCAAAAACGGGTAGGCATCAACCGGAAGAACAATGAAGGGGTCGTAAAAGGCACTGTAAGACTAGCTCAAGGCTCGATTCATTATAACCCCTTCGAGTATCTAGGACTTAATGTTGTTTCGAATACAGTTGATACTTTCTTGTTACTGAGAAACATACCGGGGATAGGTGACAAAATTGCATCCTTCATTACTCGGGATGTTGTAACCATTTTGGATGTTGAAAATAAGATTTCGCCTGAAAATCAAGTATTGATCCAGCCTATTGACAGATGGATAAAAGGATTTGCATGTTTATTCTGGGAAGAACTCAAAGGTCGTGCTCCATCATGCGCGCGCGCGATAAATTTCTACAAATAAATCGCTTGGCACATCAGGTCTTTTGGTTAATGGAATCCAAATTTCTCGCCATAACAAATCCCAGTTGGTTCTAAAAAGAAAACGGCTACTCATACAAGTTCACCTTTGTATGCCTCGGACATTAGCGAATTGAATAAGCCATCAATCTGTTGTGTCAAGATACTCTGCTTTTCTTTAAGTTCTTCAAGACGATCAACGATTGTAGCGAATTTATTCTGAAGTTCAATTGGTGGAACAGGTAGCTTAATGATTTGAATTTGTTTTGTGTCAACTGCTGCTTGATTTACCCATTTTTTGCACATAGAAGCAAAAAGTCCTAGATGGTAAAAGTAATTTAGCAAAAAACCTGCATACTCAGGCAATACTATTTCTTTATCAAATCTCAATCTTGTTATATGATTTGAAAACGTTGCCTCAAAATTCTTGTTAATGAGCGCCGTTTTTCCTACAAGTTCTCGGCTATTTGTGTTATTGAAAATTACATCTCCTAGTTGTAATTTGTATTCTTCACTCGCTTTTTCTTTCGGAACAAACTTCATGGTACCTAAGTAAAGTTCACCTGATTTGGATATATTAAAGGGTCGCAGGTGAGGAATACCCTCTTCTGCGCTGTATTTCCCATACGCAAAACCTGGTCGAATATCTGTAACTGTTTGTTTCAAAGTCAAGAGTTTCCAACCTCTAGGATTTGTCAATGGATCGTCGAACATTTTCAGAAAGACAGCTTGAATAAGTTTGTTTGCCAAGTGATTTGCGTACTCACGTTTTTTGAGTAGGTCTTGAGCACATTTGAGAGTAGATACAACTTTTCTCTGCTCCTCGATGCTGAAAATTGGAATTTCTACTCGTTTAACATCTTCTGCCGACACTGCTGGATAAGAAGCACCTTTACTTTAGTCATTAGAGACTTTATGAAGGCAGGTGTTCTGGTATAATAATAGAGATAACCTGGAATTACTCGACCATTTGACCGAAGAACACAAAATCCAGTCGAACAAATTTGGTTATCTAGTTCTTTTGGTACTAAAGCAGTAGCATTCAAATTAGGTCTGACTGTTGATACTATAATGTCGTTTTCTCTTATGCGCTTACGTGCTCTGCTTGGAGCTTCAGCGCCTCTTAGTCGCTTATAGCTTATAATCGCTCCATTCTTGTTATCTATGCTTGAAATATCTACATAAAGAAATTCTTCATCGGGATTCTTTGTTGGATCTGCGAGTTCGGTATCAATAACAACTTCATTGATACTCATTGCGTGAACCCAATGGCTTCGTTTGTTCCTATGACTGCGACTTTTTTTTCTATATCTGTTCCTTCAAAGTTAATATCTTCTGGTTCAACTCCACTTTCCAGAAGTTCCCTTAGAACGTCGCTTGGGATGTCTGCAGCTTTTACGCCCGCAATCTTAAAATGGGTCTGTGTTTTGTAAATCTCAAAAGGAACAAGCCACTTATCTTTGATAGCGTCTTCGTAAGTGTAAACGTGTGTTGGGATGTTGTTTCGGCAATCAAAGAACCTAAAAGTATCCTTCTCAATCATATCGCTTGGTGTCGCTGTGAGACCTATCTCTATAGCGTCAAAATATGTGAAGACATCTTTCCACTTGTTGTAAATAGACCTATGGCACTCATCTGAGACGATAACATCGAAATCTCCAACAGAAAACTCTTGATAACACTCCATGAAAGTCTGAATTGTGGAAACAAATAGTCTGCAATTTTTTTTGATTACTTTGGAAGAAATCCTATTTTTTAATTCATTCGGAAAGAAGGTTAAAAAGCCATCATCATATGCCTGATCCTTGAGGGCTTTCCTATCTGCGAGAAACAGCACTTTTTGTGCACGATTAGACCTCAACAAGACATCTATTAACGCCATCGCGGTTCGGGTCTTTCCAGTGCCTGTTGCATGCACGATCAAAAACTTTCTTTTTCCCCTATCCAATCCTTCAGTTATGCGCTTTATGGCTTCAAGCTGGTAATCTCTATCGACAATTTCTTTTTTTATAGGAACTTCAATGAATGGTTTTCGGTTGTTATTTTGGTATTTTATTCGTTCAAGCGCTTCTCTGCTGTGAAAGCCCTTGATCATCCGAGGATTTTCAAAAGCTCTGTTCCAAAACCATATTTCATATCCATTGGATAGAAAAACAAAAACGTCTTTTCCAGTTTGTCTTTCTATATCGTCAGCGTAACCTTCTGCTTGCTTTTGACCTATAATGGGGTCTTTCGACGATTTTTTAGCTTCAATAATGGCTAGAGGTGAACCGTATTTATCTAAGAGCAAGTAGTCAGCGTATGCTTTTTGGTCTGCATTGGGATCGTTTAGAGTTTCTTTGACGGTTTTATAGTAGTGTTTTTGAAAATCAGAGTTTTTTGTGTCCACCTCAACTATGACTTTTGATGGGTCATTTACATTCCAGCCTCCAGCTTTGAGAAAAACATCTATTTTGTTATGGCGTGTTTTGTATTCAGAGTCTTCTGTCATGTCTTCAGTTTTCCGTTGATGGATCTTCCCGCGATTCATTCATAGTTGAATGAGCAAGTTTACTCATTATTGTTTCAAATAACTTAAAACAGTTTGCACAAAAGATTTTGTCAAAAGTAGTGTCTCTTGCTCTTGCTTTGTTGCTGAAACCCAAAAACTTGGAAATACTCAGGTCTCGGCGCAAAAACTAATTCTAGAGAATTTAGTCTCTAAGGTAATCGAGTTATTATGGTGAACGCTGGCATGTTGATTACCTCAATAGATGACGATCGAGTTCAAAAAATAGGCCTTAGAGTACAGACGAAAAACGGAGTAACAAAAGGCGACATAGCTCCAGGGAAACTCGATGATCTGGAGGCGAAGATAGCAAAGGGTCTTACTGAAGAAGAATTCGCCCAATGGTGCGAAAAACAGTGGCCTGCCAATTTAACACGAGGTATCCCCAATTATTACTCACAATTGAATAATTATTCTAAGGTAGAAGGATGATTATGAATGTTATTTGGGCACGTGTTGGGAATCCTGGGATGACAAGTTAACCGAAGAATCTAGCAGCGTGCTCAAGTTTACAAAGAACGTAGACAATAATTGCGCTGAAATATGTGGTGCCTTGTTGATTAGGCTGGGCTGGTTTTTTCTTCTGTTTTCGTGGTTTTTGGTTGTTTTGTTTGTTCTTGAAGTGGTTCAGGTACGTTTGTTATTAGGCATCGTGAATCTATGTCTTCATTTTTTAAGTTAAGTGATGCTTTAACTGTTCCGTCGCTCAAGTATTCAAGATTGAAGCCCATTTTCTTTGTTAAACTTAAAGCTCTGTAATTGTCTTGCAGCATTATTGCGTAGACGCTTTCGACGCCTTTTTCTTTTGCGATGTCAAGGGCGTAGTCCACCATTTTAGTTCCTAAACCTAGTCCTTGCCAGTAGTCGCTTACGATGAAGGCCATTTCACTGCTTTTTCCATCAGTCTCAATGATGACGCGGCTTACGCCGAGGATTTTTCTTTTTCCGTTTTCAACCATTTCAGCGACAATTGCGATTTCTCTGTCATAGTCAATGTTGCAGTAGCGGACTCGAACTTCACGCGGGGTGTCTTTTAGCATTTGGAAGAATCTGTATCGTATGGATTCTTCTGAGAAGCTTTGGAACATTTCAAGCCACATGGGTTCGTCTTCCGGCTTTATTGGGCGCAGCAATACTTCTTGGGTGCTTTTTAGGCGCCAAATGGTTTCATATTTTTTTGGGTAAGGACTAATGATCATGTGTTCGTGTAACTCAAATTTGCGGCAAACTGCATCTTTATCAATTACGATGCGGGCGTCAAGAATGCATGCTTCTTTCTCGTTGATTAAGAGTGGGTTGATGTCAATTTCCTTTATTTGTGGGAAATCAACAAGCAACTGAGAGAATTGCAGCATGGTTTCATCGAGTTTTTTAAGATCAACAGGAGCGGAACCTCGGTATCCTTTGAGTAGTTGGTAAATGTTTGTGTCTTCCATCATGCGGTGAATCAGAGTTGTATTTAATGGTGGAATCCCAATTGAGTAATCTTTGAAAAGTTCTACACCGACACCGCCCATTCCGAATAGTATTACTGGGCCGAAGACTGGGTCGGTTTTTCCGCCGATTATGATTTCTTGGCCTTTTTTCTCGACCATGGGTTGAACTGTGACGCCGATTATCTGGGCGTTTGGGTTGTAGGCTGTTGCTCTTTGGATTAGAGTTTCGAAGGCTTCGCGAACTTTGTTTGGGGTGTTTATGTTTAGGATTACTCCGCCTGCGTCTGTTTTGTGGAGGATTTGGGGGGAGAGGATTTTTAGTACAACTGGGAAACCCATGTTTTGGGCAAGTTGCACTGCTTCTTCTACATTGTTTGCAGCTTCTGTTGTTACGATGGGGAAATCGTAGTATTTGAGTATTTTTTTTGCTTCGTCTTCAGTTAA
>Ga0187862_10005635_pt1 | contig 11535 bp, 9 predicted proteins | sample June2016WEW_10_1_FD_133003 | JGI IMG/M metagenome (GOLD analysis project Ga0187862, IMG submission 133003) | Peatland microbial communities from SPRUCE experiment site at the Marcell Experimental Forest, Minnesota, USA - June2016WEW_10_150 | ecosystem: Environmental > Terrestrial > Soil >...
GAAGAGTTCATGCAGAGCGGACTGGCCCGCATTCAAATCCAAAATCGAGCGGTCGCCATCCATCTTGGGAGTGATCGTCGGATCCAGCGTGTATTCGGCGCCGAGTTCATCGGCGAGCGCGCGGACACCGCGATAGTCCTGCATGTTCTCGGTCATCAGTACGTTCGCCATGATGACTTTCAGCCCTTGTGATTTGAGAAAGCGGATGGCGTTGATGGAGCGCTGCAGCGAGCCTTTCACCTTCGTGATGGCGTCGTGCACTTCGGGCCGGTGGGAATAAATGCTGATCTGGATCGACGCCACTCCTAAATCACGCAAGCGTGCCGCCTGAGCTTCGCGGATCAGCACGGCGTTGGTCTTCAACTTGATGCAGAAGGTAAGCGCCCGCGCGTACTCGAGGATTTCGAAAAAATCTCTGCGCAGGAAAATCTCGCCGCCGCTGAAGGTCAGAATAAAAACTCCAGCTTCGGACATTTCCCGCAGGAGATGCTTGATCTCCACCGTGGTCATCTCGCCGTGATCGTCGTGGTCGAGGTAGCAGTGAACGCACTGCTCGTTGCAGCGGTAGGTGAGATCGATTTGCGCGCTGAAGGGTACGCCCAACCGCAAAGCCCGTTCGCTCATCTCCTGCATCAAGGCGCTCATTGCTGTGCTTGCTCCTGAAGTAGAGTTTGCGGATTGGCAATCGGCTGTTCGGAGATCAGCAGGATGCCATGCTTGGCCAAGTCTTCGGCCAAGGCTTCGGCGTCTCGCATGGCTTCTTCGGGCTTCACCTCGAATTCGGAACAGATGCGGCGCTCGACAATTTCATCCAGTGGGGTGGCGCCGTCGGCAGCCTGCCAGAGAATGGTCGCGGTCGGATTCAGGGTAAACAGCGTCGAGCCCTGGCCCGACATGACCAGCATTTCTTCTCCCAGCATGCGAGCTGCGATGCGCGGACTGCGCGCGACGTACATTTTCTTAGTCATCTTTTATTCTTCATTCAATACTCGTTTATCCGATCAAATCCCAAACCCGCGCGTCCGGCACAAATGTGAGCCGGTGAACCGGTACGTGCCCGACGAAATCGCAGGCCGCTTGAAATGCCCGATGAACCATTTCCGGATCTTCGGCAAAGAAAAGCATGTTGGCTAGCAACTCGCGCCCGGCATCGGCGGTAGCCACTGGATCGATGCGATTCTCCGGGCCCTGCACCAGCAAATACAGAGCTGCTACCGGCGCCGAAGTGTTCTCGCCGAGTTTGGCCAGTTCACCGGTGAAAGGCGTTCCATAGGCGACATAGCCGCCCGCCTGCTTGCGGACGTACGAGATCTCGTCGGTTAGAAGTGTGGCGTCTGGTGGAGCAAGCCGCGAGATCGTCGTCTTGCCCGCGCCAGAAACCCCAGCGAACAGGAATGCCTTCCCGTTGCGAATGGCGCTGGCCGAGTGCAAAAGAAAGCCGCCCTGCTTCGCGAGAACCAGCGTGTGAACGATGCGCAGAACCGAGTCGATGGCGTAGGGATTCGCGGTCTGGCGAATGATGCCGCGGCCCGCGGCGGGCTCCCACTCGGCGCGAAAATCGCCGCGCTCCAAAAACCACCGGCCGGAACGGTATTTCACGCTAACATCCGCGTGCCGATCGGCAAATGCAAGAGGCCCCAGGTGCACGTCGAATTCGTATTCGGCGCCTTCCCCCGCGCTCACGAATCCGGCATAGCGATTGTGCAGCAGGTCGAGAAAATCCGAGTCGGTGGTGTTCAGCTGAACGGAAATGCCGCCAATCGCAATCACTACGCTGTACTGCTCGACTTGTGTGGCTAGCCCTGGCACGGGAGAACTGGCTCCTCTGGTGTTTGCCGCATGCGATGCAGATAAACGAGAGCGCGCGCTGCCGGAACCGAGCGCCGAATCACTCTTGCGACCAAGCTCTCAACTCCGGTCAGCTCCGCGGGCACCGGGATTAGCTTTCCTTCCCGGATCAGATATGTGACCCGGCCCAGCAACTCGTTCCCCGCCACTGGAAGATCCGGCTTGGGCAACGCATCCCCTTGTGTAATCCATTGCGGATTGTCCCGGCCGCCGGCTGTGCCGATAATGCGATGCGCACAGAGCCTGCCTTCGCGCCCAACGAGAACGACGTCTCCGATGCGAACTTGATCCTGGCCAACGCGATCAACCACCAGCGTATCTCCGGGCCAGACCGCCGGCAGCATGCTCCAGCCAGTCGCGGCGAAACGAAGGCTGCCGAAGGAGCGCAGGACTTCCGTCGCAAGCTCGCGCTTCAGTGCGCTTCGAGCGTCGGAGTCTGCGTGCCAGGCTTGCTTCATGAAGCGGAGAGGCTTGTGATTCGGCAATTATGGTCGGCGTCGGTCATCTTGCCGCAAGTAAGGGCCGAAGTTACGAAGACCTGTTCGAAGCGAAAGCCTGGCTTCTCGTACGGCTTCTTGAGCGTTGCGGGGTTCGTCTCTCCGCCTGGCGAATGATTCGTATCCATAAACATCTATCCCTCGTTTACTGCAAAGCAGACTGTGACGCCTGGACCGCGCAACCACCGCTTGTGCCTGATGTACTGCAGGTCTGGTTGCTCAGAGTGGAGAAGTATACCTGAGAGGCCCCGGTCAGCGTTTCCAGCGTGTTGTCGATGACAATGCCGCTCGTGCCGCCGTTGGCACGAAGCGCCGCGGTCGCGATCGAACCAAAATTCGTCCACTTCTGGGCGCCGTCGGTGGTACTACCACCTACGGCTGTGTTCCAAGTGGGAGGACTCGCCCCTGAGATACCATTGTGCACGGTGGCCCGCTCGATATTGTTGTTGCTATCTAGGACTTCGTCCCCTGTGGTGTAAGTATGGTCTGCTACCCAGGCGCCCGGAGTGACAGCGGTCGATGGACCTTGATCCAGCCAGGTTACGCCGCCGTCTGGCGTCGTCCCTCCCGTCGCTCCGTTCCACGTTGGGACGGTCAGGCCCGACGGGCCGGTTGTGCTCTCCACGACCTCAATGTGAAGACCAGTATCCAGAATTTCTTGGCCGACCGAATATAGGTTGGAGGGGAGCCAAGACGTGTTCTTGAAATTCATGACACACCCTGCAGCCGCGCACGCGGACGACTCTCCGCCTGTCTGTACGCTCGCGAAGATCCATTCCGTAGCACCGCCTGCGGCATTAGGGTTAAATATATCCGTCACCGGAGAGCACGCCGTGTCGTCTGTCGACAAGGCTGGCCCGGGGACCACCTCTCCCATCGTGCCAGCCGTGATGGGAACCCGGTATAGAGTCGGGGCCAGGCCAGTATCTCCGCAGACATACAGGCTTCCCGTGCCGTTTACCGAAGTTCTATAGTTGTTGTCGAAATCGCCGCCGTAGAGGGGATTCGGTGTCCCAGAGGGCACACTGGTGCCCACTTCCGCTTCCGATCCAATGTCACCACCCGTGAAGCTGGTACCGAGCTGATAGACCCCGGCACAAGGAGTGCCGCCAACATTGATTGGACAGTCCGCGCCACCGTCGCTTGAGGCGAACACATATACCAGCCCGAGCGTGGGGTTCACGGTAGGACCCTCAACGAGTCCGGCGCCAAAATCCAGCTGGCCGGAAGTGGTCACCGACGCCGTTGACGAGTTGACGCGGTAGAGGAACCCAGTCGCATCTCCGACAAACACATTCCCTGAAATAAAGTCATAAACCGGACTGTCGAGAGGAGCATCGGCGTTCACATGAACCGGCCATCCCCCGGTTCTTATCTCAGCCGGAGCGGCGTTAAAAAACGGAGTGAATTTATGAAGCCAACCGAGGGCGTCTCCTACATACGCGGTATCGCTGCCGTAGTCGTAAAAGACGGATGAGGTTGTGTCATTATTGATTACCCCGGAGGAACCCGTAAGAAATCTGGCTGTCATGCAGGGTGGCGAGGCGCACCTTTCATACGCTCCTCGACCCACGGCGGTAAGGGTTTGCGGACTGCCCACGCTTTCCGTGGTAGAAGGCGCCCATTTCAGCAGGACGATGGCGCCCTCGTTGCCTCCATTCGTTTGCACGAACGCGACCTGGCTGCCGTCGAGCGAATACACCGGAGAAGTCAGGATCTGGCCGCCGGTGTTATAGGCCCAGTAAACCGAGGGTATCGTGTCTACGGTTGTCACCGCGTTGTCGATCATGGTCACAGCCCCGGCCAAGGCAATAGCCCTACCCGTAAGCGAAGCGCCGGAGTCCAGGGTGATCGAGGCCTGCGCGACGATATTGCCGGCCGCGACAGCGGTTCCCGGAAGGGTGGCGGAGCTTCCCACCAGCCAAATCACGTTACCAGCCGTCGCGCCACCGGACAGAACCACGGTGCCGGCAATATTAAGAGTGCTGCCGATCTGGAAGATGTAGTCTCCGGCGCCGTTGAGGGTCACGGTTGACCCGGCACTCAAGGCAAGGGAACTCCCCGCGCTGTATAAGCCGGGTGTGAGAGTTTGTCCGTCGAGGGACGTAATGCCTACTCCTCCTGTCAGCCCTTGGTAGTGGGTGTATGCCGTATTAGCGTCCGCTTGGGCCTGGCTGGCGACCGCGTCTCCGAGGTGCTCTACCGCCGGTGCGGTAAGAACGCCGGGCGGAAAGCCAGTAAGGCTGGTGCCTGGAGAGACACCGATATTGGCGCCCGTGACTACGCTGTTGCCCGTGTTCGTCACGGTAGAAGAACCGAGGACTGCGAAGCTCGCGGCCGTCGCCAGATTAAGGTCGCTACAACCGGAATAAAGATTGTCGTAAGCCACAATGCTGGCTTGAGTACTCGATCCGACAAGGCCCGTATTGTAGATAACGAAGTCGGGTTGCGCGGCGCTCCCGCAGCTGGCTGTGTTTCGAACAGTCTGGAAAGTCGCCGGGAAATTGTCGGCGCCGGAGCTGGCTGCGCTACCCAGGGTGACCGCCCAGTCCCGATGCAGCTTGCGGTTCCTGGATTCGCGCTCGCGTTTGCTGGCGACCGGCAGTGGATGAGCGAGGGCATCACCATTCGCGGCCGCTGGCAGCATGAACGGCAATTGGCTGCGATAGCGTTGCTGCCAATAACGAGGGTCTTTTTCTATCTGGGCGGCCTGTTCGGTGGTTGCAGGCCGGGAGAAAATTACGTGGCGATGGCTCCAGTCGGTCGGGACGGGAATGCCTGCTGGCGGAGCCGACGAACTCTGGCCCAACGTAAGTGGGGCCAAGGTGAGCATTCCTAGAATTGCTAGACCCAGAATTGCCAGACCCGGAATTGCCAGACCCGGAGTTGCGAGACCCAACACCAGTGAACGCTGCCGGTTCCTTCTCATTTTGCTCCCTGATTTGAAGGCTCGAATCACGGCCAGATTGAAAGCGGTTACCGCCAAACTCTCACCCCGTGTGCGCTAGAAATTCAGTCGGCTGGTTGGAAAAACATCATACACCCGGGCGCTTGGAGCAGACTTCGAAAATTGGGCTGCTGGAAAGAGAGATTTCCACAGGCGTCCCCACTTGCAAAAAAAAGCGGGGCGCACGCCGAGGGGTCGTGCGCTCTGCATCATCATCATCTTCTTCTGCCCTCGAAGGGGCACACATCAGTCTGGAAGTGACGATGTAGGAATCTGCTGCGCGCGGGTACGAAGCTCTTCGAACAAAACGGTGCTCAAGTAGCGTTCTCCGAAGGACGGCAGGATCACCACGATCAGTTTCCCCTTATTCTCCGGGCGTTTCGCCACTTGCAACGCGGCGGTCACCGCCGCACCGGAAGAAATCCCTACGAAGATTCCCTCTTCCAGGGGCAGCCGGCGCGCCATGCGAATGGCCTCGTCATTGCTGACCTGAATAATTTCGTCAATGTAATCAGTACGGAGGATCCGGGGAACAAAACCAGCGCCAATGCCCTGAATCTTGTGCGGGCCGGGCTTTCCGCCGGAGAGCACCGGACTTTCCGCCGGCTCTACGGCAATCGCCTTGAAGGATGGTTTCTTAGGCTTGATAAATTCGCAGACGCCGGTGATGGTGCCGCCGGTGCCGATGCCGGAAACTAAAAAGTCGACGCGGCCGTCGGTGTCGGCCCAAATCTCGGGGCCGGTGGTTTCGAAGTGAATCTTGGGATTGGCCGGGTTGTCGAACTGCTGCAGCATGTAACTGTTCGGAGTTTTGGCGAGCAACTCCTCGGCTTTGAGGATGGCGCCCTTCATCCCGCGCGGACCCGGGGTGAGGACGAGTTCCGCGCCAAAAGCCAGCAGCAGAACACGGCGCTCCAGGCTCATCGTCTCCGGCATGGTGAGGATAAGTTTGTAACCTTTGACGGCAGCGACAAACGCCAGGCCGATCCCGGTGTTGCCGCTGGTCGGCTCGATCAGGACCGTCTTCCCCGGCTGAATTTTTCCGGCGCGCTCGGCGTCGCTGATCATGCTGGCGCCGATGCGGTCCTTCACGCTGCCCACCGGATTCTGACTTTCCAGCTTGGCCACGACCTCGGCCACGCAACCTTCCGTTACCTTGTTGAGCCGCACCAGTGGAGTGTGGCCGACCAGTTCGATGATGTCTTTCGCGATCTTCATAGTGATTTCGTGCCCTCCTCGGCGGCCTCGCTGTCAGTCCGGACTAAGGAAAGTAAGTCTACCTCTCTGGTAGCCTATCATGGCGGTGGAGGCAAAGAAAATCGGCATCTGAGCGGAGCGATGTCAGGAGGTAGCAGTGGCTGCGGCGGCTTTAGGCGTAACTGCCTGCTCGATCAGGGTGCCCAGGCGGAAGGTAATCGCCTCTACGACTTGAAGGTCATCTTTGGTAAAGGCGTCCTGACGGGCGCGGTAAAGGGCTAGCACGGCAGCGACCCCAGAAGTTCCTTCGAGCGGGACGGCGAGGGCAGAACGGAGCGAAGCATTTTCGGTGGACGGTTGGAGATAACCGGGTTCAACGGATGGATTGCCGTTCAAAATCGGTTTGTGATTCTGGGCGACCCAACCCGACAAACCTTCGCCGAGTGGAATTTGTAAAGAGGAGAACACGCGAGAGTTCTCGCCGCTGACAAACTCCGCCAGCAGGACGTTGCCCTTGCGAAGGTAAACGGCCATCGAGTCGTGAGGTACAAGCCGCTTCAGGCGCACGGCGAGCAGAGAAAGAGTGTCATCGAGGGTTAGCGACGAGTTCAGCGTGCGGTTTAAATCGGCGAGACTCTGCGCCTGTAGACGAGCCGCTGCGAGACGGTCAGTGGATTCGGCTGCAGGGACCGCGCTCTGTGGTGATTCGGAGGTGCGAGCAAAACCGGCGTCGGGGGCGAGTCCGCGCTCGACTTTAATATCGGTGGAAAGTTTGGGAGGAGCTTGCAGCGGCAGGAGGCGCGCGAGTTTCTCCCACTCGACGTAGCGGCGCTGCAGGATCGCAACGACTTGCGGATCGAAAGCCGCATTGGCTTCGGAAGCAACCTTGGCCATGGCTTCATGAAGCGGCAGAGCTTTGCGGTACTGGCGATCGGAGGCCAGCGCGTCGAGGCAGTCGACCGCGGAAAGAATGCGGGCGCCGATGGGAATGGCTTCTCCAGCGAGGCCGTTGGGATAACCACTGCCGTCCCATTTTTCATGGTGCGCTCGCACGATCGGCACGACGGGATAGGGAAAGTCAACCTGCTCGAGAATCTCCGCACCAACGATGGGATGTATCTTCATCTTCTCGAATTCTTCCGGAGTAAGTTTGCCGGGCTTGGAGATGATGTGCTCGGGAACAGCGAGCTTGCCGATGTCATGGAGGACGGAAGCAGCGCGCAGGGCTTCGGTTTCGTCCTCGGTCAGGTGTAGTTCCTTTGCCAGTTCCATGGCGTAGACGCGCACGCGCTGGAGATGCTCGCCGGTGGTTTGATCTTTCGCCTCGATGGCCAGGGCCAGAGCCTCGATGGTGCGCAGATGAAGATTCGAAACCTGCTCGGCGTGCTTCTTCTCGGTTTCGAGCTTACCCAGATAGAGGCGGTAGGAGCGATACATCAGGTAGATGGGAGGCAAGACTAGCAGAGATGACTGCCAGCCGATGTTGTGGTTGAGGAAGCTGACCAGTCCGGCTACTGCGGCGCCCACCATGTAGTAAGGAAAAGACCAGAGATAGGACTCGGTCCAGACCTTGGAGAACGGCTTGTCTTCAGTCAAGCCGATGATGGTGGAAGTGGCCAGCGTATTGACAGCAAAGTGCGTGACTGCGGCAACAACCAATGCCAAGGGCCCAGGGCCGTGGAGCACATGAATGCAGACGAGATGATAGGCGGCGTAGGCGGTGGCGGCCGATACCGTGACCTGGGAAAGATTGAATATCAACTGGATCGGTTGCAGACGTCTGGCTGGCTTCCAGAAAAACTGGCCCATGGTACTGACCAGGCCGATCAGCAGAGTCTCCGGCAGACTCATTTCCAGAATGCCCAGAAGCGTGAACAAAAAGTTCACTGACAGCGTTCCGCCGGGAAGACTGACTTTGAGCGGAGACGCGAGAAGGGCGGCGATCATATAACAAACGAACTTGAGCGTGTCGCTGGAGTGCCATTGGGTAAAGCCGAGAGCGAATGCACCTAATGCCGCCAGGGCCATGCTGGCGATAAACACACGTGCGCTAAGTTCGCGAGGCGAGGACATAAGAAGGTTCTTACAATTCTGCTAGGAAGTTGGGCGAGGATCATCCGAAAAGCGAAGTTACCTGGTTACCATCGTGCTCGGGACAGAGTGTCCCATGGGCGCGAGCGTGGGACAAGATGTCATCCACGAGCGAGCGCTTGACCAGCTAAGCCCTTGATAGATAGGGATTCGAGATCGCCCACTTTGGACCTGCGGATGCACCGTTAGGGGCACGTAGCCTGTGGACTGTGCGCGGGGGCGTGCAGATGAGTGGGGTTCCAATGAAAAAATTGGTTGTTGTTCTACTGCTGTTGGCGGGGTCGCTAAGCTATGCCAACGACTCCAAACTGTCACCTGATCTGAAGTCATCCACCGCATCGACGGTGAGGGTTGTGGTGCAGTACAACCAGGCCCCGGGACTTCTCGACCTGAACTTGTTGGGAGCCTTGGGATCGATTCTGAACTCCTTGCCGCTGGTGAATGCTATTGTGGCCGACTTGCCGCTGGCGAATGTTCTCACGCTCTCGAATCAGGCGGACGTGAAGTACATCAGTCTCGATCGAGTGCTGGCGCCAAACCTAAGCAATGCAGCACCAGCGATCAACGCGTTCGCGGCGTGGCAATCCGGCTACACGGGAGCGGGCATTGGAGTGGCGCTGCTCGACAGTGGAGTCAGCAGCCATCCGGATCTGAATGGCGGATTCTTAGGATTGTCCCGAGTGGTGTGGAACCAGAGCTTTGTCTCTGGCAACCCAAGCGCCGCCGATCAGTACGGACACGGCACGCACGTCGCAGGGTTGATCGCCGGGGATGGCGCGAGTTCGACTGGATCGAAGTATTCGCGCACGTTTGAAGGCATCGCGCCCGAAGCGCACCTGGTGAATTTGCGCGTTCTCGATCAGAATGGCGAAGGGAACGACAGCACAGTGATCGCTGCTATCAACACGGCGATCACCCTGAAGCCGCTGTTCAACATCCGAGTAATGAATCTCTCGCTGGGTCGCGAGGTGTACGAAACTTACAAGCTCGACCCGCTTTGCCAGGCAGTAGAAGCGGCGTGGAAGAACGGAATCGTGGTGGTAGTGTCGGCGGGAAATAACGGGCGAACGTTGGCGAGCGATGGCTATGGAACGGTCACGTCTCCGGGCAACGATCCTTACGTGATCACGGTGGGCGCGATGAAGCCAATGGGAACTCCAACGCGGCTGGACGACCTGATTGCGAGCTACAGCTCGAAAGGGCCGACGGCCGGAGACGCGGTAGTGAAACCGGACGTAGTCGCTCCGGGAAATCTACTGGTGTCGCTCGAGTCACCAAACTCGACGCTGTACAACGAGTTCCCTGGCAATCAAGTGCCCTACGGCTACTACGTGAACGGAGGAAGCAGCGCGTCGTCCTCCAGCTATTTCACTTTGAGTGGAACCAGCATGGCAGCGGGGGTGGTGAGTGGAGCGGTGGCCGACATGCTGCAGAAGAGTCCGAGCCTCACACCTGATCAGGTGAAGGCGCGGCTGATGAAAACAGCGTGGAAGTCGCTGCCTTTGTATAGCAGCTATACCGACCCTGTTTCGGGAATCACATACAGCTCGCAATACGATGTTTTCACGGTGGGTGCGGGTTATGTGGATCTGGAAGCGGCCTTGGCCAACACGGACCTGGCCAAGGGAACGGCGATGTCTCCCATCGCGACCTTTAATACGAGCTCGGACAGCGTGTATTTGAAAGACGATCCTTCGGCGGTATGGAACACATCGGCCACGTGGTCAAATGCAGCGGTGTGGGGAACTTCGCAATTCTTGGTGGGGAGTGGGGCGGTGACGGCGAGTGAAGCATCGACGTCTACAGTTTCGGGCAACAACGCCTTGTGGGGCGGCAACGCGCTCTGGGGTGGAAACGCCCTGTGGGGCGGAAATGCGTTGTGGGGTGGCAATGCACTCTGGGGCGGAAGCTTTCCGGGCGGGGAAAACTAGACCAGGCGACGTTGCAAGAGTGCGGGTTCTGCGTGCAAGCTGGTATCTGTGCCAGAACTGCCAGACATTACCGCCTACATCGGCGCGCTTGAATCACGGGTCATCGGCCAGCCGCTGCTTCACGTACGGCTGGCCAGCGCCTTTCTGCTGCGAACCGTGGATCCGCCACTCGCCAGTGTGGAGGGTCACACCGTCCGCGAACTGCGGCGAGTTGGCAAGCGCATCGCGATCGGACTAGACAACGATCTCTGGCTGGTTCTACACCTGATGATCGCGGGGCGGTTGCACTGGCGAGCGCCGGAAGCAAAGCTGGCCGGTCGTCAAAATCTGGCGGCCTTCGATTTTCCCAATGGTTCTCTAATTCTCACCGAGGCCGGCGCCAAGCGCCGCGCATCGTTGCACATACTAAAGAACGAGGAAAGCTTGCGTGCTTTCGACGCGGGAGGGATGGATATCTTTTCTGGCGATGTCGAATCGTTTCGTGCGAAGCTTACTGCCGAGAACCACACCCTCAAGAGAGCGCTGACCGATCCGCGGCTGGTAAGCGGCGTGGGCAACGCATATTCCGACGAGATCCTGCACGCGGCACAGTTGTCGCCGATCGCGCTCACGCAGAAACTGGGTCTGGAGGACTGGGAGAGACTATTTGCCGCCACGCGGCACGTCCTCGGATTCTGGATGGACAAACTCAGCGCCGACGTGAAGGACTGCTTCCCCGAAAAGGTCACCGCCTTTCGCGAAGGGATGGCAGTGCATGGACGGTACGGCAAACCCTGTCCTCGATGTGGTGACAATGTTTTGCGGATTCGTTATGCGGACAAAGAAACGAACTACTGCGCCCGCTGCCAGACCGGCGGCAAAGTCCTTGCGGATCGGAGTTTGTCCCGGCTATTGGGATCGGACTGGCCTCGCACTTTGGAAGAACTGGAAGCGCTAAAGCGCCGCTGAAGGCCGCGAATCGAGCCTCTATAGATGCATGCGTAGGCCTCCCAACCCGCTTCAACAAAACCAGCCTCTTCCAGTA
>Ga0187862_10005636_pt1 | contig 11535 bp, 9 predicted proteins | sample June2016WEW_10_1_FD_133003 | JGI IMG/M metagenome (GOLD analysis project Ga0187862, IMG submission 133003) | Peatland microbial communities from SPRUCE experiment site at the Marcell Experimental Forest, Minnesota, USA - June2016WEW_10_150 | ecosystem: Environmental > Terrestrial > Soil >...
CTTCGGGTTCGCGCTGTACACAGTGGAAGCACGGTTCATGCTGGACCCTCACTACGTTCAGGTCCGGGCCACACGTTGCAGCCGGTAGCTCGATGCTTCAAGTCCGGGCACGATCTTTTGTGAATGCCCAGTTCGCGCCCGATTCCTTGTGAGGGCGCCTTGTGAGGGCGCTTTGTGAGTGCCCAGTTCGTGGCCGATCTTTTGTGAGGCCGCATCGCTACGCGAGGAACAGAAAAAGCTTTCCAAAGAAAATCCAAACACCCTTTGAAAAGGGGGCAGTATCTGCTTTCTTCGGGCTCAGGGCGGTGGGACCGCCACCCCACTTGGCCACTGCCTTCGGCGGTGGCACGCATAGGGTCTCGACACCTCTGGTCATGGACTGATCAGGAATAGCGTCGAGTGCACAGGTTATGGCTTCTTTCCGAACAAAAACCTCGCGGGGCGTGGAGTCCGGATAAGGTGGAATTTCCCACGTTCATAAGGTGAAATTCTCCTGCGTTCGCGGAGGTTTCCGGACGGACACTAATGCGGCCAAGACCTGCCCACTTCCGTTTGCGGCATATTCAAGTCACAAGAAAAACTTCTGGTCTTATAACACATTTTCGAACATTCCGCCAATTTTTCCCATCCAGGAAAACGTAATACCGAAGGGCCGCAGAAGGCAAGGCCGAAGCAGGCGCTATCAATAGATCGGCAGATCGACCCGGCAGCTAAAGCAGTAAATGAAACAGGGAGCGGGGAGCAGAAAGATTTTGACAGGATTAGCAGGATTAACAGGAAAAAACAGGTTTGCCCGGGAGCGGGAAGCGGGAAGTCTTGAAGCCCGCTTCTAACTTCCCGTTTCCCGCTTCCATGCATAAATATAAATAAAAAAACGAGCCGGATAAAATTTTTCTAAACCAACCGGGCAAATGTTCCGTTCTTTGTATTAGTCAAGTGGTTCAACGTTTTTCACCCAGAAACCCGGACCCAGCTCCGTCCGGGTTTCGCTTTTTCCACTTGGGGCAGCAGGGTAAACGGAATGCGCCGGCTACTCAATCCGGCATAACGGCGGGATTACTCTTCGCCAATCTTTTTCAGGTACATACGTATGGATTCAAACGAACCTTCAGGGGCTGCTATAAGGTGCTCCTCTATGCGCTTTCCGCTCAGATAGTCGCTCAAGTGAAACTCGCGGCCATCCAGGCGGTGTATCATGCCGCCGGCGGCCATCAGGATAATCTGGGCTGCGGCCAGATCGCGATAGGAGACATTTGCCAAAAGCGCCCCTTCGGCTCGCCCCCTTGCCACGTAAATTATGTGGGCGGAGGTCGAGCCCAGGTTCCGGATTTTGCCCGGGAAAGTGGACTGGTATTGATTATGGAACCGGGAGTAGGTCAACAACAAGCTTTCGTTGCTGATCTCGCCCGTGTCCGGAATTCTTATTTCTCGTTCGCCCCAGTAAGCTTTCTGCCCAACGACGGCGTAGAAGAGGTCACCGGTTACGGGCATGAAGGTGAGCCCGAAGACCGGCCAGAAATTTTCGAGAAGGGCAAGCGATATGCCCCATATTGGAATTCCCGCCTGAAAGTTGGCTACTCCGTCAAGCGGATCGTATATCCAGAGATACCTTTTTTCCCCGTGGACGTAGTCCTCTGCAGGAAGCGGGTCCCCGAAGACCCCGTGCCCGGGGAAGACGGAGTTGAGGCGGTCCCTGAAAAAGTTCACAAGCGCAAGCTCGGCTGAGGTTATAAGCTCTTCATCGAACTTGACCCTTGGATTGCCCTTCCCGTAAAGCTCCAAAGCTTTAACGCCCGCGCTCGAAACCGCATCTTTGGCAAAACCGAGCAACTCTTCAACCCCGGGATTTTCTTCCCGAAACGCCATTTGCTCCTCCTCATCATGATACAGGTATGCGGCGGGCGGTAGGACCGCCAGCCCATTTGGCCACTGCCTTCGGCCGTGGCAGAGGCAGGAGATCCAAGGCCGTTCGCAGCCCGTTTAGTCCAAGAAAATACCACAAATGTGCGAGGAAGCAAGGAGCAAGGAGCAGGGAGCAGGGAGCAGGGAGCGGCTCGAACTCCTCAAAACTATTTATCCGCAGATGTCGCAGATTACGCAGATGGTTTTGGAAGAGGAATACAGTGAATAGTGAGGGGAGGAGCGGGGAGCAGGGGGCAAGGATCGGGAAGCGGAAAGATTTTGACAGGAGTAACAGGATTAGAAGCGGGAAGCGGGTAAATAGATGAATGGGTGAACACATCAACGAACTGACACCGTCCCGGGCTTGCCAGGGGAATAACACCTTACCACACCCGGCATGTTAAACCGGCTTTTTTTGTTGTCAAAATCAATACTCTAAGCATTAGGAAGGGGGTTGCCCGATAACTTTAAAGACCCTTTTGCGTGATAGGAAGAACGCCGCCATGGAGGCGGCGCTGCCATGGAACTTAGCCCACCCTACGAACGGAGTCGCGGAAGGCGGCGTTAGCATGGAACCCGACAAGCTGTGGAAGACGGCGCTACCATGGAACCAGACGAGTCTTTTAATCAATCAATAATTTGTTATCTTTTGCCTCTTTCATCAGTTGTTCTCTGAAGCCGGGATGTGCAAGGTTGATCATTTCCTTAACCCTTGCCGATATCGTCTTGCCCCTCAGTTGGGCGGCGCCGTATTCGGTGACGATGTAATCGACATCGGATCGAAGCGTTGTAACGACTGCGCCCGGCGGAAAGGCCGTCACTATTCTCGATATAATTGCGCCGTCGGCCTTTTTCGCCGTCGATTCGAGAACGATGAAGGATTTTCCACCCGGGGACATTTTTGCCCCTCGGACAAAGTTAACTTGCCCGCCCGCACAACTGTACTGCGAGAAGCCTATGGACTCAGCGCAAACCTGCCCCGACAGATCGCACATGAGGGCGTTGTTAATGGAGATGAACTGGTTGTTCCCGGCAATAACATTCTCGTCGCAAATATAGGAAACGGGGTATGCCTTGAGAGATTTATTTTTATGCATGAAATCGTAGAGCTTGCGAGAGCCGCCACCGAAACTGCAGGTAATCTCACCCGGGTGGAGAGTCTTTTTGCTGCCGGTCACAATGCCCTTCTCCGCCAGGGCGACCATTGAATCGACCAGCATTTCCGTGTGGATTCCCAGGTCTTTGTGGTGTTCGAGGAAGAAACCGACGGCATTGCTCAGACCGCCAACCCCGATCTGAAACGTGGAGCCGTTCTCGATGAAAGAAACGATTTTATTCGCAATGGTTTTTTCTACATCCGTAATCGGGATATTGGGCAGTTCGGGGAGCTTATGGTCTTGCTCGCAGATATAATCAACTTCCTCAATGTTTATGAAAGCTTCCTTCGGTCCGTAAACGAAAGGCGCTTCCCTGTTCACCTGCAGGATAGTCGTGCCGGCGCACCGCGCGGCGGTGTGGCCGTGAAAGACCCCAACCACTCCAAAGCTAAAATTTCCGTTCTCATCGGGGGGTGCGACGTCGTCGATGAACACAGTAGGCTTAACGATATTTTTTGTGACCCAGTCCGTATCGGCATACTGGTAGGAACGAACCTCGATGTTGCCCTGATCGAGCAATCTTCTCTCAACCGGCCCCACGTAAGTCGTCTCGTGACCGATGTGGCCCTTGTATTCAGCCTTGAAATACTCAAATGGATACAAGACCAAGCCCGCAAACGTACTCACATTGTGCAATTCATCCTTTCTCTTACAGATGGCATTGATCAAATCAACAGGTGCGCTGCCTATACCACCATACACGATGCGATCATTCGATTTTATGACAGCGGCCGCATCCTCGACAGAGACCAACTTTTTCTTGTATGCTTCTTTCCAGCTCAATTTAAACCTCCCTTAAGCCCTGCCATGAAATCTGCCCCTCATCTCTTTGCCTCACGCACTCGATCATACCGCTGAAGTCATTCTCTCCGTAATCCGCTAGAGAACCGAATTTGAGTCTTCCCGCCAGTCGAAATCACCAGGTCCATTCCGGATCGTACCACCGATTACGGCTCAGTTCCATCTCATTTCCGGCCTGCTCATGAGGAGGAGCGGGAAGCAGGGAGCAGGGAGCAGGGAGCGAAAATCCCACTGACTGAAAATCACAATTCCGAGGATACAGAGAGGCACGACCGAGCGCGGTTTTGTCGAGCGAATGACACCCTACCCCGCTAGGGAGGTTAAACTGGCTCTTTTGACGTCAAAATCAGTACTCTAAGCATCAAAAAGGGGGTGGCATGATAAACTTTTATTCAGAAGATGTAGTATCCTTGATTTGGGCCGACCAGGCCCCATTTCAGGAATACGCTTGTGGCTTCGCTTTGTATCTGCGGCACCACCTACATGCTCCGTTGACTCTTTAGAAAGCTTATGTACGCCGCTGCCGTTTCTGCCGGTTTTTCCATCATGGGCAGATGCCCCGTATCTTTCAGGATGACCGTCTGGTGGTTCTTCAGGCCCTTCTCCAAAATCGATGCACCGGATACATCGAGAATCCTGTCATGATCGCCCCAGATAATGCACACCGGCGCCTGGATCATAGGAAGGAAAGGCTCCAGGGCCAATCCTTCGTTGCTGAGGTCCAGGCCGATTTGTTCGTTGTACTCCCTGGCGGCCATCATCTGGGCAGCCAGCGCATCCTCAAAGCGACCGGGCCCCATCGCCTTCTCGAAGGGGCCGGGGATCGGCGGAGTCTTGACGAAAAAATAAGGGAGCACCTTTTCATAGTCACCAGTGCCGCCGACCTCGATGAGATCGAGCGCAGCCTGCACGCCGGGTTTGGCCTCCTTCGCCGTCTTGAGGCCATAGGGGTCGAGAAGAGCCAAGGTCGATATTTTCTGAGGGAACCTTGCGGAATAAACGGCCGCAATCGCTCCCCCCATAGAGTTTCCCGCCAGATGGAACCTTTGCAGTTGCAAGACCTGAGCGAACCGGTCGAGACGCTTCACCTGATTTTCTATGTTGTAATTGGCGCCCAACCGCTTCGTGCTATCGCCGAAACCGGGCAGATCGGGGATGACGACATGATAATCCCGTGTGAGCGGTTCCGCGAAATACACCCAGCAGTCCTTGTTGGCGGCGAATCCGTGCAGGAGCAGCACGGTCTCCCCCTGCCCTCCTTCAAGGTAGACGATCCGGTCACTGTCGACCTGGATCTCCTTTTTTACGAGACCGACGGAACGCCATATGTCCATCTGGGCCAGGTTGAACAGTTCTTGTGTCCTAATCTGTTCAGCAGTGGGCCCACATCCGGTGCAGGTGAATGACATCAGCGCCACGACAAAAATAATGCAGATCGAGGAACTGGAAATAAAAGCACTCTTCATTGCCCACACCTCCCGGAACAAAGTCTTTTTGAATTTGCAGTACATTGTGATGTCTTTATCTTCTGGAACAACCCAAAGCCCACAAAACCATACGGTTGCCCAATGGAACATGCAAGTGGTAAGTGAGTGAGGAGCAGGGAGCGGGAAGGACACTGAGTGAGAATCACAATTCCGGGGATACAGAGAGGCACACGCTGCGGCTCATTTTCAAGGTTAGAATGAACCATCCAGACCATGAGCGGACCGGTGTTGCGGGGAGTTTTCTGGTTCTTGGAGGTTTTTTCGTCTGTACGATACTTGGTGGCTACCTTTCTTTCGCCCTGATACCAATTAAGGGTGAGAATGAGTTATGACTCCCAGCGTTAATTGCCTTTTCATGCGGCGCCATCGGAGCGTTCTCTGGGTGTCTTGTAGCAGGCCTGATCAAAAAAGGAGGAGGGTTCGGTGTTTGTCAAGCTAAAAAGGGGTACGCGGAGCGGTCCGGTACCCCTTTTGCGGTCAGGTATTCCACCTGTGTTCCTCTGACTGTCCGGACAGTTGCCGGTAAAGAACGGCCGATGGTTCGAATCCAGTCCGTCCCCTAAATTCAACCTTAAAAGCTTCCAATAAACTTCATCGTTGGTTGCTGTCGCAAACGCCACTATCTTACTTAGCATAACAACCACAGATGTTGTAAGCTCCAGTTCGGAGATGGCTTTTTCGCACGAGGACCTGCAGGGGGGCGAGCAAAGCGGCAATCTGCGCGGGGGGTTCTCGAATCCCAACTGTACGGGCAATAATACCGAACCTCGTGAGTGGGTTGGGGGTACGCAACGCAAACATGGAGTCACGTATGACAGCTTATGGCCGCAAAGAAAGCTCGAGCAGACCCGGCGCACCCGCCGGTTCTGCTGGGCATTCCGGCGGGGATACAGTTCTCGAAACCAGGAACCTCTCTCGAGCGATCACGGGGAAGATTCTGGTAAACGATATCAGCGTACAGGTGCAGGGGGGCGAGATTGTGGCGGTGGTCGGCCCGAGCGGGGCGCGCAAATCGTCGTTCCTTCGCCTGATCAATCGACTGGACGAACCGACCAGCGGAACGGTGTATCTTGACGGCGAGGACTATCACCAGCTTGCCCCGCGCGAACTGCGGCGCCGGGTGGGCATGGTGATGCAGTCGGCCTACCTGTTTCCGGGCACCGTAGCGGAGAATCTGTGCTTCGGGCCGCGCCAACATGGCGAAGACCTGCTCGCTTCGGAGATCGACAGTCTTCTGGAAGAGGTGGGGTTGGCAGGGTTTGCCAGCCGGGATGTGTTGAATCTGTCGGGCGGCGAAGCCCAGCGCGTCTCGCTCGCGCGGACGCTGGCGAATAAACCTGAGGTACTGCTGTTGGACGAACCGACTTCGGCGCTGGATTACCGGGCCGAACGCGAGATCGAGGCGCTACTTACGCGCGTTCTCCGCGACTAGCATTTGACTGCATTGATGGTCACGCACGATACAGGGCAAGCAGAGCGCATTGCCAACCGCGCCATCTTGATCGACGCAGGCCGGCTTGTTATGGACGGCACAGTCCAGGAGGTCATCCATGCTGAATCAGCTCTTCCCTGACCCAATGGCGCTGCGCGCAGCGCAAGCCGTAAGCGCGGCCATCGTTGCGCTGATGGTTGCATACGTGGCGCACCGGGCAGGTATTCGTATGCAGAAGGAAACAGCCGTTGCACTGCTGCGCGGCATCAGCCAGATCGTCATCGTCGGCTTGTTGCTGACGTTCGTTTTGGGCAGCGCGCAATGGCTCAGCACATTTGTGCTTTTGGGCATGATGCTGGCCGGGGCGTTCATCGCCGCGCAACGCACCAAAAACATTCCCGGCATCCTGCAGGTGACCATGCGCTCGATTATCCTGGGCGCGGGGCTGGTCATCGGCGTCATGGTAGGCCTGGGTGTAATCGATAGAGCAGCGGCGACATTAATACCGGTGGGCAGCATGATCGTCGCCAACGCTATGAACACGACGGCCCTGGCGCTGGACCGTTTCCGGGCAGAGGTCGAGGCGCACACCGGGCAAATCGAAGCGGCGCTGGCGCTGGACGCAGCCCCGACAGCCGTCGTTGCCCCTTACGTGCAAGCGGCGGTGCAGGCAAGCCTGATCCCCAGCGTCAACAATCTGCGATCCCTGGGGATTGTGTGGATTCCGGGAGTGATGGCCGGCATGGTGCTCGCGGGCAGTGATCCGATAGCGGCCGCCATCTACCAGTTCGTCGTCGTCGCCATGCTGTTCGCTACGGCCGGGACAACCTCCCTGCTCTGCACGCTGTTCGTTCGCTCGCGAGCCTTTTCGCTGGCTGAACAATTGACGCTGCGGATGGTGAAGAGCTAGTTTCCGACTATGTGCGCAAGATTCCGCAAATTGCGAAAGCTCCAAAGAGCGGGGGAACTTTTTTCACTTTAAAGATACCCCGCACCCCCCAGGATTCGGCCTCACGCGCTAGCGCGTGAGTGCCGAGCGCTAGGCACAGTGGCGGTGGCCGGAGGCCCTCGCCGCAGTGCCACACTGAGCCGCGTAGCAGTGAAGGGGTGTGGGGGGCAAGGCTCCATAAGCGCTCAAATAAGCGCGTAAGTCCCTGAAATTATATGGGGGCAATATTTATATTTTTTGTCGCCCCAGCGCACTTCGCCGGGGTGACGGCCTTACTAGTCCCCGGTCCTCGGACATGACACTTCCAGGGCAGGCTTCGCCGGGGTGACGCATGCAGGGTCTTTCGCTCTGATGTGGGAATTCCAATCCTTTTTCACCACCCTGGCTAGATCGCCTTACTACTTCGTTGCTAAAGAGCTCATGGTATCCCGGACAGCATTAGTCATCTTCTGAAATATACTCTATTTCATCGGCTCTGTTGATCTCTTCTTTCACTCCAGCGGGAATCACCATTTCCTCGCATAGTTCATGGAGCAAAGAAAGCTGTCCGATCTTTGCCAGAGTGATCAGAGGAGAAGCATTTACTGCCCACCTTCTAGGCATCCTTAAGTTCCTCGGCGAGTTCCTCACCAGACGATTGAAAGGGTGACACATTGAACCTTGCAAGAGCCCGCAGAAACACCTCCTGACTCATCCCGGCGATCTCTGCGGCCTTGGACTGTGAGATGGTTCCAATCTCGAACCACTTGACCGCAGCCGCAAGCTGCATCTCCTTTACATAATCAGCCGGATTCTTTCTGAGGGCCGACAGTGCTCCTTCGGGCAACTCAATAGTTATCTGTATAGACATGTGGCACCTCCCTACTGACCTTCGCAAAACCGCCGCCATACACCGGCTGTTGCTATAAAAAGATAAGTCCTGAGCAACAAGAGGCGGGTGCACAAATTGAAATTTCATTCGGATATAAAAGATGTGTATTTTACTCTGTATCGAAGAAAGCGCAAAGAAGAAGTGGTACACCAATATAAAGGTAGCAAGAAGCCAGGAGCGAGAAGCGGGAAGAAAAAGTGTCTTATCCCTGTTTGCTTTCTCTATTCGGTTTTCTTCTGCGAACCGAGAGATCGATCGAGGATTCTGTCGTCAATCGAGCGCAGGTGCAGGTCGCGCTGGGGAAAGGGGATTTCGATTCCGGCCGCCTGAAAACGGCCGGCAATCTGCTGACAAAGGGCGCTCCTAACGGAGAGCGAATCCTTCACATCGGCAATAAAGAAGTGCAGTTCGAACTCCAGGGCGCTATCTCCGAAACGAAGAAAAAGCGGATTGGGCCCCGGGTTGTTCAAGACTCGAGGGTCGGTTTCAGCGGCTTCCTTCAGCAAGCCCAGAACCCGCTCGATATCGCTTCCATAGGCAACTCCGACGGTAATCCTGATCCTTGCGACCTGATTCGAACGGGTCCAGTTCGTCACTTTTCCCGAAATAAACAGCGAATTGGGAACAATCAATTCGGACCGGTCAAAGGTTTCGATAACGGTCGAGCGCAGCCCGATTTTTTTTACCGTGCCGGTCTCGTTGTCCACCACGACCATATCGCCGACTTTGAACGGCCGTTCAAAGAGCAACATCAGGCCACTGACAAAGTTATTGACGATATTCTGCAGTCCGAAACCGACGCCGATGCCCAGTGCGCCAGTCAGAAAAGCGAGACTTGTCAGGTTAAGGCCGATCAAGCTTATCGCCACCATGATTCCGAATATGAGGAGCGAATAGTGGATCAGTTTTTTAATGGCGTCTCGAGCACCACGATCGAGTTCCTGCCTCGGAAACACTTCCCCTTCAAGAAATGCGCGGATGAACCATGAGACCGAAGCTACGAGGTAGATGAAGAGGGCGGCCACCAGTATTCGGCCGAGGCTAAGGGTCAGCTCACCGACGGCGAATTTGAATTCAAAGATATTATCCCAGGCCTGGCTGAAAGACGGGTAGATACCCCACAACTGAAACAGGGTCAAAAAAACTCCCATCCGGAGGATTGCTTTGAGCAAATTCCTCAGGCGGGATTTTAGGGCTTCCCCGAAACGGCTGAAAAACCTCAGCCGCATAACGAAGGGTTGATTTAGAAAAACCTCGATGCCTCCATTGCCGATACAAAGGAGCAAAAAAGCGATAATGAGAGAGAAAATGGTTACGATGGATGAACGCACCAGGTAGTTTGCCAGGTTGCTGAACCCTGCCAACAAAAGAAGCAGGGCCGCGAACAGAACCAGGGACCCCACCCGCAGCCCCACGAAGAAGAGGTCTCGTCCGCCGCCTTGCTCGGCACTATGGAACCGCGCCACGCGCAGGAAAACCGCTATTCCCGACACGCATATCAGCGACAGGTAAAGACTGTACAGAGGCGCCGGAAGCGAGACCAGCTTCAAGAACGCCGAGATTGTCCAGACAGTCGCCAGCAAGAACACCACCAGACGCATCCCGGGATGGGGAAGCATACCTGAAATCAAAAACGATGATGAGAAGACTACCAGGGTGACGTTCAGGAGCAACCAGGAAGGAGCGGCCCCCTGGTACAACAGAAGGGCCGCCGCCTGCATCGCAAAGATGGAAAAAGCCCACGGATGTTGTCTTATGAAATGCCATTCCTCAGTCTTTTCCGGGAGTTGCCGCCGGCGCCCAATCAGGAAAATCAAGGTGAGGGTTACAAGAACCTGCAGGAATATTATCCATCCAAAGTCATAGTCAGGAAGATATTCGCTCTCCATCTTCCACGCATCGGCCGCCCCTTCTTTTATGGCAGCCCAAAGCGCCGTGTTGAGCGGTGCATAGAAATCCGCACTGAAGAAAGACGGCGCATTCTTCTGGAAGGTCTGGCTTCGCACCTTCTTCAGGGCCGCATCAACCGGAATGTCAAGCCGGCTGACTTCGTCAAGCAGATTAGTAAGTCTTTGCTGCAGCACCAGAACCGATGCAGAAGCGTTGGTAGCGGACTGCACTACGGCAGATGCGGTTTCCAGCGCCTTGTTGAAGGTCTCCGGAGGAATCTCTGCCTGGGCCTCGCTAAGAGACTCCTGCCATTTTTTCCAGAAGGTGTGTTCATCTTCCCAGTTCCTGCGTATGGCTTCGAGATCCGAGAGCTTTGCGGAAACAGGATCAAGGAGAGCCCCAAGCTCGCTCTTTTCACCTTGAACCAGGTGCTGAACATCGAGCAGCCTGTAGATGTTCCAGCCGGCACAATCGCCCATGCCGGCTATCTTTTCGACGAGCTGACCGACCCGGTTTTCAGCATCGTTAATCTGCCTGTCAAAATCTGAAGTATCCCTGGCAACGGAAATGGCTTCTTCAGCTTTGCCAGCCTTCTGACCAAGATCAGCGGCTAGTGGAACCACCTCGGCCAGCCCCGGGAAAATGGGCTCTGCGCCTTTGGCTTCTCCATTTTGCTCCGCTTTTTCATCCTTGCCGAATACCTTTTCGACAATCTTTGGGATCGAGGTTTGGGTATCGGTTTTTGCCTGCGCCAAACAGGGGCAGGCGAGAAGGCATGCAATAACTATCAAAGGCAGTAAACAATGGTGCTTCATACCGCATCGCTCCGCGATGAGTGAACAGTGGACAGTGGATAGTGGATAGTGAGCAGTGAATGGTGAATGGTGAAAAATAACTCCTCTTGGTGAACCCTCACCAGGTTTCGGGTTCGCGGGTAACATCGAGGAAGCGCGTTAAACGCTGGACCCTCACTTCGCTTGCGTTCGCGCTAATCGTTCGGAAGCATGTGAGATGCTTCGAGTTCGCGCCCGATTTTTTGTGAGGGC
>Ga0187862_10005639_pt1 | contig 11531 bp, 7 predicted proteins | sample June2016WEW_10_1_FD_133003 | JGI IMG/M metagenome (GOLD analysis project Ga0187862, IMG submission 133003) | Peatland microbial communities from SPRUCE experiment site at the Marcell Experimental Forest, Minnesota, USA - June2016WEW_10_150 | ecosystem: Environmental > Terrestrial > Soil >...
GACATGAGGTGTCGTTGGGTCCGCTTCCACGGCGTGTTCGACACTCTCTTCCTGCTCGCTGGTACGCCCCGCAACCTGGTAGGCACCCGCCAAATCCAACCAGTACCGCGCTTCGTAGGGATCCAAATGTACTGCTGTCCGATAATCTGAAATAGCCTCGTCCAGACTAGCGCCGGACAGTGCAAGGTTTCGGCCGAGGAGTTCGCGATATTCAGCGTTCGATGGTTCCAGCCGAGTGGCTTTATTGAGATTCGATAGGTCCGGAGTCGCTGCCAGGTGGGACGCGAGGTATGCCCGCAGAGCCAAGTGTAGATACAGCCCTACGAGAACGAAGCAGACGCCAGCAAAAGAAAACTTCCGGAGCGGGGAGTGCAATTCAATCTGCATCTGATCTACGAATGTCAGGGCGCGTTCTGAGCCTGCGACTTGGCAGCGTGCGCGGCCCATACAGGTTATGGAAACGGACCATGCGCGTCTCGAAGCCTCTTCGCCGAGGAACTCTGCCGTTACTACTGCGAACTCGGCGTTGACTTGCACCCGCGAAGGTTTGCCCGCATGCGCATTATAGGATCGATGGGCTTCTCCCGCAATCTACCAAGCTGCCTTTGCTGCCCATTCTGCGGATGGGATCTGAAGAATTGGCTCGGACCAGGCGCTTGAAACAGACGATCCGAACGGAGGTGTACCGCGGTCGAAGCGGCGCAACCAGCCATTCGCGGGTTCAGACTCCGGTAGGCATGGACCCAGACTTTGTGAGTTCGGCTGAACCTGGCGCACTCAGGCTGAGATGCTTGGCATCCCGACATTTCAAACACAAGGTTTTACAGCTCGCTGAACTCTCCTTGAACTTGCACCGAGCGTGGAAGTCAATCTGAGAAAACTTGGCACGTGTGGGAATTTCTCGGTCAATGTTTGGCTCTAGCCGTGTTGACCTTAACACTGAAGGGTCAGAGGGCTTCCTTCCGCTTTACACCACGATCCATCGTTTAGTAAAGAGTGGCCTCCAGCCTGAGTCAAGCGTATACCTTTTTGCGCAATCCTAACCTGAAGAGAAATCTGAGAAGCTGGATTTCAAGCGTTCCTTCGACTCATGATCCGCCGTTGCGCCGGTCGAGAAAAGGGAAGCGGCCGGCCGCTGACGATAGCTTCCGGATTGTCTTGAACGAGCTCGCGCGCAAGATCTGCACCAAAACGCTTCGAAACAACGTCGCGAGCTTCCGACAGAATCGGCTTGCGGTGCTTGTCATCATGAGCATCGGACGCAAGCACATGCACCGCATCATTCTCCAGCAGCCACATTGCAATCCGACGAGCTGCGTCTCCCCACAAACCGGTAACAGCGGAAGCGGTGACTTGAGCTAGACATCCCGCGTCCACCCATTCCAGAACACGTTCAGGCCGTCGCTGCAGAATGGCATTACGCTCAGGATGCGTGATGATGGGGATGATGCCCGCCGCTTGAAGCCTCCAGAAACTGTCGCTTATTTGGGGCGGTATCCCGTATTCGCTAAGCTCGACTAGTAGGTATTGCTTGGAGGCAATGGTATAACGTCGAGGATGCGCGATCGCGTCTTCGATATTTTCAAATGACAGGTGAAAGTCGCAGCCTATGCCAATAGCAAGCTGGTCCCCGATCTTGTTGTCGAGTTCGGTGACGAGGCTCCGAACCCGATCGGGGCTATACACATAGGTGTCATTGGCATGGGGGGTCGCGACAATGTGCGTGATGCCGTCGCGGATTGCCAAGCGACACATCTCAAGGGTCATCTCCCAGGATTTTGAGCCGTCATCGAGCCCGGGAAGGATATGGGAATGGATGTCAATCATGGGCGAGTATGACGAAGGCAACCGCGGCTTGGGCTCCCTGTATGGCAATAATATCAGGCTTGGAGGGTCGGCACTCGTGTGTCCACGCTCTACGCAAGAAGCGCGTTGATACCCGCCGAAGCTACGATTATCATTGATGGCCTCTCTCACATGTTTCTGTGTGCACAATAGAATCGCGCAACTCTAGCTAACCAGCTGAAGAATCTGTAAGGTCGGAATTCAGCCATTCTTTTGCTTCAGGTCTTCGATGGGCCGCGCTGGTGCCCGACGAGTGCCTTGGGGCGCGCCCGGTTCAGCGGCCCCAACGGGGACGGTTTGAGCAACGTCTCCGCATTTGCAGTGATGCCCGCCGCAGGCGGGAAGAAATCGTAGAACATTAGGCGGATTGCTTAAGTGATGGCCGAACTTCGGGAGGTGTCGCCAAGCACGCTGAGCCCAGAAGATCTAAGTACAGTGTTTCAATGTCAGCCTGAAGACGGTTATCGAAATAGTGAGCGAGGGCAAAGGACCGACCCGCAGTCCCCATCGCCAGAGCGACATCAGGCTTCGCCGCGAGAAACTCCAGGCAATCGAGCATCGGATTTGCCTCAAGCGGTGTCAAGAACCCGTTCCCTGCACGGATGACGGGAGAGCAACTATCCATTTCAGCGGGCGGAGTGGCGAGGTCGATTACGCCGCCCACGTTGGTCGCTACGAATGGCTTGCCTGACGCCATCGCCTCGATAAGAGCGCTGGGAGTTCCTTCGTTCCGCGAAGTGACCAAGCCGACATCGGCTGCCGCCCACAGTTCGGGCATGTCCTTGCGCCAGCCCGCAATGTGCATGTTTGAGCATCCTGCGGTTAGAGTTTCCAGTTTGCTACGATCGATTCCGTCTCCGACGACCAGGAAACGCAATCTTGGCGATCTTTGGGCTTTGCGGACGATTTGTGCTAGAAGTTCGACGTTCTTTATGGGGACGAGCCGACCGGCCCACAGTACAACAAAATGCGAGTCGTCAAATCCAAATTCCCGACGCAGGTCACGAGCCTGTCTTACGTCTGCTCTGGAAGCAAACAGGGATAGATCGTAGCCATTGCGAATCGTGCAAACTTTCTGACGGGAGACTACGTTGTATTTCTCTACCAGCTCATCCGCCTGAGACTCTGAGATCACCACTGTACGAGTTGTGATTCTGTTGAGGGTGCGCTCGATGGCCAGCCAGATTCGAGTTTGAAGCGGGCCAAAATATCCGTCAAACACATGTCCGTGGTATGTGTGAACACGCACCGGTACGCGCAGGAAGGCGGCTGCCACGCGGCCGAGGGTGCCAGCTTTGGCTGCATGCGTATGCACAAGATCTGGCTGTTCCATTCGGAGGATGCGAACAATGCGGAGGAATGCCAGGAAATCTGACCACAATCGGACCGGCCGAGACATGGAGCGAATCCATCGAACTCCGTCTTCCGAGGCGAGCAGATAGCTCATGTCGCCTTCCTGCTCGTCCAAATGGCCGGCGATCAAAACGGTGTCAAAGTTGCTTCGTAAGGCTTGGTGCAAAAAACATGCCTGGCGTGCCGGTCCGCCGACATTGAGGCGACCAATGATTCGAACTATCTTCGGTTTGACCGCGTTTTGGTTGTGCGGCTTGACGAAATCAGAAACCATGGTCGACAAGTTAGCTGGCTACCGCGGCGTTGCGAAACTCTTCGGTGCCCAGCGTTTCGACGCTGAGTTGCAATGCTCGCACGGAAATATTTTCGGGACCGCATAACTGCATTGCGGTTAATCGCGCTGGTTCTGGGCAGTCAGGTAACAAATAGACTGCGGTTACTTTTGACAAAAAAGTCGACATTCGGGATAGCGGTACAACCGGCACACCATAGAGAAACGCATTTCCATTCCGGACCGGTACCACGAAGGCGACAATGTTGCCATGCAAGCGCTGCCATTCGAAATAGCGATAAAAAAACTCTGCGCTCGGCCCACCTACGATCAGGTAGGCTTCATTGGTCTGCCTGGGCAGCACGTCGTCGAAAAACCGCGAAACAGTACGCACAAAGCTCATCAGACAGATTGTGAGAACCATCTCAGTGGCGAATACGGCTCTCGAGAAGTCCTTGAACCCGGTCATGTACGTTAGACCAGACACGATCAACATGGATCCCAACACGCTGCCTTTGAGAATGGGGTAAATGTCACGTAGGGCGCGGATCGTCCAATCACGACGGTACACCGAAAAGATCGCAAACAGTGGAATCTTGACCGCTATCAATAATACGGCAGCCCAAAGAAAAGAGCCTGCGTACTGACGCGGCACACCGTCGAAGCGCAGCAGGTATCCAAGAAATTCTGCCAGTACGATCAAGCCGGCATCCGCAAAGACCATGGCAGCGCGCTTGCCGACGGAATTTAGGAACTCTGGAACTAAAAACGTGAGCGCATTCGTGCGCGAAAGCCACTCTTCGGGCAGCTGGATTTTTGCGAGATAAAACCAGAACGCGGTCGCGGTTAACAGAAAAAGCGCCAAGATGCCAGGCCCAATGTCGGACCACACTCGCTTGCACAACACTGCGACAAGTGCGCTGAGGGCTGCTAGAAGATACAGCGTCAGAACTGCATTTCGCTCGCTCAGCCCGAGCATCACGAGTCGATGCGACGTGTGATCTTTAGCGCCGGCGGAAATGGCACGCCCATTCAACCTGCGCGTGACACTGACTAGGAGCATGTCAAAGATCGGCAGAAAGAGCACCAACCCCGGCACGAACACTATGGAAAACATTGCGCTGACATGGCCCGCTTCCGACACAGCACAGCAGGCTAAAAAAAACCCGACCGCCAGACTTCCGGCGTCGCCCATGAAAATCTTGGCGGGGTGAAAGTTGAACACCAGAAAACCAAGCAGCGATGCCGCCATCGCGAGCAAGCCAATGGCCATGGGGCCGGAGCTGTGTCCAAGCAGCAGGAGGCTGCCCGCAGCAATGACACTGACCCCTGCGGCGAGCCCATCCATGTTGTCCAACAAATTCAGCGCGTTGGTGACCCCGAGAATCCAAAGGAACGTGAACGCGTAATTCAGGGATGCGACGTGAAACAACTGGTAAACAATGCCGGACCAAACTGCGACGGCGGCTATGACGAACTGCGCCGCGAATTTCCAACTGGGGCGCAGCTGGACGATATCATCGACGAGTCCCACGAGCCCCATCGCGGTGGTCAGAAGCGCAACCGTCAGCAAGGGTCTGGGTATGCGAAATGCGATGACAGCAAGTGAGAAGGTCAGCAGGATTGAAACGCCGCCGAATTTGGCAACCGCGGTTCGGCTCCAACGGTCAGGTCGAGGATGAACCAGCCAGCCCTTCCGACGCGCGACGCGGATGGTGGCAGCGGTTGTCAGCACCGAGGCAGGGAAGGTAACAACGAAGGATAGAACGCTATGCCACATGCGAAAGAGAAATGCCCTTCTGAGCCTTCTGTTGTTGAATGTGCTGAATCACGGCGCAAATGATCTCGTCCAAGGAGCGCTTGGGCGTGTAACCGAAGCAAATGTGGGCCTTCCTCAGGTCAGGGATTCGGTGCTCCATGTCCTCGAACCCCTCACCATAAGCCTGGGAGTAGGGCACGTACCGAATTGAACTTTTTGACCCAGTGGCGGCAATGATCTTTTCTGCAAGCGCCGTAATCGTAATCTGTTCCGTGTTTCCTAGATTGAAGATTTCGCCCACAGTTCCGGGAGAAGTTATACACGCAAGAATGCCCTCGATTACATCGTCAACGTGTCCGAAACAGCGGGACTGCTCTCCCGTGCCGAACACCGTTAGCGCTTCGCCCGCGAGTGCTTGACGCACGAAAGTCGGCAGCACCATTCCGTATCGACCGGTCTGCCGCGGTCCGGCCGTATTGAACAACCGAACGATCGTGACGGGAAGTTTTCGTTCGCGGTGATAGGCCAAAGCCAAGAACTCGTCGATGGCCTTCGAACAAGCATAGCTCCAACGGCAGTTGTACGTAGAACCAAAAACCAAGTCGTCTCTTTCAGAAAATGGGAGCTTGGTGGACTTGCCGTAAACCTCAGAGGTGGAGGTGATCAGGACCCGCTTCTCCTTTTTGGCAGCCATCTCCAAGATGAGCTCGGAGCCGCGTACATTGGTCTCGATGGTGCGAACGGGATACTCAACAATCCGGCGTACGCCCACAGCCGCCGCTAAGTGAAAAACTACATCGGCAAGATCTACCAATTCCGCCAGAAGGTGTCGGTTGAAAATTGTGTCCAGGTGATATTCGAACGCGACGTGGTGCTTAAGGTGCGCAATGTTCTCCGCGCTGCCGGTTGAAAGATCGTCCAAAACGGTTACGTCGTGGCCTACTGCAAGAAGCTTCTCCGCCAAGTGAGAGCCGATAAACCCGGCTCCGCCAGTGATTAGAGCCCGCATTGCTTCCCTCTCGTGTCGCTGTAGCCATACTGAGTTCCGCTTGGTGGCGTTCGTGGAATTATGCACGAGTCGTACGATTTCCGCAACGGGGGAAATACATGCCGCATCCCTGTGGGAAAATTGTCGGAGGCAGCAAACGTAAATCAGTGGCCAGCAGCAGTCGGGCTTGGACGCACCTTAAGATTCCGGATCAGACGAAACAACCGAATACAGGGATAAAAGCGGAAACAGGAATTGCGGCACGGAGGCCGCTTAAGTCTCGAATACCGGGACGCAGCACCATAACCGGTGAGATATCGCAGCCGGCAACGCCAGCTGTCGAGTGAACGAAGATTGAATCGGCAGATATTCCGGTACCCGGACTCTTCCCGAGGGCTGTGAAAAAACATCTTCCGAACGTCCGCACCCACCCGCTGTACCTGCGGATTCTTCCGGATAATTCCGCAGAACTTCGTCCGGCACAGGAGCTTTCAGCAGTTGATGGGCCAGAGAAAGGCCGGTCAAAGCCATATGCCGGGCGCCCTACCGGTCAGCTTCCTCCGCTGAAGTCACGGGTAGATCGAAGGCCGGTTTTCCTGCTAGTGTGTGGGAATGTCGGGCGGGACTGCTACGGCCTTCGATGTCGAATTTCGACTGCTACTCGCGTGTTCAAGAATACTTGCTGACAGAGGCGTGATCCATAATCTTGTCGGCCAGACGGATGATTGGGGAAAAGTCTTCCAGTATGCCGAATGGCACGGACTGACTCCGCAGCTCTGTCAAAAGTTGGAGGAGGCAGGCTGTCCCCTTACCCCCCCAGCTTCCGAACTTGTCAAAAGCAACATTCGGCAGATTGCCCAGAGGAACTTGCTTTTGACCGCCGAGCTACTGCGCATCATGCGAGCCTTCGTGGCGGAGAATATCCCCGCTATACCGTACAAAGGGCCGGTCCTGGCGGTCACCACCTACGGCGACCTGGCTATGCGCGATTTTTGTGATCTGGATATTCTAGTGTCGGAGAAAGACGTACGCCGCGCTCTGAGGATCATGCCTGAGTTGGGTTACAGAGCAGAGTACAGCCTAACACCGGCGCAGGAGGCAAGATACTTACGCATTACGTGCGAGTATAACTTTCTTCGCGAAAGCAATCAGACCCAGGTGGAAATTCATTGGCAGGTGATGCCCCCAAAATTCGGTTTGACATTTGAGTTCGACCGGCTTTGGTCTCGCGCGAGGTTCCTACCCATGGGCAGCTCGCAGCTCCCAGTGCTGTCACCTGAGGACGCCTTGCTGGTGCTTAGCGTTCACGGTTTCAAGCATTTGTGGGCCCGTTTGAAATGGGTGTGTGATGTTGCGAACCTTCTATCGCCGCCAAAGGAGCTGGATTGGACTTACATTGTGCGTGAAGCTGATCGCATCGGAGCAATGCGGGTCGTTCTTGTTGCCTTGTCTTTGGCAAGCCAAATGTGCCAGAGCTGCGTGCCTGATCCAATTCTGCTTAGATTAAGTCGCGATCCGGCGGCCGCGTCGATCGCGAAGGAAATCGTCGGCAGCTATTCACCCGGCTGTTCAATGTCCCACACGAAAGCGCGGCTGTTGATGTTAAGGGCCTGCTCTGGTTTCCGCCATCGTGCGACGTATGCGGCGAGGGCTTTGCTCGATCCCGCAACGGAAGAGATGGTTCGCACACCGGAACGATCCATAGGTGTGATGCGGACGCAACAAGTTTTCCATGTCGCGCGGCAAGCGATTCTTGATTTGCGTAAATCGCGAAAAAACCAAACAAGAAAGGAATTTCCTAAATTTTAGCGTTGCCGGGTGGCTTGCCGAAAAGAAGCTTTTCTACCGACGAGGTCCGGCCATTTCGAGCCCGAATGAGGAAGCTTTGAATTCTGATTGCGGTGCAGATAGAGATACACTGGCGCGGGAAAGAAGTGGAATTCCGGCAATCAGACTTCAACAGCAGGTTCGTTTCGGCTGCCGATCTGCACAAGCGCGCCCACCCACCGTCCTCGATTGAACAAGACCGGGGCGGTCGCGCGGGCGATATTGGAATTGATGGATGGTGGTCTTAGCCATGCCGAACTGGCACGGCTAGTGATGCAACGATTTCCGGGTGAATTCAGGGATGAGAAAGAAGCGCTACAGACTGCGGCAGACTTATCCGAACGATACTGGAGTAGGCCATCTCGCACCACCCCGACAAGCTTAACGAAGCTACTTATGGGCTGTGGCTCGGTAAGGCAGCAGGACAGAGAGGGAGGCTCCCTGATCGTATCTGCTGAATGGTGCTGCGCAACTGCTTGGCGGAAACCGCATCAACCGGAACGTAGCGCCGCCTCACCAGCAGTTCAGCTATGCCACACATACCCGCGCTCGCATAGAGTAACCCGCGCCCGAAACGCTTGCCACAATGCCAAGCTGTCCTTGCCCTGCGGAACTGGCCTCGGCCATGCTGCCAGGAGAAGGAACTGCTTCTCAGTTGCCGACGCAGATATTTGGAAACCGTAAATGAGTCCAGTTCGCGATAAAAGTAGAGTGGTTCCGGAAGATTCGCAAATCGGCTTTTTGCGAACGTGGAAAACAGCAACTCCCACTCTTCACATCCGTAACTATCGTTGTTGTAGGGATGACGGCGAAACCATTCGGCTCGGCCCACGAAAGTCGCATGGGCTAACCGAATCCCGGTCAGCGGATCGGCGCATATGGCTGCATGGTCAACGGGATTGAGCTTCGTACCGACCGGTTCGAGAGACTTGTCTAGGACTACCATGCCGCATCCGAGCCCATCCAGATCAGGCCGTTCGAGCAGGACCCGCAATTGCCGCTCCAGTCGCGATGGATGCATCATGTCATCAGCATCCATGCGCGCGATGTAGCGGCCGCGTGCGTTGGTGGTGATCACATTGAGCGAGGCGCCCAAGCCCTGGTGAAGGCCTCGACCCACGAGACGAACTCGCTGATCGTCGATGCTTTCCAGGATTGCCAGGCTCTCATCCGTTGATCCATCATCCGCGACAACCAGTTCCCAGTCGGGCCAGCTTTGCGCAAAAATGCTTCGCAGGCAATCGCGCAAGAACGGCCCTGCGTTGTACACCGGCAGTCCAATTGTCAAGGTGGGAGATGGCATTAGAGGTCGTGGGTAGAGATTCTACCGTTGTTGCCTCTGCAGTCGAAAGAGGTCCACGTGAAGCTTCACCGTCGCCCCATAATCTCTTGAGCACGAGTCCCGCACCTGTTTTGCGGCTCAAAAAAGTGTGACAATTTGAGGAACGTCAAGTGGGCAAGCACGTTAATCAGTTCCGAGCCGAGCCGTCGTTGTAGTAACCGTTCCCCCGCTTGGAATAGTAGTAATAGTAGTACAGGTCTGGCGATCTCAGATCCACCGCGTTCATTACGATGCCCATGATTCTTGCGTTTACCTGGTACAGGGTGTCGCGGGTGCGGCGGACGGCGTCTTTGGTGGTCTGTCCGGAACGGACAACCACGACGACAGCGTCAGCTTCTGGCGAGATCACTACTGCGTCGGTGACGGAGAGCGCCGGCGGACTGTCTATAATCACGTAGTCGTATTGGCTGCGCCACTGCTTGAGTAATTTACTCAAGAGCTCCGAAGCGAGCAGCTCGGCCGGATTGCTGGGGCTCAGGCCGGCAGGCAGCACAAACAGATTTGGAAAATCAGGGGCTGGCAGGATCGCGCTCTCCTCCACCGCGGTACCGTCAAGAAGCGAACTCAGGCCAACATCTCTGGATACGCCAAGAACCCGGTGCAGAGTTGGACGCCTCATGTCGCCATCGACCAGCAATACCCGGCTACCTTTCTGCGCAAGAACAATTGCAAGATTAACGGATGTTGAACTCTTACCTTCTTTCGGCAACGCACTCGTAATCAAAAGCACCTTGGGACGGGACTCAAACGACCCAGACAAAAGGATCGACGTGCGCAGACTTCTAAATGATTCAGCGAGCTGCGACTGTGGCCTTTTGTACGTGATCAACTCCATGCCAAAAGAGGTTTGGCGTCCTGTCAGGAACGGTCTGACGCCTTTCACGCTGAGAGGCACGCTGAGAGGAATGATCCCGAGCGAAGGCAGAGCCGATACGATCTCGACTTGCTCCGGAGTGCGAACTGTGGTGTCCAGGGCCTCGAGCACGAATGCGAGCCCTATCCCGCCCAAAGTACCGAGCAGCAGGCTCAACTCGATGTTTCGCGGAATATTTGGACTGGTTGGCGAAGTCGGGACGCGAGCAGCGTCCACGATTCTGATGTTGCTTGATTTCAAACCGGCAGACACACCCGCCTGCTTTAATTTTTCCAGGAGTTCTTCATAAATCTTGCGGTTGGTCTCATAGTCCCGCTTTAGAATGTTATAGTCAACAGCCTTCTCGTTTAGCTTATTGGCCTCTTCCTTCTGGGCTTCGAACGCAACCCGCAGGAGCTTCTCGTGATGCAGCGCAGCCTGATACTGCGTTTCAGCTCGAGCGCCCATCTTCTTAACTTCAGCGTGGATATTTTCCTCCAGTTGCTGGAGCTGCCCCTTGAGCTCGATTACTTTGGGATAAGACTCGTCGAACTGTGAGGCCAAATGGGCATACTGCATCTTCAGGTCGGCTTCCTCAGACCGCAGCTTCCCAATCAAGCTGTCCTTGTCCGCATTCTCCAGCAGCTCGGCATTCCCCGAGAGCGTCTGCTGGTATTGGGATTGTTTCTGAATGCGGTCACTTTCGGCGGATGTGAGTTCCTTGTTCAACTCATCCAATTTCGCGGTGATGATGTTCTGCTTCTCATCCACCCCGAGCATGCCGTTGTCTTTTTCGTACCTGAGAATTTTTTCCTGCGAGGTTTCGACCTTCACCTGCAAGTCGAACAGCTGTTTTGACAGCCAGTCCGAAGCCTGCATGGTGGAGTCAAATTTCGATTTTATGTTTTCCTCAATGAAGGTCTGCACCAGAGTATTCACGACAGTGGCAGCTAGCTGCGGGTTCGGACTTGAATACCGAATCTCCACCAATCGGGTATCCGGCACAGGAGCAACTTGAAGGGCCTTTTGGAAACTAGCTATCTCCGCCGTTTCTCTTGCAGGGTCTGGGGGGGTGGCGACCGCTGGTTTCTCCGGTTGGACTGGCGTGGCTGGATCGAGATTCAGAACCCTGATTACTTGCGAAGCGATGCTGCTGCTCTGCAGAATGTTTACCTGGGTCGCCAGTTCAAGCTGACCGTCCGAATAATCGGGAGACACATTCGAGCCGACGTCCTTAAAACCGAGAAGCGCGTCCGAATTGGGCTGATTGATTTCGATTTTTGCGAAAGCATC
>Ga0187862_10005640_pt1 | contig 11530 bp, 10 predicted proteins | sample June2016WEW_10_1_FD_133003 | JGI IMG/M metagenome (GOLD analysis project Ga0187862, IMG submission 133003) | Peatland microbial communities from SPRUCE experiment site at the Marcell Experimental Forest, Minnesota, USA - June2016WEW_10_150 | ecosystem: Environmental > Terrestrial > Soil >...
ACGAGCGGCATCCGGCGGTTCAGCGGACCCAGCACCGTGCGCACTCCCGCGCCAAGCGCGATCATGGCCGGCAGCGTGCCAAGCCAAAAGACGCCCATCACCCCGGCGGCCGCGAGCGGCGAGGCGGTTCCGGCGGCGGTGGCGACGAACGCGTAAAGCCAGCCGCACGGCAGCAGCGTCGTGCACAGTCCGATCAACAGTGCGCGCGGAATGGGTGGATGCTTCATCGCCCGGACGTACGCCGCCCGGCCAAGCCGGCCAAGCCAGGACGGGCCGGCCAAGCCGGAGGCGCGGATGCCCACGATTCGCAAGAGCGTGACCGCGGCGAACAGAAGAATGGTGACGCCGGCGAAGACGGCGGCGGCGGATCGGACGCCGGCCAGGGCGGCGCCAAGATTGAGAAGATGTCCGGCGGCCCCGGCGGCAACGCCCAGCGCCAGATAGCAAAGCAGCCGCCCCCCATGATACGCCGCCTGGAGAGTTGCATGTCGTCGCCAGTTTCCACGATCGTCCACCGCCAGCGCGATAAACGCGCCGCACATGCCCGTGCAGTGCAGGCTGCCCAGCAGGCTCGCGAAGAAGATGGCGCCAATCAACGGCATCATTCTCTTGTTATGCGTTTCCGTGAAGATGAACCGCGAAGACGCGAAGGCGCGAAGTTGCGCGAAGGAAGACCAAGAATGCTTCGCGCAACTTCGCGGGACCCGGCGTTTAATCGCCGGGACCCCCTTCGCTTCTTCGCGGCAATCTTCATCGGACCCGCCTCGTCCTCAATTGACGTACTGAGTCAAAGTCTTGATGAACGTCCGGCCGCCGGCGGTGGCGGTCAATTCGAACTGCCAGAAGCCGACGTATTTCGCCGGCAACGTGAGCGCGAACTGACCGGGGGCAACCGCATTGGGCGTGAGGGTCACCGCTTCGTCGCCATGGGACAGGTGAAAACATCGGACGGCGACGGCGGCGTCCGCGACGGGCTTATTGCCGGTAGTCGTGAGCTTCAGGATCATTTGACGCCGGCCCAGGACGTCCGTCTGCCCGGTGGGCTGAAAATCGACGTTCCATCCGAGCCGGTTGGCTTCTAGAAGCTGCTGTTTGTGGGAGTCCCAGGCTTGCTCCTTGGCGTAGTAGTCGGGGATGACGGCGAACTCGCCGGGCCGCCGCGAGATGACGGCAACGGCAACCAGCATTCCCACGACGTGCGCCGCCAACAGCCCGACGATGATCGCCGGCCATTTCCACGCGAGCGGCTTGGCCGCATCGGTCGGAGGGATAATCGAATTATTGAGGCGCATTGTCCTCTCCTTGGGTTGACGGATTGTTGGCGGCGGGGATCGCAGCCGGTCCGAGCAATCGGCACTTCTGCTCGATGACCGCGCCGCCTTCCGCGCGCACGCACAACTGCACGTCGATCGCCCCGCTTAGGGCGGCGAAGGCGTCGGCGGGAGCGCGAATCTCCACCGGCTCGGTCCACATCTGGCCGGGCGCCAGGCGGATTTGGTCGTCCACCGCGCGGATGGAAAACCCGGTTCGATCCGGGATCGACAGGACGTACGACATGGCCTGATCGCTCCGATTGGTCAGCTTCACGCGGAATTCGTTGGCGACGCGGCCGTCGTCGGCGATGAAAAATGGCCGCCCCAGGTTTCGCATCACCTCCACGTCGAACGCGCTCTTGGTGAGGAACAGAAAAACCAGCAGCGAAACCAGCCCGGTCATGATCGCCAGGTAGACCAGCAGCCGCGGGCGGATCAGCCGGCGCTTTTGGCCGGAAAGCGCGGCCTGGCTGGCGTAGCGGATCAGATTGAGGGGCCGATTCACCCTGGCCATGATGGCGTTGCATGCGTCGATGCACTGGGCACAGCCGACGCACTCAAATTGCAGTCCGTCGCGGATGTCGATGCCGGTCGGGCAGACCTGCACGCACATTGTGCAGTCGATGCAATCCCCGGCGCGGGAAGCGAGGTTCTTGCCAAGCGGCCCGCGCGGCTCGCCACGGGCGGGGTCGTATGAAATCAGCAGCGAATCGCGGTCGATCAGCGCGGATTGAAACCGGCCGTAGGGGCAGGCGATGATGCACGTTTGCTCGCGAAAGTAGCAGAAGTCGAAGAGCATAAGGCCGGTGGTGACGGCCATGGCCAGAAATGCCAGCGGATGGTCGAAGGGCGAGCCGGTGATCCAAAGGCGAAGCTGCGCCACGCCGACGAAATATGCCAGAAAGGTATGCGCCAGGAACAGGCACGCCAGGCCGTACAGCAAATAGCGAAGCACGCTGCGCCACGGGGCGACATGAGCCGGGGGCGAACCGCCCTGGCCGGTCCGGCCCGAGCAGAGCCGCTCGATGGGCCGAAACAAAAACTCCATGTAAACCGTTTGCGGGCAGGCCCATCCGCACCAGACCCGGCCGAACAGGGCGGTGACGAAAAAAATCCCCAGGATGAGGCTCACCATCAGCAGCGCCAGCAGAAAGGTATCCGTGGGCAAAAAGGTGAATCCGAGCAGGGTGAATCGGCGGTGGACGATGTCGAGCAGGATCGCCGGTTTACCGCGGACGTGGATTTGTGGAATGGCCGCGAAGACGGCGATCAGGAGGTACGCCGTCCATCGCCGCCAGTGCCAGAACCGCCCTTTGGAAAGCCGGGGGTACATCCAGCGCCGGGAGCCGTCGCTGTCCAGCGTCGAGAGGACGCGTCCCTCCGGGCGCAGCAGCGTCTGATCGGCAGGCGGGGGTTGGATCGTCGCACTCATGGCGTTTCAATGGTCTGTCCAGGGCGGTGGAATGGTGCCCTCGGGCCTTTTACCGCCGGGATAATTTGTGCCGCGCAGCGACGCGACGTAGGACGCCACCACGATGATCTCGTTCGGTTGCAGCCGGTTGCCCCACGTAGGCATGGCGCCGTAGTTCCGGCCCTTGGTAATTACGTCCACGATATCCGTGATCTTCTTCACATCGAGGTAATAGTCATCGGTGAGATTGGGGCATTGGGACATGCCTTCGGCATGCCGGCCATGGCAGGATGCGCAATTGGTTTGAAAGATGCTGTTCCCCATTTTCTGGAATAGGGAATCCTTGGAGAGCTTGAGCAGCGTGGCCGCATCGGGCTTGAGGACCATGGAACCAAATCGGAGTTTTGCGTCTTCCACCAACGACTGGTCGTAAGAAGCAACCGGACTCATTTGGCCGCTGGTGGTGATGTCGATGGTGAAATACAGGGCGGCGAAGACGATGGTGCCGATGAACAGCACTTTCCACCAGCCGGGCATGGGATTGTCGTATTCATGGATGCCGTCGTAGGCGTGATCCGTCAGGGGATAGGAACGATCCGCCGGCGGACGAGCGCGGTCCACCGCGTCCGCGTCGTCGCCAGCGTTGGAAAGATTTTTGGGCTCTTCGTTCATAAATGATCCCCTTGATCCGGGTGGTTTTCATCCGCGTCCGGGCCGAGGGGCAAATTGCTCCATTGTCGTATCTGGCTGCGGGACCGGCTGAAGGCCCAGGTGGTGAAAATCACAAAGATGGCGAAAAACATCAGCAGACCGATTTCGCCCAGGCGGGAAACGTCGAACTCCGCGATCAGTTTGCCGAGCATGATTCAACTCCCAAAAAAGCTTCCACGACGCATCAGGGGTCCTCATATTTCAAGCCGGTCACGGTCGGCCGGGCGGCCGGCTGCCGGGACGGAGCGACGTTAACGAACAAATCCGTGCCGAGGCGCTGCACGTACGCGATCAGGGCCACGATCTCCTTGTCTTCCAGCCCCTTGGTCGGACCGCCTTGTTTGCCGATTTTGACGGCGATGGCCGACGCCTGCGCCCGGGCCATATCTTCGCTGTTGGCGATATCCTGATCGGTATACGGCACGCCGATCTTCTGCATGGCGTGGACGCGCACCGGGATGGAATCGAAGTCGATCTCCTGAGTCGCCAGCCAGTCGAAGCGGGGCATGATCGATCCGAACGTGACCTGCGCGGGGTTCTCGAAGTGAAGCAAATGCCAGTCCTCGCTCCGCATGCCCCCCTCGCGCGCCAGATCGGGGCCGATCCGCCGGCTCCCCCACTGGAACGGATGGTCGTAGACGAATTCACCGGCCTTGGAATACTCGCCATACCGCCGCGTCTCGGAAATGATCGGGCGAATCATCTGGCTATGGCAAAGATAGCAGCCTTCGCTGAGATAAATGTCGCGCCCGGCCAACTCCAGCGGCGTGTACGGCTTGACCGACACGATCGTCGGAACGTTCGAGCGGATCAGAAACGTCGGGATCATTTCAAACAACGACGCGGCCGCCACGGCCAAAATCACCAGGACCGTGAACTTCAGCGGCAATCGCTCCCACCGGCGGTGAAACCAAAGGGTCTGGAAGACATCGAGTTTTTTTGCCGTGTCGGCCACGGCGGTCAGGTGCGATACGGGCTTGGGAGCGTCACCCGCATAGACGCGGCTCAGGGCCGGGGCCTGGTGCGGGGTTTCAACGTACACCGCCGGCCGGCTTCGCCAGGTCTTGTAGAAGTTCCAACCGCCCAGAAGGACGCTCGACAGGTACACGGAGCCGCCGATCGCCCGGAGCGTCCACATGGGGACGCTGGCGCGAACGGTTTCGATGAAGTCCGGATAGACAAGCTGGCCCTGATCGTTCATGGCCCGCCACATCAGGCCTTCCGTGATGCCGGCGACGTAGATCGGGATGACGTAGAACAGGATGCCGATGGTGCCGATCCAGAAATGGGCGCTGGCGAGCTTCTGACTGTAAAGCGGGGTCTGAAAGAGCCGCGGCAAAAGCCAATACATCATGCCGAAGCACATGAATCCGACCCAACCCAGGGTTCCGCCGTGTACGTGGGCGATGGTCCAGTCGGTGTAATGGGAAAGGCTGTTGACCGACTTGATCGAGAGCAACGGTCCCTCGAACGTGGACATTCCGTAGAACGTGATGCCGACGACGAAGAATTTAAGCACGGGATCGGTCGAGACCTTGTTCCAGGCGCCGCGAAGGGTGAGAAGGCCGTTGATCATGCCGCCCCAGCTTGGCATCCACAGCATGATGGAAAAGATCATTCCCAGGGTGCTGGCCCAGTCGGGAAGCGCGGTGTAATGAAGATGATGCGGCCCGGCCCAGATATAGATGAAGACCAGGGACCAGAAGTGGACGATGCTGAGGCGATAGCTGAAGACCGGCCGCTCGGCCGCCTTGGGCAGGAAATAATACATCAGGCCGAGGAACGGCGTGGTGAGGAAAAACGCCACCGCGTTGTGCCCATACCACCACTGCATGAAGGCGTCCTGCACGCCGGCGTAAATCGAATAGCTCTTGAGAAATCCCGCGGGGACGACCAGGTTATTGAAGACGTGGAGGATGGCGACGGTGACGATGGTGGCGATGTAGAACCAGAGGGCGACGTACATGTGCCGCTCTCGGCGTCGGGCCAGGGTCATGAAGAAATTCACGGAGAAGAACCCCACCCACACGATGGCGATCGCCACGTCGATGGGCCATTCCAGTTCCGCGTATTCCTTGGCCTTGGTGTAACCGAAGGGAAGCGTCAGCGCGGCCGAGAGGATGATCGCCTGCCAACCCCAGAAGTGGAGGTTGCTGAGCTTGTCGCTCCACATGCGGGCCTTGCACAAGCGCTGGGTGGAATAGTAGACGGCCGCGAAGATGGCGTTGCCGGCGAAGGCGAAGATCGCCGCATTGGTGTGCAACGGCCTGAGCCGCCCGAAGGCGAGGAATGGCTGCCCGAAATTGAGCGCCGGGTAGACCATGTCCAGCGCCACGTACAACCCGACCAGCATGGCCACCGCGCCCCAGATGAACATGGCAACGAGGAATTTCCGGACGATGGCATCGTCGAAATAGTACGTTTCAAGGGTCGAATCGGGGGCGACAGTCGGGGGCCGTCTCAGTTCGGCAAGACTCTGCGTCATGAGCTTCGCCTCTTCGGTTGGGGTCAATGCCGCGCCGTCAGGTGCGAGCAGCGCCGGGAAACGCCGATGCGGGAACTATCGGCGACGACCGCGTTCGCTAAAATCGGGATTCCTTCGGCTTATTGGGTAGGGGAAACTACTACCCCTCGGACTGGACAGCCGGGCTTTGCGGTATCCGCTGCGCCAATCGCCCCTTCAGACCAACCCCCGTGCGCTTGGCTCACTGCCGAGCGCCAACGGCGCTTCGCAGGATTGAACCGGCATACGCGCCGATGAGGCCGGGGATCATTAAGACCGCCAACATAGCCCACCTGCCGGGGGAGGCCAGCCGAGCGGGGAGAGCAAGCAACGGTCCGAAAAAGGGAACCCCCATCCCGATGATGATCGCCCACCGCCATGCCCACCTGGGCCGGAGCATCCCCAGGACAAACGAGCCGACCAGCACAACCGTCAGGGTGGGGTAGACTTCGTCGACGTTGTGACGATCGACATGGGTAGCGTACGTTGCAAAGCCCAAAGCTGCGGCCAGGCAAAGCATTCCCCCCAGGCTCCGCAAAGTGAACCTTTCTCGTGGAATGCTTGTGCAGAGATCCCAAGCAATGCGCATGCAAAACGTCAAGAAACCAAGGGTGCCTTGTCTCGACAGCGTATCCCGCAATTGGTCGCGAAATGCCTGATTCATTTCGGCGCCATAGCGAAGACGGAACTCCGGGGGATATGCGTGGAGCAATCCGCGATATAGGCAGCAGGCCAACCGCAGGAGCGTATTTTTCCAGATCGCGGGCATCAAAGCCCCCCTACCGCAAGACCGTGTTTCAGGGCGGGAAGCAGTTTTTTCGCGCGGGCCGCGGACACGGCCGTTTCCAGTCGTCGGGCCTCCGAACGGGTCACGCGCCCGCCCAAATCGGTGATGCGGTAATATCGCCGCCGTTCATCATCCAACTCGGGGTCTGGCCGTTCTTCCGATTCCACTACCAGGCCAGCCGCCAGCATTCGCTTGATGCAGCCGTACAACGTGCCCGGTCCCAGGCGCAACTGGCCGCCTGTCTGGGTCGCCACCTCCCGCATGATCGCGTACCCGTGCCGCTCCTGATCGGAAAGGGCCAGCAGAATCTGAAAAACCGGAGGCGTCAGCGGGAGCATCGATAGAGGATCGGTTGCCTTCGTCATGGATATATCCGTCGCGGATATAATAGCGACGTGTCTTTGGTAGTCAAGAGGATTCCGAAAAAATGTTCGTAGCGGTCATTCAAAGACCACCATGGCATGCCCGCGCACTTCCGGCACGAGCACGGATGCCCGCCCCTTTTTGTAATTAAACGGCGTCTTTGCATTTCCCGGGGCCAGATAGACGCGGCTGGGCCTTCGGTCCAGCTTCAGCGAAATCGGAACCTTGAAAATAGGCACGATGTCCTCGACCAAATCGAGATTAGTCGCCCGCCGTTCGGGACAATATTGAAGAAGATGAACGATGGTTCGCACTTTCGGCGTCTGTTGGCGCATGACGCTGGCCTCCATGCCCGTCGGACCATCGACCGTCAGCAGCGGCTGGGGCATGAGCAGCGCAATGAGATTGCGCACCAGCAGCCGGTAGGTGTAGTTTCCGTGCCGGGCGAATGCGCCAAAAACGGGGAAGTTGACGTAGGCGACGCGGCCGTTCAGCGTTGCGGCCGCATATTTGGAAAGCTTGTCCGGCGGCGTCTGAGCATGAGAGGAGAAGTGATCCCAGGCGCGCTCGAAATACGGTTCAACAACCCAGGCGACGGTTTGGGTGCCGGGCCGAGCCGTCACGCGCACGCCGGGATCGTAAACAACGTGCTCGGTGTTCGGGACGTCACGGTCGATCTGGGCGCCAAACCGAAGGTACGTCGTCGTGAAGGGGGACATGCCCTGGGGTTCGATGCCAAGTATCGGCAACAGCGATTGCGTTCCCGCCGGGTTCAAGCCGCTGGTTCCGCTGGCAAGAACCGCGCCGCCGGCGCGCACGTACGCGCCCAGCTTTTTCGCCAGCGCCGCGTTGACGGGCACGGCGTCCGGCAGGATCAGCAGACGGAATCGGTACAGATCGCTCGCCGCATTGACAACGTCGAACTGCAACTTGAGTTGCGTAAGCAGCCGCGTGGCGCCTTCGTCGGTTCCGGAGATGCGGGTCACATTGCCAGCGGCATCGACCGGCGCCTGGAACAGGCCGATCTCCGTGACCGGCGTTGCCCCGACCAGCCAGGCTTCGCGTTCGGCCACGCGCTTGTAAACCTTGCCGATTAATTCATAGGCGGCCGGATCGGGCACGCCACGGGGATGAAGCTGGTCGCCGACGCTGCATCGGGCCCCCAGCGCAATCATCTGGCTTGTTTCGTATTCCAGCGCCGGATACGGCTTGAGCCCGCCGAAATCAGCCCAACTCTTGTGGAAGCGAGCCGTCATGCCCAGATAGGGTTTGTTGAAATTGCGCACGAACCGCACGTTCTTGGCGAAAAAGATGTATCCCCATCCGCCCGTCGGCAGCGCTTCGATCTCCACCTGCTCAAGATAGCGGATCTCTTCGGCAAGGTTCCCCAGCGGCCGGCTGTTGAAGTAAACGGTGGCCTCGGGGTTGGATTGGCGCACCATCCGGTGGAAACGATTCATGTAAGCCAGCGCCAACTCATGAGAATACTTTTGGCGATCTTCCTCGCTGCGGGGATCGCCGCCTCGGACGCGCATCTGCTCCAGAAAACTCTTCGTCGCGCTCGGCTGGTCCCAGCACATGTCGAAAAAAATCCCGTCAACCGGATGGAACAGCTTCAACACCTCGCTGGTCTGCTCGGCTAGGTATTCCTGATAGGGCGTGCTCATGTCCAATATCTGCCAGCCGGGATCGAATACCCCCCCGCTCTTCACCTGCCCGCCGTCCGGCTTGCGAGCCACCCATTCCGGATGCGTGTTGGCGGCATATTCATCGCACTGAACGCTCAGATAGATGGGCGCGCGAATGCCCTGACGATGCAGGGCCTCGACTTGTTCGCCCAGGAGATTCAAACCGGCCTTGAGGCCGGGATGGCGCTCGGGGCGTTTGGTGTCATAGTACAGATGCCCGTGATGGCATTTGGCAAAAACGGTGACGCTGTTGACGTACGCATCCTTCATCGCGCGGGCAAATTGCCGCGCGTCAAAGTCGCGCCCCACGTCCGGCACCGCCGGACCCGTGTGGAAATCGAGATGCACTTGCCGAAAGGGAAACGCAAATGGTGATTTCACAACTCTTCCTTCTCTTCCAGGATAAGCCGGTGCGTTGCGTGGCCCGGCAGACCCGACCATAAGATAACGGATTATCACAAAGGTGTAACGCCAAGCGGAGGGTGGACGAAATTAGCTTTGGGGCCATTGAGACCAATGGCGCAAGTCCGTCGCGTCGGGGGCAATCGGCTGATAGGTATCGCTGGCGAAGGGCTGAAAATTACTGGGCCAGCACGCTTCAAGCCGGCAGAGTAGCCGCTGCTGTGCGGGCGCTGGGTATGGATTAACACGTTCGACGAATATGCGACCGTTGACGCCAGCGTTTAGCAAGCCGTTTGCCTCATTTGCCAAGTACCGAGGGGCATAGCCGACCTTGGCGTGGTCGGCAGTCAAAAGTTGAATCGCATGGGGATCAACGCGGTTGTCAGATTCCGGTGAAGGGAAAAGCTCCTCGCCAGGTTGGAGCGAGAGGATGCGATCATGCTGACTTTGATCCAAGTAGCGGAAACCGTGCATCCAGAAAAATGTGCGAAATACCCCGTTCTCCTCGGCGCGAGCCGGGGGCGAGAACAGTTCAATAGAGTCGGTAGCGCGCCCACCGCCGCTGCGCGCCAAGATGAGCATTGGGTCTGCATTCGAATCAAGTCCAAGGGATTGCAGGTAGCTCGGATAGTCTGGGCGGCTGTTGGACATCAGGCGATTGGCGAAAAACGGAAACAAATCCCTGCTTCGATAAACTTCCGACAACGTAGGAAAGGCTGGAAAAGGTTCAAAGTCCGCCTTCTGGGCCTCTTCGGCACCCCTGATGTAGGTAAACTCATACAGACCTGGGAGGTCGCCAACGCCCGCAAGCAAGCGCGCGACGGGATAATATCGCCGCGTCTCATACTGCTGCCATGCCACATAGAGGGCTTGAAGTTGCTGTTGAGCCGTCTGCATTAATGCTCCAAACGTACGATTCTATCCCGGTTCACCCTCAAAAGGGCATAGGCGAAATCACGGGCCGGCTTGGACATCAGTTCGTTCGGAACGCGCTCTATGATCGCCCAAAACTCATTGTCGGCGATCTTCCGGAGGCGATCAATCCACGCCATTCGGGCCACTGGGCTGTCAGCGGTCCATTCGGTAAAGGCCGCCAAAGTGGTCAGGGGTTTGTCGGCCCCGGTAAGATACAGCTTTGACATCGCCTTATCGGCAAAGGTTTCGACAGAGCGGTTCCTGCCCGGCGTCATTCGGTCGGTCCGTTGGGCGTCTGGCAGATTGAATCCCAGGCAAGAAGCATGATCGAACGTCGGCGCGAGGCAGTATTGTCGCCCGGCTCGGATGATCGCCCAATTCTCATGGTGCCGGTCGGTATTTCCGATCAGGGCGTCAAGCATCAAATAACCGGCAAACAAGTCGCTGGCGTTGGCGATTCCTGCAATGTCGGCATATTCCTTCGCCAACGCGGTCAACGATTCATCGATGACACGCCACGTAATCCATGCGCCGTCAAGAATATGCCGAACGCTCTGGACGGTGTGCTCGGTGACTTTGTAGTTTTGGTCCCTTGGGTAACGCGGATTGATAATGTTGGCCAATAGCTCGTTGCCGTGAATCAGCGGGAACCTTCTACGTTCCGTGAAGTCGCGCGCCATGACACCGCGACTTTCCTCAAACTTGGCCAGTTCAACGTGGGCATGGGGCAATCCAAGCACCCCGGCAATTTCGCAGGCGATCTTTTCCGACCAATCGTCTCCGTGGCCGCGCCGGTTATATTTGAATAGCCACCTGTTGCCATCGGTGTGTTCAACCCAGAATTTCTCCTTCGTGCCCATCTGTTCGACGCGGCTAGGGGCATCACGCGGAAGGATAATGATGGGATATAGTTGGCTCATGCTGCCGGCCGACCGTTATAGTCGGATCGTCGCCGAAGGCGGGCACGCGTCAAGTCCACGCAAGCATCCCCGCTCGGCCACGCGCTCATTCCGGCTCGTCGGCGGCCCGAATCAATTCCGGCCCGTCGGTTTTCGGATTGTTGACGGTCGGCGCGACCGCGTAGGCGTCCATTTCTTCGGCGGGATAGGGCGTCAGCGCGTCGGCGACTTCATTTCCGGGAATGCCGGAATCAAGCCAACGGCTGTAATTCCGCCTGGCCACGATCACGGGCATTCGATTGTGAATGGGGCGCATCAGCTCGTTCGGTTGCGTCGTGATGATCGTGCAAGTGTCGATGGGTTCGGCGTCTTTTGCGGGCTTCCATCGCTCCCACAAGCCGGCGAAGGCAAAGACGCCGTCGTCTTTGAGGTGGATGAAATACGGCCGCTTGGGACGCTTGACGCCTTGCCATTCATAGAAGCCGTCGGCGGGAATCAGGCACCTGCGGCGATTGAACGCCTGGCGGAACATTCCGCT
>Ga0187862_10005646_pt1 | contig 11519 bp, 10 predicted proteins | sample June2016WEW_10_1_FD_133003 | JGI IMG/M metagenome (GOLD analysis project Ga0187862, IMG submission 133003) | Peatland microbial communities from SPRUCE experiment site at the Marcell Experimental Forest, Minnesota, USA - June2016WEW_10_150 | ecosystem: Environmental > Terrestrial > Soil >...
CCACCCTCTGGCTCGTCGCCGGAGACGATGCTCCGCGTCTACAATCGCGCGTAGACAGAAATGGATCACGCGAACGCCGCGATTTGCGCCGCGGAACGGTCAAAGGGTGCATAAAGGCGGCTAATACGAAAGCGGTAGCTCCGCTTTATAGCCCTCAAGCACCGAGCCACTTTACGTATGGCTCGCACGCCGCGATGTTCGTAGGGTTTACGCCAAGTATCCCTGGCTACAAACAATCGATTTTCGATAATAAATTCGCGAAGCTTTTTAAGCTCGAGGGTGGCGGATTTGCCATCGGCAAGGCAGCATTCGAACTAAATGGCCAGAACATCATTGTTGGCTTTCGACGCAAAGGCTACAAGACGATCGGTTCGGGAGCCGTCGGCTGGTTTGACCCGAAAACGGAGACTGGTCAATTACTGACGGCCGACTTCGATCAGTTTTTCTATACCGGAATCTCGCTCGCAAAGCAGATTAATTGGATGAAAGGTGCGATTGTGGCGGCATTTGAATATCCGCAGTTTTGCTTTCTCAATGTTGGCGAGATTCACGTCCCCTACTGGCACGAAGGTGCCACATGGCCTCCCACCGACGACCCGTGTGTACCGTACAGCACAAAAAATAGAGTCGATGATTGTCGCGAGCGACAGAGAAGCTGCTGCGAATATGTTGATGGCGTTATCAAGGAAATTATCGACCCGTTTCTTGGTGCGACCATTCTGATTTGCGCTGATCACGGGGATTGCTGGGGCGAAGATAACCCTTGGGAGCACGGTTTCAGCCATCCGATGACACTGACCGTGCCTCTATTAATTCGGCTCCGGGGTGAGCCCTTAAGTCTAGTGGGGTCATAACTATGACTAGATGGACTTGATCCGCCATGACTGATTTTCAGCCCTGCCCGTTAGTCTCCGTGGTCATGTCGATGCGAAATAGTGCAACCACGATCGAGGTTGCGATTCGCTCCATCCTGGCTCAAACATTCACCGATTGGGAACTGATCCTGATTGACGACGGCTCGGTGGATGGCAGCTTCGAACTCGCGAATGCGATCCCGGATCCACGCATTCGCACAATCCGTCACAGCTCTTCGAAGGGTGTCGCAACGCGGCTGAACGAGGCAGCGCGCCTTGCACGTGGACGTTTCATCGCTCGAATGGACGCAGATGACGTCAGCTATCCCGGACGACTGGCCGCGCAGGTCAGCATGCTTGAAGCTGATCCTACGATCGATCTTCTGGGGTCAGACGCACTAGTCTTCAGGCGCGATGGCGAAGTTATCGGAACGATGAGAGGCGGCTTTCCTCATCCGACTTGGTGCGGAAGAGCCGCGTGGTTTCAGGACAATCCATACGATCCATCGTTGCGCAGGGCGCAAGATCAGGCCTTGCTCCTGCGCACGGCCTCGTTCAGCCATTTCGCGAGAATCGACCAAGTATTGCTCGGGTACCGCAAGGAGCGCATTTATTTTTGGAGAAATCTAAAGGGTCGTATCTTTTATTCTAGAGCGATGTGGCAACTCGCTCGTAGCACGCAAGATCACGCAAATGTCGTACGTGCGGCGTACGCGTCTTTTCGTCAATTTGCAGCAGATATGTTGAAGATCGCGTGCGGTCGTGGAGACGAGCTATTGAGAATGAAGTTCGCGCCCCCGTCACCGGAGGAGCAGAGGGCTTGGCATGCGATTTGGAATTCTTTGGCTTCCTCGTGATCGGCATTGCGTCAAGGAACGTTTGCATCGGCGTCTTGCCAAAGCACCAGCCTTGATGCGGCCTTTGCTCATTGTATTCGCGGATCCACAGATCGAGGTCGGCCTGCAGCTCGTCGATTGAATGATACCCCTTCTTGCGGAAGGCGACACGGTAGAACTCGTTGAGCACGGTCTTGTGGAAGCGCTCGCAGATGCCATTGGTCTGCGGGCTCTTGGTCTTGGTGCGCGTATGGTCGATGTCCTCGACGGCAAGATAGAGCTCGTACTCGTGATGCTCCGGATTACCACAATATTCCGTGCCTCGATCGGTCAACACTCGGCTTAAGGCAATGCCGCGATCCTCGAAGAACGGCAGCACGCGATCGTTCAAGATCTCGGCCGCGGTGATCGGGGTCTTGCGATCGTAGAGCTTGGCGAAGGCGACCTTGCTGTAGGTGTCGATGAAGGTCTGCTGGTAGATGCGGCCCACACCCTTCATGTTGCCGACGTGGAAGGTGTCCTGGGCACCGCAATAGCCCGGATGCTCGCTCTCGAACTCGCCATGCGCCTCCTTCTCGGTCTTGGCTCTTTCCAGCGCAACGATCTGGGCCTCGGTCAGCACCAGGCCGTCCTGGGCGCGCTTGGCTTCGAGCGCCTTGAGCGGCTTCTTCATGGTCTCCAGGTCGTGACGCAGCCACACGCAGCGCACGCCGGCGGGCGATACCGTAAGCCCGCGCTTCCTCAACTCGTTGGCGATGCGGACCTGGCCGAACGCCGGCTGCTCAATGGCCAGTGCCACGATGGCGTCCTCGATCTCCTGCGGAACGCGGTTCTTCAACACAGGCTTCTTGCGGCTGATCTCCTGCAGCGCCAACTCGCCGCCTTTGTCGTAGAGCTCCTTGAACAGGTAGAAGCTGTCACGGCTGTAGCCCATCATCTTGCAGGCTTGGCTCACGTTGCCGAGCTGTTTGGGCAAGCTCCAGAAGCCCGACTTTAGCGCGAATGATCTTCTGTTCGGTCGTCATGATGTCCTCCAATGCGCCGAGGCGGGGCGCTTCGCCACCCCGACCGCTCCGCGCCCCGCCTCGGCTTGTGATTCGCCGTGGGGAACCAGGACACCTCTGTCAGATTAAGTTTTAGCTGACGCAGATCATTGCTGGTTCGGCAGCCGGGACTGTTCGATCTGGATAATCGGTATCTTAAACTCTTGGATGTCAGGATGCCGCTTCTGGGGCGCACGCCGATTCGATTCGGCCCACAGACGCTCAAAAAACCGCCTGTTGTATGTCGGCTTGTTTGCAGGCGACCCTTAGAGTCGCCCTGAGATCGGTTGTATCAACATGCTTATGCCGATCAACGGAGAACAATTCGCGAAATTTTGGAAAGCGCAGTCGGCTGTCAACACCGGCCCAAGCATCGACGACACTTCCAACGTCTATCGCTACGCCACCAAGCTCTTTCACTCGATGGCAGTAAATTTTTCCAAGGACACCAGCTCCGACAAGGAAAAGCTGTCCTCTTTCGGTGACGTGCAAGGTTTCCATTACGCGATGAAAGCCATCAGGCCAGTGATGTTCAGACGCGGTTCCAGGAAATTTTGCCTCGCCCCTGACAAGCCACGTCCTAATCCGTCCGACCTCAAAGCTAGCTTTCAAGAGCGCCTCGAGATCGCGGCAACCAATTACGCCCACCGTAGCACAGCCGTGCAGAATTCTACCCATCGCACCGGACAATTGAAGGTACCAATGGAGACTCTGGTCTGCGAGCTTTTGGTGCGACTTGGGGAGCTCCCATTCCTTCAGCGCGGCGAAAACTCGCCCATATCGTTCAAGCAGATTGTATTGGAACCGGCTGGGCAACCCCAGAACGTCCGCGCTTTCGCATGCCACTCGAAGTCTGTCTCGAATCTGGTCAAGTTCCTCTTGCGATAAATGTTGTTCACCGAACCAAGTCGAGTAGCACGATGCGACTTGACTTTCCCCGGGTAGATGGTGCATTGCAATACCTTCCCCGTCGCCGAGTCTAATGATCGATAGCGGACGACGCTCCGTTTTTGCGGCGCAAATCATCCCGACAACAGACTCGATGGGCTCTCGTTGTCCAAACCACCACGGTTCTTCTGCGACGTATCCTGCGAGACTTCGGCAGTTCATATGCCTTTCCCATTTGCTAGGCGACGTGTATTTACGCAATTATGCGCGAACGGTGAAAGCAGCTGGTGGCAACGTGTACTGTGGTCATGCGATTCAATCCTGGAGCTCTGTTGTGATGTCCCGGCGATTCCAGTGCCGGCTGTCGAGGCTGCCGAGCTTCAGTTCGGAGTTGGCGAGCATGATCATGCCCGATACCTCCCCCGCGGCGTAATTAGGGAGAAAGGACAGGCCGTAGGGCACCGCATAGTGGCGGGGGACAAGGCCGAGACAAGTTTGGAACCAGTCCGCTGCGTGGCGCACGTCCTCGACGAGTTCGGCGGGGCCCAGGCTGGTAATGTCGCGATGGTCCCAGCCGTGGCTGCCGATTTGCACGCCCCGATCAACCAGTTCGCGCAGACATTCCAGGGTCATGGTTCGGGCGTGTTCGGGAAGGACGGCTGCGCCCGCCCCGAGCCGGTCCGCCAGTTCATCCAGCATGGCATCGGTGTCCCCCTCATCCAGCGCCACCAGGCGAGCCTTGACCGCCAGACGGAAGCTCTGCAGCGGACGTCCGGGCCGCAGTTCGTAATCCCGCCCTGCAAAGGCGACCGTGGCTACCGTCCGTGCATCGAGGATCGCATCGAGCCGGCTGAACCAGTACAGCCGGCGGCGCGCGATCTGGGCCGGGTTGATGAATAGTGTTACGGCGTGACCCGCCTCCCGCGCAACGAGACAGGCGCGGGCAGCGCCGATCGTGGAATCGTCGATCGTCAGCACGTCGTGGGCAGGAAAATCGGACAACGGCCCATAAGCTTCGCGGCACGCAACGAGATGGCGCTTAAGGCTGCCTTCCGAGACGTAGTTTCGCAGGGACTGCTCATGCGGTCGCCATGACGGCGCGCAGCCGTGGATCATTTGGATGGACTTCATGCGGATGCCGTCAGGTGCGCGTCATCGGTCTGTGGTCTAGCCATGCGCTGCTGGCCAGCATTCCCGCGGCATTCAACGCTCCGCGTCACAATTAGCTCGGCCAGACTCGCTTGATTGCGATGCCCAGCGGGTGCTTTACTGAAAAAGGTCTCTAGCGATCTGCAAAACAAAATTAGCGTTCACCCTATGCACTTTCGCCTGCGAGAAGCTCCTGCGCCAGCAGCGTCTGCCTGTAGTCATCGCGCGAAAGAGCGGCAAAGCATGAATCCGGCTGATTTTCCGCGAGCGCGGCGAGACATCCATCGCCGCGCTGCAAGCAGATGCAAGGGACCCTTGCGCGAGAGGCTTCGATTGCCAGGTAGATATCCGCCATGTTGACGTGACACCACGCGCGAAAGTCGAACCGCAAGGCACCGGTGAAAAACATGACCGTGCCCGTCCCGACGATGTCGACGACCTGTTGCTGCACCAGCTTTTCGGCAAAGTGGAATACCGTCCGACCCTTAGTGTATCGAACAAGGGGCCTCGGCAATATGGCGCCATGATAGCCGACGACCGCCCGATCATGGTGGCCGCGCAGCCCTGAGCGCAGGCTCGCGACGTAATCCGCCGGATAGCGAATATCGTCATCGACGCCGACATAGACAAACGCGCCGGTCTCGATTTCGAGCGGCAGGAATTTGCCATAGGCGCGCAGGTTGGGGCAGTCGCGCGAAAGGATCGGGATGATGCGCGGATCGCCTTTGGCCAGATCCGGAACATCCGCGTGCCCGTCGAGATACAGATAGAGACGGTCGACCTGCGGTACGACGCTTGCCAGCGCCGTCGGAAAAGTAGCCGCGCGCGATGGCATCGTTGCCATTCCAGCCACGACCCTCTGGTCGGCGCATCGTGAAGCAAGGACCGACATCGTCCCGAGATTTGTCAACGCCAGGCGGCGATTGTCGATCCTATGCGGTCAGCCGACGCGCGTGAAGGGGTGGAGTCCTCTTTTTACGCACTCGTCGCGAAATCCGCGTGCAACGTGATAGGCGCGCAAGCTCTCCACTTTATCCTGCGACCAGGGACAGGGCATTTTTAGCCGACTCCTGCAGTCCTGCCAGAATTGTTGCCAAATTCCAGGTCGAGCCGCATTCGCAGTTCCAAGTTTTCCGTCTTTCCACATAATATAGGCGCGTGCGCGGCCGGTCCGATAGGCGCGCTTGATAAACACCGCCGTGGTGAGCTGCGCCGGCCGGATAATATGCTGGACGACAGGCTCCTTAGCGAACCAGCATCGAGCCCCCCGTTGCGCCGATCGTCGGCAGAACTCGGATTCTCCGCCCGACGGATAATCGTCGTCGGTTGCGTTGGGTCCGATGTTCTCGTCGAACCGCAACCCAGAATCAAATACCGATTTTCTCACCGCCATGTTCGGTCCATAGACCGCGTCCCACGCTGTCGGACCTTCGGGCAGTTTGCGTTCGGCGAACAGCATCGAGGGCAGGTCGCCTTTGAGCATCCAATCCGGCGGGGCAGCTTCGAACAATGGGGCGATCGTGCCGCCGAACAGCTCGCAGTCGAGGTTCGATTCCAGAAACTTTGCCCACGCAGTCAGAAACGTCGGACGAGGGATCGCGTCATCGTCCACGATCACGACCAACTGGCCGGAAACAGCCTCGATTCCGGTGTTCAGCGCCCGATTCTTACCGGCAACGGCCTGATCCAGGATGTCAAGCGGCAAGTCGGCACGCGCGCCTTCGATAATGCGTGCAGTAGCGTCGGTACTTCCATTGTCGACGATCACCATGCTCCAACCGGTGGCAGGCGCGATAGCCCGACGATATCCGGCAAGGACCCGCGGCAAAACATGTTCGCCATTTCGAGTCGCCAAAAGCACGGTAACGGCAATGTTCGACATCGGCTCTTTAGACCCGTCGCCGCGAACATCATGCGTCGCAACTGAAGACTTTTTCAATAGGATCGGTCATAACTGCCTTCAATGCATATTCCCAATCAGTCCGTTCATCCTCTAATCTCAGACAATTCGATATGCCGGTCGGCGCGGAAGCGCGGCGCGATAAAGCCATATTCCAAGTGCGGTGCCCTATGCCGCCAGGAATGCCTTAGTCACTCCAATGCGTCCAGCAAAGCCTTGCCCTCCTTCAAGCCGTAGGCTCTTCGTTACAGAGGCCTCGCTGCGCGGCACCGCCTCGAATGGCTCAGAACGATGCGCCACACGCGACTGCCTAGAAAGAACCGCGCCCCAGAGGGAGCCTAGAGAGACGCTTCGGCAGTTTGTGACAGCAGGAGGGCCGACATGACAGCGCGCGAAACTCGTGCGACGTCGTGCCGTCGCAGAAGAAGCGCGCAAAAATGCGACGGATCAACGAAAGCAAGTCTTCGAAAATTTCACGCATCGGCGAGCTGGCGCTTGGCTTATGCGAAGCGCTCAATAGCCGTCCTGGCCCATCACTTCATAAATAGGCTTGCCATACCATGGTGCGTGCCGCCTGAGGATATCAGGGGTTTGTTCCTCCGTCACGCCGTGCTTGCGAAGTATCTTCTGCAGATTTTCCAGCATGCTCGCCCGGTCCTGCAGCGTCAGGCGCGGCAACCTGTGATCGCGATAGTGATAGAGGTGCGCCTCGACGATCGAGACCGTGGCGTTACGCTCAAGCAAGGTCCAAATCAAATCGAAGTCGTCGATCCCGGGATAGTTTCCGATGCTTTCGTCAAGGCCACCGGCGGCGAGCACACATTCCTTGCGAAACAGAAAAAAGTGTTGCAGATAGCTCGCCTTCTGGTCAAGCGTCGGGAGCGCGTTGAATTCCGTCAGCGACGGCAGCTTGCACGCCCGTTCGTTGATGCGGCCGTCGGGAAAATGGACGGTAATTCCCGTCGCGACGATATCGGAAGCTTTCGATAGACACTCTGCCACCGCGGTCTTCTCCAGCCAGTCGTCGGACAACAAAAGACCAACTCGATCAGCGCTGGCATGCCGGATTCCCTTGTTGATCGCGCCAGGGAAGCTGCCGGGCTTATCTTCGAGCAGCACCGAAAGCCGGGCGAATTGCCGCTGCAGCCCAGCCAGAACCTGCAGATTCGTCGGCGGCGTTGTCTCCGCGTGCACGACTACGACCTCGGTCGGGACGCTTTGCTGGAGAGCGGTACGAACGGCTTGCCGCAGCCAATCATCCACCTGAGCAAGCAACGGAATGATGATTGTGGCGCAACAGTTCATGAAGGTGGCGCGCACGGCGCGGTCAGAAGGACGCTGTCGCAAATCGTGTCAGCGCTGACGACCGGTTTCATGGTTGCAAGCTTTTCGAGCAAATCCGGGTACCGTTCAAGCCACTTTTTGCCATAGCAGTCGTGCAGACCCAGTCCGAAATACGGTGTGTCCCGCGCCTGATCGAGCAGCTCGCTTTCCCACTGCTCGTAAGGCTTTCCCAAATGTAGCGAATGATCGTCCAAATGGATCGGAATCTTGACGACGCCGGACTCGAGCCGGCAGTCCCCATAGCCTAGACTGCGCGCGCTCGAAGCAAGCCATTCGAAATTGACCAAGGCCAAATTGTAATCCGAAAGCTCGGCAGTGATTCGCGACTGCGGCGGCCGATACCCTCTCACCCTGAGGTCGACCGCCCTGCATTTGTGCAGCTGCGTTAGATCGGCCAGATCGTGGTTGAACGAATGAAACGCGATGGAATGCTGCGAATTGATGGCGCGAATTTCATTCCACTTGCGACCGAACAAAGTTCCGAGAATGTCATAGGTGGTGCTCAGGCCAAACGACCTTTCGATATGCAACATGCGTTGCAAATTCCCAGCGCATTCGGCAGGCGATATCTCCGTGTCGACGTCCTCTTCGATATCGTGCCAAATGCATATTCGCCCCGGCGCGGCCTCCAGTCGGGCATCGCCGTCGGCCCAGCCCAGGCGGACGATGCGATCGCGGTTGGCGTCTAGTGCGATTTCCCAATATTGGGCGGGTCCCACTGAAATCTTACGGCAGCAAAGCCGTTTGCCGGGATAGTCGTAGATGCGGCGGAACAAATGGGGCCTTATGGCCTTGCGCGTGTTGGCCACGACCTGATCCGCCGTCGGACAACGTACTGTCGATATGCCGAAGTCAAGGCAAAAATCCAAAATTGCGTTGAGCAAAATTGCGTGCCAATATTTAAAATGCGTCTCAAGCCGGGTTTTACAGGATTGCCTCAGTGTGGAATGCCGATAAAGCTGCTGACAGACGTCCGACTGCAGAGTTGAAATTGTCGCGACCGAACCGCAAAGCCACAATCCGGCAGCGGCGATCAAGCCCTTCAAGCCGAGCTGTTGTCTGTGCCAGTTGAGGTCCGGGTCGGCGAAAAGCGCGTCCGGCAGATCGTAGAAATCCGTCGTATAAAGATTGATCTGGAAGAACCGTCCGCGTTCCAGTTCCTCCCGCTGGACACCCCTGCGCTCGAGCAGCAGCTGAGCATCCGGATAAGGCTTGGGGATCGCAATCACATTGTGGGCAAAGAGCTCGCGGGGGGCGAGGCCCTTGCCGGCGAACATGCTAGCCGCTCCAGACTTTCGGTACATCACGATCCCGTCGGAAAATACTGTTGCAAGCGTTGCAACGCCTCGTTCGTATCTCTCCAGTCTACTTCGCACGCCGGGATGACGGAGTCAGTTATTCCCGCGACTGCACCGAGAAACGCATAAAGGTGAAGCGTTTCGCCCGTTTGCAAGTAACGATCGAGCAGCGACCGCGCGTACGGCTCGATCCACCGCATTCTTCCGAATAGTCGATGCTTCTGAAAGCAGCGTTGCCAGCGCTTGAAAATCGTCTCCGGAGAGTAATGCTTGCCGTGTTCTCCTAGGCAGCGGTCGCTCTGCAGTGGTTGGAGGTCGGCTTCATAGCCGGCGGCGCGAAGCCGCGCCAGTTGCTCGGTCTCGCAGCTCGTCGTGTTGCGGTACGGAAATTGCTTGACAAGCGAAGAGCGATAAATCTTGACTCCGTAAATCGCCAGTTGGGCGTCACAATCCCACAATGGGGCGCAGCTCAGTGCGACGTTCTCCGGCGCAGAACGAATGGCGCTTCTGAGCGTTTCGACCGCATGGGGAAAAAGAATCATGTCCTCGTCAACCTGAATATAGAATTCGGTGCGGCAACGAAGATGCGTCTCCTGGTACGCGGCCGACATCGGTGCGACGTGATCGATGATATCGATTGGGACGCCAACGGTCTGATTGTTGAGATGGACCATGCAATCGTCGAAATTGGCCTTGTCGCCGATCGTGGTGACAAAAACCGTCGTATCGTCGATAACTTCGATAGGACTTTGCATAATGCCTTGAATGCCGATCGTGCCCCTGGCCGATTATCTTACCGAAAGACCCGCTGTTTGCAATGTGCGCTGCCGTACGCGATTTGAACATGACCGATCATGGGCCTGGCGGAGGCACGCGCAAACCGCGCATATGCATCTTAGCGAACGTTCCAGGCTGGGCGTTCGACAATTCGGCACGCGAGATCAAGCGTAATCTGGCGCACGAGTTCGATATCACCATTCGCTACGCCGTCGATCATCCCGACCTTTCGTCGGCTGATTACGACCTCGTCCAGATCTGCTCCTGGGGCCAAGACCGGTACCGATTGATCGATTTCGACAAAAAACGGGTCATCGTGCAAGTCTCCAGCCATCGCTGGCAGGACAATCCCCACTTCGGTCCTTGCACGCCCGACGAGTTCGCGCGCCGTTATCTCGCCAACTGCGAGACTGTGATATGCACATCACGCCGCTTGACCGAAATAGTGGCGAACGTCTTTCCCCGCGTATTTCATACGCCGAATGGGGTCGATGCGACCCGCTTCACGCCGGGCCGGCGAGCACCTAGGCCACGTCTGACATTTGGCTGGGCCGGCAAGGCCGTGGACGAGGTGAAGGGCTTCTACGACATCGTTAAGCCGGCATGCGGCGATCGCTTCTCCCTGTTCGTTGCGACCGGCGATCTGCCCCATCACCAAATGCCGGAGTTTTATCGACAGCTGGACGTGATGATTGTCGCGTCCAGAAACGAAGGCGAGCCGCTCACGCTGATCGAGGGCATGGCTTGCGGTTGTTACCCGGTATGCGTCGACGTGGGAATTGTTCCGGAACTGATCGAACATCGACGGAACGGCTATATTGTACCCGAACGCACCGTGAATGCCTTCCAAGATGCGTTCCAGTGGTGTGAGGATCACCACCACGAAGTACGCGCTGCCGGTCTCGCCAACGCCAAGCTTGTCGCTCGCAATAGAAGTTGGAACATTTGCGCCCAGTCCTTTGCACGTGTGTATTGGGACACGCTGATACGCGCCCGGCAGTTCGGAGTAAATTCCGGGTAGCAAGGGACCTAGCGTCGAGTAGCAAATATGCGCCTTGGAATGTCGCTCATCGTCAGGGACGAAGCCGAGATCGTTGCAGAGAACATCGCACTTCATGCAAAAATGGGTGTAAATGCGTTTGCATTAATCGAAAATGGATCGAGGGACACCGCCGAGGACGGTCCACAAGGAAACACTTGAGGATAAAAAGGCCCTTTGCGGAAACCAACGATGGCGAAGCATCATGGGGATGAAGCCCGGCAAGTTATCGAGGATGAGCAGGTGAAACCTCTTCAAATAATGGCAATGGAGCTATGTGCGGAAGTTGGTGACGGCATGAAGGGGTAAGGCGGCGTATCGTGGGGGTGTTCAACGCCTCCACTTCTCCACCAAAGGAGTGATACGCCGTGACCGACACTAACGTCATCAA
>Ga0187862_10005647_pt1 | contig 11516 bp, 6 predicted proteins | sample June2016WEW_10_1_FD_133003 | JGI IMG/M metagenome (GOLD analysis project Ga0187862, IMG submission 133003) | Peatland microbial communities from SPRUCE experiment site at the Marcell Experimental Forest, Minnesota, USA - June2016WEW_10_150 | ecosystem: Environmental > Terrestrial > Soil >...
CCAGCAGCGCGGCTGGCACCTGTGCGTCGACCAATTCCACGCCGGCCGTCTCGGCCACGTCCTGCACCTTGCCTGCTGTACCCATCGGTCTGACCGCGACTCGCGGAGTCGGACAAGTGGTGCTCAACTGGACCGCATCGACCGGAGCGACATCGTACGATGTCCGACGCAGCACCATCAGCGGAGGCCCCTACACATCGATCGTCTCGGCTGCCGGTGTCACCAATGGCGCAACCTACACCGATAGCGCCGTTACCAACGACACGACCTACTATTACGTAGTTATTGCACGCAACGGTGTCAACAATGCGTGTGTTTCCGCCCAATCCGCCCAGGCATCAGCTACGCCACGCTTTTGCCAGACGGTATTGGCCGGCTCTGTCATCCAATACACCTTGAATTCTACGGCCGCCGTCTGTTTCGTTACATGCGACGTTATAGCGGCCGGAGACTGGCAGTGCAGCAGTTTCGGCACGGGGAATCGCGCAATCACGGTGAATGGCACATCGCTTTCAGCTTGTGGAGTTGCGCTTCCTGCATCGAGAAACGGCGCATTCACCTTCAACATCGCGGCCGGAGGCGACACGTGGGACGCGATGAACTGGTGGAACGCCACGATCAACGACTGCGCTCCGTAGACCGCCAAAGAGCAGTCTCGCGCATTCAGCCTACCTACCTGCGCTTTGCCGCCGTCCGCGCCTCGATCAGCGCGCGCCGGAAAGTATGCCACGGGATCAGGTTGTCGATGCGGCCCACGATCTGGCCGCCGGGCGCGAGAAAACGCACTGCCGGCAGGGTGGAGACACCATAGCGATCCTTCAGCGCAGGCAGGGCGTCGTCCTGATCCTCGCGGGTCAGGTCGATCTTCACCAGCACGAAGTCATTCAGCAGGGCGGCGATTTCAGTCCGGGCAAACACGCTCACCTCGAATTCCCGACAAGGCAGGCACCAGTCAGCCGTGAAATCCATCACCACTGGCTTGCCGCTGACTCGGGCGTGCGCCAGCCCAGCGGCTTCCGTGGGCAACCAGGTGAGGACGATCTTAGGGGTCAAAAAGTAGTTGGTGGCCGCGAACAGGCCGAGCACAGCCAGCGCGACCCCGAGCGTCTTGCGCAGGCGAGTGCGCCAGGTCGCATGAAACGACAGGTGCACGGCACCCAGCACAATCCCCAACCCGACCAAGGCAAGAGCAACGGCCAGGAAGGAGGAAGACCGGCCGGTCACCTGCGCCAGCGGTGCAAATACGACCCGCATGTAGTAGAGGCCGGCCACGGCAAGGGCGATGCCGAACACGCTCTTCACGCTTTCCATCCAGGCGCCTGACCTGGGCAGGTGCAGCGAGAACCCGGCGATAGCCCAGAAGGGAACGCCGATCCCGGCCGCGTAGGTTGCAAGCAGCAGGAAGCCGCGCAGGCCGTCGCGCGTGGTTGCGACGTAGGCGAGAATTCCGGCAAGAGGCGGCCCGGTGCAGGGCGCGGCGATGAGTCCGCCGACCAGGCCCATGAGAAATGCGCCCAGGAATCCACGTCCGCCCACGCGCGACAAGCGCTGCTGCAGCCCCGACGGCAGCGCCAGGTCGAAGGCGCCGAACATGGAGGCCGCCATGGCGAAGAAGAAGAACGCGAGCGGCACCACCACCCATGGGTTGGCCAAGAACGTTCCGAACGCCTTCCCGAGCAGCGCGAATGTGGTGCCCAGCGTGCCGAACATGGTGGCGATGCCCGCTACGTACAGCGTGGCCAGGGCGACCGCGTGGAGGCGAGGCACGCCGCCGCGCCCGCCGAACACGCTGATGGTGATGGGAATCATCGGGTAAACGCAAGGAGTGAGGGAGGTGAGGAAACCTGCGGTGAATGCAAACAGGAAGGCGCTCAGCGCACCGCGACCTGCAGCGTCGGAAAACGCCTCCGCGTGGGCCGTGCCTGGGGCAAAGATCGCCGTGGCCAGCACGACCATCGCGATGGCGTTCGCGCGTAACAGCCAGCGGCCGAGAGTGATCACAAGTCGGGTCGCTATTGTCGGGTTGACAGCGATCGCGGAAGGAAGGCGCATCATCAGCGTGGTCTCGCACTGTTGTAGCCCAGAAAGCGCCAGCTTTCATGCGAGAGGATCGAGGCCAGCCAACGTCAGGCTCTCCAGGCCGGCTTTGTCGTGAATTATTGAAAGCTCATCTTCAGTGATCTGGTATCTTGCGCGTTGATGACTGATACGAGCAGATCCTTGAGCAAGACCGGGGCGCTGGCACTCATGGCTGGGCTCTTCGCCGGATGCGGCAGCGGCGGCGGTTCTGGCCCGGATGCGGCTGTGTCGACGGGCGGCGATGCCGGCGACGAACCCGCGAACGTTTGCCCTGACGATGGCGGAGTTGCGCCGATGCTCTGCACGTGCAACCCTGCGCTGGCGCCGGTGACCGATCTGTCAGGCACCTGGGTACTCGAAACCATCGGGGCGCAAACCGTCACGGCTCCGACCTACCCGAACCCGTTCCACCTCAAGTCCATCGGTGTGATCCTGGTCCAAGTCATCCAGACCGGGAGCGATGTCAGCCTTGCTGGTCACTACTGCGATCGAATCCAGGACGACGATCCCAAGAACCCGGCCAAGGTCATCATTCTGGATCCCTGGAGACTGACCCCGTTCCCGATCCAGCGCAGCGGGACGTTTGCGCCCGATGATTCGGGACGGTTGGTACTTGCGCTGCCCACCTACGTTGAGGTCGCGGGTGCGGACCTGGCCAACCCTGCCACTGACCCGCTGCCCACGGATCCCAGCGATCCACGCTTGGTCGACTCCGACAACGACGGTTACCCCGGGATCAGCGTGGGCCTGAGCGGCCTCATCACGGGCACGCTTCGGACGGTGCAGAGGCAGTCGACGTCTCTTCTCGGGCTGGCGGTGGCCGCGACTCGGGTCGAGGGCGGGATGGCTTTCCAGTCGGACCAGTCGATCATCGCCTCCGACCCGGCCAACATCAAGAGCCTCTATTCGCTCTCCACCTCGAGTTCCGATCCAACTCCGTGTAGCAGCAGCTTCGTCATGGTCAAGGTGTCCGATGACGCCGACGCCGGTGTGGTGGATTGCGATTGGGTGCGGGCCAATGAGGGCACGCTTCTGGGACTTTGACAGGGGCCCCGCCCCGCGCGGCTAGCGCGCGATGCGCAGGCAGACCCCGGCCCCCAACATGTAGCCGCTGCTGCTGAATCCTGGGTAGCCGGGATTGTTGGTCTGCAAGCCGGACGAGCCCGCTGCGGGTAAGCCAGTGCGGATGTCGATGGCCCCATCAGGAAACTCATCGACCACGGGATGGGCGGCGTTGGGGTCCTTTTCGACGGAACGCGGGATGAAGACCGAGCCGTAGAGGTAAAACCCAGCCTCCACCTCGCGGCCCAGCAGTTTGATCGGCGACTCGATGCTGGCGCTCGAAATGACGCGCGAGTTGTCCACGTAGTTGGTGCGGCCGGTCTGATCGGGAACCGGAGTGGGCGCGTAGCCGAGGTCAAACGAGAGTCTGCGCTGTCGCCAGGCGAAGTTGCCGCCTGCCACCACGGTCACCGTGTCGTTCCAAGTGTCCAGCGGGGCCTCGCCGTGTCGGTCTCGGTACTGGGACCAGCGTTCTGCGACCGCCACCAGACCCACTTCCCACGCCGGGCGGCCGCCTTCAACTGAACGCCGGCTGGCGAGACTGGCGCCCAGCCCCAGCCGCGCCGGTTCGTTGCCCTGGGTGAGCGTATAGATCTGGGGAATGTAGTTGAGGCCAGGCGGGTACTGAGTGGTGTAGTTCCGCAGGCGCACTTGGTTCTCGCCGTTGGTGTCGTTGCTGGTGCCCAGGTGAAGGGTGGCCGCAATCGCGATGCGCGGCGAGGGCCGGTACACCGCGCCCAGGTAGGGCTTGAACTTGCTGTTGGTGCGGATGTCCGGGTCGAGCAGCACGTTTTGCTGATTGCCCGCATCGGGCATGTACACCGCCATATTGGACTGTGTGACCACCGCGATGTCGATGCCGGCACCGATAGCGAGCCAGTCGTTGAGTTGGCTGCCCAGCGCCACCGCGAAACTGGACGCGGTCAATCGGTCGCCCAGTTGTTCGAAGTAGAGCTTGTTGGAGAAGTACTGTTCCCGTTCGTCGGGAAAAAAACCTTTCTCATCCATGAAGTCGTTGACCGGCAGAAGGGTGTAGAAGCCGAAGACCAGATACTTCCCTGCCAGCGGACGGACGATACCGAGAACGGCATACACTATGTGATCGTCCTCGTCGGTGTCGCTGCGCGGGTTGGGCAGGTCGGCAGTCGCCATAGCAGGCACCGTCGTGTCGTAGACCGACGCCGGCACGTCCGCCCCGGCCGGTCGCGGCTTGAGGTGAATCTTTCCGCGCGTGACCAGACCGAAGAAGCCGGCTTCCAGCTTGAAAGTCGCCTCGGGCAGCAGCGCCGGGTTGAAATAGGTCGCCGCTGCATTGCGGGAGAAGAGACGCGCCGTGAGCCCGTTGGCTCCGGTGGGCGAGCCGAGCATCTCCAGTGCACTTGAGGCGCGCGCCGGAGGGGCCAGAAAAAGCAGTGCCGCGACCAGGGCCAGAACCGAAGTGAAGAGACGATTCATGCCGCCATAATGCCACGCAACCCGAAAGAAGGCGCGGCGAGGATCAGCCATCAAGACGGCGAGTCCCTCACCGCAGGCCGCACCGGCTTGTCTATGGCGTGTTTTGCGCGGGGCTGGGAATGGCCCCGCACACGCCCTCGCGGGCGGGAAGCCAGATGGTGGCATTGTCGGCGCAGGCGCGGCGGTAGCGGTCGGCCAGTCGCTTGGCTTGCTTGGACGGCCCGTCGAGCTTGGTCGGCGGACACTTGGGGCGGGTGGCATCGCAGGAATAGGCGCCCCAGCCGTCAGACGCACCAATGCCAATCGCAAACACCGTGACTGGACCGATCCCGGCCATGGGAATGCCGATCGCGTACGACTTGCCCAACTCGGGGAAACCGGCGTCGAGCGCGGTGTCGGCGCATTTTTTGGTGTCTTCCGCGCTGACGTCCTTGGCAGTGGCCTCCAGACCGCCGCGGTCCAGGCACGATGGCACGCCCTGGGCGGGCCAACTCTCCAGGCCCAAGACCTTGTTGAGCGCCACCACGGCAGCGGCCATTTCCTTCGCGACCGGAGCGGGCAGCTTGGCCACCGGGCCCGCTGCTGCCTGTGCAGCGGCCCACAGCATCCATGCGATCGTCACCTGCATGGCCGCCATCATAGACCAAAACTAGCCCACGAATACTCGTGCGTTGCGGAACAGGCGGATCCAGGGACCGTCCTCTTTCCAGTCGTCGGGGTGCCAGGAATGCTGGACAGCCCGAAACATGCGCTCGGGGTGCGGCATGAGGATGGTGACACGACCGTCGGGCGTGGTCAGCGCTGTCATGCCACCGGGCGAGCCGTTGGGGTTGTCCGGATAACGGCTGGCGATCCCGCCATAGTGGTTCACGAAGCGCGCGGCCACCAGGCCGGCCTTCACCAGAGCAGACTGTTGCGCGTCGGATTCGAATTCGGCGCGGCCTTCACCGTGGGCAACCGCGATGGGCAGTTGCGATCCGGCCATGCCGCGCAAGAGTACCGAGGGACTCTCCTCGATGCGCAGCAGCGCCAGGCGGGCCTCGAATTGCTCGGAGCGGTTGCGCACGAATCGCGGCCAGTCTTGCGCGCCAGGGATGATCTCTTTCAGGTTGGAAACCGCCTGACATCCATTGCACACCCCGAGCGTGAAGGCGTCGGGCCGGGCGAAGAAGCGCTCGAAAGCGGCGCGCGCTCGGGCGTGGAACAAGATCGACTTGGCCCAGCCTTCTCCCGCGCCCAGCACGTCGCCGTAGGAGAAGCCGCCGCAGGCCGCCAGCCCGCGGAACGAGTCGAGGTCAAGACGGCCGCTCAGTATGTCACTCATGTGCACGTCCACCGCTTCGAAGCCCGCGCGGTGGAAAGCCGCAGCCATCTCGATCTGGCCGTTCACGCCCTGCTCGCGCAGGATGGCCACGCGCGGCCGTGCGCCGTGATTGCTCAAATGTGCCCCAGTGTCTTGATCCGGGTCGAATGTCAGCCGCACAGACATACCCGGGTCGTTCTCGTCGGCGCGGGCCTCACATTCTTCGTTCGCGCAACTCGGATCGTCACGCAAGGCCTGCATGGCAAAGGTGGTCTCGGACCAGACCCGACGCAAGTTGGTGCGGGCGTCTTCAAACAGGGTGTGATCGCCGCGACGGAACGCGATGCGGGAACCAGCAACGGGGCGCCCGAGGCTGTGGATGTGGCCAGCCGAACCTGCGAAGGCCGCGCGCACCACGGCCACATCCGGCTTGCGCACCTGGATCACGGCGCCCAGTTCCTCGGCGAAAAGCAGGGCCGGAGCCGCACACGCCTGCCCCGCCAGATCCACCTCCAGCCCGCACCCGCCGGCAAAGGCCATTTCTAGCAGCGTCACAAGGAGGCCACCGTCGGAGCGGTCGTGATACGCGAGCAGCAGACCCTTGCTGTTCAGTTGCTGAATGGTTGCGAAGAAGGTTTTCAGAACCGCGGGATCGTCGAGGTCGGGCGCCTCGTCGCCGAGTTGGCCGTAGACTTGGGCCAGCGCCGAGCCGCCAATACGGTGGCGACCCATGCCGAGATCGACGAGGAGCAACTCGCTGTCGCCCTGGTCGAGTCGAAGTTGCGGCGTCAAGGACCGGCGCACGTCGCTGACCGGGGCGAAGGCGCTCACGATGAGCGACAAGGGCGCAGTGATTCGCTTCTGCTTGCCGGCCTCTTGCCACACGGTGCTCATCGACATCGAATCCTTGCCCACGGGAATGGCGATGCCCAAGGCCGGAGCCAACTCGGCTCCCACCGCCCGCACAGCTTCGTACAGGCGCGCGTCTTCCCCCGGGTGCCCCGCCGCGGCCATCCAGTTGGCCGACAGCTTCACGTCACCGATCTTCGCGATAGGCGCACTGGCGATGTTGGTCAGGGCTTCTCCCACTGCCATGCGCGCGGAGGCGGCTGCATCCAGCAGTGCCAGCGGCGTGCGTTCGCCCATGGCCATGGCCTCGCCGGTGTAGCCGTCGTAGCTGGTGGTGGTCACGGCCGCGTCGGCCACCGGGACCTGCCAAGGACCGACCATCTGATCGCGGCACACCAGGCCGGTCACAGTGCGATCGCCGATGGTGATGAGGAAGGTTTTGTCCGCCACCGCGGGCAGGCGCAGCACACGCAGGATCGCCTCGCGCAGGTCGAGATCGCCAGTGGAGAAGGGCGTTCCGGCTGCGCGCGCGCTTTCGGCCCGACGTAACATCTTGGGCGGCTTGCCGAGCAAGAGGGCGAGCGGCATGTCGATGGGCCGGTTTCCGAAGTGCGAGTCAGTCAGCACCAACCTGCCGTCGGACGTGGCCTGGCCAAGCACCGCGAAGGGGCAACGCTCGCGGCTGCAAAGCTCGCCGAAACGGCCGAGTCCTTCGGGCGCGATGGCCAGCACGTAGCGCTCCTGGGCCTCGTTGCACCAGATCTCCTTGGGTGACATGCCGGGCTCGTCGTTGGGAATCTTGCGCAACTCGAACAGAGCGCCGCGACCGCTGTCGTGTACCAGCTCGGGCAGGGCATTGGACAGGCCACCGGCGCCCACGTCGTGGATCGAGTAGATGGGAGTGGCGTCACCCAGTGCCCAGCAGCGATCGATGACCTCCTGGCAGCGGCGTTGCATCTCGGGGTTGTCACGCTGAACCGACGCAAAATCGAGATCCTCCTCGGACGCGCCCGAGGCCATGGATGAAGCCGCGCCGCCGCCCAGACCGATGAGCATGGCGGGCCCGCCCAGCACGACGAGCGCCGCGCCCGGCGGCACCTCGGCCTTGTGCACGTGGGGCAGCCGGATGTTGCCGAACCCGCCTGCGATCATGATGGGCTTGTGGTAGCCGCGCACCTCGGGACCGGCAGGACCGGGCACTTCCATCTCGAAGGTGCGGAAATAGCCGGCCAGGTTGGGGCGGCCGAATTCGTTGTTGAAGGCGGCGCCCCCGATGGGCCCTTCCAGCATGATTTCGAGGGCCGAGACGATGCGGCCTGGTTTGCCGAAATCCTTCTCCCAGGGTTGCACGGCCCCGGGCAAGCGCAGATTTGAAACCGTGAATCCGGTGAGCCCAGCCTTGGGCTTGGACCCGCGGCCCACCGCGCCCTCGTCGCGGATTTCTCCACCTGAACCGGTGGACGCACCCGGGTGAGGTGAAATCGCAGTCGGGTGGTTGTGCGTTTCGACCTTCATCAGGATGCCCACCGGTTCGCGATGGAAGGCGTAAACGTTGGTGTCCGGGTCAGGAAAGAAGCGGTTTGCCTCGCAGCCCTCCATCACGGCGGCATTGTCCTTGTACGCCGACAGCACGCCGGTGGGGCTGGCCTCGCTACTGCGCCGGATCATCTGAAACAGCGACTGGGGCTGTTTTTTTCCGTCGAGGATGAAGTCAGCGTTGAAGATCTTGTGGCGGCAGTGCTCGCTGTTGGCCTGCGCGAACATCATCAGCTCGACATCGGTCGGGTTGCGACCCAGGGTCCGGAAACTTTCCGCCAGGTAGTCGATCTCATCTGGCGCCAGAGCCAATCCCAAGCTCAGATTGGCGGTTTCGATGGCAACGCGGCCTTCGCCGAGCAGGTCGATGGTCTGCAGCGGCCTCGGCTGGGCGTGGGCGAACAGTTGCTCAGCCTCGGCTTCGCTCGCCAGCACCGACTCGGTCATGCGGTCGTGCAGGGCGGCCCGCAGCGCGCGCTCGCCGCGTACCGGCCCTGCGACGGTGTACCAGATGCCGCGTTCGATGCGGCGGACGCGATCCAGGCCGCAGTTGTGGGCCACGTCGGTGGCTTTGGACGACCAGGGTGAGATGGTGCCGATGCGCGGGACCACCAGCAGGCGACTACTTTCATGGGAACCCTGGGAGGGTTCGCTTCGCCCTTCGGCTCCCCACCCGCCTCCTCCTCCCCGCTCGCTTTGCTCGGCCTCGCCAACCCTCCCGCGATGGTGCGCCGCCGGCGAAGCCGGCGGGCTCCCCACGCGACCGGCCGCGGTCCGCGGGCCGTAGCGCAGCACGCGCGCCAGCACGAGTTGCTCAGCCTCGGGCAGAGGAGAGGTCAACTCGACGAAATGGACAAACTCGGCGGCGAGAGCCGACACTTGTGGGTTGGCGGTCTGAATTCCCGCCAGCCGCTTGGCCAGCCGAGCCGTGGTGAAAGCGGGGACACCAGGTAGCGAGAGGATGGGCATCGTGAACCGGATGCAGACTGGCGCGACCGGCGTGCATTTGCAATCTCCGCGACTCGTCCCAGGTTCTGTAGGAGTACAACGCGCGCGGGATCTGGTTTGACCAGACTTGTACTCCCGACTACACTCAAGCAATCATGAGAATGATGCGATTTCCAGGGCTGGGGGTCGCGGGCCGGTGGCTGGTAGTCGTGGTTCTCTTGGGAGGGTGCAATAGCCTGACCAACGCCCCGGCTGTGCCTCCCGATGGTGGGCACGACTCGGTTGCGCGTGATGGAGCAGGGCAAGCGGAGACGGGGCGTGGCCCCGATGGGGCTGGAGGCAACCAGGCAGACACACGGGCTCTCGTCCCGGGCGATGCACAAGTTGATGGCATCGCTGGGGGATCCCTCGTCGACGCGGCCGGCCCGGCTTCGGGCCTCGATGCGGCGGGCGGCTTCGGTGGGACCGCGGGAATCGGTGGAGCGGGAGGCGCGGCCGGTGTGACAGGCGACGGCTCGCCGCCGCCGGAGACCAACAGTCCGCCCGACGATGGCAGCGCCGGCCAGGCGGACGGGGTGGTCGTCGTCGATCTCGCGCCGGTCGACAACCACATTACGTCCGTGCCTGACGGCCCTGGCCCAGACCGCATCCCGGACGGGAGCATACCCAGCGTGGATCTCGGGACACCGGACAACCGATCGTCCGACGTGGCGAGATCTCCTTTCACGGTCAATGCGGGCCCCGACCAGAGCATCTGCGACGGTTTTCCGGCCACCCTTGCAGCGACGGCCCAGGGTGGCACGCAACCCTACAGCTACGCATGGTCGGCAACCCCCACCTGTTCGGGCTGCATCAGCAGCCCCATTTCGGCGCAGACGGATGTCGTGCCGATTACCACGACGACGTTCACCGTGACGGCCCACGACTCGCTCAGCGCGGTCGCTACTGACTCCGTCATCGTGACGGTCGTCGATGCGATAGCCGACGCCGGCCCTGAGGTTTCGGTCGATCCCGGCGTGCCGATCAGCATCGGCACGCCGGCCCAGCCTGGCTATACCTATGTCTGGACCTGCGACCGGCCGACCTGTGCCCTGCCGAGCGCGACCACGGCCCAGCCCACGGTGAGTCCGAAGCTGTCCACGACCTACACCGTGTCGGTAACCAGCCCCGGGGGGTGTCTCGCGAGTGACAGCACGTCGGTGTGGGTGAACTTGCCGCTGACCACCACGCCGGCAGACGGCGAAACCGCATACTCGCCCTCGGCGTCACTGTTCGTGCAGTTCGGGGCCAGCGTGCTGGCCTCGTCGATCACGCCCGACACCGTGAACTTGAGCGAGACCATAAGCGGCGCGCCGATACCGTTCACCTACGTGTACAACTCGTCGTTGCAGGTGCTCACCATCACGCCGACTGCATACGACCCGACGGTGTTTCAGTACACCCTGACGTTGGTTGGGGGCGCCGGAGGAATCTTGTCCGACGATCCGCTCTGGCCGCAGCGTCTGCCCGACAATGTCGTGGTCAATTACACGCTTGCGGCCGCGCCCGACTTGACCACGCCGATCATCGTCTCACGCAGCCCGGCCCCGTTCGCGACGGGGGTGGGCACCAACACCCACGTGGCCGCCACCTTCAGCGAGGCGCTCGACCCTACCAGCGTGACGGCTGCCAACTTCGTTCTCTCGATCGGTACCACCATCGGCGTGGCGGGAACCCTGTCTTATGACGCGAGTTCATCTACAGTCACCTTCATCCCTGCCGCCCCGCTGACGGCCGGCACCACCTATACCGTGCGGGTCAGCGGCATGAAGGACGTGTCGGGCAACACGATGTTCCTGACCACCTGGACCTTCACCACCGGCGGCGTAGCCGATACCACGCCTCCCACCGTGACGGCGGTGGCGCCAGCGTCCGGAGCCACCCGGGTGTCGGTTCTTGCCGTCGTGAGCGTGACGTTCAGCGAGTCGGTCGATCCGACCACGCTCGCGGCCGGCATCCAAGTGGCTGCCGGTGCAACTCCGGTGGCGGGCAGCGTGACCTGCGACGCGGTCAACCGAGTGGCCACCTTTACCCCGTCGGCGGCGCTGGCCAGCCAGACTCTCTACACGGTCACGGTGGCTGGCGTGAAAGACCTGGCGGGCAACACCATGACCGCGGCGTTCACCTCGACGTTCACCACCACCACCATCCTGTTCGGCGATTCGTTCGAGTCAGGGACTGCCAACTGGACACTGAATCCCCCGTGGGGTTTGACGACGACCTCCTACGTGAGCCCGACTCACAG
>Ga0187862_10005649_pt1 | contig 11512 bp, 15 predicted proteins | sample June2016WEW_10_1_FD_133003 | JGI IMG/M metagenome (GOLD analysis project Ga0187862, IMG submission 133003) | Peatland microbial communities from SPRUCE experiment site at the Marcell Experimental Forest, Minnesota, USA - June2016WEW_10_150 | ecosystem: Environmental > Terrestrial > Soil >...
CAGTGCTCTGCCATCCTCGCGTCCCTGGCATCGGCCCGGGCCTCAGCCGCCTCGCGCTCGGCCTTGGTCCATTTCTTGCGCAGCCCCTTCTCCAGCTTGGGGATGTCGCGGACGAAGTCCCAGATCTGTCTCGGGGTCATCGTCGGGCTGCCTCGAAGGCCGATCATCTTCTTGAAGCGGACCAGGGCCTTCCAGTCGATGGATGGGTGCTGTAGCCTGACCCTGGTGGGCTGGTGGGACGCAGCCTCCCCAATTTGTTGTATGTGGCGCATGGCCGCGGCCTGGCGCGGGCGGCTCGCCGAGAATCTCGCGAAATTCAAGCCCTCCAGGCACTCGGGAAGGCGCTTGCAGGCTATCAGGATGTCGTTGAACCATGCGCTGGCCGGCTTAGGTCCCAGGACCAGGTCGCCGAGCCAGGGCTTGTGGGGTTTCTTCGCGGCCGGCTTCTTGTCCTTGTTCATCGCAGTTTCCTCCCGAGCACGGGGGCCTCCTCGATGGCGAACCTCCATAGCTCCTCCACGGGCACGGCCTTGACGGCCGCGGCGTCCTTGAAATGTTCCAGCCGCTCCCAGCCGATGTCCGGGTGCCTGGCCCTCGACGCCGGGGTCTGGCAGGCCGCCGCGTGGCCGAGGCACAGCAGCTCCATCCTGATGGCGTCCTGGGCGACCTCGTTCACGGCAAACGAGGCCAGATCCAGTCCCTCCAGCCGCTCCGCGATGCTCCTGCAGGTCTCTGAGATCTCGAAGAGCTGCACGCACGGCTCGCACAGCACTGTCACCCACAGTCCCCGCTTCTTGTTTGTCCCGGGCTCGCCGCATATCATGCACGTCCGCTCGGACTCCTCCTCCGCCTCGTCGATCGCCCGGTCCAGCTCCTCGCCGGGCATTCCCGCCGGGGCTGTCGCATCCTCCGACGACGTGAAGTAGACGGTGAGCCGGCCCCACTTCTCTTTTAATTGATCGATGTGGAGGTTAGGATCGACGGCCAGCCTCGCGGACATCCGCTCGACGATGGCGTACCATCCGTCACTGACATCGAAGCCATCCCGAGCGAAAGGGCTGGCCGCGTTCGAGGGCGTGACCCACGCCTCCCGGTAGAGGACGGGGTAGCGTTCGAGCAGCGCCAGGACGTGGGCCGCCGTCATGTCGAGGCGGCTCCTGTCGCCCGAGGCGGCGGCCAGCTTGGCCCGCTCGTGGACGGTCTTCGCCCGGAGGGCGACAAGCTCGTCGTAGGTCGATCCGGCGCGTTTCATCGCTTCCCTCGCTTCCCCCGCTCCCCACGCATGAATACCAGTGTCTGGAGCGCGGACGCGGCTTCGCCCACGGTCAGGTTGTGGAGCAGGAGGGAGACCCACCCGTCGCAGCAGTCGGCCGAGCCCAGGAGGCCCGGCAGCTTTTTCGACTGCTCGAAGAGGACACGGTCGCCAAACCACCTGGGGATGCAGGCGGCGCCAGCCCCAACGATCTTGGCGATCTGCTCGACCGTCTTCACCGTCTTGGACTTGGCCTGGACGCGGATCCGCTTGCCCGTGATCCGGAAGGGCTCCAACCTATAGCCAGGCCGGGGTACGCCGTCTCGCCGTTGGATGATGGCGTCGCTTCTCAGGAACTCAATCACCGACAGCGTCGAGAATCGACGCGGCTGGGGCGCGCCCAATCCCAAGCCCAGAGGATCTTCGCGCCAGTCCACCTCGGGGGCGACCCCCACGATCGTCACCGGGTGCCCTCCCGCGCCGGCGGCCCATGGGCGATAGATTTCGTTGAACCACGTGCCAAAGTCGATGGGGGCCGCGACGAAGCAAAGCGCCGAGTGGGGCCGGCCGTCGTGGATCAAGTAGATCATGCCTTTCATGGGATTGCCTTCCTCGCGGCGGACCCGCGCTTCCTCTCTGCGGCTTCCGCGCGATCGAGATGACCGCAGACCTTGGCGTGGAAGTCTCCGGCGCGGCTGCTGCGCTTGCGCATCACCTCCGCGTACCGGGCCTTATCTACGATCCAGGCCGGGGCCTGGCACTCCGCGATGATGCTGCGCAACTCGGCGGCCAGGCCGGGCGTCCGCACGATCGCCCGGGCGTGGCGCTTGACCAGCGACGCCGCCGCGCCTGTCACGTCGATCGCCTCCAGGGCCTTCCTCGGATCGTAGTGGGTGACCAGCGCGTCCGTCGCGGCCTGGCACGCCGCCCTCGCCCGCTCGGGCAGGGGCCTCGGCGGGGCGGGGTCCTTGTCGGCTTCTGAGAGAATCCGGGGCATCACGAGCGCGATGATCTGGCCGTCCTTGAAGCCGGCGACAGGCTCGCGCGGGCCATCGCCCCACAGTTCCAAGTCTTCCAGGAGGGGCCACAGGCGGGCGTCCACGCCCACCAGCAGGCGCGGCCGGGCCAGCACGTAGATGCTGGCCTTCCCATCGGAGGACTCGCGCGGGCCGTCCCGGAGGGCGAGCCGGTTCCTCAGATCGTTGGGCAGCGCGGTCGCGTCTCTCAAGATGGTTGCGGAGGTGGCGGCGATCTCACCGCCCTCCACCCGGGCAGCCCCCATCCGGTCGGAGAGCACAGCCCAAGGGCCTGCCCATAGCCAGCCGGGGGTGGTGGGGCAGGCGAAGGGCAGGGCTGCGCGCTTGTCCTTGTCGACCAGCAGGAGGGCGCGGGTGAGGGCGGTCTTCGTGATCATCGTGGCCACCGGAGGCTCGGGCCGGGGTCCTGCCCGGCGGGGCGCACGTCCTCGGCCTCAAGCCTGTAGTGAGGCCGGGGCTCGCCGTCCCGTTTCTGCTCGACGATCTTGGCCAGGAAATCGACGACCGGCATCGTCGTGAACTCGCGCAGGGGGAACTCCTCGATGGGCAGGTCGAGCTTGTCGGCGGGGCGGGGGTTGTAGGGGATGCGCTCGCGCCGCTCGACCGCCGGCGCCGTGGCGACAATCATGAGCGGACGATACTCGGCGCCGTCGATCCATGGCCGGTAGACGTCATTGAACCAGGCGCCGAAGTCGTCTGGCGCCTCGACGAAATACAGCGCGTGATTACTGAACACTTCCCCGTTGTCGAAGATGAAGATCATCGTTGCACCATCATCAATGCTGCCCGGACATTGGTGCCCTGGCTGGCGAAAGTGTCTCCTGGCAGCTCCTCCCAGGTCGTGGCCAGGGGGCGCAACTCCGCCTGCTGGCGGGAGCCGTTCGCGCACAGGGCGACGAGCCGGCCGTCGCGCTCCAGAAAATGCAGGGCGTGCTTGATGTGCTTGACGTCGGAGCCGTCGGCGAAGGGCGGGTTCATCACGATCCGGTTGAAGTGCCCGAGCTGCTCGGTGGTGCAGGTCAGGAAGTCCTGGCAGAGCGCCTCCCCGACGGCCAGGAGACTGGCCGGCAGGGCGTCGCAGAGGGCGCGGTTGATCTCGACGGCGTGGACCGAGGCGGTCGGCTCCGCGTCCACGATCGCGCGGAGGAGGTTGCCGGTGCCGGCGCTGGGCTCAAGCACTCGGTCCTCGTGCTCGATGCCGGCAAGCGCGGCCATGCGGGCGGCCAGCGCTGGCGGCGTCGGGAACAATTGCGGCGCCACGGCGACCTGCACGCCGGCCTTGAGCGTGGCCTTGAGGGCCGCGAAGCCATCGGCAGCCAGATCGGTCGCCTGCGGGGCTGGGGGCGTGCTGGGCTCGGGCGGCAGGGTTGCGATCTGAGGCGCCGGCTTCGGCGCGCCCGGCGCGGGCGGGTCCACCCGTTTCGCGTCGGTCAGGTAGACCGCCACCGTCGTCCAGGCCCCGCCGGAGGTGGCGCGGGTGCGGTGTGCCCCATGCTCCTCGGTCGCCTTGTGGCGGATGGCCTGCGGCACGTCCGACATCTTCTTGTGCTCCCACTCGGCGCGAGTCATGTGTCGGAAGCCCTCGCTGGGGTAGTTGCACATGGGCGCGAGCTTGGTCGCGGCCTTTACTTTCTCGGCGACCCCCTCGGCTGGCGCACGATAGTCGGCGATGTCTTCGACCGCGATGGTCGCCGCGAAATGCCCGAGCACGGTCACGCTCCGCACGGCGCCAGCGCTGCGGTTCACCTTCGTGATCACGTGCCAATGCCCACGCCGCAACACCTGGCCGCCGGGCTGGAGATCGAATTTGTCGGCCTTGAGCCCGCCGCTCTCGCCGAGCATGGCCCTCTCGTAGGCCAGGCGGTTCTCTAGGTGTGCGATCCAGCGCGCACGGTGGGCGATGCCTCGCTGGTTCATGGGCACCGCCAGGCTCCTCGCCTGCTCGGCCGCGATGATGCCATCCTGCAGGGCGGACCAGAAGCTTTGCTGTCCCTCGTACTGCGAGGCGGGCGGCTCGCGCGGGTACTGCGAGAGCGGGAAGCACATGCTGTAGTGGTTGACGTTCGTGATCGCCTTTGCCCGCTCAAGGGTCAGCGGCTCGACCGCCCACAGCTTGAGGGCCTTCTCCGCCTTGTCGGTGTCGCGCCGGTAGCCGCGCAACTCGGCTTCGAGCTTCTTGATCCTACGGGCGCGCACCGCCGGCTTCTCCAGGTATCGTGCGTGCGCGAGGGTGCCGGCCGCGCGGTCCCGCCAGTATTGGGACGTCTCCCACATCTTCACGGCCCGGCGCATGCCGTTCTCGATCTTCTCGGCGTCCTTGCGGGCGTGGCGCTCGGAGTGGTGGCCGACGAGGATGGGCTGGCCCAGCGGGATGCCGTCGGCGATGGAGGCTACGGCCTTTCGGGCCTGCTCGGCGTTGGCGGCTCGCTTGCCCTGGTATGTGATGAACCGCTCGGCACGCTGGGCGGCCCGCTCCTCCAGGCTCGTCTCCTCGTCGCCGATGTCGCCGGCCAGCTCGGCGAGCAGGTCCTCCCGGGCGGGAGACCAGACGGCGTAGAAGAGATCTTGCTTGGGAGCCCACCCGAAGCCGGCCGCCTTGACCTTCGCGTAGGTCTCGTCGTCCAGGCGCGAGCTGGCGCGCAGGCGGAGCTTGTCGTCAGCGCAATCGTAAGTGGCATCGAACGTCATGGGGCGCCCCCGATGTCGTCGCCATCCAAGATCTTGCCGGCCCACGCCGCGCGGCCCGGGCTGAACTGCTCGCCCTCGGCGAGGAAGGCCCGTTGCTGCTCGTCGGTCATGTGGCCCGGGCGCCACCGGCCGGCCGTGAACTCCAGGGCGCGGCGGACGTGGGAGGAGAGCGGGGAGGCGACCACGGACATCGATCGGGTGATCTCAAGGCGACCCTCGTACCGCTCGCCGTCCGCCCACTCGATGCAGAAGGCGGCCTTGTCGTAGCCGCGATCGGGGGCGACGGTCGCCATCAAGATCGCTGCGGCCTCGGCGTCTGCCCAGGAGAGCGGACGATTCAGGCGGGAGCGATCGCGGGATTCGGTCGACGTGAAGAAGATGTTCTTGAGCGGGATGAGCGAGGCGGGAAATTGCATTTTGACACCTCGTTCTTGATTGTGTACCTTGTTCAAGATGACGTCAAGATCAACAACACGAACAAGTCGAACACGTCGACACTTGCGGAAAGGCGGGAAACTGGGCTATCGTCGCCAGATGGCGAAAAAACGAGCCGACAGCGCCAAGCCCAAGCCCAAGAAGCTCACGGTCTACCTAGCTGCTGAGGTGATCCATGGCCTCAAGGTCGTCGCGGCGAAAGAGGAAACCAGTTGCAGCGCCCTCGTCGAGCAGTTGGCGCGTGAGATCGTAAAGTCCCGCGCTGGCTGAGATTTGACGCTACCCGGAGGCGCGGCCTATCATGTTCCCATGGAGGGAATGATGAAGAAGCTTGCGCTCGCGGTGTCGCTCGTCGTGGCTGGAATCTTCACGCTCGCACTGGGCGTGGCCTACGCCCAGGATAGAGTCCTCATCAACGCGGAATGGGTCATCGAGGCTCGCGGAGCCCACTCCGAGGTAATCTCCGTCAACCGTCCGCTGATTGTGCATGTGGCCATCGCGGGAGTGAAGAACGCAGACAAGGGATTCATGGTGAGGATGGTCAACGCGGAGGACGTGACCTCTTGCCGTGTGGTGGGCGGGACCTGCCGGGAGCTGCCGGCGTGGAGGCAAGAGGGGACAAAAGCCTTCTCGCAGACGAACCTGATCCCGCCGGGGAACTGGGCGCTCCTCGTCGAGAACAACCTCAACATCCTGAAGAGGATGACCGTCCGCGCGTTCGTGACCCTGAAAGAGTAGGGCGTGGTTGAGCACCAGCCGCGCTCTAACTCTTGACATCGTCTCCGGCGAGATGTAATCTAAGATTACATTATTTGAAAGATGCCTGGACCTGGGACAACGGAAGAAGCTCTCAAGTGGATTCAGGAGTCCGTGGAAGCGGGGCGTTTTCGTACTGCCATCCATTTCGATCAGCGCTTGCAAGAGCGCAAGTTCGATATGTTTGATGTATTCAAAGCGATAGCATCGCCTACCGGGATTGAGCCCTATGCCAAAGGCATCTGCGCCCACGGCGGAACAGGCTGGAGAGTGTTCGGCCTTGATGTAGATGGAGAGCGGAGACTTGCAGTGGGAGTTGAGGCGTTCCTGGATAAGCACAAGAGGAGAGTCTTGTGCTGCACTGTGATCGATCTTGAAAAGGAATCGTGAGTACGATGAAGGACACTACAAATTTTCGATGCCAGTGCGGCGGAGCGCTCCGCCATGCACACCTCGTGAATTTCGACTTCAGCGGTTTCGCCGGCATCCAAGTCACTCTAGCCGATACTCCGGGATTCGAGTGTCGCAAGTGCGGCGGCAAAACCATTGATGGAGGGCTCATCAAGCTCTTCCTGGCTTTGGTAGGTCTGGAGATCGTGCGACAACCAGAGCGCCTTAATGCTGAAAAAGCTCGGTATCTGCGGAAGCAGCTTGGCCTCACACAGCAGCAGCTTGCTGATCGCATGGGCATCGATCGCGTTACCGTCACAAATTGGGAAACCGGCAAAGAGATCTCTCCGCAGCACGATTTCATCCTTCGTGCTTTTGCGGACAACGACCTGAATGGCGGTCTTCGCAGAATTCTCAAGCCCGCTTGGGTGGCAAAGTCGATGACCACATCATCGGCTGCGCTGACCTCTGTGCGGAAGGAGCCACCCACATCACGCTCGGAACTGCATCCGCTCGTAGTGGAATCCGTTCTGAATAAGTTGCGCTCTCCAGGGAAATCGCGCGTCGGTTTCTAAGGCCGATGAGTCAAGTCATCAGCGGAGCGAACCACGACTTCTTCCGGGCCTCCTTGAAGAGGCGCTGCCAGATGGGTAGGGGCTCCGTCAGCGTGTTCTGGCTCCCCCACACGAGGCGCCCTCCGGCGTAACGGTAGTACCCGAAGCCAGCACGGGGCGACAATGGGCGGCATGGTTGCCAGACTGCGTATCGTGCTTTCGTGTCTTGCCCTTTCTCTGGCGTTCCCTCATCTCGCGCACGCCGACGACCTGAAGAGAATCCGCTACTATGCGGAGGACTTCCTGATGCAAGAAAACCGGCGCAACGACGAGATATCGTCGACAATCCATACTTCGAGGACGAACGCTAGGAGGATGCTATGGCAACCAACCAGACCATGTACTACTGCAAGCGGTGCGCACGATGGACGCCCCACATTCAGCCGGCGACCTCGCACGTTCTGCACCTGCTACTTTGCCTCCTGACATGCGGGCTCTGGTTGGGCGTCTGGGCCGTAATCGTGATGGTGAACTTCTTGCGAAAGACCTGCACGGTCTGCGGTAGATTGGTCGGGCTCACGGGGTAGTAAGAAGGATAGTCACATGTTCGCGCAGCTAGCGCTAGCTCTTCTTCTCAGCACCCCAGATGCCAGTCCACCTGCGAAGGAGACTCCATCGAAGAAGCTTGAGCCGCATTCATGGTGGTGTACAACGAGTCTTCGCACCCGGCCATCCCTTCCAGAAAGAACAGTCTGCATTTCGTCGGAGGAGTCCTGCATTGCCCTGGCTGACATCGAGGACAACATTGGCCCGGAGTGGTCCGCTTGCCAGGAGTACAAGGGCGTGACTATTTTCTCGTACACAACCATCAACGGACGGCGGCTCACCGTTGGATTCCCTTTAGTATCCCAGTGCCAGAGGTTCCGAAAGAACATCTTGAAGCAGAAGGTGGATTTCAAAGATGTAAGCAAATGCCACAGTTCCCTGTATTACTCCGACGCGGAACAGTAAAGAAAGGAAGGATGAAGGTCGTGAAGATAGTATAGGCAGCGAGGCGCGGAACGGAAGGAGGCCGCCACTCCCATCGGAACAGCCTCGGATTGTGCCCACTCCTGCGCCGCCAGTTGTCGAGCCTCCGGCACACTTCACCTACTGGAGAGACCCGATGGCCGGCACCCAATACCTGGTCCCGCCGGACCTGTTCTTGGAGGTGGCGTTCACAGACGCCCGAGATTTCGTCTTCCGCGGACACGAGCAATTCTCCTTCTACTAGCGCGAAAATGCGCGGCAACCGTTGACAACGAGTGCAACGCAGAAAGGGAAACCGATGATGGCTCATTCTCATGGAACTAGGTCCAGCCGATGCCTCACCAGCATGGCTATATTCGTGGTTGTGGGGCTCGGAGCCACCGGCAACGCAGCCCCAGCCCCGAAGACCCCCGGCTGCAAGACTGTCGGCAAGCCGATCAAGGTCATAGGGAACACAGAAGCAATGACCGAAGCCCTGGTCGATGTTGATGGCCGTCAGATTCTCGTGGTTGTCAACACATCGGCGAGAGGGGAGCAACAGTCCGTCGCAGTTCCCGCTGCTGGCGGGCCACCCATCGAGCTTCGCCTGCCACGGAAGGACCTGCGTATCAAAGCCTGGATTGGCGCGAGCGACCTGCTTGTCGGCGTGGGAACAACTGCTGACCAGGACGGGGTGGTGATCGTGAGATGGAGCCTGGGCGACGCCGTCGCACCAAGTGTCAATCAGCCATGGGTAGGGAACGTGGCCTCGGGTCCCCGCGCAGCGTGGAATGGCCGGAAGCTGCTTGTCGGGTGGGAGGGATACAACCGCACCGAACATAAATCACGCTATTACGTTGGCACATTCGACCCCAAAACCGGGAATTCCGGGGAGTCGGTCCCCCTGTCGCCGCAAGTCGAGGGACACAGCGCAAGTGGTGGGCGAATCGCGGCTCTCGGTGACACCTTCGCTGCAATCTGGCAGGTAGGCCGCAAGCCAGGCCAACCGTCAGCCGAGTACAGATGGGGCCTGCTTTCCGACGATGGGAATGTTCGCGGTGAAGCCACGGCGCTTCCTTCCCTCGATTTCCCGGTGCTGTACGGCTGTGATGGGCGGGCCATTGTGACCGACACGCCGTCGTGGAAAATGCCCCTTCAGGCGAGGTTCATCACCCCGGACGGTACCACGTCGGAAGCCCGGTTCCTCAGTCGAACCTACACCCCCGAAAGAGAACCAGGAGTTCTTTGCATGGGCAGCACCGCCGCAGTCGGGTGGAGGGATTTTTCTGCGAAGTCAAAGGAGGTCGCAATACACTTGGCTTTGCTGCGTGAGAATGCGACTCCGGCTGACATCATAGTTGCACGCGGGCACATGACGGGGACTGCTGATTGGGGTTGCTTTTACCACGCCGTGTTTGGCCAGACATCTAATGGTAGGGCTCGCGTCGCGTGGACCGAGGGGAAGAAAGGGCGGAATGCCTACAGTACGGTGTATGACATTTGGTCGCAGGAAGTCTCCTGCCCGATCGCCTCACATTGAAGCAAAAATGACGAGGATTCCGTAAGGTGCCCATTGATGTTCCCGCCTGATCGTGCGATTTTCAACTCTTGTGGAGGACGACGTGCGCGCGACCAGGCGGCCACAAAATGTTTGCAAGAGCTGCGGTTATACCTGGAACCCGCGAGGCCACAACCTCAGCCCAAACTGTCCACGCTGCGGAGGAACGAAAGTTCGCATTGTTGGTGGTGGAATCGTCCTCATCATCGCCCTCTTGGTTCTTTGGGGTATCTGTACCGGGGGCCACAAGAAGACTGGCGAGACTGGCAAGAGCATGACGCCACCATCCGTGGCTCCTGTTCTTGCAACAACGCAAGCGCAGCTTCATGTCACCGAACCTGTCTATGCAGCGAAGCCGAGCAGACTGAGGAGCGAAGGGGCCGCCGAGCCGTCGCCAAAGCAGGCCGGTCAACCGAGCAACAAGGGCTTCTGGGTGTCCGAAGGCGCCATCACCTTCGCGGACGGCGGCGACTGCCCAGATGAACTCTGGGCGTTGTTCCCGGGCGAGCCGCCAGGCAAAGATGAATTCGAGAAGCGGACAAACGCGGGACACCGGGGCGAACTCGCGAAACGAATGAAACAGGCGCTGTTCGTGCTCGAACGCGAGCCACACGGCCTGCTAATAGAGACGGGCGGCATCGACCTTGGAGACTACAACTTCCGTCAGAAGCTCTTCCCCGCGAAAATGGAGGGCACGGCATCATGCAAGTTGGGGCCGGGCGAGTCCGATGTGACGATTGCATTCGGACCGGCAAAGGCGGTCGATGAATCCCCTGCATCCGATGGCAGGGTGGGCTACCACGAGTGGAAGGCGCATCCGTTGGAATACACGCTCCGGGTGCCCGAAGTCGAGGCCCCCTCCTTCAAAGAGAATCACCATGGCCCCTTTTCCGCGAAACTGGCCTTCCGCATTGTGGGCATCAAGAACCACAAGCTGATGGCTCGCTATGGTGGAAACAGGAAGGACATCGAGGACTATGGTGCAGGCGTGCTTGTGGAGGCCAAGTTAGCAGCTGTGCGCATCGACGACGGTGAGGAGAATCTCTTAGATACGTCACCTAAAACGGAAGCACGATAGCAGACCGAATCCGAAGCGAACAAAGCCCTGCGTGGTAGCGGAAGGGAGAGACGATGCAATTGCTACTGGCACTTGTGAAGGACGTATTCGGCTCCTGGTTCAACCTGGTGGGTGGTGGCGCCTTCGCCGCGACTCTGATCATGATGTGGCTGACGCAGCGACTGAAGAAGGGTTTCGCGGAGGAACTAGAGAAGATTCGGCTCGCGAACGCGAAGGCGCTGGAGAGATTCAAGGAGGAGAAGGAGCGTCGGGAAAGATGCGCCATGATCGCCGACCTCTTCGCGGAATGGGCTGAGGGAGATAAGGCTGACTGGAAGCTGCTGAACAAGCTGACCATCGAGGCGAATCTCTGGTTGCCGAAGGACCTGGTGCTCCAGATGACAGCCGTTTTGAACCACCATCCCGATGCGGGGTTCCTCAATCTCCTGATCGAGGTTAGGAAGGTGATTCAGGGACAGCAAGAAGGATTGGTTCCGAATAACTTCATAGGGCTCTGGCCCGGCTCGAAGAGCGCGCCTAGCCCAGGCGGCGGGCGCCAGCAATCAATCGAGACGGGCAGTCACGCTTGACAGCCAGGGCCTCATGCCGGGCCGCCGGGCGCGAGCTGGGCGGCCCGCCGATCAGGGTGAACTCGTCGTTGCGGATGTGCCCAGCAGCATGAAGCGCAGCGTGCGCAGCATCCCCCGGCTCCGATCACGGACCTTCGCCGATTTTCGCTGGGGTGGCCGCCGAGGCGTCTTCATCGCGCAAGCCTGC
>Ga0187862_10005656_pt1 | contig 11508 bp, 12 predicted proteins | sample June2016WEW_10_1_FD_133003 | JGI IMG/M metagenome (GOLD analysis project Ga0187862, IMG submission 133003) | Peatland microbial communities from SPRUCE experiment site at the Marcell Experimental Forest, Minnesota, USA - June2016WEW_10_150 | ecosystem: Environmental > Terrestrial > Soil >...
AAAGGCGCAGGATGGGCCATGAAAAAAATCGCCTCTCCCCGCCTCGTTCGCCAACCCCCTTTGGCCGCCGGTCAACTCTGGCGCATGGCGGAAGGGAATCTTCAAGTGGGCATGGTTGGCAAATTGCTGGTGCATTACAAATTTGGCAAGCCCAACGCCGTGCGCGTCCCCAATTCGTGCAATTGCATCAAAACCATTGAGAAATATCTGAAAATGAAGAAGGCCGTCCTGGTTTAGTTTCCATTTATGCGCTCAAGCCTTGCATCCTTGCTCCCTGCGCTGGCGCTGGCCGTGGCCGTTGGAGTCAACGCCTCGCAAGCCGGTTCCGGCAGCCCTTACGCCCGCTGGCAAAACGGGCCGGCGCGCGATGAAAACTTTTTCCCCATTGCCGTCTGGTTGCAACCGCCCGCCAAGGCGCGGCAATATCTGGACGCCGGGTTCAACACCTACGTCGGCCTCTGGGAAGGGCCGACCGAAGAACAACTGACCGCTCTGAAACAGGCCGGGATGAAAGTCATTTGCGAGCAGAACGCGGTCTCGCTGAAACATCTCAACGATGCCACCATCATCGGTTGGATGCATGGCGACGAGCCGGACAACGCGCAGGAACTGGGCGCCGGCAAGGGCTACGGGCCGCCGATTCCTCCGGCCACGATCATCGCCGAATATCAGCGGCTTCGCGCCGCGGATTCGACCCGGCCAGTCATGGTGAACCTGGGCCAGGGCGTGGCATGGGACGATTACATCGGACGCGGCATCCGCCGCAATCACCCCGAGGATTACGCCGAATACGTCAAAGGCAGCGACATCGCGTCCTTCGACATCTACCCGGTGGCGCATGACAGTCCGGTGGTGGCGGGCAAACTTTGGTTTGTTCCGCAAGGGGTGGAGCGGTTGATTAAATGGGCCGGGCCGGATCGCATCGTTTGGAACTGCATCGAATGCACGCGCATTCAAAACGCGGACCACAAAGCCACGCCGCGCCAGGTTCGCTGCGAAGTCTGGATGTCTCTCATTCACGGCTCGCGCGGGCTGATCTATTTCGTCCACGAATGGAAACCGCGCTTCAACGAGTCCGCCCTGCTGGGCGATCCGGAAATGCTCGCCGCCGTGACAGCGCTCAACCGGCAGATCGCGCGCCTGGCGCCGGTATTGAACAGTCCCACGGTCACGGACGCGGTGGCGGTGGTGTCGGAGAACCGCGAGATTCCCACGGCTGCGATGGCCAAACGGATCGGCGAGGCGTTCTATGTTTTCGCGGTCGGGATGCGCGACGGAAAAACCACGGCGTCGTTTACGTTGCGCGGTCTGACGGGCGAAGAGAAGGTGGAAGTGCTCGACGAGAACCGGACGCTGAAGGCGCAGGACGGTGTTTTTCACGACGATTTCCAGCCGTGGGACGCGCATGTTTACCGGATCGCGGTCGCGCCCGGTCGTTGACCAAGGCTGCCTGAATGCGGCCGGCTTTGGGCCTCTAAAACTGGGCAGAGGCTGATCCGTGACCGCGTGGAGCGCGACTTTCCAGAATTCATCACCCGGGTGTCCAGCGGGTTGTTGACCGAAGTCGCACTGAAGCGGCATTACAAGACCCCAGAGGCGGTTAAGTTGCTGCGAACAGCCCCGAAACGTCAAAGGGACCATTCAAGGCGTGTTTCCTCAATGGCTGATCAGCAGCACGGGCTTGATGGTGGTGCCACGCTTCGAGTCGGCAATGGCACGGTTGATCTTGGTAAAATCATAGAACTTCACCAATCGGTCGAAGGGGAACCGCCCATCCAGGTACAGTTTGATCAGTTTCGGAATGAACTTCTGGGGCACCGCGTCGCCTTGGATGACACTGAGGACTTGGCGCCCTCCCGGCAGCCCCCCCCCCGGGGCGCTCGCTCCGCTGAGCAGCGCCGCCTTTCCGCCTGGATTCAGCAGTTCTGCCGCGAACTGCTCCATGTCGTGATCCGCCGTGCTTTCCACGATGTAATCAACGCCACCGCCCGTTATGGCCTTGATGCTCGCGGCGAGGTCGCTCCGCCGGTTGTTGATGGAGTGGGTCGCCCCTAATTCGCAGGCGAGTTTTAGACGGCGAGGGTTGATGTCCACCGCGATGATCGTTTTGGCTTTGACTATGCGGGCGGCCATTACCGCCGCCAGGCCAACCGAACCAGCGCCAAAAACGGCGATGCCTGCTCCGGCGCGAACCGCCAGCGAGTTCATAACCGTGCCGGCGCCAGTCTGCAGGCCGCAACCCAAAGGCGCCAGCAATTCCAGCGGAAGCGACTTGGGCACTTTCACCAGATTGCGCATGGTCGCCAGAGCATGGGTGGCAAATGAGGATTGGCCAAAGAAGTGACCGCGCACGCCGCCGCGCAACACGTTGGTCCCGTCCAAACGGGCGAAGCCAAAGTTCGCCTCCCAGAACCGCTGGCAGCCTGCTGGGTGACCACGCCTGCAAGGCCGGCAGCGCCCGCAGGATTGGTAGGAGAGCACCACATGGTCGCCGGGCTTGATTCCCTTCACCGCCTTGCCGATTCGTTCCACCACCCCGGAGCCTTCGTGGCCCAGCACGACCGGGCCGGAAGCGCCGCCCTCGCAGAAATCAATGTCGGTATGGCAAATCCCGCTGGCCACCAGGCGCACCAGCACTTCGTCATCGCGCGGACCTTCCATTTCCAGGCGCTCGATCTTCAGTGGGCGACCTGGCGTCCGCAATACGGCGGCTCGGATGGGGATGATGGGCGGGTCAGGCATTTCGAGTTCAGTTCTCTCAATTTAAAGGAGCGCCAGTTGTTGTCCATTCGGCTCGCGCAAACTGCTGACGCCCAGACCCAGCAACCGCAGCGGGCGTGAAACCAGTTTGTCCCGGCCCAGCAGGAAACAACCCAGCCGGTAGATGTCAGCCGCCTCGGTGATTGGTTCCTCGACTGAAAACTGGCGCGTGAGGGTGGTGAAATCACTGTATCGTACTTTCACCTGGACCGTGTGCGCCCCCAATCGTCTGTGCTTGAGCCGGCTCGAAATATCTGCCGCCTGTTCTCTCAGGCACGCACGAAGCACCTTGCGGTTGTCGGTGTCTTTGAGAAACGTTTCTTCTCCGCTGATGCTCTTGATCTCGTCCCCGATTTCCAGCGGGCGGTCGTCTTCGCCGAACGCAAACTGCTTCAATTTCGGCCCGAAGGAGCCGACCAAGGCACGCAGATCCCCCGCATAATCCTGCAAGTCTCCGACGGTAACGATGCTCGCCTGGCCCAGAGTCTATTCGGTGACTTTGCCGACTCCATAAATCACACGCACCGGCAGCGGTCGCAAAAATGAAACCTTTTCATGGTCAGAAATGACTGTCAGTCCGTCAGGTTTCTTGTGGTCGCTGGCGATTTTAGCGAGCAGTTTGTTGGAGGCAATGCCGATGGTGGCGGTCAACTTGCGCTCCGATAGAATTCGCTGTTTCAAGTGCCGTGCCAAAGGCACCGCCTTGAGCAGCGATGCGTCCGTGTCCTCCGCCTGAGTGATGGCGGACACATCGAGATACGCCTCGTCAATGGACATGGGTTCGATGACCGCCCCGGGCTGGGCGATAATCTGCATGATGTGCTGTGATTCTTCGCGGTAATGATCCATGTGCGGACGGACGAAAACACCATGGGGACAAAGCCGCCCCGCCGTCGCGCTGGGCATGGCGGAGCGGACGCCAAATTTCCGCGCTTCATAACTGGCAGCACACACCACCCCGCGTTGAGTCGGAGGCGCGCCAACAATCACCGGACGGCCCCGCAACCTTGGGTCGTCGCGTTGTTCGACGGAAGCGTAAAACGCGTCCATATCCAAATGGAAAATCACACGATGCATCGCCAACAGAGATTACCACGGACGCTGCAAAGCCAGAAGATCTGTCATGTCCTGTCCAGTGCTCGACTCGGCGAATTTGCAGGCCATCCATTTTCCAGCAGGGATCACTCCCGGCCTTTCGAATCAATGATGATGGTGACGGGGCCATCGTTGGTCAGGCTGACCTTCATGTCCGCGCCAAATTCACCGGTTTGAATGCTCCTTCCCAAATCTTCCGTCAGCCTCCGGATGAACTGCTCGTAAAGCGGAACCGCCACTTCCGGCCGGGCTGACCGGCTGAACGAAGGGCGGTTGCCCTTCTTCGTGCTGGCAAAAAGTGTGAATTGACTGACCAGCAGGATCCCGCCGCCCGTTTCCTGCACCGAACGGTTCATCAGCCCCTGTTCATCATTGAAAATCCGCAAGCGGACGATTTTCCCGCTCAACCATTCAATGTCCTCCGCCACATCGGACTCCTCGATGGCCAGCAAGACCAGGAGGCCGTGTTGAATTGTGGCCTTAATGGCGCCAGCGATCATGACGCTGGCCTGGCTCACCCGTTGAATGACAGCACGCATGGGTTCTTGATAATGGCAAAAGGTCGGAACGAATAGAGATTTCTTGCGAGCCGGCCAGGATAGTTTGGAGTCTGGAATGGGCGAGGCGGATGACCCTCCTTGAGGATTTCGATCTGCTCGACTAAACTGCAGCAATGACCGCGTTTCCCGTCAATCCAGAAAAGTCACAGCAACTTGCCCAGCGGATGTCTGCCTTGGGGGTTCGCGAGTCCGATATCGAAGAAACTTTTGTGAGATCCGGAGGTCATGGGGGTCAAAACGTCAATAAATCGGCGACGTGCGTAATGCTGCTCCACCGCCCAACCGGCCTGCAAGTCAAGTGCCAGACCACTCGTCAGCAGGGACTCAATCGGTTTATTGCCCGGCGGATATTGCTGGACAAAATTGAAGGGAAACAGACCGGGCAAGTGGCGGCGGAGGTATCCCGAATCGAGAAGATACGCCGACAGAAGCGCAAGAAGAGCCGCCGGGCCAAGGCGCGGATGCTCGCTGACAAATCCCATCGAGCGGACAAGAAAGCCTCCCGGCGCGACGTCGGTGATTCTTGAACACTGTGGTCAATCTTCCGGGCGTTCGCCGCTGGGAGCCATCTTCACCAGCTTGGGATCGAACTGGCCGAGCGTCGTCACCAGGTCCTTTTGTGCGGCCATCACTTCGCGGATGTTTTTATAGGCCATCGGGACTTCATCCAGGCCGGCGCTGATGAGGGTCACGCCTCGTTCGCGGAGAAGACGGTTGACGTCCTTCCAATTGAATTTTGCGTTGGCGGCTTTGCGGCTCATGGCGCGGCCCGCGCCGTGCGAAGCCGAATTGAGCGACTCCGCATTTCCTCTGCCGCTCACGACGAATCCCGGCGACGCCATGGAACCGGGAATAATTCCCAAGACTCCGGCGCCTGCCGGCGTCGCGCCTTTGCGATGCACGATGACCTCGCGTTCCACGCCGCCGATGACGTGCTTTTCTTTCCAAGCGAAATTGTGATGGTTTTCCAAATCGAGCAGCACCTGTGCGCCGAGGTTTTCCGCGATGTGCTGGTGGATGCAGGCGTGGTTCGCCGCGGCGTAGCGCCCCATCAATTCCATCGCATTCCAGTATTCCTGGCCGGGCTGCGAATCGAGCGACAGCCACGCCAGCCGTTTCAATTCGCTGGGCAAATCCGGAAATTCGGCGAAGGCGATTTTGCTGTAGTACTCGCAAACCGCCGCGCCCGTGCCCCGGCTGCCGCTGTGCGACAGAAGCGCGATGTATGTTCCCGGCTCGAGATCGTTGATTTTTGAGTGGGCCGTGAACAGGCCAAACTCGACGAAATGATTCCCGCTCCCGCTGGTGCCGAGTTGCGACCACGCGCGGTCCTTGTTCTGTTGCGTGACCGGGCTGAACGACCAATCCGCGTCCAGCACATCGTGAGAGCGGCGTTCCTTGAAGCTCGCGCCCACGCCAAAGCGCGTTTCTGCCTCGATGGCGCGGGTCAGGCGGTCCTGCCTGTTCTCCAAATCGCGTAATGGAATGTCCAGCACCGTCATTTTCATGCGGCAGGCAATGTCCACACCGACGGCATAAGGAATCACCGCGTTGTCCGTGGCCAGCACGCCCCCGATGGGCAGGCCAAAGCCAACATGCGCATCTGGCATGAGCGCTCCCGCGACGGATACCAACAGCAAACAGGCCTTCTCCATCTGCATCACCGCCTCGTGCTCCAGCCCTTCGCCCCACTGTCGGTATTTCACAGGCTCAAGGCGCGGCGGCGGCGGCGCGGCAGCAACAGCGCCGGCAAACTCCTTGCGCAATGGATCATCGGCAAACGCCGCCGGGTTGGCAACGATGGCCTTGACCTCGTCTTCGAGTTTGGACTTGTCGCCCCCGCTCAAAACGTATTGTGCCACAAAAACAGTCGCCCGCCGCGTGGCCTCACCGAGCGGAACGCCCAGGCGTAGAAAATCTTTGGTGTTCATAGTCAGAACCACATCAAAACCCGAAAATCACGGACGAAAAAGATTCCTCCCGCCTCTTTCGCAGGTCAGCCGTTTCGAAACTCGCGCCAGAATGCTCGCTCAGGATCAAGATAAGTGTCGTGCAGACTTTCATTTAACGCATCCGCCACAGCTCGGCTTTTCGGGGGAAGAAAGTCGTCAACTGTTATTGAGCAGAGTATTTTGATTAGGGTAAAGGTTGGTCTGTTATCTCGTAAGATTGAGGTGGCCGTGCATAAGTAAGCTAAGATTATTGGCTCAACCTTGGTTCCTGTAAAAATGGATCGAAAGCCGTCCTTTCCACCGACGATCTCTGTCAATTCAACTTCATATCGTTTACACTCCGCCTGTAGTGCTTGGAGAGCCAACCTATCACTTGAGGCGGTCAGGTAAATTAAATCGCCGGTCGCATCCTCACTAACAACAGGCCATATCGAGTCATGCGGAATAACATTTTTTAAGCTCACGACGACAATTCCATTTTCAATCCGTCTGCACCGATCGATTTGATGGATGCCATCCCGAACGCGGTCTAACATGCTTTTTGCTGAGGTGGAATGCATCACCTTGCAAGCCAATCCCCAAGGAATTCCTTTTATGGTGGCAATTATATCTGGGTTTTCACCGTTTGCGGACGTCCTCACTGGCTCCAGATCTAAAGCACTTGAAATCGGGAGTGCCAATAACGCTGTATACAATTCAAAAACGTAATTAGCGTGACTATCCTCTTTGGGACTCCAAAGGTTTTGCGCGATCTCACCATTTCCGAGCAGGAGAAGAATGTGCGGCCAGACCGAGTTGAATGCCGGGCAATCTTGTAAGGATAGGATTTTTCGCAAAATGTCGGCCATGCTCAAGGCCCGCCGCCATTCGTTCCGGCAGTCCTTTTTATAATCGTGCCTTATTTCCTTCTTATACGTAGCTAACATACGCATTGTCGTGAACCCCGCCTCATCGAGCGATGATCCGACGGGAATAAATCGCGCCTGCTTTCGTAGCAGATTCTCAAACGCGAATATTAGCTCTTCCATCTCGCTGTACGTATATTTTGTTGGGACTTTAGGGTTGATACCCATAAAACCATAATACTCTGCATGAAATATGAGTCGACTGTAATTTCTTGCGATCGCAGATTGCGAATCCATGTCCTCAGGGATGAGGTGAATTACTCGGCTCTGTGTTCAAGGGCAAGGAACAGCCTCCACTCTGGAATGCCGTGGGCGTTGCGAATAGTCGCCGACGCTGGCAATTCCTTCGGCGCGCGTGGGACACTGAGCAGCTTCAGGCCGGCCTCGTGGGGCAGGCGGTTGCCCTTGCGGGCGTTCACGTCCTTGCCGGCCCAGACCAGGTTCTCCCAAGCGTTCTTGCCGCCGCGCGAGCGGGGCACGACATGGTCCAGGCTGCCCTCGTCCGGGCGCAGCACGCGACCGGTGTATTGGCAGCGGTTGCCGTCGCGCTCGCGGATGGCGCGGGCGCACAGCTTCGGGCGCTTCTTGGGCACCTTGGCATAATTTACCGCCACGATGACCGTCGGCACACGGATCGGGCCGCGAACGGTCCGCACCGCATTGTCCTGCGGACGAATGGGCAGCGTGATCCACTCGTCCCAAGTCACAGGACGGATGTGGTTCTCGCCTTCGATTTCCAGGCCGGTCGCCACGTTGGTGGCCATCATGCAGAAGGCCTCCTGCGGCGTGCGGACGTTGACGGCCTGCCAGTTGCGGTTGAGCACCAGCACCATCGCTTTGTTCAGTATGTCGTTCATAAAATGTTTGCATACGGCCACCGTGTGTGTCGCGGCGAGGTGTTTGTTCTTTGTTGAGGCATCCCCGGCGGCGAAGTCGAGACGCTTCCTGAGCATCATTCCGTGTCCAGCCCAGGCGAGCGTGCTTCCGGCTGGCCTTCGGCACGATTTTCACGCATTTTGGAGTTGAAGCGTTCGAATTCTGGAGAAAATCATGAGACCTTACGTGATCTGCCACATGTGTACGACGATCGACGGCAAAATCCTGGGCGATCGTTGGGGCAAACTTCCCGGCTGCAAAGACAGCGCCACGCTCTTCGAAACCACGGCGGCCAGCTTCGGCATCGGCGCCTGGCTTGTGGGCACGACCACGATGAAGGAATTTGCCGGGCGAAACGTGAAGCTGCCCCGCGCCAGGAAGCCGGTGGTTCGCCGGGACCACATCGCCGACAAAAATGCCAAACGACTGGCGATTGGTGTGGATGCGAAAGGCGTTTTACGCTTCCAGGAGAACGAAGTGGACGGCGATCATGTGATCCTGCTCGTCACCGATCCTGTCGGTGACGATTACCTGGCGCACCTCCAGGCCGCCGGCGTCTCCTACCTCTTCTGCGGCAAGAAGGAAGTGGACCTGCACGTTGCCCTTCGCAAGCTTGGCAGCAGTTTTCATCTGCGCAAGCTGATGCTCCAGGGCGGTGGAAAGCTCAACGGCGCCATGCTCCACGCCGGGCTTGTCGATGAAATCAGCCACGTCACCGTGCCGGTCGCCGACGGAGGCGTTGGCATCTCGAGCTTTTTCGACATTCCCGGCGACCCACCGCCCAAATCCGCTGCCACCCTCCGCCTCCTGTCGTGGAAACGACTGCCAGGCAGCGTGACGTGGCTGCGCTACCGCGTCGTGGCCAAGCACACGCGCTGACCGCGGAGCAGGCCGATGTAATACGCCCGTCGCGCGGCAAACATCCCTTGATCGGGTTGGCTTGCGGAAATTGGCTGCCTCGCCCGGTTTTGCTCCAGGTCCTCCGGTTTCAGAGACCGGCGCGCTCCTGATTACGCCACGCGGCAATGGCCCGCCGAGCAGCAGCCCGGAGGGAGAAGATTGGTCGCCCGGTGAGGTTCTGCCCCTCCGATTTCCGGGTGTAGGCCGGACGTGATTCTATTTCACCACCGGGCGGAAATTGGCTGCGGGAGCCGGGTTCGCACCGACAACTGCGCTTTCAAAGAGCGCCGAGTTGCTGGTTACTCCATCCCGCAACAAAATGGTGGAGCCGGAGGTAGTTGCAACCTCACCTTACCGGATTAAAAGTCCGGTGCCGGTCTTCTGTGGCATCAGCTCCAGGAAATTGGTGCTCGCGGTGGGGCTTGGGAAACTCCAAAAATCACCAAAGGGAAACCGGCACGGCCGACATCCCAGATTCCCTTTGCCTCCGATTCCGATCCTGCGGGCGTTGACAAATGTTGGAGTCGTGATCGCGCACCCGCGCACTGGCACTCAAGCAGCCTCTGCGCGCACAAGCCAGGCCGATTCCTTGAAAAGTTTTCAGTTAAATTGCATCAAAAAAGCTGGCAAAATGGTGTCGTTCACCCTATATTTACACGCATAAATGCATCACCAGATGACATCCGAAAAGCGGCAGTGGCCGACGCTTGAAGGACGCTTGAGTCAGCTGCTCACTTCACGCGTGGAGGCGGTGCGCCAGCTCCAGACCACGATGCCGATTACGCCTGTCGCGCAGGCCGTGTTGAAGCAGAGCAACGGCGCCTCATCCAATGGGCCAAAGAAAACGGGAAACTAGGCTCAAGCGGTCGGTTGCCGCCCGTGTTTGCTCAGGGTGGAGAGCATGATGTCTTTTTTCAAAAACGCACCCAGCGGTATCTCAAGGCGACACGGCAGGATCGACACAAGGGATACGGCATTGCCCTCGGTTCGCACACGCATGGTGCAACCCCTTCCGAGTATCTCGACCGTCTCTTCCTTCAGAACTGTATTTTCGATGATGATATTCGGCTTGAGCGCGTCGTGCAGAACGATGGCAAACCCATAATTATCACATCCCAACCAGCCATCAAAGGAAGCACCCCACGGCAAGACGGACTGGACGAATTGATGATCGGGAAGGGCTACGAATAACTAGCAGAAGGTGCTTATTACGATGAAGGGGCCGGCCTATTGCTGTACGACCTTTTCCCTCGCAACGCCATCCAAGCTGCCGACGGACATATTTATCCCATTGATCCCGTCATCCAACGCATTACGCCGGACTTTGGGCAGTTTTTGCGGCATGAGCCTTACACGATCGACCTCCCCCGCTAAACCCTTCATGCTGCGCACTCGTCCGCGGATTGGGCAAGCTGACTTATTGCGTCCGACTTATTGCGTCACCTTGCGCAATGATAATCGGGTCCGGTAACGCCCAGGAACCCGACGCTCATCTAGCGTGACGCTGTTGATAAAACTGCTCACTTTGAGCTACATGCGCGAAAATGGCGGAATGCCGTGGACTTGCACCACACTCCTGTTTCCAGGAGCGCACTGTTTAGCGAACAGGCCCGGGCCCCTCGGGCCGGTTGACATTCCCAATTGGTCGGCGTGGGGAGACTTGCACTCCCAAGGCTGTTCGATCTTGAGTCGAACCGGTCTGCTCTTCCCGATTAACCACACGCCGGTCGGCGACCCGGGACTTGCACCCGGAAGGCTCGGCGATTTTAAGTCGCCGGGGTCTGCTCTTCCCGCTGAAGCCAGTCGCCGCGAAATGGTGGGCATGAAGGGACTTGCACCCCCAAGGCTGCCAGATTCTGAGTCTGGACCCTCTGCTGTTCGGGTTAAACCACATGCCCGTGAAATTGGCACTCCCGGAAGGACTCTCACCCTCATCTTCGACGTTCGAAGCGTCGCACTCTGCTGATTGAGCTACGGGAGCGTTGAAATTGGTGGTCGTGCTCCAGCGCCTGCGAATCGCTTTTTGCGCGAAAGCTTGAGACGATGCAGGCGTATGAAGAAAACAGTTTTGATCACGGGAGCTTCCACAGGCATTGGCGTGGCGGCGGCGAGGGTTTTCGCGGGCAACGACTGGAACGTCATTGCGACCATGCGCCAGCCGGCGGCGGATTCGGAATTGGCCCGCCTGCCTGACGTATCGGTCACTCGTTTGGATGTCCAGGATCGAGAGAGCATTGACGCGGCCGTTGCGGACGGTGTGGAGCGGTTTGGTCGGATCGACGCCTTGATCAACAACGCCGGTTTCAGTCTGTTCGGCGTCTTCGAGGCGATTTCCCGCGAAAAGATTCAAGAACAATTCGACGTCAACATCTTCGGCCTGATGGATGTCACACGGGCGCTGTTGCCGCATTTCCGGCGGAACAAGAGCGGTTTGATCATCAACATCAGTTCGCGCGCGGG
>Ga0187862_10005664_pt1 | contig 11498 bp, 15 predicted proteins | sample June2016WEW_10_1_FD_133003 | JGI IMG/M metagenome (GOLD analysis project Ga0187862, IMG submission 133003) | Peatland microbial communities from SPRUCE experiment site at the Marcell Experimental Forest, Minnesota, USA - June2016WEW_10_150 | ecosystem: Environmental > Terrestrial > Soil >...
TGACCGGTTGGACCTTCCATCCCGATCGTGCCGATGAAATGTACACAGCTGTCGATCGTGCCCTAAGCACTGGCGAGGATAGGCTAGAAGAGATGCGTGTCTCTGCAACAACACGAGTCGAGTATCTCACGCCCGACTATCTGGCTGAACGTATTTTAGAAGCAATCCATTTCGTGCGGCCGGACCTGGAAATCTAAGCGATCAGAAGAACCGGGCAACTGTATGCAATTCATAAACTTATGGGAAAGAAGTTGCACCTAGGCTGCTTCGACCAGCCGATCGAGGGTTGGATCAACACGGACATCACGCCCCATATCTGGATCGCGCGAATTCCGTTGGCCCCAGCTATCCTTCGCGCAGCGCGTCTACTCAATAAGCAGCGATATCTTCAGCATAGCGCAGGTGTTTTCCGCAAAGTGCACTATCTTAATGGCGCAAAACGCTTCCCGTTCCCCAACGATAGCTTTCAAGCTGTGTTTTCCAGCCACATGCTCGAACACCGGCCCCCATGGTGGCCGACAATTGCGTTCGCGAGTCGTTTCGGGTACTGTGTCCGGGCGGAGTGTGCCGCATTGTAGTTCCCGACCTCGACGCTCTCATCTCGAGCTACGATCCCGATAATTCCGACAATTTCGTTTCGGCCGTCTTCGAATGCGGCTACGGACTTGAGAAGAATTCGCATCACTGGTCGTATAACGGACGCTCTCTTTGTCGACTTCTGCGACGCGTTGGCTTTGCAGAAGCCTCTGTCGTCGCATACCGCGTCGGCCGCTGCCCTGATCTCGACCGAATCGACAACCGCCCTGGTTCGTTGTTCGTCGAGGGCGTGAAAGCTATTGCGACGCAGTAAATATCCTCTTAACTCATATTTTTTCGTCCCAAGGACAAACATGGAAAAACTGCTGTCGATATTCTGGATAATATCCGCGGCCCCGATGTGAAAGGACATGAGGATCGTGTACTTGCCGGTTTTCGGCAGTAGCCGGACGGAGTCCTGAATGAATCGTGTCCCGGATTGCCCATGGCCAAGCTCGTGTTCATCGAAGGTGGCGAGAAACGGGAAATAATAGATGCCTCGAAGGCCCACAATTTTTTGGGACCGGTGTATTTCCACTTCACAACGAAGGCATTTTTATCTTCCCCTCAGCGTCGCCGTGAGGATCCTGTGTACGTGAATCAAAGCTTTGCGGACATATTTCGTCGAATGTGCATTAATACTGATGATCACTTGCTGGATGAGCGGACAACCACATCAGCACGCGAGTGCACATAACTTTTGACAACGTCTGGAGGACTCAATGAAGAGATCTTCTCTGCTGTTTCGAATCGCGCTGAGTGTGACCGTCCTGATCTTTTGCTGCGCGGGCCTGTCAGCGCAGGTCACCTTGAAACCGACCGATTGGCCCATTCCCGGTACTCTCTTCGGACTTCACTGCCACCACGTCGGCAAAAATGGGGTGTGGCCCAGCATCCAATTTTATGACTTGCGACTCTGGGATTCGTTTACGGACTGGCCCACTTTGGAATCGCAGCGGGGCAAGTGGGATTTTTCGAATCTGGACAGAGCACTAGATTTGGCTGAGCAGCATAAAGTGGAGGTATTTCTAACTTTGGCCTGGAGTCCGTCGTGGGCCTCGGCTCGCCCAAATGACAAGGGGCACGGCCCGCAAGGCGCTGTCGCGGAGCCGAAAAACATGGCCGATTGGCAGAATTATGTGGAGACGATTGCCACCAAGTACAAGGGGCGAATCAAGGATTACGAAATCTGGAATGAGCCGAACTCGAAAGGCTTTTACTCGGGGTCCATCCCTCAGTTGGTACAACTGGCACAGATTGCGTACACGACAATCAAACGCGTGGATCCAAGCGCGATCGTCACCTCTCCACCCGTTGCAGGTGACAACTTGAATTGGCTCGAGGACTATCTCAAAGCGGGTGGCGGCAAGTACGCAGATGTAATTGGCCACCACTTCTATGTAAACCCAGGTCCACCGGAACTAATGGTGCCTTTGATAGAGCACGTCAGGCAGATCATGGAAAGGAACGGCGTCGGTCATAAGGCGCTGTGGGACACGGAGACAGGCTGGGCCATCCAAGACCAGGAAGGGACGGTGCAACCAGCAACCGGAGGTGGGTTCAACGGCATTGTGCTATCAGAGAATCAGGCGGCTGGCTATGTAGCGCGATCCTACATTTTGAATTGGGCTGCCGGAGCGGAGCGACTTTATTGGTATGCATGGGACGATGGAGTAATGGGTTTGGCCGAAAAGGATTGGAAAACGCCAAAAGCTGCGGGAATCGCTTACGAGCAGGTCGAGAAGTGGCTGGGCGGAGCACGAATGACATCTTGTGGCTCGGACGCGGCGGATGTCTGGACTTGTGCAATTACGCGCCCAGGCGGTTATCACGGGTGGATTGTATGGGAACCGAAAGGACCGGCTTCGTTTGCGGTACCGACTCAGTGGAAAGTAGAGACGATTCGAGAGCTAAATGGCACGAGTCGACCATTGGGTAAGGCACAGAGCATACAAATTGGACCGTCTCCTCTGCTGCTGGAGTCGTCCGCCCCAATGTAGACATACTCGGGCAGTCCCGGATCTTTTTGTATAGCTTCTGAAGATCGCGAGAGCACGCTTCAATGCGAATCTTGCTTCTGCACAACTATTATCAGCAGCTCGGGGGAGAAGATGTAGTCTTGGAGCAGGAGCAGATGCTGCTACGGTCCAAAGGTCATGATGTTCGAGTCGTCACGGCCACAAACGAATCAATCAAAGGGCTTTACTCTAAAGTGAGAACTGCAGCTGAAAGCACGTACTCGCGGCGTTCCAGAATCCGGATCCATGATGAGATAGTCACCTTCCATCCGGATGTTGTGCATGTCCACAACTTCTTTCCACTGCTTTCACCGTCCGTCTATTACGCATGCCGCGCAGCCAAAGTGCCGGTGGTACAGACTCTTCACAATCTTCGTTTCGTATGTCCAAACGGACTCCTGTTTCGTGACGGAGCGCGATGTGAGTTGTGTTTGGGCAAAACGGTTGCATGGCCCGCTGTGAGGCACGCATGTTATCGCGACAGCCATCTGGGATCGGCAGCCGTGGTTTCTATGCTCGCTGCACACCGCTATTTGGGAACCTGGTCCACAAAAGTGCATGCTTACATTGCGCTGACGAAGTTTTCGCGTCAGAAGCTAATAGCTGGGGGTTTGCCTGCTGATCGTCTCTTTGTGAAGCCCAACTTTGTCGTTCCGGACCCTGGTAGGGGCTGCCAAAGAGACGATTTCGCTCTGTTTGTCGGGAGGTTATCCGAGGAGAAGGGAGTCAGGACATTGTTGTCCGCTTGGGAACGCTTAGGACGTGCGAGGAAGATCAAAATTGTTGGAGAAGGGTCTCTGCGGGCGGCGGTCCTCGGATCAGTTAAAGCCAATCCAAGCATCGAATTCTTGGGCCCGCGAACCGCCAAAGCCGTTCTCGACTTGATGGGGATAGCGAGGCTCTTGGTTGTGCCCTCACGATGCTACGAAGGTTTTCCACGCGTGATCGTCGAAGCCTTCTCCAAAGGACTTCCCGTTGTTGGCAGCCGGTTAGGCTCGATCGAGGAGCTTATCGATCATGGCCGGACCGGCATGTTATTTGAGCCGGACAATCCCGAAGACCTTGCTGACACCGTGGAATGGATGTTCGCTCATCCCGACGATCTGTGGCGTATGTCCGATGCCGCCAGGTCCGAGTTTGAAGCGAAATATACCTCAGATCGAAACTATGAACAGCTGATGGACATCTACCATCGGGCGCAAACAATATCACAGCTTCACAAATCCTAGGAAGCTTCCACCAGCTAGAGCCAGCTTGCACCGGTCCTGACATGATCACATTGACCTGCGGTAGAGCACCAGTGAGCGGCGCAAAAGAGACGACGCTAGAGACTTATGGTTTATTTGGTATTTCTTTCTGCGTTGTCCCCAAAGAAGTAATGGCTAACGATATACGACTGCGGGCGCGAGACAACGTGCCCAGTTCCGTCATCCTTGCAAATGCTCACGTCATTGTTGAAGCACAAAAGGATCCTCAACTAAAGAATGCAATTGCGAATGCCTCCTTAGTAATTCCGGACGGGATGCCTGTTACCTGGGTGCTTAGAGGCAAGGGGCAAAAGTTCGTCGAACGGTACCCTGGTCCGGACCTCATGGAAGATATACTTCGTCTTGAGCGTTCGGCTGCTCATTATCTCTTGGGTTCTACTCCGGACGTTTTAGGGCGAATCGACAGTAAGTTTAAAGGCAGTGTCACAGGTTCTTACTCGCCGCCGTTCACCAACAATGGCTTTACTGAGCAGGAGAAGTGTAGGCAGCTTGAGTTGATTGAAAAAAGGCGGCCCGATTTCATCTGGGTAGGCTTGGGTGCTCCAAGGCAGGAGGCCTATGTCACCGAGATGGCCTTGAGGTCTTCACGCGGTGTCTGGCTGGGCGTTGGCGCTGCCTTTGATTTCCATGCTGGAATCAAACGTCGAGCTCCTCAATTCCTCCAAAAAGCTGGACTCGAGTGGGCCTTTCGACTTATCACTGAGCCTCGACGTCTTGGGCCGCGATATCTGGCGACCAACCCGGTTTTCATCAAGCTTGCTTGTCAGGAACTGATCGGACGGCAGAGTCACGGTGCCGCTGATCATGACCGCACGGCATAAGCGAGGTGAACGAGGCATTTGGGTGTGGTTCGGTCAGGGAACAGGAAGGATAAACATGGGTGATAAGAAGGCATTCATTACGGGAATCACCGGACAGGACGGATCCTATCTCGCCGAGCTTCTATTGGAGAGGGGTTATGGGGTTCACGGCCTGATACGTCGCTCGAGTTCGTTCAATACCGGCCGGATTGAGCACATTTATCAGGACCCGCATAATCAGCGCGTGCAGCTATTTCTGCACTTTGGAGATCTCAGCGACGCCACTAATCTTAACCGGCTCCTGAGAACGATAAAGCCTGATGAAATCTATCACCTCGGCGCCCAAAGCCACGTGCGCGTGAGCTTTGACATGCCCGAGTACACTGCCGATGTCACGGGGACAGGCACAATCCGAATCCTGGACGCCATACTGGAGAATGGTCTAAGTACCAGGTTCTACCAAGCTTCGAGCTCCGAAATGTTTGGCAATACCTCCGAAAGTCCGCAGAAAGAGACAACGGGCTTTCGTCCACGAAGTCCATATGGCTGCGCAAAAGCCTTTTCCTATTGGATCACCATCAACTATCGCGAAGCATATGGTCTGTACGCGACGAACGGAATTCTTTTCAACCATGAGAGCCCTCGACGAGGAGAGACCTTCGTTACTCGCAAGATCACTAGAGCTGTTGCTCGCATCGTAGCCAAGAAGCAGCGAGAACTCTTCTTAGGTAATCTGGATGCCAGGCGAGACTGGGGTTATGCCAAGGATTATGTTGAAGCCATGTGGCTGATGCTGCAGCAACCGGAACCTGATGACTACGTCATTGCGACGGGAGAAAGCCATTCAGTGCGAGAGTTTTGCGAGGCGGCATTCGAGCCGGTTGGGCTAGATTATCGCGATTTCGTGAAGATTGATCCCAAGTACTATAGACCGACAGAAGTTGACATGCTTGTTGGCGATTCTTCCAAGGCCAGAAGTAAGCTTGGGTGGACTCCCACTATCACATTCAGGGAACTGGTTCACCTGATGTTAATGTCAGATCTACGCGCTGAAGGTCTAGACCCCGAAAAGGTAATGAAAATATGCGAAGTTCGAAGTGGAATGCAGGTGACGCGGTCATTTTCTGCGATAGCGAACTGCGCCGACTGAAGATCGCTGTAACAGGAGGAAGAGGATTTCTCGGACGCTATGTGGTCGATGCCTTGGTCAGTCATGGGGCGAGTCCTGAGAATATTATCGCGCCCTTAAGAACGGAATTTGACCTCCGCTCAGCACATGATGCGGCTGCTGTCGTTGCAGACCGGGATTTGGTCATTCATCTGGCTGCTCGCGTCGGGGGTATAGGATTCAATCAATGCTGGCCGGCTGACCTTATTTATGACAACACCATGATGGGTCTCAATGTAATCGAGCAGGCTCGTAAGAAAGGGGTCCAGAAATTGCTCGTGGCCGGTACGGTGTGCGCCTACCCCAAATTTGCGTCAGTACCGTTCAAGGAAGTGGACCTTTGGAACGGATATCCAGAAGAAACCAATGCACCGTATGGTCTTGCCAAAAGACATATGTTAGTCATGTTGCAGGCATATAGGCAGCAGCACAATCTGCATGGAGTATTCCTCCTTCCCGCCAACCTCTACGGCCCTCACGACAATTTCGATGTCGAAACCTCGCACGTCATCCCGGCCATGATACGTAAGTTCGTGGAGGCCAAGAACGACCGAATGCCAGCGGTGGAGCTATGGGGAGACGGGTCGCCCTCTCGGGAGTTTCTATTTATCGAGGATTGCGCTCGCGCCTTTGTGCTCGCAGCCTTGCGCTACGACGGACCCGAACCGATCAATCTAGGCACCAGCGAGGAAACCAACATCAGATTTCTGGCGGAGACGATCCGAGAACTTACGGGCTATCAAGGTGAGATTGTCTGGAATTCGTCTCGGCCCAATGGCCAAGCAAAACGTCAGCTGGACGTATCGAGAGCGAAAGAAGCCTTCGGATTCGAAGCCAAGGTGGCCTTGAAGGATGGCCTTCAGAAAACAATTTCCTGGTACTTGGAGCATCAGGAGGTTGGTGTGTCCCGGGCCACTGGGGACCCGACGTCTCTCTTCTGAAGTCCGTCTTCTACTTTTCCACGTCCGCCAGCCTGCAGAATCACGGCTCTAGCCCTTCCCGCCTCAGACGGTGAGTGAATTAGGCGGAATCTACCGTATGTGGACGGTCAACTCGGGCGCCGCGGGATGCACAACAACAACTGGCACAACGGTTGAGTATAGAACTTCGCCGGATGGGATCACGGGGTCGATGCCGCAAGCGACTGACATGGCTCAGTCGGGTTATTTTATCTGGCATATCAACGTCAAATGGGTGCCCTCGAAACAGGAATTTTGGACCGTAGCTGCAGCCTTTGCGCAAGGTACCAATTGCAATAACACAGTCCTGTTTTTGTTACGAAGTCGGGACGGTCTACACTGGACTTCCTATAGCCAAATTGCCCTCAATACGGGCACGACGTGGGACCGACGTGAAATCTATCGCTCCACATTGTGGTACGACTCCTCAACCGATTTGTTATCGATTTGGTATTCGGCCCGAGGCGGGGAGGAGTGGCACATCGGTCTAACCCAAGACCATTATCAGGAGTTTCTGGCGTGGTTGCTGCAATGATTGGTTATCGCTGGCCTGCTTCGCCGCGCCCGCGATCGGGCAATCCGCCTCTGATAGGAAGCAGCCAGGTACGGCCTGGCGCCCAGTTGACATCACGTGAAACACCGCTCCCCACCCGTTTGGGCCGGTATGGGGAGCGTCACAGCCGCGCCTGGTCTCGGAGCTAAATGCTCAGATCTCAGCACCGAACGTGAAGCTGCTGCTCGAACCTGGCGCCGGGACTTTGGGGCCGGAGGTATTGTACTGCGGGGTGTAGTCGTTGCGGCGTATCTCCACCACGTCTGTAGTTGTCCCGCCTGTAGTTATCCCACATTTCCTTTTTGGACTCTGAGTAAGTGGTTGTATGATCGAGCCAACGCCAGTATTCATGCGGCTTTGAGAGCAAAACGAACTCTACGGAGGCTCGACACAATGGGTGAAAGACAAAATCAGCCATTTCAGCTCTCGTTTAACCCGTCTTTGAAGGTTGATTTCCGAGGTTCTCGCGTCACCTCCGACAGTGGTCTGCTTTTGGTGCGCGAGTTGGATGAGCGGTTGGGATTGAGTGCGCTCATCGCCGAAAACATAAGGGACGGTCGGCGGGGAAAGAACACGCAGTTGCCGCTCCCGGATCTGCTGCGACAGTCCATCTACAGCCGCTTGGCAGGATACGAGGATGTGAACAATGCGGAGCGACTGTCGCAAGATCCGACGTTCCGGTTGATCGGCTCCGAGAAGATCTGGGATCGTGGGGCAGCGTTGCCTTCGCGCCTGCATTGGTTCGAGACCGACGTGCTAAGCCAAGCCGAGAACTTGGAAGGTCTGAGGCGAACCAATCGGGAGTTGATTGCCAAGGCGGAGGCCGTGGATGCACCCCAGCGGGTGGTACTCGACATGGACAGCACGGAAATCCCGGTCTATGGAGAACAGGAGCAGAGTGCCTACAACGGGCATTTTGAGTCAACCTGTTATCACCCGCTGCTCCTGTTCAACGGGGAGGGAGACTGTCTGGAGCGAAGCTGCGACCCGGCAACGTACATAGGGCCGAGGACTGGGAGGAAGTGCTTCTACTGGAAATCGCGCGCCAACAGGAACTGGGGAAGGAAGTGGTGTTTCGAGCCGACGCCGCGTTTGCCAAACCGGAGATCTACGAAGCGTTGGAAGAACGGGGCGTGAAATATGCGATTCGGCTTCCGGCGAACGACAAACTGCTGCGCGACATTGAAGAACTGCTGACACGCCCGGTGGGGCGGCCCAGTCACAAACCCATCGTATGGTACAAGGGCTTTCTCTATCAGGCCGCCAGTTGGAAGACGGCACGAAGAGTAGTGGCGAAGGTGGAGTTCCATGCCGGGGAGTTGTTCCCTCGCGTGGGGTTCATCGTGACGAACCTGGAGACGCCGAGCCGGGCGGTGGTGCGGTTCTATAACAAGCGGGGCACAGCCGAGCAGTGGATCAAGGAGGGGAAGCAGGCCGTAAAGATGACCCGCCTGTCTTGTCATCGTTTTCGCTCGAATCAAGTGCGGCTGGCGTTGAGCCTGCTGGCATACAACTTGGGGAATTTGTGGCGGCGGCTGAGTTTGCCGAGAGGGATTGAGAACTGGTCCCTGACCAGCTTGCAGCAACGACTGGTGAAGACCGGAGGGCGGCTGGTGAAGCATGCGCGTTACTACTGGCTACTGCTGGCGGAAGGAGATCTGAACCGGCGGCGGTTCGGGGCGATGCTAGATCGGATCTCGCTACTGCCGGTACCGACGGGATAGAAAGATGGTGGTTAGTTTAGCAGGGGAATCGGTTTACAGCGTTGGAGTAAGGAGAGGTGTTGCAAAAGTGATGGAATATCGGGCAATTTCGGCTGTGCTGGTTCGGGGTTTCGTACCGAAGGGGGCGATCCGGGTGAAAAGTGTTTCACATTGACGCCAACAGAGATGGGGGGACAATGGCAGCCGTCTGTTGGGGTCAAAAAGGAGATCCCAGATCAATGATCATCTCGCTGCGGATAGCCTTCGCGGAATCTCCAGAAGATCAGCGGGGAGGCTCCAACAATGTGTCGTGTGCGAAGATCGCTTGCGATCGCTGTTTTGCACGTTACTTGTCGAGACGGGTCAAAAAATGAATCTGCAGGCCATGGCAACATCGTCGCATTACAACGAGGAGTATTTCAAATTATTTCAAATACCAATCCGAAATTGGACCGTTTGGCGGTTGGGCAAATCTTACTAAATTCTCTGAATACACACGTCCCGACAATGAAGCTAGACGCTCCGGATGTCGTGCAGACCTCGAGTTATGACGAGATCGATCAGCTTCAGATCGACGCAGTGCGGGCGCATGCAAGGCGGCTGGGGCGCCCGCTGTCAATTCTCGAGGCCGGTTGTGGACAGCGCTGGACTCTCGATCTGTCTGGCGTCGAATACACGCTCACTGGCGTCGACCTCGACCCCGTTGCGCTCGAACTGCGCAAGACCAAGGCGCGCGACCTGGATGTGGCGATCATCGGTGATCTGTGCTCGGTCGAACTGCCCGAGGCATCGTTCGATGTGGTCTTCAGTAGCTTCGTTTTGGAACATGTGCCGCGGGCCGATGTCGCGCTCCAGAACTTCGTGCAGTGGTTGAGACCCGGCGGGCTGTTGATCCTGCGCCTGCCTGAGCGAGACACAGCGCGCGGATTCCTAACTCGCGTAGTACCGCATGGAGTGCACGTGTTGTTCTACCGGCACGTCCTCGGCGCCAAGTCAGCGGGCCAGCCCGGTTACGCACCTTACACCACTTATTACCATCCGGTGATCGGCCGCGCGCGGCTCTGCCGTTTCCTTGGTGAACGGGGTGTGAGATGTCTGTGCTCCTTTGGAGACGGATTCCGACGCGAGGGCCGGGGTGTGATGCGACTGATAGTGCGTGGGGTTGTGAAGCTCACGTCGGCGCTTTCTTTCGGAAGATTGAGCTCAGATTACAGCGACCTCTTGTACATAGCGATGAAGGAGTCTCAGACCGAGAATGGCCGAAGGTGAATTCATCAAGCCCACGCTTATCGGGTGACCGGCGGTTCGCTGCCTGTTGCGATGTATGAAACGACTGCGCCGAAACTGAGTCGAGGCGGCATTATTCTTGGTGACAATTGTCATTGCAACGATGTGTTGGCCAACTTTTCTGTTGAGCGACACCGGCAGTTCATTTTCTTTCGGGAAGAACCGCAAGACCACTGGTATCCCGGAGGAGGAATCGGTATTTCATTTGTTAGCAGGCTGTGGTGCAAGTCTGGATTCCGGAACGAAAAAGATTGCGTTTGAATTGCCTTTGAGAATGAGAGAGGAAGCCAAAAAATTAAAAGGGCGTTATCGGGACAGGGATGGCCTCCAAAGCAGTCACATTATAAGAGTAGCTAAGCGTGTCTTCACCCGTGGCACCTCCATTGTTCAAGTACCAAGAGTAATGGATGGGAATCACGCAAGTTCTAGCGCTCCCGGTGCCGGTAGCAATGGCGCCCTGGTACTCGTTATAGGATCCAACGGCCGGGACAGGGGGGTGCTGGTGGCGATGTCGGTCACGGACAGATTGGCTTCGCATGTAATCACAGCTGTCGAGGGAATCACACTTGAGACTGTGATGTGTATGATAAACGTCCACGTTCCGGTGTAGTCGATTGTTGTGACGGCGCTTGGAGTCACGTCAGCAGTCGGTTCTTGACTCTGGACCCTGGCTGTGAACATCCCAGTTTTGGGGTCGAGAAACCCCGGAATGCCCCGTTCATGAGTTTTTAAGACGGAGCTGCTTTGGCTCCAAACGAGCTGCGTGAGCCCCGCAAGACAAACACAAACCAACATCAGTTTTGCAATTCTCATGTTACCCCCTTCTTTTTCCGGGATTCTTATCCCCGAAGGGCTGACGGTATACATCGAGTTGCCCTTTTTGGAACAGCTAAAAAGAGGCAAGAAAGACTATTCAGATTGGCCAAATTGGATGGCTCTAAGCCCTTCAGACGCCTACCCGGCTTTTGCTTTGAGGGAGGGATTCCAGTTATTGAGGATTGCATAATATAGTTACAACGGAAACAGTTCTGTCTGCCGCCAGGAGGCAATCACCAAGGTAGGCCGTTTGCGCATCCGGCGGAGTGCTTGGCGAGCATATTGGCTCAACTGCCCGAAGTTCTGCGGGCAGAGGTTGGGTAACTCGTGCTGCTTCCAGTGCGACCACA
>Ga0187862_10005673_pt1 | contig 11487 bp, 7 predicted proteins | sample June2016WEW_10_1_FD_133003 | JGI IMG/M metagenome (GOLD analysis project Ga0187862, IMG submission 133003) | Peatland microbial communities from SPRUCE experiment site at the Marcell Experimental Forest, Minnesota, USA - June2016WEW_10_150 | ecosystem: Environmental > Terrestrial > Soil >...
CCTTCCTGTTCGACGCGCCCGCCGAGTACATGCCCAGCTATGGACAGCACGTGGCGTTCGCCGTCAGCTACGCGAGCCTGCTCTTGCTGCTCGACTTTGCCCCCGCTGACAAAGAGCCGCTCACCAATTACCTGGTGCAATACGGGATCGATCTCTACGGCTGCGTGAAGGCGGGTTACGGTTGGCCGGCATTCGGCGGCCACCGCAGCGGGCGCAAGCTGCCCATCCTGATGGCTGGGCTTCTCTTGCAAGACGACGGAATGAAGAACGTCTCGGCGACCTACCCCAACCGATTCGGCGAGGACATGCAGACGGTCTACGTCAATCAGATCCCGGGTGGCTACACCCAGGCCTGGCAAGGTGCGACGGTGATCTACGGCGGGCACTACGGCGTCGATCAGACGAGCGGAACGCCCACCGATACCAGCAGCAACGGACTGTACGCACCCTACGAACAACTGCAGCCCAAGGACTGGCAGATCTTGACGCCGCCGGGAGAGCAGCTCGGTGAAGCGTATCGGCGCTGCTGCACCTCGGTCTCTTGGGTCGGCGAGGCGCTGGCGGCGCACATGCTCGGCGCCCAGGACACCTGGAACCATCCCGCCTTTTTCGACTACGTCGATCGCTGGATGACCGAGGACGACACCCAGGCGGTGGCTGACATCAAGGCGCAGTCCGGGTTCGATTACAGCGCGGATTGGGAGCGACAGGGCCAGACTGCGGCATGGCTGCAGGGCGAATTTCCGCAGTACAGCTTCATCGACGACATGTGGAAGGCCTATCGGAACTGATGAAGCACCGGCACGAGGTACCGTCGCGCAACAACGCATAGCGATGGGATGACGCGACAGGCTGCCTGCACATTACAGCCACCGTCAGGGATCCGATGGTCTGGCGGCCTCATAGGCGAACCGGAAGGGCGAGTCTGGATCAGGCAGCGGATCCCCTGGACTTTTCTGCTATTTCTGGCAGGTTGGATTTGTAACGCCGAGACGTCGGGATGTCTCGATTCGTGGCAGGGACGTGGCGACTACTTCTTCGTCAAACTTAGCAGGGGCGCTGTGGAACAGAGGATCGGTACCACCCATCTTTCGTGGCAGTGGTTGTCACGCCCGCGGTGGAGGGAAATCCTATCTTTAGTAGCTTGGCCTCGGGTCGGAACGCGCATCACAGAGTTTCGTTTCCGGGATGGAGGCGCCAATGAAGAAATCAGCAAACGCCAAGACAATTGCCTCAATCGCCGTGTGCGTGCTCGCGGGCGCGCTCTTGCCCCACTGTGGGCCGACCCAGCCTGTCAATGTTGTTCCTCCCGGAAACGGCGGCAATAGCGGCACAAGTACGCTTCCGGCGACCGGCGGAAACAGCACCGGCGGTCACGCGGGTGGCGCCAGTAGCGCCATAATCGGGACGCTGCCGACAGGCGGAAGCGGCGGCGCATCGAGCAGCTCCAGCTCCGAGGTCGTGCCTCCCACGGGCGACGTCAACTGCGGAACCCAGACGCAAAACCCGACCCCGCAGCCGGTGGACCTTCTCCTGCTTCTTGACCGCTCGGGGTCGATGAGCAACGACATCGCCACCGACACCGCGTGCAGCACGGGGCGCGGTGCTGCCGCGTGCACGACCAAATGGTCCACGATGACGGCGTCCCTCACTCAGGTCTTTGCGACCTCGCCGGCCGGTGTCCAGTGGGGCTTGAAGTTCTTCTCGTCGCCAGGGGGCAAGACGGCCTGCACGGTAAACCCAGGGGTTGAGGTCGCGGTGGGGCCCAATACCGCCACGCAGATCCAGGCCGCGATTACCGGCGCCACCCCGGCAAACCAGACTCCGACCACCGCAGCCATGACCGCGTCCGTCGCGTATTACGGCACTGTGAACGATGGCCTGGCCCACTACATTCTCCTTGCCACTGATGGCCAGCCCAATTGCGACCCTGGGACATCCAGCAATGTTACCGATGCCTCGGTGCAGGACACTGCCAATGAAATCGCTACCGCCCTCAGTAGTAGCAACATCAAGACCTACGTCATCGGCATCGGGCCGTCGGCTGGTAACCTGGACAGCTTCGCCGCGGCCGGCGGCACGGGGACTTACTTCCCCGCGAGCTCTCCGGATGCGCTGACCGCGGCGCTCACGTCCATCGTTGGCGCGGTGGCCAGTTGCACCTTCACCATGGCCGCAGTTCCCCCCGACCCGACGAACCTCGGCGTGTATCTGGACAAGAACACCAAGGTGCCGCTGGACGCGTCGGATGGCTACTCGTTGGCCTCGGACAATGTGACGGTCACATTCAACGGCAGCTACTGCGACGGGCTCAAGAACGGAACCTACCAGGTGGTACAAGTCTACTTCGGATGCCCGGGCTCGCCACCGCCTATCAACATCCCGTAGCCATCGCTCGTCGATGACGCCTGCGGGGCGTCCACCTTGTGTCTTTCCACCCGATCTCTGTGTAGTCTGTGCACTCCGTGGTGGAGAAGCTCACGAGCAACATATCGAACCGCGCGCCGCAAGATCCCGTAGGCTATGGGAAGACGTAGGGCCGAGCGGAGGAGGTACAAACGCAGCGTCGCGGAGACGGCGAACCGCGACGCCGTGGCTCCGGCCTTCTCGGACGAGTCGGCTGTGTGGCCTCGGCTCGCTCCGTTCTTGGCCTCTTTTGTCCTGGCGGCGCTCTACATCGCGACTCTCAGTCCATCGGTGGCGGGCGGCGATAGTGGCGAGCTCACGGCAGCCGCGCTGACCGGCGGGGTTCCCCATCCCTCGGGCTATCCGCTCTTCGCGCTACTGGCGCGCTTTTTTGCCGCGCTTCCGCTCGGGCACTCGCCGGTTTGGCGCGTGAATCTTCTCTCCGCAGTGGCGATGGCCGTGGCAGGCGGCCTGGTGTGCGCGGTGGTGCAGTCGTGGACCCGCAACGTAGCGGCCGGGCTCGTGGCAGCGGCGCTTTTCGGCACCAGCCCCGTGGTCTGGTCGAACGCCACCTGCGCCGAGGTGTTTGGACTCAATGCCATGTTCGTGGCCTTGGGGCTGTACCTGTGGTCGCGGGTCGAGCGCACGCTTTCCCGTCGTGATGTGTTTGCCCTGCTCTTCGCCAGCGGGCTTGCCATGTGCAACCACCACGCTTTCGTGTTCGTCGGAGCGCCCGTGGCCTTGCGCTCGCTATGGATCATGCGGCGCAAGCTCCGTGCCCGAGGGGTGTTTCTGGCCCTCGGCCTGGGGCTGCTTGGCCTGGTTCCCTACTTGTATCTCATGTCGGCCTCCGCGTCGTTGGCGGCCGTATCGTGGGACGACGGCACCGCCACTATCGGTGGTCTCATTGACCATGTTCTGCGCCGGACCTATGGGACCTTCAGCATGGGCCGGCCAACTGAGGAAGCGGTATTCGTCACCGGAGGCACGTTTCTTCCGACCCTGTGGCAGATGTGGGGTCAGGTATTTCCACGCCTTCTCTGGGTCGGCCCTCTTTTCGCCCTGGTGGGTCTGTATCTCGGGGCAGCGAGCCGACACACACGCAGGGCAACCCTTGTGCTTCTTCTCGTTCTTTGCTGCTACTGTGTGACCTTCAGCGCGCTGTCCAATCTATCGACCGCTAGGCCGCTTTATCTGTCAGTGCTGGGCCGGTTCTGCATCGAGTCCGATCTGCTGTGGGCGATTGCTTCCGGGTTCGGCCTTGCTGCTCTCTTGCAGGGGCTGGGTGCGCGTCTGCCCGCGGTTCGACGCTGGCTGCGCTTGGTTCCCTTGAGCGCAGGGGCGGTGTTTGCCGTCGGCGTCGCTGTCCATGCCGGGGAGGCGAACGGGCACAACAACACCGTGCTACGTGATTTCATGACCACTGCGTTCGCGTCCCTTCCACCCAACGCCATCGTGATCACGGTGGGGGATGAGGTCACCAACTCCGCCTTTTACCTTCATGAGGTCGAGAAGCTTCGCCCCGACGTGACTCACCTGGGTCGCACCTACCTGGCCGCTCCCTGGTACACGGCCCGCCAGCGGCGTCTTCATCGCGACCTGTACTTGCCTAAAGGCGGCTATGGCGAGCACGGCTGGAACATCAAACGGCTGCTCGACGGCAATCCCCATCGGCCGCTCATGGTCATCGGCCATCTGGACGATTGGGATCAAAGCTGGCAAGCGGGTTACAAGCTGGCGGTCTACGGTCTGGTCCATTCCCTGGTTCGAGCGAGCCAGTTTCCCAGTTACCAGGAGTGGGCCGAACGGGATGCCAGGGCGATGGACAACTACGACGTGGCGCCGGCTTTGCGCGCGCCAGTGGAATCCTGGGAAAACGCCCTCGCTCAGCGCGTATTGGGCACTCAGGTCGGGCGTGCACACCTATGTCTGGTCTACAGCAGTGAACAGGGTGATGCGGCAGAGCCCGCGCGCAAGGCCATCGGTCTCCTCGAGGATGTGGTTGCCAAGGCCGGCGGAGACGACAAGCTTGGGATCGCGGCAGCACGGGGAATGCGCAAGCTCGACATAGGTCCAGCCGTGTGGAAGGATCTCGGCACGGCCTACCAGATCGTCGCTCGTGCCGACGGCCGGTATGATCCTCGCGTGGCAGTTGCCTACGGGAAGTTCATCGAGCGGGCCGATGCCGGCGATCCCGATCTGCCGGCAGCACGCGCCATCGTCGAGCAAACGCGCCCAGCCCGCATCGGGGCGACCCTCAATCGGCTTCGCGCCCCCAACGGACAGTGACAGGAGGAGGGCATCGATGAAATTCGGACCGTTATGGAAGCCTCGGCAGCATCACCCGGCCTGACCCCGAAGGCGATGTGCTGGTAGCGCGCCAACCGGCCGGATCGTAGGATTGGGGTCTGCGAGGGATTTGGGTATATAAAGGGTGTCGGTGCTTCAGCGCATGCCTTTCCCGGAGAGCCACCGAGAGGGATCTCGAAAGAGGCCGGCCCATCCTCAGCCTTGGTCAAAGCCATGAAGAACTCGCGCGTTTCCCGTTTTTTCGCAATCTCACTTCCCTTGCTGGTGTGTGCCCTGACCGCGCTCGGCGCCCCTGCCGTCCGCGCGGCCGAGTGCCCAGCCAGTTCGCCCGATCAGGACAAAGAGCGGCGGGCCCTGGCCAAGGAATGGTTTGCGCGGGCCGAGGCGGCCGAGAACGCCGGCAAGGACGTCGAGGCAGTGCGTGCCTACGCGTGTTCCATGAAGATGATGGCCCATGCCTTCACCGCGTTCAATCTCGCGCGGGTTGCCGAGCGCTCGGGCGACGTGGAACTGGCCCTCAAGTCGTACCAGGCCTATCTGACCTTGAAAGGCGACGCCACGGACAAGGACGAGATCCAGGCCAAGATCCAGGAACTGCAAGAGAAGATAAGGGAAGTCAAGGAGATCAGCGGCGGGGAGGTCGCGGAAACTCCCCCGATCGCACCGAGCAAAGAGAGCACGGAACCTGCCCCGGTCGAGGAAACCGCCGAGGTTCCCGTCGCGCCGCCAGTGGTTGAGAAGCCCGTCAAGCCCGTCGCTCCCGAGCCGGCGCCTCACGCGACCGAACCGGGCGGTGAGGGTCGCGGCCTCAGGCCCGTGTTGGCGTGGGTGGTGGGCGGCGTGGGCGTCGCGGCCTTGGCCACCGGGATCATCATGAACATCGTCGCGCGCAACGACATGGACACCTGTAACAGTAGATTTGCCGCGAACGACATCCCGGGAGCCCGATCCGCTTGCAACAGCGCCAAACCGGCCGCGTACACCTCGTACGCCATGTTCGGGGTCGCGGGCGCGGCTGCCGCTGCTGAGGCCATAATCTTCTATTCGATTTGGTCCGGCGGTGGTGACAACTCGGCTGACACTTCGGTAAGTCTGGGCTGGCTGCCCGGCGGTTTGGGTTTGAGCGCGCGCGGGCGCTTCTAACCAGTAGGGATTCAGGCGCGGGTGGGGCGAAGGGTCGTGGTCTGCGAAAGCGTATTCACGGTATCGATGCGATAGATGAGCCAGTCGCGATCGATCTTCTTCAACTTGAAGTTGAACTCCTGCACCTGAAGATCGCGTTCACCCGTGATGGTGGCCTTGCCCGTCAGGTTGACCACAGCAGCCTGGCTGCCGGGATCGAGAGTGACATTGATGTCCACAAACTCGATCTTGAGCCCGCGCAGGCGCTGCATGGCTCCCAGCACGGCTTGCGTCACCTCGTCGCGTCCTTGCAGCGTGTGCGATTCAAAGCCGCGGACGTCCAGGCTGATGGCCACGTCTGGGGTGAGATACTCTCCAAGCCTTTGAGCTTTGAGGCCTCTGGGAATGATTCCTTCGCCGGGGTCGAAGGAAGCGGTGCGGGCCACATCGCGCAGGCGCGCGCGGATGGCGTTTTGCGGACTGGGAAACCACGCGCGCCAGCCCCAGATTGCAAGGCCGATGACCGCCGCGGCGAGGACCAGGCGAACAAGCTTCTTCATAGCAGGACTCTTCCGACGATGCGTTGTTTGGGAGTCTTGCCCTTCGCGTGAAACTCGTGGCGCGAGGGGAATTCCCATCTGCCTGGCGCTCGCTATCCTTCGATGAAGCTCTTGAGCCGCGAGCCACGCGACGATTGGCGCAGCTTGAGCAGGGCCTTGGCCTCGATCTGGCGGATGCGTTCGCGCGTGACATCGAAGTCGTGGCCCACCTCTTCCAAGGTGTGCTCCGACCTCTCACCGATGCCGAAGCGCATGCGCAGCACCTTCTCCTCGCGTGGCGTGAGCGTGGCCAGCACCTTGCGCGTCTGCTCCGCCAGGTTCATCGAGATCACCGCATCGGCCGCCGAGACTACGCTCTTGTCCTCGATGAAGTCGCCCAGGTGCGAGTCCTCTTCCGCGCCGATGGGGGTTTCCAGCGAGATGGGCTGCTTGGCGATGGCAAGTACATTGCGGACTTTGTCGAGCGACAGCTCCATCTTCTCGGCGATCTCCTCCGGGGTCGCCTCGCGTCCCAGTTTTTGCACCAGCGAGCGGCTGGTACGGATGAGCTTGTTGGTGGTCTCGATCATGTGCACCGGGATGCGGATGGTGCGGGCCTGGTCCGCGATGGCGCGGGTGATGGCCTGGCGAATCCACCAGGTCGCGTAGGTCGCGAACTTGTAGCCGCGCTTGTACTCGAACTTGTCCACGGCCTTCATCAGGCCGATGTTGCCCTCCTGGATCAGGTCCAGGAACTGCAGGCTGCGGTTGGTGTGCTTCTTCGCGATGGAGACCACCAGCCGCAGGTTGGCCTCGACCATCTCGGCCTTGGCCTGCTCCGCTTGGCGCTCGCCATCCTGGATCTCCCGCACGGTTTCGCGCAGAAGCTGCTCGGTCATGGTGGCTTCGTCCTCCACCTTCTTGACCTTCTTCTTGGCGTTGTCGATGACCCTTGCCAGATCATCGATTTCGTCGGGCCGCAGGCCCAGCTTCTTGGCCACCGCACGCCGGCGCACGGGCGAGGAACGGATTTCGCGCAGGGTCTTGCGCAACCCGTACTGGGGCATACCAGCGCGCTGCTCGCAGCCGGCGATCTCGTGTTGGGCAGCCTCGATGCGCGAGACCAAGCCCTTCAGCCTGGCAACGATACGATCGATCTGCGTCTTGTTGAGGCGCATGTTTTGCAGGGCGTCGACCATTTCCTGCTTGATGGCCGCGACCTGGTTTCTGACCTTCTTGCGTCCGGCCTCGGTCGCGGTCTTCTTCTCCTCGACCGCTTGCCGCTGCTTGTGCAGCCGGCGCACTTTCTCGATCGCCTCGCACACCCGATCGATGTGCCAGTTCTCATCGAACTCGAGGTCATCCTCGTCCGCGTCTTTGACCACCTCCTTGACTCGAATCTTCTGCTGTCGCAGCTTGTCGCCCAGGTCCAGGATCTCCTCGATGGCGACGGCGGAATTGAGCACCACCTGCAGCACGCGGCGCTCGCCGTCCTCCATGCGCTTGGCGATCTCCACCTCGCCCTCGCGAGTCAGCAGCGATACCGAGCCCATCTTGCGCAAGTACAGACGCACCGGATCGTTGGTCGCGGCGTAGGCGTCCTCTTCCTCTTCCTCCACCTCGGACGCGCGCGCGGGTTCCGGATCGGTTTCTTCCTCGGGCGCCAGCTCGCCCGGGGCCGTGCGGTCGGTGCCCTTGCCCTGCGACGGGGAATCCACGATCTCGATGCCCTCGCCGCCCAGGGTCGACAGCCAGTCGTCGATCTGGTCGGACGAGCCGATGCCCTCCGGCATGTGATCGTTGACCTCGTCGTAGGTGAGGAACCCCTTGGCCTTGCCGATGGTGATGAGGTCGCGCTTCTTGCGTTCGCTCTCCTTGCTCGACATCGCCCGCTTGGCCATCATGGTGCCGACGGCTTCGAGTTTCTCATAGTCTCGGTTGTCTTCGTTCAATTGTTCGTCGCCTTCTTCGATCATGTTGTCCGGACCCTCTCGCGCGGAAGGCGGAAGACCCATGTTGATGCCGTGCCTATTTGATTGCTTGACAAAAGCGAGCGGTGACGCATGGAGGCATTTGCCAGATGCGGCAGGTGGCCGTGGCTATGGTGACTGGTGTGACGGATAGTGTGTGGGAGGTCGGGGAGATCGTCGACTCGGAAAAAGGATGAGGACGTAGGGAACGAGCGCCATCAAAGGAACCATCGGGTTCGTGAACCCAGCTATCGAGCGGCTGGGCAGGTGGAATCCGGTGCGCTGCCGGAGCCCGTCCCGATCCGTGTCGCTCTCGGCTCGACCGTGACAGCCACGGGGCTGCCATCGGACGGGCGGCCGTCGGTCTGGGGAACTTCTGCGCTCAGCGTGCGCGTCGAGCCGGCAGCGTCCACCCACCCTGTGGGCGGCAGGCGGATGTGTTGATGGCACTTGACGGATGGGCGGCCATGCGGCACCTTCTTGGCCTCAAACGTGATGCGGGGTGGAGCAGCCTGGTAGCTCGTCGGGCTCATAACCCGAAGGTCCCAAGTTCAAATCTTGGCCCCGCTACAATCTTTCCGGGTACTTACAGCGCGCGGGGGCCGATTTTCCCGTTCCTCATTCAAAATGAGGAACGAACGAGGAACCGGGCAGCGCGCCAACGGCCACGAGCGGCCAAAGTCTGCACTTACGGCTCTGCACTTACGGTCTGAACTTGTGGCGGGGCCGACTTGTCCACTCCTGTCCACTCGGGCGTTCCTCATTAGAATGAGGGACGTTCCTCATTCCACCCGCTGACGTCCCTCGTTCCTCATGCGCTGGACCCGCCTGACCCTGATCATCACCGAAGCCTTCGTGGCGCTGAGCGCCTTCGTGGCCGGGGCGATGTTTGTGGTGGAGCCCAGCGGCCGGCTGATGGGCATGACCGAGGTCACGCTGGCGCGGTCGCCGTTCAGGGGCTACCTCGTGCCGGGGATCGTGCTCTTCGCCGTGGTCGGGGGCACCCAAGCGGTGGCGGCGTGGGTGGAGTTGCGGCGCTGGCCCCGGGCCGGATGGCTGTCCGTGGTGGCGGGCGTGGTGATCGCGGGGCTGGGGTGGCGGCGGGTAGGGCGCGGGTGAGGCAAGCTTGTCCTGACTGCGAGACTGGCCTCTTGGCTCTGCAGACCAACAAGTGACAAGAAATGTTCCAATCCACGCCCGGCTCCGAGGAGCCGGGCGACGCTACCTCGACGATCCTCTGACCGGCGCGTCCCTGTTTCAATCCACGCCCGGCTCCGAGGAGCCGGGCGACCGAGCCCGCGAGCGCGAGCTGCTGGCCAAGCCGGTTTCAATCCACGCCCGGCTCCGAGGAGCCGGGCGACCATCGTCCCGGCCAGGATGATGACCGGGATCAAGTTTCAATCCACGCCCGGCTCCGAGGAGCCGGGCGACCGGCGGTGCCCGTGTAGGCGGTGGAGCACGTGACGTTTCAATCCACGCCCGGCTCCGAGGAGCCGGGCGACACGGAGCTGCTCCCTTGCGATATTCCCGATGATGTTTCAATCCACGCCCGGCTCCGAGGAGCCGGGCGACTTGATGTTGTCTGCGTTGTCATCGTCACAAATACAGTTTCAATCCACGCCCGGCTCCGAGGAGCCGGGCGACATCCTGTACGGGTCACTAGGACGCTATCCCGTCCCAGTTTCAATCCACGCCCGGCTCCGAGGAGCCGGGCGACGGGCGCCTCTTTGAGAACGTGAGCTGCTACACCCTGTTTCAATCCACGCCCGGCTCCGAGGAGCCGGGCGACGGCCAGTGTCGGCATTTGGGTCGTACGCAAAATGTTTCAATCCACGCCCGGCTCCGAGGAGCCGGGCGACCGGCGCGGCCGGGACGATCGATGTCACGAAGATGTTTCAATCCACGCCCGGCTCCGAGGAGCCGGGCGACCTCTACGGCATACGTCCCTGCGCTAGCGTATGTATGTTTCAATCCACGCCCGGCTCCGAGGAGCCGGGCGACTGTGCCGATGGGCGTTCCCGTGGCGGGCCACGCGTTTCAATCCACGCCCGGCTCCGAGGAGCCGGGCGACGCCACGGCTTTCACTGCCGCTGTTGATGGGCAGGGTTTCAATCCACGCCCGGCTCCGAGGAGCCGGGCGACTGCGTGAGGAGTGCGCGAACCAACCGAGCGAGAGGTTTCAATCCACGCCCGGCTCCGAGGAGCCGGGCGACGCGGCAACCACGCATCCTGCAAAGTCGGAGGGCTGTTTCAATCCACGCCCGGCTCCGAGGAGCCGGGCGACAAGCGTGGGTGGCTCAGCTTCGCGTGGGCTGGCGTTTCAATCCACGCCCGGCTCCGAGGAGCCGGGCGACGCGAGAATCGGCGAGACGTTCTTGTCCGCCGTGTTTCAATCCACGCCCGGCTCCGAGGAGCCGGGCGACGTGCCCCCGATTCTCTCGAAGGTCAGCCCCGACAAGTTTCAATCCACGCCCGGCTCCGAGGAGCCGGGCGACAGCTCACGGGCGAATCGCGGGCCAACGCCATGATGTTTCAATCCACGCCCGGCTCCGAGGAGCCGGGCGACCTCGATCAAGCGCGCCACCTCGTCGTTCGGCGTGTTTCAATCCACGCCCGGCTCCGAGGAGCCGGGCGACTTGGCTGGGTCGTTCCGCACCTTGCCGACATCATGTTTCAATCCACGCCCGGCTCCGAGGAGCCGGGCGACCCGCTTGCGCCCGATGGCCCAGCCGGAACACATCGTTTCAATCCACGCCCGGCTCCGAGGAGCCGGGCGACCAAGTGAGGCTTGCGCGGGCATTCTCCGACGGGGGTTTCAATCCACGCCCGGCTCCGAGGAGCCGGGCGACTGCGACGGCAAACCGCTGAGCCATCGTGGGCGCGTTTCAATCCACGCCCGGCTCCGAGGAGCCGGGCGACAGGGTGATACCAAATCATCTGGCGCGTAAACCCGGTTTCAATCCACGCCCGGCTCCGAGGAGCCGGGCGACCTAGCAGCGTTTCCACCAGCTGCGAACCGATCGTGTTTCAATCCACGCCCGGCTCCGAGGAGCCGGGCGACCCCCGCGCCCAAACCCAACCAAGGAGGCCGACAAATGTTTCAATCCACGCCCGGCTCCGAGGAGCCGGGCGACGTGCCC